>Ga0302213_1000029_pt1 | contig 130998 bp, 109 predicted proteins | sample II_Fen_N1_2_FD_194583 | JGI IMG/M metagenome (GOLD analysis project Ga0302213, IMG submission 194583) | Peat permafrost microbial communities from Stordalen Mire near Abisko, Sweden - II_Fen_N1_1 | ecosystem: Environmental > Terrestrial > Soil > Wetlands > Permafrost | place: Sweden: Abisko...
AACATTTTACGCATTTTTTAATTACTGAAAAAGGTTTTCCAGCCGGTAGGATGGTTTTGGAGGCATTTGTACCCTACAACGGTCGAAAAAAACGCTGTGATACGGTGGTTTACGATGCAACGCTTAAGCCATTGGTCCTTGTCGAATACAAAGCACCCTCCGTTGAAATCACCCAGAAGGTTTTTGAACAGAGTTCAGCCTACAACTTTGCTTTACACGTCAACTACTTGATTGTGAGCAATGGTTTGAAGCATTATTGTTGTCGAATGGACTATGAAAACCATCAGGTGGTGTTTTTGCCGGACATTCCCTCCTACCACCAGTTATGAAAAAAGCCGATCTCTTGACGAAATCGGCTTTTGTATTTTTTGGTGAAGAGTTATGCTTCGGCGGTCATGTCGGGGTCGATCATGATGCGTCCGCAATATTCGCAAACGATGATTTTCTTGCCCATGCGAATGTCCATTTGACGTTGTGGCGGAATCTTGTTGAAGCAACCACCGCAGGCGTCACGTTGGACGGAAACGACTGAAAGCCCGTTGCGGGCGCTCTTGCGGATGCGTTTGAAGGCAGCCAGCAGACGCGGTTCGATGAGGGTTTCAATCTGTTTGGCCTTTTCGCGAAGGGTTTCTTCTTCGGTGCGGGTTTCGGAGATGATTTCTTCCAGTTCCTGCTTTTTCAGGTCAAGGTCTTTGCGACGTTCGGAAAGATGGTCTTCGGCACCTTCCATTTCATCGGCTTTGGCTTTGGCCATGGCCTGTGCTTCGCGAATTTTCTTTTCGGCAAACTCGATTTCAAGACCTTGGAATTCAAGCTCCTTGCTCAGGTAGTCGAACTCGCGGTTGTTGCGAACATTGTCCTGTTGCTCTTTGTACTTGATGGTCAGAGCTTTGGAGTTTTCGATATCCAACTTGCGACCAGTGATGATGTCTTCGCATTCCTTGAGTTCTGCCCGGAAATTATCGATACGGGTTTCCAGACCTGCGATTTCGTCTTCCAGGTCTTGTACTTCCAAAGGCAATTCGCCACGAAGGGTTTTGATTTTGTCAATTTCAGAGACAACCATCTGCAAATCGTACAAAGCTTTCAGCTTCTCTTTGACAGTGATTTCTTTGGAATCTACTTTAGAATTTTCAGCGCTCATAGATATAATATCTTGTTTAGTAATTACTTACAAATAATGGACAGGGTTGGTCTCAACTTCTGAAATCCGAACGGCAAAGGTAGAAAAATTTTCTGAAAGTATCTCGAAAAAAATGTCTTTTGTAAACTGTTCCGTCTCATAATGACCGGCATCGACCAACAGAATTTCGGAGGCGTGCGTGAAGAACTCGTGGTACTTGGCTTCTCCGGTCAAATAAGCGTCAGCACCCCTGGACAGGGCATTTTCGAGGAACTCACTCCCCGACCCTCCGCACAAAGCCACTTTTCGGATGGGTTTTCCGGTTAAAGTGGAAAAGCGAATCCGTTCACAATGGAATGTTTGTTTGACCAACTGCAAGAATTCTGTTTCGCTCAGGGTTTCGGGCAAGTTGCCGATCATACCTAAACCGCAATCGTAACTGTTCGGATGCACAGGAACCAGAATGGAGGTTTCAGTCAAGCCGAGTTTGATGGCCATGCGTTCGTTTACTCCTCCCCGGACGGAATCCACGTTGGTGTGGCCGGCGTAAATGGCGATGTCGTTGCGGATGGCCTTGATTAGGCAATTCTCCGTATGGTTCTTGCCGGTGATGGTCTTTAAACCCTTGAAAATGAAGGGGTGGTGGGTCACAATCAAATTATATCCTTTAGCGATGGCTTCATCGATGACTTCCAGTGTGGCGTCCAATGCAATCAAGATGCCGGTAACTTCCTGTTCCCGATTGCCTAGGATTAGGCCGGCGTTGTCGTAGGATTCCTGCAAAGACAGGGGTGCGAACGCTTCCAGAACAGCACAAACGTCACCGACGGTTTTCATTACTTGGCTGCGGGTTGTTTCAGGGCGATGTACAATTCTTCCAACTGCGCGGGATCGATTTTGGAGGGCGCGTCGCACATGACATCGCGTCCAGAGTTATTTTTCGGGAAAGCGATGCAGTCGCGGATGGAATCCAGTCCGGCCAACATGGAGACAAAACGGTCCAAACCGAACGCCAATCCACCGTGGGGAGGCGCACCGAATTTGAAGGCGCTCATGAGGAAACCAAACTGGCTTTGAGCCTTCTCACGGGTGAATCCCATGATGTCGAATGCCTTGGCCTGCAGCTCACTGTCGTAAATTCGAATGGACCCCCCCCCCAACTCGACTCCGTTGATGACCATGTCGTAGGCATTGGCCCGAACGAGTCCGGGGTTGCTGTCCAACAAGGGGATGTCTTCGGGTTTTGGTGAGGTAAATGGGTGATGCATAGCGAAATAACGCTGCGTTTCTTCGTCCCATTCGAACATGGGGAAGTCGATGACCCAAAGTGGTGCAAAGACTTCTTTATTGCGAAGGCCCATTCTTGTCCCCATTTCGAGGCGTAATTCGCAGAGTGCTTTTTGTGTTTTGGCCTTGTCGCCGCTCAACATCAGGATGAGGTCGCCGGGTTTGGCCTGACAGGCTTCGGCCCACGCCTTCAGCTGTGATTGATCATAGAATTTGTCAACGGATGACTTGAAGGTGCCATCGGCTTCGCAGCGCAAGTAGACCATGCCTTTGGCTCCGATTTGCGGACGCTTAACGAAGTCGGTCAGTTCGTCGAGTTGCTTGCGGGTATAGACCGCGCAGCTATCGGCGCAAATGGCTCCAATGTATTCTGCGCTGTCGAAAACGGTGAAAAGGCCTTCGGTGGTGTGTTTCTTGAGTTCGACGAACTTCATCTCGAAGCGGATGTCGGGTTTGTCGCTGCCGTAGTTTGTCATGGCTTCGGCCCACGTCATTCTAGGATACTTGCCTTGGTATTCGATGCCTTTGATTTCCTTGAACAAGTATTTGGACATGCCTTCGAAGGTCATGATGACGTCTTCCTGCTCTACGAACGACATTTCGCAGTCGATTTGGGTGAACTCAGGCTGACGGTCGGCACGCAGATCCTCGTCACGGAAGCACTTGGCTATCTGGAAGTAACGGTCGAATCCGCCGACCATGAGCAACTGTTTGAACAGCTGGGGGGACTGGGGCAAGGCGTAGAATTCGTTGAGGTTCATGCGGGAAGGCACCACAAAGTCGCGGGCGCCTTCGGGGGTGGATCCAATCAGAATGGGTGTTTCCACTTCGATGAAATCTTGTTTGTCCAAGTAGGTGCGGATGAGGATGGTCATCTTGTGACGCAGCTCCAGGTTCTTGCGGACGGCACTTCTACGAAGGTCGAGGTAGCGGTATTTCATGCGAATGTCGTCACCGCCGTCGGTTTCATCTTCGATGGTAAAGGGCGGCGTTTCGGCAGCGTTGAGTATATTCAGTTGACTGACAATCAATTCGATATCACCCGTCGGCATGTTGGGGTTCTTGTTTGAGCGCTGGGCTACAGTGCCGATGGCTTGGATGACCCATTCACGACCAAGCTTGTTGGCTTGATCACAGCGTTCAGCATCCACTTCTTGATTGAATACCAATTGGGTGATGCCGTACCTGTCGCGAATGTCCACAAAGGTCATGCCGCCCATTTTGCGGGTGCGTTGTACCCAACCCGAGAGGGTTACGGTCTTATCTACGTCGATGATGCGGAGTTCTCCGCAAGTATGCGTTCTGTACATGTATGTTGGGATGTTTATAGTACAAATATCGACTTTTTTTTCGCAATAGACAAGGGTTATGGTTGTGCATCCGGAAAAAAAGAGTACATTTGCACCCGACTTGAAAACGGGGTGTAGCGCAGTCCGGTAGCGCACCTGGTTTGGGACCAGGGGGTCGTGGGTTCGAATCCCGCTACCCCGACGTTTAAAGCAAATAGCCTGTTACAGTAGTAGCAGGTTATTTTTTTGCATGCCCACGACCCCCTCCTCCCGGAGGGAGGAAATAATAGACTCGGTTTATGCGAAGCGAAGCTTCTTTCTCCTCCCTTTTCAAAGGGAGGCCGGGTGGGATTGTAATTGACGGAAAAACGAAGTGTAGCGAAGCGTAACTTCGAATCCCGCTACCCCGACGTAGACAAGTAAAGCCTGTTACAATCGTAGCAGGCTTTTTTAATGCACGCCCACGACCCCCTCCCTATTCTACTGTTCCTTTTCTCGCATCAACTGTTGAAATGCAAGTTGCAGTTCCTCCCTGACAGTATCCGAAACCGCTTCAGAAAGCTTGAAGACCATCGGTGAATGGGCGTAGTGAATTTCGTGGTCTGGGTATTGGATGACGGTGTAGCAATCGTCGGAGGCGGTGAAACCGTAATCAATTCGGTTTTCTTCGTTTAAGCAAAGCGGCTGCTCGACAACGATGCCGAATACCAGACGTTCGCCGTATGGAATTTCGACGATTTCCCCGATTTCGTGGCAGATGCCACTTTTCTGCCTGCCGAAAAAAGGGCCGTCATCGGGTACCACGCAATCCGAGAGGAAAAGACCTTCGGCTGAATAAACCCAGGTGGATAACTGATACCGATATTGCATGTCCAGCGCGTATTTCTCCAAAACGAGGCAATAGACACGAGAATCGGTGTTAGGTCCGTACAAGAACGGATAGATTTCGTTAAACCGATGGATGACATCCACCGCTTTTTCACGATTCGAAAAATACAAAGGCTTCCCAGGTTGAATACTGTTTGGCTCTGACTTGTTGAGGTTGAGTGCATAAACCAGATACACTCCTTGTTCTTTGTGTTCCATTTATATTAATTTTAGGTTTCTTAATAAAAATGGATATGGTGAAGGCCTGACAAAAATACGGAAATGAAGTTCGATGTTAATATCGTTTAGGATCAGATTATTGGGTTAATGTGAAATTAATTTCCTTAAAAGAAAGTTGAGAGATTTCAGCCAAAAAAAAACCACCCCTGCTTCAGGAGTGGCTTCTTTGAAATGGATGTGTTCAGGATTTGCGTTTCTCCAGAATCTCCATTGCAATATCTAAAATGATGGTGTCGTCCAACATGACCAAGCCGCCATCGGGACCTGGTTCAATGTGTACACCTGCGCTTTTGCCATCCCGATAATTCGAACCTCCAAAATAATTCCGGACAGTTTCAACGGAGATGCCTAATTGGTCAGCGATGCGTTGAGAACTTCCGGAAGGTAAACTGTCTTTGATTTTACGGAGTTCGTTAAATGTGATTGTTTTTACCATGGCCGTATTTTTTTAAAGAGATTAATACTGTGTTTTATATTAAAAACTGCTCTAAATGTAATGAATTATACGGAAAAATGAAATAATTGCACCTTTTTTTTTGATGGGGTTAAGTCAGACAGAGTCAAGGGTTTACCAAGTCAGATAGTAGGATGACAGCAGGCAGACAATCAACACGATAGCTAATATGGAATTCAGCTGATTCACTTCATTTCGAGGGAACCCGTCAGCTGATTTCCGACGTTTTCGGTCCTTTCCCGCACGCTTGACAGACTTGGTTTTGCTCAGTACTTGATAGAGGTAATGAAAACCAACGGAGGAGAGTAATCCGAATGCTATTCCGGTCAAAACGTCCAGTGGAAAATGTACGCCAAGATAGACACGGGAAAATGCGATGAGCGTTGCCCATAGGAGGATGGATACCGTGTAAAGCCATTGGCGAACTAAAAGCAAACTTAATCCTGCGAAGGCGAAGACATTCGCCGCATGGCTCGAAAAAAAGCCATAACGACCTCCAACGTAGCGGTTTACAGTGTGAACGAGGTTGGACAAAGCCGGATCATGGGTGGGTCGGAGCCGTTCGACCAAGGGCTTGAAAACTCCGGAGGCAATCTGATCCGTAAAGGCGATGAGCAAGGCAAAAGTCAATATGATCCACAAGCTTTGCGTTTGCTTGTTGCGGATGAGCATGTAAATGAAAACCAGGAAAAAGGGCAACCAAACCACCGTTTGGGACATCAGCCACATGAAATGATCCATCCAAGGGGTGTGTAACCCGTTGAATGTTAGAAACAAGTTCTTGTCCCAAGTGACCAATGATTCGAATATGCCCATTGTTATATGATTTGAATGTCTTTGGAGAGTAACCAACCGATATTTCCGTCTTCCAATTCAATCTCGCTCCAATCACCCAAGACACTTCGGATTTTCATCTTGGTTCCTTCATGCAATACGAACAAATCGGTGCCGCTTTTATCGGGGGAACTCTTGACGGTGACAGACAGGGTAAATAGGATGGCTTCATCCGGGTTAGTGATGCGATTACTGCCTTGAGCTGAGTAAACGAATGACAAAGTGCTGAAAACAAGCAGCAAGACACCCACGAAAAAGCCTGATTTCTTCAACCAACGCCTTCTGGCGAAGAAATAGGCGAACAAACATCCGATAAACATCAGAAAGAACGCGATGCTGACATAGGCCCAACCGTTGCTGTTCAGCAGGTTTCCCAGAGAATGGTACCAACGGACGATGAAGAACATGCCGATGGGATCGATCTTATCGACGATGCGGGCCTGGCACATTTCCAGGTTGAAACGAGCGTCATCATCGCTCGGGTTCAGTCGAAGGGCACGTTCAAAGTTCAGGATGGCGGGCGCCAAGCGGTCGCATTTGAAATAGGCATTTCCCAGGTTGTAATAGACTTTGTCTGAGAGGCCTTTGTTCTTGAGAATTGACTCGTATAGTTCGGTGGCTTCGCTGTAACGACCTTTGGAGTAGCTGGTGGCAGCCATTTCAAGGAGTGTGGCGGACGATTCGTTGCCTGTGAGGACGGTGCCCGATACGGCTTTTTGTTGAGTGCTGTCCGAAGTGTTCGTTTGAGCTGTTGCGGTAAGGACGAACAGGACGAGAAAAAGGGTGCTGAATAGATGTCTCATCGTCTTATCGTTTAATCGTATTTTCCATTTTGCCGATGACATCCATGGTCTGTTCATACAGTTTGTCCATGGCGGCCGCAGCATCGCCCGGTGCAAAACGGGCGTATTCGCAAGTTTGCAGGATATCCATGAATTCCTTGCGGATGTCCTCTCCTACTTTGCTTTCAGTCAACTGTGTCTCAATGGTTTCCTTATCAAGTTTGGAAAGTGGAATGTTCAGTTTGTCACTGGTGTACCCCCAAAGCGCTTTCAGCACTTCGTCGTAGAAAAAATCTTTCTTGCCTTCCTTAAGGTATGCAGAGGCTTGTTTGAGGCGTTTGACGGCTACTTGGTTCGCTTTACGGTTGCGTACCCGGGCAATGTCGGCATTGTCTTTGAGTTTCTTGCGGTTGATGAGCAGCATGATGCCGAAAAACAGCAAGGGTATCAGGTACGAAAGCCAGAAAGGCATGGTGGCAAAAAACAACCGTGGTTGTTTCTGAAGTTGAATGTTGGACTTCAAGTAACGTATGTCTGAACCCAATAGCCGCAATTGCTCCTGATTGGCGAATTTTCCGCTGACATTGGTGATGTTCCCGTCACCCTTGCCCACTTCGATGGTAAAAGGCTGCGTGGAGAGTGTTTTGTATCGGTGGGTGGCTAAATCGAAATAACTGATGGAGGCGGATGGAATCTGAAACGTACCCGGGAATCTAGGAATAACCAGATATTCAATGGATTTTGTTCCGCTTACGCCACTGGTCGAGTTTTTGAAGGCATTGTCCACTTTGGGGTCATACGATTCGAAATCGGCTGGGAAAGTGAGTTCAGGCGTTGGAATCATCTTCATGTTTCCGTTCCCTGAAATTTTGACGCGGATAGTTACGGCTTCGTTTGCCTTTACTTTTTGGCCGCTGATGGACGAGGTCATGTTCAGGCTGCCGGTGACGCCGCAGAAATCGACTGGTTTACCTGCAGGCAGCGGCGTGACATTGATTTTCACACTGTTGCAGTAAACCGTTTTCTTCACGTCGGAATAGGTGTCGAAGAAGTCGTCGAAGATGCTTCGAGTTCTGGGATTGCGGTTCTTAACCCGGACAACCAAGTCGAATGACCCTTTATCGATGGTGAGGCTGCCCGTTTCGCGGGGATACAGGACCGTTTGTTTCAAAATCGTGGTTTGGTAATTGGCTCCATTGTAATTTTCAAGGTCCCATTGTCTGTTTTGTGGAACTTCAATTTCCTGAGCCATGAATCCTTTGAATTCCGGGAATTTGGGATTTTCCATGCCTGAAATGTCCACCCTGGTGTAAATCTTGTAGGTGACCAGCAATCCTTCTTGTTCGGTCACTTGGGTTTTGGAAGGAATGGCCCGGATGAAGACCTGATCGTTGGAAACGGAGGATGATGAGCCAGCATCTTGAGTCGATGAGGATGCCGCCGGTGACGATGATTTTTGTTGGGGTTGGTTGCCAGCTCCTTGTTGGTCTGTTGGCAAAACCTTGATTGATAAAGAATTGCTTTTATATTTATTCCCCCCTATGCTCGCTGTTGCAGCAGGAATGGTAAATGTTCCGGTCTTTTTAGGACGAAGAACATAGGTGAAGCCGTACGAGGTGGACGATTGGTATTTGCCGTTCACGATGGTGGTTGAACTGCTCATGGAAGTGGACGGCCCGTACAAGATTTCAAAAAAATCACTGAGTTCGGCAATACGCATGTCTTCCACTTCCACGTTTGCCGAATAGACCAGGTTGAAATACTGCCCCATGATGACCTGCTTGGGTGCGTCACCGGTGAAGGTGACCGCATCGGCCGCCTTGAGATGAAGGCTTGTTCCGCTCAACATCAGGACGATTGCCAGTATCAATTTGTTCCTCATTTCAATATGCTTTTTCAGTCTGTAAAATTACATTTTTTTACCAGTCTTTGTCTGTTTTTCGAGCTTTGCTTTGCTGCATCTGGAGCTTTTTGACCTTTTCCTGGGTGTCTTTCTCATCCTGGCTCAAGGCATCCAGCAATTGGCGGGCTTTTTCTTTGGAAACTTGCTCCTGCTGCTGTTGCTGCTGATCCTGCTTTTTGTTCTGGTTCTGCTTCTTTTGTTGATCGTCTTGTTTCTGCTGCTGCTTATCTTTCTGATCGTTTTTTTGGTCTTTCTTCTTGTCCTTGTCCTTGTTCTTGTCCTGCTTTTGCTTTTGCTGTTGTTTTTTTAGCAGAGCTTGGGCCATGGCCAGGTTGTACCGGGTCTCATTATCGCTGGGGTTGATGATCATGGAATTCTTATAGGCATCGACGGCTTTGTCGTATTCCCTGTTGGCCATGAATACGTTTCCGGCATTGTGGAATATCTGCGATTTCTTGATGGGATCGGTCTGTACGCTCAAGGCCTTTTGGTATTGTTCCATTGCCTCTTTGGGTTTGTTCTGTCGGTAGAGCGCATTCCCTAGATTATAGGCTCCCTCTTTGGAATGTGGGTTCACTTCCAATGCCTTACGATACTGAATTTCGGATTCCGTAAATTTTTTGTGTTCGTATTGGGTGTTTCCCTTGCGGATGTCGCGGCGTTCGGCTTTTTGAGCGGAAACACCGGACGCTGCCAACAGCATGAGCGCAATTGTGAACAACCGGACGTTGCGCAAGCGTTTGTTCTTACGATGCATGATGAGTAGGTCGACCACCAACAGGAGCAGCACGATCCAGGCGAGGCCGTCGAATTGCTCGTCGTATTCGCTGTAGACGGCCGATTCCAAATTTGATTTGGTCATCTTGTCCAATTGGGCTTCCAGTATTTTCAGAGCGGCGTTGGAGTTGTCCGACCGCACGTAGATGCCGTTTCCGGCAGCGGCGATGTCCTGACACATCTTTTCATTCAGTTTGGTGATGACGACGTTTCCGTCCTTGTCCTTGCGGAAGTCACTGCTGTTGTCCATCGGGATGGGCGAACCTTGTGCGAGCCCAAGTCCGACCACATGGACCTTGATGCCTTCCTTTTGAGCTTCTTTGGCCGCTTCGGTGGCATCATCTTCGAAGTTCTCACCATCCGTAATAAGAATGATGGCGCGTTCAGCCTCACCCTTGGGCGGAAATGATTTCATACACAAGCTGATGGCTGTCCCGATAGCTGTTCCTTGGGTGGGAACGAGTTCGGGGGTGATGGTGTTCATGAACATCTTGGCCGAAACGTAATCGGAGGTGATGGGCAATTGGGTGAAAGCGTCGCCGGCAAAAACGACCAAGCCGATTTTGTCATTCTTGAGTTTATCAACCAATTTGGAGAGGATTTGTTTGGCTTTGGCCAAGCGGTTGGGTTGGATGTCCTGGGCCATCATGGAATTGGAGACGTCGAGCGCGATCATCAGTTCGGCGCCCTTTCGTTTGGATTTTTCGAGTTTGGAACCGAATTCGGGGCCTGCGATCATGACGATGCAGATAGTAATGGCGGTCACCTGCAAGATGAACTTGAGAAGTGGGCGGCGTTGGGACACGTCCGGCATCAAAAGGGTCAACAAAGCGGGGTCGCCAAAGGCTTTCAAGCGTTTGCGCTGCCTGATGTTGATGGCCGCATACAGCAGGATGAGGGCCGGTATCAGCAGCAATAAGTAAAGGTATTCTGGATTCGAGAATCGAAACATGGTTCGTTGTATTTTATGGAAGACGACGTAAGATGGTGTTTCTCAATAAGATTTCAAACAAGAGCAACAAAAGCGCTCCAATTGCGAATATCCTATATTCCTCATGTTTCTTACTATATTCGTGTACATTCATCTTGGTTTTTTCGAGCTGGTCAATCTTTTGATAGATGCTGCTCAGGCTGTTGGTACTGGTTGCCCTGTAGAATTCTCCACCGGTGGTTTGTGCGATCTGGCGGAGTGGAGGTTCATCAATGTCGACATCAATATTTTGATACTGAACACCATAGGCAGTTTGGAACGGATATGGTGCCTTGCCCTTTCGGCCTACGCCGATGGTGTAGACGCGGATGCCGAAGGTCTTGGCGATTTCAGCAGCGGTGATGGGGTCGATGTCTCCGCGGTTGTTGGAGCCGTCGGTCAACAAGATGATGACTTTGGACTTGGCTTGGGAGTCCTTGATGCGGCTCACGGCATTGGCTAGGCCGAGTCCGATGGCTGTACCGTCTTCAATCAGGCCGCTTTTGATGCTTCCGAACAGATTGAGCAGCACCGCATGGTCGGTTGTGAGGGGACATTGCGTAAAGCTTTCAGCCGCAAAAAGAACCAAGCCGATGTTGTCGTTGGGACGGCCTGAGATGAAGTTGGAAGCCACTTTTTTGGCTGCTTCCAAGCGGTTGGGCCGAAGGTCTTCGGCCAACATGCTGCTGGAAATGTCCAATGCGATGACAATGTCGATGCCTTCGGTGGTGACGTTTTGGAAACTGTTGGAGGACTGCGGCCTGCAAAGGACGAGCACGATGAGTACGAATGCAAGCATCCGCAGCGCAAACGGGATATGTTCCAACCTGTTTTTCCAGGAGGGTTTGAGCCCTTCAAAGGCAAAACTGTTGGATACCTGCATGGTCGCATGCCGTTTTTTTCTGCGCAGCACATACCACACGATGATGGGTATGAGGAGGAGCAGCAAATACAGGTAATATGGATTGGCTAAAGTCATTTTGGCATGTATTTTTTCAGTTCATCGGTGTCGGAAACCGTTGGTTTGGGTTCTTCTTCAAGCGATTCTTTGATTAACTCTTCCTTTTGTTCGTCAATGGACTTTACTTCTTCTTGTTTTGTCTGATTGACAAACAGATAGGAATTGATGATACTCAGTTCGTTTTCACTTTCCAGCGGTTCGATCTTGGCGAATTTGACCAAATCGGCCAATTGCAAGATCTGACTCAGGTTCTGATAGACGGATTGGGTCGATTTGTCACGCTTGAACAAGGTGAGTATCTCGTCTGTGGTCATTTCCAGGGCGTTGAATTGGAAGCGTCGTTCGATGTACTTGCGGATGATGTCCGTCAGTTCCGTGTAATACTTCTTGTTCTTGCCTTGTTTCCATATTTTCTCGGCTTTCAAACGGTCCAGTTCCATAATGGCGACCACATGGGGCGGCAAGAGTAGTTCTTGTGCTTCCTTCTCACCCAGCAGGTGCGGATATTTTTTACGCAGGTACAACCAAATCAAGAGTAACACCAGGGCGTAAAACAACAGGAAAAGTAAGGTCTCCACCATATAGTCGCTTAAGACAAATGGAGGTTTCTGAACTCCTTTGATGTCGTACAATTTCATCTTGGTGGTATCGACATCGTAGGTCATAATCTTGAGAGCCAAGTTGTTGCTTTCAAAAGTGTCGGTTCCTGCCAAAATCTTGACTGGTGGAATATAATACAGCCCAGTATCGAACGAGGTCACCAGGTAATCGGTTTTCAACTCAATCCGTTCGTTGTTGATGCTGACGGTGTCCAGTTTGCTGCGGTTGATGATGCCCAAGCCTGAAACCAAACTGTCGCCCGAAAAGGTTGGGAACACATACTTCATGGAAACTGGCCCCGAAACCTCGATGTGGTACAGGGTTTGTTCACCGATCATCAGATCGCTGGAATCGATGGTAGCCTTGACGCTGACCCGTTGTTGTGCCTGAAGCGTCGAAAGCGTCAGGATCAGACCCAGCAAAACAAGCGTTTTCTTTAACATATTAATTTCGGAGATTGAACAGATTCATCAATGCTTTGACATAATCCTGATCGGTTGAGACGGAAACGGAATCCACCTTGCTTTTTTGGAAGGCATCCTGCAGGCTTTCCTGCTGCTTTTCCCACCAACGGCGGTAGGTGGCTCGAATTTTGGCTGAGGACGTGTCGATTTGCTGCTCCTCCCCTGTTTCCGCATCTTTGATGTGGATGAGTCCGACGGATGGCAATTCGGTTTCGCGTTTGTCGAATACCTGAATGGCCACGATGTCGTGCTTGCGGTTGGCAATGGTCAAGTCGGTCTGAAAGTTTTTCGGATCGATGAAGTCGGAAAGGATAAAGGCGGTACACCGTTTCTTGATGACGCTGGTCATGTACTTCAAAGCACCACCCAAATCGGTCTTCGTATTTTCAGGCTGAAAATCAATCAGTTCCCGAATGATGTATAGGATGTGTTTCTTTCCTTTTTTAGGAGGAATGAATTTTTCCAGTTTGTCCGAAAAGAAGATGACGCCAATTTTGTCGTTGTTTTGAATGGCTGAAAACGCCAGTGTGGCTGCCATTTCCGTGATCATGTTTTGCTTGAGCTGATGTTCGGTTCCGAACATGCGGCTGCCAGACACATCGATGAGCAGCATCACCGTCATTTCCCGTTCTTCCTCAAAAATCTTGACATAGGGATGGTTGAAGCGTGCCGTCACGTTCCAGTCAATGCTTCGGATATCGTCGCCGAATTGGTATTCCCGAACTTCCGAAAAGGCCATACCCTTGCCTTTGAAGGCTGTGTGGTACTGGCCGGCGAAGATGTTCTGGGAGAGACCGCGGCTCTTGATTTCTATCCGTCGGACGCGTTTCAGTAAATCACTGGTTTCCATGCTCGAGAATTAGGGTACTTCGACCGCGTTCAGGATTTCGCTGATGATTTCCTCGCTGGTCAGGTTGTTGGCTTCGGCTTCGTAGCTTAGCCCGATGCGGTGGCGCAAAACGTCGTGGCAGACTGCACGGACGTCTTCGGGAATCACATAGCCGCGACGTTTGATGAACGCGTAGGAACGGGCAGCCAACGCCAAGTTGATGGAGGCACGGGGCGAACCACCGAAGGAAATCATTTCCTGCAGGTTCTTCAGGCCGTATTCAGCCGGATAACGAGTGGCAAAGACGATGTCGACGATGTAACGTTCGATTTTTTCATCCATATAAACTTGACGGACGACTTTGCGGGCTTCCATGATTTCTTCCGGTTTGAGGATGGGCAAAATGGGAGGCAATTTTTCGCCGATGTTCTGGCGGATGATCAATGTTTCTTCTTCCTTTTTGGGATAGCCGATGACCACTTTCAACATGAAACGGTCCACCTGGGCTTCGGGCAGCGGATACGTACCTTCCTGTTCGATGGGATTCTGAGTGGCCATGACCAAAAACGGTGCGTCCAGTTCATAGGTATTGTTGCTGATGGTGACTTGGCGTTCCTGCATGGCTTCCAACAAGGCGCTCTGTACTTTTGCCGGGGCGCGGTTGATTTCATCGGCCAAAATAAAGTTGGCGAAAATGGGACCTTTCTTTACGGCGAACTCTTCCTTTTTCTGACTGTAGATCATGGTTCCCACCACGTCGGCGGGCAACAGGTCGGGTGTGAACTGAATGCGGCTGTATTTCGCATCGATGAGGGATGCCAAACTCTTGATGGCCAATGTTTTTGCCAGTCCGGGAACCCCTTCCAACAAAATATGGCCGTCGGACAGCAACCCGATCAGCAACGATTCCACCAAATGTTTTTGACCGACAATGACTTTCTCCATTCCGAGGTTGATCATGTCTACGAACGAACTCTTTTTTTCAATCAGTGCGTTCAATTCCCGAATGTCTATGGTTTGACTCATGTAACGTGATTATTGATTGGTTATACGTGCGTTTTATTTTAAAACAGTGCAAAATTAAAAAGGATAGGCTTCATTTTAACAGTCAGACCCGTTAAAAATATTTAAGCCTATCCCAATAATATAGAAAATTCCAGGGGTTTTGCAACTATTGGCCCATGGGTTCAGCAATGCATCATTGTGCTCCGATGTATTGGAGTTGAAGTGCTTTGGCTTTGGCAACCAACCCTTCGTTTTTAGGATCGATGAGTTTGGGGTCGGGCTTCGGAATTCGGATGGTCGTACCGGCGGGTACGTTGTCCGGATTTGGAATGACACTCTTGTTTGCCTGATAGATGTAAACCCAAAAGATTTTGTCCCCGTAATATTTTAAGGAGAGCAAATTCAGGCGATCACCGGGTTTGAGAACGACGGTGGCGATGTATTCGACCGATGTTGTTGTTTTGGGGGGTTCCGTTGCTTTTACCGTAGTCGTTGGTGTGGTTGTTGCTGTGGTTGGTTTGACAGCTGCTACCGATACTTTTGCTTGAGCTGCGGCTGGTTTGGAAGCAACAGCAGTTTTTGTTTCTATGGGTTTTGCTGCGGTTGTAGCGGGTTTGGTTATTGGTGTAGCGGGTTTTGCAGAGGAGGTCGCTGGTTTTGCCACCGGTGTGGTGACTTTAGCAACCGTTGCCGTTGGTTTCGGTGCAGGAGCGGCGGTTTTTACTGCTGGTGATGCCTGTTTGACTGGTGCCACTGTCGGTTTTGATGCTGCCACCGTTGGTTTCGAAACAGCAGGTTTGACTGCAACCTCCGCTTCAGCAGCAGGCTTTGCTGCTCCAGGTTCATTGGCAACCGATTGAACGACAGCTTCCAGCGAATCATCCGCTGTGCTGGTTCCAGTTGAATCGGAAGCGTTTTCCTTTGCCAATGCTGCTAAATCTGACTGCAAATTAGCATCGGCTTCCAAGGAATCGATCTTCGCTATTTCCTGCGTCTTTTCCGCTTCTTCCCTATTGTGTTTGAGGTTTGAAATCCAGGACCAGGCGCCGAAAATGGCGATCAACGCAAAAAATAAAATCCATCCGATCATTGACCATTTGCTTTTGCGAGGCCCATTGGGAGAATCAATTTTTTCGTCAACTTCACCTTTGGTCTCTTTCTTTTTGGTGGGCTCTTTCTCTTTGGCAACTACCGTTTTTTTCTCGGAAGCTACAGCGGAGATGCTTTCTACTCCACCATCCAGTTCCACCGGTTCCAAATGTGCATAAGGCTGATTGACCGCATTTTTGAGTTCAACATCTGGAATGAAAGACACTTTGTGGTGCTCTCTGATTTCGAATTCCTCGCCGGTGGTGACGTTCACGCTTTTGCGGGCGTCCACCAACACAAGCTTGAGCGTTCCCAAACCATTTATTTTAACGATGCCGTCTTCAAAAAGCGCATCTTCTGAAATCTTGAAAAAGGCTCTCAGAAACTCTTCGGCATCTTTTTTCTTGATCTTGCCGGCTTCGGCCAGTTGATCGGTCAAATCCTGAAGGAGCAGTTTATTGTTCATTGCCGGAGTAGTTTTTGATTTTTTCCTTCATGGTGGTTCCGGCCTTGAAGCTGGCAACGTACTTGGGTGGAATCATCCAACGGGTTCCAGTGGATGGATTGACGGAAACGCGTTCCTCTTTCTTTTTAACTTCAAAAGTTCCGAAACCCTGAATGGCCAAACTATCGCCATCCGAAAGGATCTTGGCGATGAGTGCCGAGGTCAGGTCAAGCAGTTCACTGGCACGATTGCCGGTCGTCGGAACGGTCTGCTGAATCTTCTGAACAAGCTCTTTGTTTTTCAAAACGATGGATTTTTAGTTGGTGCATCTATTTCAGCCAAAATTAAGCAATTTTCCAACATTTAACAAACAAAAAAAGGACCGCCTCAAATTTGAAATTTAAGACGGTCCATATTTGTGTTTAGGGTTTGAATACTACCTTAAAGCGGCTTGTGCAGCGGCTAAGCGGGCAATAGGAACTCTAAAGGGTGAGCAACTCACGTAGTTCAGACCCACGCGGTGGCAGAATTCCACGGAAGAGGGTTCGCCACCATGTTCGCCGCAGATACCACATTTCAGATCGGGACGTACGGAACGGCCTTTTTCGACGGCCATCTTGACCAACTGCCCTACCCCATTTTGGTCGAGCACCTGGAACGGATCCACTTTCAGGATTTTCTTTTCCAGATAAGTCGGCAAGAAGGTTGCGATGTCGTCACGACTGTAACCGAACGTCATCTGTGTCAAGTCGTTGGTACCGAAAGAGAAGAATTCGGCGGCGCTGGCGATGCGGTCGGCTGTTAAGGCGGCTCGTGGGATTTCAATCATGGTACCGACCTTGTAGTCGATGCGTTTGCCGGTTTCAGCAAACAAGGTTTCAGCAGTGGCACGAATCACTTTTTCCTGTTCCAGAAATTCATAGAGGATACCGGTGAGCGGGACCATGATTTCAGGAATGGCGGTGATGCCTTCCGATTGCAGTTCCAGAGCGGCTCCGAGGATGGCCTTGGTCTGCATTTCGGTGATTTCAGGATAGGTATTTCCCAAACGGCACCCACGGTGACCCAACATCGGATTGGATTCGTGCAAGGCATTTACGCGTTGTTGGATGGTTTTCAGGGATATACCCATTGTTTTGGCGAGTTCGGCCTGTTCACGTTCTTCGTGGGGTACGAATTCGTGCAAGGGGGGATCCAGCAAGCGGACCGTCACGGGCAGACCGGCCATGGCTTTGAAGATGCCCTTGAAGTCGGCTTTCTGATATGGCAGAATTTTGGCCAAAGCAACGCGGCGACCTTCGGCGTCATCGGCCAAAATCATTTCACGCATGGCTTTGATTTTTTCGCCTTCGAAGAACATGTGTTCCGTGCGGCAGAGACCAATGCCGGTTGCACCGAACTTGCGGGCGACTTCAGCGTCGTGTGGGGTATCTGCATTGGTACGCACGTTCATGCGGGTGTATTTGTCGGCCAAGGCCATCAGGTCGGCAAAATCGGCGTCCACTTCGGCTTCCATCGTGGCGAGCGTGCCCAAATAGATGTCACCGGTGGAACCGTTTAGTGAGATGGCGTCGCCTTCTTTCAATACGATGTCGTCCACTTCGATGGTTTTGGTCGTGTAGTCGATTTTAAGAGTGCCTGCGCCGGAAACGCAGCATTTGCCCATACCACGAGCCACAACGGCAGCGTGGGAGGTCATACCTCCGCGAGCGGTCAAAATGCCTTGTGCGGCAGCCATACCGGCCAAATCTTCGGGAGAAGTTTCCACGCGGACCATGATGACTTTTTCACCTCTGGATGCCCATTCGGTGGCATCGTCAGCATTGAATACGATTTTACCGGAGGCTGCGCCTGGAGAGGCGGCCAAGCCTTTGGCGATAACTTTGGCGTTTTTAATGGCCTTTTTATCGAATACCGGATGGAGCAGTTCGTCCAATTTGTTGGGTTCCACACGCAATACGGCGGATTTTTCGTCAATCATGCCTTGATGCAGCATATCCATGGCTATTTTGACCATGGCTGAACCGGTCCGTTTGCCGTTGCGAGTCTGAAGGAACCAAAGTTTGCCTTCCTGAACGGTGAACTCCATGTCCTGCATGTCTTTGTAATGATTTTCCAATCTGGTTTGGATGGCATCCAATTCCTGATAAATGGAAGGAAGAGCTTCTTCCATGGAAGGGTATTGCGATGCGCGGACTTCTTCGCTGACACCTGCCAGTACGGCCCAACGTTGGGAACCTTCCTTGGTGATTTGTTGCGGGGTACGGATACCGGCCACCACATCTTCACCTTGGGCGTTGATGAGGTATTCACCAACGAAAAGGTCTTCGCCAGTGGCTGCGTCGCGGGAGAAACAAACTCCGGTCGCAGAAGTTTGACCCATGTTGCCGAACACCATGGCCTGAACCGTTACGGCGGTACCCCACTCGGCGGGGATGCCTTCCATTTTGCGATACAAGATGGCGCGGTCGTTCATCCAACTGTCAAATACGGAGCATACAGCCCCCCAAAGTTGATCGTAAGAGCTTTCCGGGAAATCATGGCCTGTTTGTTTCTTGACGGCGGCTTTGAATTTGGAAACCATGACCTTGAGGTCTTCAACAGCCAGTTCAGTATCCAACTTGACGCCCTTTTCTTCTTTGATGTGTTCAATGATTTCTTCGAAGGGGTCCATATCGTTCTTATTTTCAGGCTTCATTCCCAAAACCACGTCTCCATACATTTGTACGAAACGGCGGTAGGAGTCCCATGCAAAACGAGCGTTGCCCGTCTTGCGGGTAAGACCTTCGACGACGGCATCGTTCAAACCTAAGTTGAGAATGGTGTCCATCATGCCAGGCATGGAAGCGCGTGCGCCGGAACGTACGGAAACCAGCAAGGGATTTTCCACATCACCGAATTTGGAGTTCATCAGTACTTCCACACCGGAAATGGCGGCTTCAACTTCCGATTTCAGCAGAGCTATAACTTCTTGTTTTCCAAGGGAAAAGTATTCGGAGCAAACATCGGTGGTGATGGTGAAACCTGGAGGGACCGGTACTCCGATCAAATTCATTTCAGCCAAATTGGCACCTTTACCACCGAGGAGGTTTTTCATGGTAGCTTTACCTTCTGCATGTCCGTTGCCAAAGGTGTACACTCTTTTAGTTGTCATTCGAGTCTTAGATTTATGTGAAAAAAAATAGGATTTTTTTGAGATACACAAATGTAAAAAAAAACCTTTTGAACGACCTATTAATTCAGTCGAAAAAAATGCTAAAATTCCGATTCAAAAAGAAATCTGACTCTAATTTCGTATTTTTGCAGCCGGATTCAGCATTGGGATACCCCAAAAACGAATTCTTCAACCTTTAATTATAGCATTTTGGCAAAAAAAAGAAAAGTTCTTCCTGTTTTGGAAGCGGTCACGATCACGGATGTCGCGGCAGAAGGAAAAGCGTTGGCGAGAGTCGGTGAAATGGTCGTGTTCGTGCCTTTCGTGGCGCCCGGTGACGTGGTTGATCTGGAGCTGCATCGCAGGAAGCGGAATTATGCGGAAGGCAAAGTGGTCAAAATCCATTCGTTATCTCAAAATAGGGTTCAGCCATTGTGTCAGCACTTTGGCGTGTGCGGTGGTTGTAAGTGGCAACACCTACCCTATTCGGATCAATTGAAGGCCAAGCAGAAGCAGGTTTTTGATGCCTTGACGCGTATCGGAAAGGTCGATTTGCCTCCGTTCTTTGCCGACGACCTTCAGGCAGTTAATGCCTCACAGGTGGAAAATGTGGATTACAGCAGGAATGCCTTTTACCCCATATTCGGTTCAAAAAAAACGTCTTTCTACCGTAACAAGCTGGAATTCACGTTTTCAGACAAGCGTTGGATGACCGATGAGGAAGTAGCTTCGGGAGCGACCTTTGAAAACATGGATGCGTTGGGTTTTCATATTCCGGGTGCGTTCGACAAGGTCCTGGCCATTGAGAAATGTTGGCTGCAGGACGATGTTTCGAATCGGATTCGTTTGTTCGTACGCGATTTTTGCCTGACGAACGGTTATACCTTTTTTAATTTGCGGAATCAACATGGAATGATGCGCAACCTTCAGGTTCGTACCTCTTCTACAGGAGAACTCATGGTGATTGTCGTTTTCTTTGAGGATGATGCCGCAAAACAGGAAGCGTTGCTTAAGGCAATTGCAGGTAACTTTCCGGAAATCACATCGTTGGTATATATTGTCAATCAGAAGGCAAACGATACCATCGGCGACCAGGACATTTTGGTTTATAAAGGGCGCGACCATATTTTTGAGGAAATGGAAGGCTTGCGGTTCAAAATCGGACCGAAATCGTTTTATCAGACCAATTCCGAACAGGCGTTGGAGTTGTATCGGGTTGCCAAGGCCTTTGCAGGGCTGAAAGGTGACGAACTCGTTTATGACTTGTACACCGGAACCGGCACCATCGCTCAGTTCATCGCCAGGGATTGCCGTCAGGTGATCGGTATCGAATACGTTCCTGAAGCCATTGTGGACGCCCGTGTGAATGCTGAACTCAATAGTTTGGACAACACCTTGTTTTTTGCAGGTGACATGAAGGATATCCTCAACCAGGAATTCATTACGACGTACGGACATCCGGACGTGTTGATCACCGACCCCCCCCGCGCCGGCATGCATGCCGATGTGGTGAAGGCGATGTTATTTGCTTCTGCTGAAAAGATAGTGTATGTGAGCTGCAACCCAGCCACTCAGGCACGAGACCTGGCTTTGCTGGACAGTGATTATGAAGTGGTGAAAGTACAGCCCGTCGATTTGTTTCCGCATACTCAACATGTGGAGAATGTAGTGCTTTTGGTCAAACGCGCCGTACGGAAGGAACCGGTGGTGGTGGAAACTGTTGCCCCGGAGGCATTAGACGATGGAGGCGATGGCCTCGATCTCGATGAGGGCTCCCTTGGGTAAGCCTTTGACAGCCACTGCTGAACGCGCAGGAAAATCTCCTTCGAACTGGGACTCATAGACCTTGTTCATGTCTGCGAACAGATTCATGTCGGCCAGAAAAACGGTGACTTTCACCACATGGTCCATTTGACAGCCGGCTTCCGACAAGATTGCTTTCAAATTTTTGAAACATTGGGTGGTTTGACCCACAATGTCGATGGATTCGATGTTCCCACTACGGGGATCGATTGGAATCTGTCCGGAAACGAATATGAGATTGCCTGCACGGATAGCCTGATTGTAAGGCCCGATGGCTGCGGGTGCCTGTGACGTTTTGACGATAGTTTTCATAATTGAACGTATTGGTTTAGAAACCCATGAAATAGCCGGCTGTTCCTGCCATCAGGCCTATTATGCCGTTGATGACCTTGACACTGATGAATCCGCGTTTGGATTCAGCCAGCAACGGTAGGGTCGAATGTCCATCTTGTGTGATGGAGTTGGCTAAAAGGATGCTGAAGGGGATTTGCCCGCTCAAAAAAAGTGAAATGAAGACCAGATGCGGTCCGGATTCGGGAATGAACCCGATTAATACGGCCAAAAGCAGGACCCACAAGTGATTGTGCGCCACCCAGTCGGTCATTTCGACGGAATGCATCAGGAAATGAATGAGTGTCAACGCACCGAAGGTCCATAGGAATATTTTCGGTACGTGCTGCCGTATGATGTGTTTCCAGAGGTGTTCCTCCAGGAAATGGTCGTCTACAAACAGGAAGGTGATGAGCATGAGGATTGCCAAAACGAGGAAGATGTTGTTGAACCAGCTTTCTTCCAAAGGTAGCGAGAAGTAGCCGTGGGCAACCGAGGGCGCGGAATTCGTATGTTCGTGGCCAAAAAAGCCGGTGCTCATCCCTAAAATGAACAACCCGAGACCTGTAATCAACAAGATTCGGGTAAATGAAGGGTTTTTGAAGTTTTCCTTTAGACTCTGCAGAATGCGTTGATGGCCTGTATGTTCATGCTTGTGGACCTTAAGGTGTTGTTCCATGTTTCGGGGGTGAATGACCTTCCAGCCAAGTTTATCCACCAAAATGCCTACTGCCACGGCAATGACGAACAAAATGCCGAACAGCAGGAACGCTTTCTGCGGCATCTGCACCAACATGACGAAGGCTTCGTCCCCTACACAGGAAATCATGGCGGCCAACAACGCTCCGAAGCCGACGACGCCGTGGGTCCACATGCCTACGATTGCAAAACCGCCAAAACAGCCTGGAATTAAACCCAAAATAGCAGCCAACACGACTTGAAGCGAGGGATATTTCCCCAGCCATCGTGTCCAACTACCCTGTGTCAGTACGTTCGTCAGTTCGATGAACAGCATGATCACAATGACGAAGCATGTGATCATCAGGGTGTTGCGTAAGACGTCCGTAAAGATTTCGACCATTATTTTTCGGATTCCATCCGGTGTTTGACAGCTTCGTACATCAGAATGCCGGCAGCGACGGAAACGTTCAACGATCCGATTTTGCCCAAAATGGGGATTTGCACCAACTCGTCACAAATCCGAAGGTTTTCGTTGGCGATGCCGGTGTCTTCGGCGCCCATGACGATAGCGACCGGACCGGAATAATCGGCTTTGGTGTAATTGTCGGCTGCCTTTTCGGACGCTGCAATGACTTTGACGCCTGAATTCTTGAGCAATTGGATGGATTCGCGGATGGACCATTCGCGGCAGACAGGCAAGGTGTGCAAGGCTCCGGCGGACGTCTTGACGGCATCCGCATTCACACTGACGCTGTCTGTCATTGGAATGACGATGGCATGCACGCCGGCACATTCGCAGGTACGGGCGATGGCTCCAAAGTTGCGGACATCGGTGATGCCATCCAACAAGACAATGAAGGGGCTTTTGCCTTCTTCGTACAGGGTCGGCAGGATGTCCTCCAAGCGTTGATAGGTGACTTCGGAGATGAAGGCGACTACACCTTGGTGGTTTTTCATCGTGACGCGGTTCAGTTTTTCAACCGGAACACGTTGGATGGGCACTCGGGTGCCTTTGAGCGCATCGAACAGCTCTTTGCTTAGATCGGACTCCAAGTCCTTACGGACCAATATTTTATCGATGTCTTTGCCGGCAAGGACTGCTTCCAATACAGCTCGTACTCCAAAAATGAATTCGGAATGGTTTTCACTGGGTTTGCGTACAAAGGGTCTTTTGGTATACATGATTGTTTTTTTAATGTGAATTTTCCAGCATCAGCTGGCGGGCATTGTGTATGGCGGCTTCCGTGAGGTTCGCGCCGCTCAGCATCAACGCGATTTCTGTGAGGCGTTCTTCCGGATCCAAAGCGTTCACCATCGTGAGGGTCTTGCCGTTCAGTTCGGTCTTGAGCACTTTGAAATGGTTTCTGCCTTTAACGGCAATTTGTGGTAGATGGGTGATGCAAAGCACTTGGCGGTTTTGAGCGATGCTTTTCATGATTTCCCCCATCTTATGGGCGATTTCACCGGAAACGCCGGTGTCTATTTCATCGAACAGCAGCGTCGGCAAGCTGGTGAACTCTGCAATCAACGACTTGATGCAGAGCATTATGCGTGAGATTTCACCACCGGAGGCAATCCGTTCGATGGATTGCGGGCTGGTTTGGGCGTTGGCGGAAAATAAAAATCCGATTTGGTCTTGACCGTCCGTTTCCAGTGACTTCGAGCTGCATTCAATGCGGATGACTGCCTTGGGAATGCCCAAATGAATCAATTGTCCGACCAGACGTTCCTCGATGGTGGGCAGTACGGTGCGACGTTTTGCGGTCAATTGGTCGGCGAATTCTTTTGCAATGACCTCAGCATCTAAAAGCTGTTTTTTAAATTCTTGAATGGTTGCATCGAATGACTCGATAAAACTCAACTTTTCGGCGAATTCATCCCGCAGGGCAATCAATTCCGTATTGGTTTTGACCCGGTGTTTCTGCTGAAGGGTGAACAGCAGGTTCAACCGTTGACTGATCTGATCCATGCGGGCTGGATTTATTTCCACATCGTGCAGCAGTACTTCCATTTCCCTGGACAAATCCTTGAGGTCCAGGTAGCTGGTGCGGATGCGCTCGCCGGCTTCCTGCAATTTCGGAAAAACGTTCAGTAAGTGGTCAGACTGATTCAAGGCAATTTTGAGCGACGTGTTCACGCCATGCTCTTCATCGTCCAACAGCGTGAAGATCTTACCCAATCCCAGCTTGATTTCTTCGGAATGCGTCAAGATTTCCCATTCGGTTTCCAGCGCTTCCTGCTCCCCTTCCTCGAGCGCCGCACCGAGGAGTTGTTCCAGTTGGAACCGCAAATAATCTTCCTCCTCCTTGGCCTTCAATGCCTTGTCTTCCAGTTTCTTCAAACCCGTCTGCAGTTCTTTGTAACGGCTGAACGCTTCCTTGTACTGACTCAGTAAGACCGAGCTGCAGGCAACGGCATCGATGATGTCGCGCTGGAATGCGTCGCTGCCCAGCAGCAAGTTCTGATGTTGGGAATGGATGTCGATGAGCTTGCCACTTAGTTCCTTGAGGATGTTCAGCGAAACGGGAGAATCGTTCACAAAGGCCCGACTTTTGCCGTTGCTGAAAAGTTCGCGGCGGATCAGGCAGGTTTCAGCATCGAATTCTAGGTCATTTTTCTCAAAAAAAGGTTGCAAACCATAGGCTGAGATTTGGAAAGTGGCTTCAGTCACACATTTTTCGGCACCTTCCTGAATGACGCGGTTGTCTGCCCGCTGTCCGAGAATAAGCGAGAGTGCGCCAAGCAAGATGGATTTGCCGGCACCCGTTTCACCAGTCAGTACGGTAAAGCCGTCGTTGAAAGATAAATCCAGCCGATGGATCAGGGCGTAATTCTCAATGTGCAGGTTCCGGAGCATCTTACTTTTTGGTTTTGATGCCTTGCAACCGGTTTGTGGAAGCAGGATATATACTGCTGAGCAAGTCGTAGACCGCCTGTTTTTCCTGGGTGCTGGCTTTGCTGTAAATGTTGATGAGCTCGTCGGCTTTGGTCTCGATGAAATTGGAAAGCAAGGGAGAGCCGGGCTTGAATTGTTTGGCCGGTTTCAGATTGTCCAAGGATGCAAAAATCTTAGCGCGGCCGTCGTCCGGTTTCTCATACATCACATCCAGCCCAAGGCGGTGGTATTGATAAGAAAGCAACCGCATTTCGGGCTGATTTTCATTGCTGAGCACGTTTGCCCAACCCCAATGGTTCTTGTCCACCTGAGCCTTCCAGCTGTCGCCCATGGAACCTTGAGCCATGGAGGTAATTTCCTGTGCGCGTTGGAAGAAAGGGCTTCCACCCAGTTTAGAGAAACTGTCGAAGTCCAGACCAAGGATGATGTAGGCCCAGAAGTCCAAGGTGGCCGTCAGGTTGTCGGATATGGTGGTTTCGTTGAAAGTAAGCGTTTGGCTTTCCTGAAAGTCGAAGGTGATTTGTTCCCTAAAATTTAGCAGACTGGTGGTGTAGTTGGTACCGTAAACCGGTCTGGAGCTCTGAATTTGGAAATCACACGTATGGGTGTTGGCGTCGCGCGACTTGAAAACGAACAGGATGCTGCAGTCTATCTTCTCCGAGTTGCTCAATTGCACATTGGAAAATTTAGTGGTGTTCATATATTCCTGAACCGCCGATTTTAGATTTTCGTATACCGCCTTGTCCGTACCTGCAATCTGCTCCGTATTGACCTGGACTTTGCAGTTCAGCTCCTGGGCATAGACAGACAATCCTCCGAAAAGAAGGACAGCAGACAAAAGGAAACATCTAAAAAAACGGGAATTCATACGAGCGTTTTATGCAAAGTTATAAATAAATAGATTATTAATTAAATATTAATAAAATAATTATTCAATTCGTTCAGAATGTCCTCGGCCACTTCTTTTTTAGATTTAAGTGGAAAAGTAAATTCGCCACCTTCCCTCTTCAGGATGGTGATTTGGTTGGTGTCGTGCTGGAAGCCTGCTCCTGGATTACGGAGCGAGTTCAGAACGATAAAATCCAGGTTTTTGCGTTCCAGTTTGGATTGAGCGTTCTGGATTTCGGAATCGGTTTCAAGGGCGAATCCGACCAGTATCTGCCTTTTTTTCTTGAGTTGACCGAGTGTGGCGGCTATGTCGCGGGTTGGTTTGAGCTGAACCAAGAGGTCTTCTTCTCCCCGTTTCTTCTTGGAATCGAATTGCTGGGCGGGTGTGAAATCGGCAACAGCGGCGCAAAGGATGGCTGCATCGGTCGATGGAAAGAGTGTCGTGGCTTTGTCAAACATGTCGGAGGCTGATTCCACATCCATGCGTTCGATGAGCGGATGTGCCGTTTTCAAGCTGACCGGGCCAGCAATGAGTTTGACATGCGCGCCGCGTTTCGCACAGGCTTCAGCCAAGGCAAAACCCATTTTCCCGGAGGAATAGTTGCCGATGAAGCGGACGGGATCGATTTTTTCGTAGGTGGGACCGGCTGTAATCAAAATGGTCTTGCCGGACCAAGGCAGGTCCTTGCCGAAGAATTCGGAAATGAGACGGAAGATGACGATGGGTTCTTCCATCCTGCCCTTGCCTACGTCGCCACAGGCCAGCTCGCCTTCGGTAGAATCGATGAAGCGGACGCCTCGGGCACGCAATTTCTCCATGTTTTCCTGTACGGCGGCGTGTTCCCACATCTTGAAGTTCATAGCGGGTGCTACGAAGACGGGTTTGTTGAAGGCCAAATAGGTGGTCGAGAGCGCATCGTCCGCAATGCCGTTGGCGAACTTGCCCAGGATGTTGGCGGTGGCGGGTGCGACCAGCAGGATGTCCGCCCAGTCGTTCAAGGCGATGTGTTCGGTGGAATATTCATTCGATTCCTCGAACGTATCGGTATAGAGGGCATTTTTGGAAACGGTCTGCAAGGTCAGGCGGGTAACGAATTCCAGGGCATGCGCCGTAGCGATGACTTTGACTTCGGCACCTGCCTTGACGAACTGACGGATCAGTTCCGGGGTCTTGTAGGCGGCGATTCCACCCGTAATGCCCAGCAATATGCGTTTTCCTTTCAGCATTTTATTTGCTCAGTGTCCGCAAGCGAATGCGGGTCAAAACATTTTTAGTGTTCAGGGCAAAATCGCCTTGCATCATCCAGCCGTAATAGCCTGAATCTCTTTTCAGGATGTCTTCGACGGGTTGATCCTTGTATTTTCCGAAATTGAACACTTCCACATCCTTGTCATTCAGCACGATTTTACCGGCAAAGTCGACGTTTCGGTTGAACGAGGAGAATTCGGACAAGTATTTGACATCGTTCGTCAAGTCCGGATAACGGTCCAGTTGCGATTTCAGCACCTCGTAGGTGGCTTTGGTGTCGGCTTCGGCCCCGTGGGCGCCTTCGAGTTCGGCGTTGCAATAGAACTTATAGGCGGCGCTCAGGGTGCGCTGTTCCATCTTGTGGAAAATCACCTGAACGTCAATGAGTTTGCGTTTGCTTAAGTCGATGTCGATGTCGTTACGGAGGAACTCCTCGGCAAGCAGGGGCACGTCGAAGCGGTTGGAATTGAATCCGGCTAGGTCGCAACCCTCAATGTCTTTGGCGATGTTCTTGCCTATTTCCTTGAACGAAGGCGAGTTCGCAACGTCTTCATCCGTAATGTGATGAATGTCGGACGCTTCTTTGGGAATGGGTATACCGGGATTGACCCGAAAGGTTTTGGTTTCCTCATTCCCATTGGGATGGACCTTGAGGTAGGCTATTTCGACAATCCGGTCCGTGTTGGCGTTGACTCCGGTTGTTTCGAGGTCAAAGAATACGAGCGGATTTTTGAGGTTCAGTTGCATTTTTAATGTTTAGTCGTTTAAAAGCATGGGCATCAGCAGCATCAGCAGATCCTCGTCGGCGTCGTTTTCGAGCGGGAGGAAAAGCCCTGCCCTGGATGGATCGGCCAGTTCAAGCACGATTTCCTGCGTGTCGAGGTTGGATACGATGTCGATGATGTATTGGGCCTTGAAGCCAATGTTGATGCGGTCGCCTTCGTACTGGCAAGGGATGGTTTCCTCGGCTGAAGTCGAGAAGTCGATGTCCTGCGTGGTCAGTTCGATGTTGTTGTTGGTGATGACCAGTTTGACCAGGCTGCTGGCTTGGTTGGCGAAGATGGAGACACGCTTCAACGTATTTAGGAATGAAGCCCTGTCCACCAGCACTTTATAGGGGTTGTTCTGTGGAATGACGGCGTTGTAGTTGGGAAAGCGGCCTTCCACCAAGCGGCAATAAATGGTGTAGTTGGAGAGGCGGAACACGACGTTGCTGTCGTCGAAGGCGATGAGCACCGTGCCGGTTTCCTTAGGTAGGATGGCACGCAACAAGACGGCGGGTTTCTTCGGGATGATGAGCATGGCATTCTGGTCACCCTTGATGGCGGAGTTGCGAAGGCGCACCAGCTTGTGGGCGTCGGAAGCCACGAAGGTGACGTTTTCGGTGGTAATGTCCATGACCACGCCGTTCATGACGGGGCGGAGCTCATCGTCGGCTGAGGCGAAAAGCGTCGAATTGATGCCGTTCAGCAGGATATTCGCGGGAATTTCGAGGTTGCTGTTGCTTTCCTTGAGCTCCTTCAGTTTGGGGAATTCGTCGCCGCTCTGGGCTACGAACTTGTATTTGCCGTTTTGGTACCAGATGGTCACTTCCAAACTGTTCTCGTTGATTTCTACAGTCAATGGTTGTTCAGAAAGTTCACGCAGCGAGTCCAGCATGGTTTTGGAAGGGATGGCGTACAAGCCGTCGCTATCGGATTCGATCAGGTCAAGGGTGGTCACCAACGTTGTTTCCGTATCCGATGCGGTGGCGGTCATCTTCAATCCTTCGATTTTCAACAGGAAACATTCAAGGATGGGCAGCGTGTTTTTGGAATTGATGACGCGGCTGATGGCCTGGAGGTGGCTCAGGAGAGCAGAGCTTGATGCGATGAATTTCATAGGTTATTTTTTTTGGATTTTTTTCAATGGGTTGCACAAAAATACTAAAAAAATGGCACAGAAGGACCCTTCGGCGCATTTTTTTAAGCACTTTTGGCAATGATTTTAAAACCCTTCTGAAACAAGGGTTTGATGCAGGAAATCAGAGGTTAAGGACAAGGCCGTCGTAGGAGAAAAACACACCCGGAGGCAGCGTGGGTTCGACTTCAGCCTGTAGGCCCATGTCGTGGCTCATGTGAATGAGGTAGGCGTGTTCGGGTCGAACGGCGGCGATGATGTCCAAGGCTTGTTGCAGGTTGTTGTGCGAGATGTGTTCCTGCGCCCTTAACGCGTCAATGACAAGAACCTTGCTGCCCATCACTTTCTCCAATTCTTTGGCGGAAATGCTGTTGAAATCGGTTAGGTACGAGAGGTCGCCAATGCGGTAGCCCAATACGGGAAGTTTGTGATGATAGAGTTCTACCGGCATGATCTCCAGTGAGTTGACTATGAAGGACTCTTTGGTTACTGGCTTAAGGTTGAACAGTGGCACACCGGGGTATTTGAATTCGCGGAAGCTGTAGGGCATCGCCACCTTTAGGTGTTCCAAGATGCGTGGTGCGGCATGCAACGGCATTTCGTTGAAGAAGCAGAAGGGTCTCAAATCGTCCAGGCCACCCATGTGGTCGTAGTGTTCATGGGTGATGAGCACGGCGTCGATGTGACGGATGTTGGCTCGTAGGGCTTGTTGCCTGAAATCGGGTCCGCAATCGATGAGCAGGCTGGTTCCGGCGGCTTCAATCAGAACGGACGACCGTAACCTGATGTCCCTGGGGTCTTTGGAAAGGCAAGTTGCACAGCTGCAAAGCAGCGCGGGATTTCCGGTGGAAGTGCCTGTGCCCAGGAAAGTCAGCTTCATGATTGCCAATTGTTTAAATAAAAATGACTTCTGGTCGAAGGGTAATTCCGAACAGTTCGCGCACGTCATGGATGATGCGGTCGCTTAGGTTCAGGATGTCTTTGGCGACCGCCTTGCCTGGATTGATCAATACGAGCGCCTGCTTGTCGTGCACGGCGGCAGGACCCAACGACTTCCCCTTCCAACCTGCCTTGTCGATGCACCAGGCGGCGGAAACCTTGACCAGGCCGTTTTCCAGGGGCCAATTGGGAATATCGGGAAAAGTTGATTTCAAGTTTTTGAACAAATCTGGAGTGAGTTCCGGGTTCATGTAGAAGCTTCCTGCATTGCCAAGTACTTGTGGATCGGGTAATTTGGAGCCACGAATTTCCAAGACGGCGTTTCGGACATTTTTCAGGCTGGCCCCCCCCCAACGTTCCATGTGTGCGTTGAGGTCTCCATACTTTAAATTTGGAACGAAATTAGTTGATAATTTGTATGTTACATAGCAAACTATAAACTTGTTCTTTAATTCATTCTTGAAGATGCTGTCGCGGTAGCCGAATTTGCAATCTGCATTGGTGAACGTTTTTAATTCGAGAGATTCTACATCCAAGGCTTCCACCAAGACAATGCTGTCCTTGGCTTCCGAGCCGTAGGCGCCGATGTTTTGCACCGGACTGGCACCGATTTCGCCCGGTATGCCGGACAAGTTTTCCAACCCGCTCCAATCTTTTTCCACCGTATATGCGACCAAGTCGTCCCAATTGACGCCTGAGCCGGCGCGAACCAGCACGCTGCCGTCCGTATTCAGCGTATCTTCAATGCTCCGAATGGCTGAATGCAGGAGCAAGCCGGGATAGTCCTTTGTGAACAGCAAGTTGCTCCCTCCCCCTACAGGAAATTTGGGCATATTGTTGAACCGATTGTCCTGCAGCAATATACCCAGCTCGTCGACCGATTCGAAATCGGCCCAATAACGGGAATTGGCTTCCAGGTGGAACGTGTGTTTGTCCCGAAGCGGCATGTGTTCAAAAAGAGGCATAGGCTTTGAATCGATGGAGCAAAATTACGGATTTTTGGGCAATTAAGCTATCTTTGCTCCATAAAAGCACTTTAAGAAATGTTGTCCATCCTGATACCGGAACACGATTGCGATTGTACCAAGTTGGTTGCCGAATTGGTTGACCAATGTTTGCATGAAGGTATTTCATACGAAATTCTGGTGATGGACGATGCCTCCTCCTATTTTTTGGAAAAAAACAGAACCATTGCTGAAATGCCTGGTTGTCGGTTTATTGAATCGAAAGAGAACCTGCAGTCCGCCAGAACCCGAAATCGATTGGGGCAACTGGCAAAGCATCCCAACCTGCTTTTTGTAGATAGTGACCTTGAAATACGTGACGGTTTGTACATCAGAAGGTACCTTGATGCAATCGGCATTGCGCCCGTCATCGTCGGATCCATTGTTTATCAAACGCAAAAGCCCCCTGTCTCACAGATGCTTCGCTGGAAATATGGTCGAAGCCGCGAATGTCTGTCTTTGGAAAAACGGCTTGAGAATCCTTGGAGATCGTTGTCCTCCCAAAACTTCCTGATGGAAAAGCAGGTGTTTGAGCAAGTGCCTTTTGACGAGACCTTTGTCAAATATGGTCATGAGGATACGTTGATGGGTTTGACGTTGAAAAAGCGAGGCATTACCGTTCAGTACATTGACAATCCACTCATTCATAATGGATTGGAATCGAGCGAGGCTTTTATGGCCAAAAGTTTGGTCGCTGTCGAAAAATACGCGACACTTCCGGTGATGCGTTCAGCAGAGGTCGTGGAAAATGTCCGGATTTATCGGTTTTACGAACAGTTGCTTGCTTGGAAACTGGATGGACTGGTGGCTTTTAAGTTCCGTATCCTAAAGAAAAGCATGCACAGGCATTTGTGCGGATCCTCCCCGAATCTGCTGATTTTTGATTTCTACCGCCTGGGGCATTTGTGCAATTTTGTCAGGAAAACGAAACGGAACGATCCCGTAGCCTGATGTAGCGACAACCTGCGTTTTTCATCTTAAGGAAATGTCGGGCGGAAATGCCTGCCTTTTTTAATTCCGGCCAACGTCTGAGCAAGGCCATCAGATTTCGAACGTAGGCGAAATCCCTGTACAGCACATAGTTTTGTGCTCCGGTAGCGAACAAACGTCGGTCTTCGTACCAAGGGCGGCTCTTGACGCTGCTTTCAAAGGGATGTTCCACGATGAAGGCAGGGAAAAATAGGATTTTCAGTCCTTTATGGAGGCATTCGGCCAAAAACAGGAATTCCTCCCCGCAATTGGCGGAGGCTCCCAATCCAAAGCGTTCGTCAAACCAAATGTTCTTCTCGTGGACGGATTTCCGACGAAAGGCTATCTCAATGGAACTCACTGCTTTAAGCTCTTCTAGGCGGGTCAAATGCTGCTCCATCAAAGGGTATTTCTTATAAGCTGGGCTGCCTTCCGGGGTACGGATTTGAAAGCAGATCACATCGATTTCGGGATGTTTCTTGAACGCTGCACGCACATGATGGGGGTAAGCCGGATGCAGGCTGATGTCATCGTCTGCAATCACCAGAATGTCTGCGGTGGCGTGTCGGAGGGCATTGTTGCGGTTTTTGGTGAGGCCTTTGTCCTTGAGGCGGACCACCTTGACATCTTCCCGTTGAAGGTTTACAGGCAATTCAGGGCATTCATCGTCCGGATCCTGGTGTGAAACCAGGTAGGAAATACCGAATTCGGGAAACAACAGGATGTTTTCAACCTTGCGGAGTCCGTTCCCGTACGTGGAGATGAGCCATTGAAGTGTCATGTGCGTTTGAGTTTGCGTGCTTCAAAAATAACATATAATACGCAAACGCTGTGCTTTCTCCTGAAATATCGTATTTTTGCCCTACCGAATGAATTCAACATGGAAAAATCTGTCAAATCTCCGCTGATATCCATCATCATGCCTGTGTTCAACCGCGAAACCATGCTGGCGAACACCCTGCAGAGCATCGCTGAGCAGACCTACAGGCCTCTGGAACTCATTTTAGTGGACAACGGCTCTGAAGACGGTTCGCTGGCCATCTGTCATTCGTTTCAGTCTGAAAACAGTGACAATTTCTTTCGGGTGCAGGTGTTTCAGGAATTGAAAAAGGGTGCCAACGCCGCCAGAAATACGGGTTTGTCCATGGCATCGGGCGACTACCTCATGTTTTTCGATTCGGACGACTTGATGTATCCGGATTGCATCGCTCGGATTGTGACACAATTGACCCTCAACAATTACCCGAAAGCCATCGCTTTTCCATACACCATCGTTTTTCCGAACGGTCGCCGTGGAAGGCGCCCCCATTATTTCTCAGCCAATCCTGCCGATCAACTTTTTGACATACTGATTTGTACCCACAATGTTTGCCTCAAACGCACGTTGCCTGAAAAAACGGGAACTTGGGTGGAAGACTTGCAGCGCTGGCAAGATTTGGAGTTTGGATTCAGGGTGCTCCTGCTTACCAATGACCTGGCATGGATTACCGGAAAGCCGCTCTATGAGGTTAATTTCCATAAGAAATCCATCAGTGGGAACAGTTTTTCGGACGATCACGGCAAGTTGTACGACTCCTTGATGAAGATTCGCGCCACCATTGAAAAGCAACCCGATTCACTGGATAAATTCAGACTTCAGCGGGCGCTTTGTTATAAAATAGGTACGTTGGCCGCCATGCTCCGAAGGGAGGGCAACAAAGCATTGGGTCGCAAGTATCTGGAAAAGGCGTTGTTGCAGATGCCGAAACGCTTCAACAAGCGTGGAAAACTGTTGCTTAGGTTTCAGTTCCTATACGAGGGATTGGGAGGTCGCGGGCTTTGGCGGTTGGCTCGGGTATTGTTATAATCTGCTTTCCAACAGTTTCAGCCATTTGGAGCCGATGCGTTCCAAATTCAGATCTTTTACTTTTACTAAGGCGTTTTTCGACAGGAATTCAAGCCGTTTCTCATCCTTGATCAATTTCAATAAATCTTCTGCAAAAGCGTGTTCATCGAAGGGTGGAACAATCAAACCGTTCATGCCGTCGTCAATGAGCGTGTACATGGATTCCACCGAACCGAAAACCATGGGTACGGTTCCGTAGCTTTGTGACTCGGGTATGACCATGGGGGTGCCTTCGTAGGTGGAAGTCAGGCACAGGATGGAGGCGCGTTGGTAAAAACTGGTCGTATCTTGAAAACCCTGGAAGTGTATGTTTTTAAGCTTCAGGGAATTTGCAAGCTTTTCAAGGTTGCCCCGCTCCGCTCCGTCTCCGACGATTTGCAACGTCCAATCTGGAACTTGTTCCTCGATTTCAGCCCATATTCGGAGCAATCGGTCCACTCGTTTGGGTTCGGCGGTGAGTCTGCCGATGTAGAGGACTTCCTTTTGCTTGGGCAAGCGTTGCTCGACAGCCAATGGCAGCGGATTGGGAATGACGATGATTTTGGGTTGCTCAACACCCTGATACAGTTTGAATTCCAGCTCTTTCTTGAAGGCTTCGTCCAAAACAACATACCATTGAACCGACTCGATTTGCTTGCGATAGAACCGACGGATGTTCGGATGGGTCAAGTCGGGATGCAGGAATCCCAAAAAATAACGCAGTAAGGCTTTTCCTTTTTGCAAGAGGCCATGCTGTTGGGCCAAAAGAACTCCCCACCTGCTGTTCACGAACTTGTGCACTTCCCAGAAAGGTCTGGAATGCAAGGTGTTGATAAACATCGTTTCGGGATGCTGTGCCGCATGCAGATAAATTTGGGAAAACACGCCTTGGTTGAAGACGCAACCGATCTGTCGTTCTCGGATGAACGCGTCGATGAATGATAGGTTCAGCGTGGAATTGAGCGGTCCTGGCATTTCAACGATTAGATGGAAATGTCGGTGGCTTTCTGAAACATGCGTTTTCGACCCCTCAAGCACCAAGATGACCACCGAGTTTCCATGCGTCCTAAAAAAGTCTGCCAACAGGCCTGTGACGGTCTCCACACCCCCTGGTTCGGGGTAGCCGGAGCAAATGAAAAGCAGGTTCATGGCTATGCGATTTCTTTGAAGTGACGTGACCGAATCAAAGCCGCCAATGGTGGCACATGCATGCTCCATCGAAGGAAACGTTGTTTGAAGGATGGTTTCAGCGCATGTTTATTCAAGGTCTGAAACACTTTTTCCAAAAATTCAGGATCCTTGTTGAGGCATGCATGTAAAACGAAATCTCCGGCTTTTCCCAAGGCATAAGGCCGTATTTGCCGAATGCTCACCCCAAGTGTCGTTGCCAAATCCAGCGTCTGACAGTATGCCGAAAATGCAAACCCTTTCATGTATGAATTCCAACTATCGGAGTGGCTAAGCGATTTTTCCAGAACTCGATATGTCAGCCAGTTCTTTTGACTGAAATAAAAGGGCCCCCGCATTAGCAAGCCCAAGGTCAAGGGAAGATCCTCGCAAACAATGCCTTCGCCCCTGAACAGTTCGGGATGGTGCTGGTAGCTGTCTCTGGCCCAATCCCCTCGAAAACAAGAAGATGCAAGGACTACCCTCGGAATTTCACCGACGTTCAGATAAGATGCGACCGCATGTTTTCCAAATTCTTCCGGCTGAAATCGGTCCTGAACGAGCCAGGATCTCGGCCGCGTCAAGAGGCCTGTTTTTTGTTCGTACAATTGCCAGTTGCCTGCCACCAGACTGACTTCGGGATTGGCTTCCAAAAGGTCGACCTGTTCCTGCAACTTGCTATCGGTCAACCAGTAATCATCGCCGCCACAATCGGCTATATAGTTGCCTTTGGCTTTTAGAAAGATGTCGAAGTAATTGTTCAGCAAGCCTTTGTTGACTTCATTCAAGCAAAGGACAATCCGTTCGGGATGTTTGGCAGCGTATTCCTGACAAATCTCACGGGTTCCGTCGGTGGAACAGTCTTCACCGATGACCACTTCGAAATCGAAGTCGCATTGTTGCATCAGGATGCTGTCCAGCGACTGTCGGATGTAGTCCTTTTGGTTGTAGGGAGTGACCAGGACCGATACCAAGGGTGATTTCTCCTTCATCGGCGTGACTTGAAGCGTTTAGCCAGCTTATCCGACCATTCGGCGAAGGGTATGATCTTGTTCAGTTCAAAGGCTGCCCAGATGGCGCAAACGACGAACAAGATGCCTCCGACCACTCGCAACTTTAGACCGTCCAACTGAAGGGTCGCAACGAACGTGCCTGCTGCGAATAGGGTGAAAAGTGTGATGAGCACCTTGTTTCGGGTGCCGAAGTGGAACCCGCACAGGGGCTGGACCATCCAATAAACCAGCGGCATGTAGATGACATAGGCGATGACGTAGGCAATGCCAGCGGCATCCAGACCGTATGTGGGCCAAAGCAGTCGGGATGCTACGTAATAGGCTATGAACCAAGTCGATTCGACAATAAGGAAGCGTGCTCCCCTACCCTTGGAAAGTAAGATGAAACCCAGCGGCCAAATGATGACTTTGAGGAAGGTGCCAAAAATTTGCCAACGCAATAAGCTTGAAGCCGCATTGAATCCGTTGGAATACAGGATGTTTAGTATTGGTGGAGCGACGAGCAACATCAAAACGATGAGCGGTGTGGCCACGATGAGGACGAACCGGGTTTGTTCGTTGGTGAACCGCACGGTTTTGGTATCGTCTCCATTTAGGCTGCAGAGTCTGGGGAAATAATCGGCGGCCATGGACGTCATGATGCCGCCCATGTACATGTTTGAAACCGACCAAACAGCCTGAAAAAGACCGACATGACCTACGCCGTCGCTTTGAAGGATGAAGCTGCGCAACAAGAATAGCGTCAGGGTGGAAACCAGTCCCGAAACAACGGTGTATACCCCCAATTTGACCATGCCGCCTCCCCGACTGAGGCTTTCGCGATACGATTGAACGACCTTTTCGACCGAGATGCGACGGGCAAAGAGCCAGGTAAAGAACAATCCGATGAACGATACGGTCAACAATGCGGGTACGATGCCGTTCAATCCGAAAATCCAATACAAGGGAACGGCGGTGACCAACCCACCGATGGCACCATACAAGGACGATTTGGCCATGGATCCTATTTTTCGCATGCCTTGTAAAAGCGCCAATTGCCCGGATGAAACGGTTCCAGCCAGTACGCTGAATGAAATCAGACAGATGGACATCAGGTGTTTGCGGTCGCCGAAGACATAATCGCTGATCCAGGGAGAAAGCCCGATGGTGAGGAGCATGCCGGCGATACCCGTACCCCAAAGCCAGCGGTAGAGCATGGTCACCGTATGGCCGATGCGCTGGCCGTCTTCGCTTTGCTTGGCTTCGGCTATTTCCTTGACGGAACTGAAGCTAAGCCCCAATCCGGTCAGGGAGCGCATCAGGTCCGCAATGGACTGGAACATACCGTTCAGCCCCACCCCCGTCGTGCCCAAAAGCACTGCCAACACCTTGGTGCGGACAATTCCGAGCAGGATGTTGGCAAATTGCGAACCACCGAAGATGCTCGTCGATTTGGCAATTTGTTTGTAGGAGGTTTCGTCGGTATCCATCATCAAAGCATTCGTAGGATTTTGCAGGGGTTTCCGGAAGCGATGGCGTTTTCGGGAATATTTTTGACAACCAGAGAATTGGCACCGATGACGGCATTCTTGCCGATGGTCACGCCTTTGAGGATGGTGACGTTGTCGCCGATGAACACGTTTTCGCCGACCACCACCGGTAGGCCATTCGTTGGGCCGTCGTGCCGGTGGAGCGGGTCCAAGGAGTGCCCGTCGCTGGTCATGATGGACAGATTGATGCCGGTGACCGTGTCGCTGCCGATGGAGATGGAGGCGCCATCGGCCGTCAATGCCGCGTTGTTGTTGATCATGACGTTGTCGCCAATACGGATTTCACCGTTGCCGCGCAAATCCAAATACGCATAGCTGCTCCAAAATCCGGAAGACGATTCATAGCCGAACTGTACGTTCTTTCCGACGTGCACGATCCCTACACCCTTGATCATCAAGGGCTGACGCAAAATAGGCCTTCCATGGAGCTGAGGGTATCCACCAGAAAGCAGTTTGAAATGGAACCTGCGCAGGCAGGCATGCAGGCGTGTCGGGATGCTCATGGTCGGTTGGTGAATTGATGAATGCAACGGCAAATATAATCGGTTTCCTGCATGGTCTGCAAGGGTGATATTGGTAGGCTAAGTTCCTTTTGATGAATGGATTCCGTTATCGGAAATGACCTGTTGCTCCATTCACGGAAGGCTTCTTGCCGGTGTGGCGGAACTGGATAGTGGATGAGTGTCTGGATGTTTTTAGAGGCTAAATACGATTGTAACGCATCCCTTTGTTCACTCAAGATGGGAAAAACGTGAAAATTGTGTGCCTGGAAGTCCTTGATTTCAGGCAATTGAAGGTGAGGATGGCGAATATTGCCGAGGTATTGCCTGGCAATTTCCCGTCGTTTTTCATTGTCGGCGTCCAAGCGTGCCAATTTCACCCGCAAAACGGCAGCCTGGAGTTCATCCAACCTGGAATTCATGCCTTTATATCGGTTGATGTATTTCTCGGAGGAGCCGTAATTGGCCAGAATTCGGACACAATCGGCCAATGCTTGGTCGTCGGTGGTCACGCAGCCTCCGTCGCCCAAGCAACCGAGGTTCTTGGCCGGGTAGAAGCTGAAACCTGCCGCATCCCCTAGGTTACCGGTTCGTTTGCCATGGTAGAGGGAGCCATGTGCTTGGGCAGCATCTTCCAAAACCTTTAAACCGTACTTTAAGGCGATGGCATTAATTTCTTGCATGTCAGCAGATTGGCCGTAAAGATGAACGGGCAGGATGACTTTTGTCCTGGAAGTCAGATGCGATTCGATCAGGGTCGGATCCAGGTTAAACGTTATGGGATTGGGTTCCACCAATAAAGGTTTCAAACCGCTGCGGGTGATGGCCAGGATGGTGGCTATGTACGTGTTGGCAGGAACGACGACCTCATCACCTTCCTGGAGTAAACCCAATTCCTTCCAAGCGGTCAGCACCAAGGTCAGCGCGTCCAGGCCATTGGCCACACCGATGCAGTGTCTCACACCGCAGTAGGCCGCAAATTCTCTTTCAAAGGCTTCGTTTTCAGCCCCGAGCAAGTACCAACCAGCATCCAGCACCCGTTGGAGTGCCATGGATAGTTCAGGCTCGAACGAATCGTTGATGGACTTGAGGTCCAAATAGTTCACGCGGGTTTCCATTCCAGGGTCAATTTTGGTTGAATGTCGCAGCCGATGGATTCCTTGAACTCACACAATCCGTAATTGGGCTTGTTGTCGATCATGGCTGGGCCGACGTCAATCATGGGAATAAGTGTGTGGTGGTAATGTCCAAAGACGTGATACGCCAGGAAATGCATGGCTTTGAAGGGTTTCGAATCGGGTAAGTCGCCCCAATAGATGACTTGCACGATGCCGGTTGCCGTATGATAGACGATGGCGGCTGCGATGTCCTCATCGTCGACGGTGACCACGAAAGAATCCGTGGGGACCAATCGGGACGTGTTCAGCAGGTCTTGCTCGGTCATGCTCAGGTAATACCCTTTGGCATCCCGGTTGTTGCGAATGACCGCATAGGCCCTTCGGATGCCTGCTTCACCCGTAAGTGCCTTGAATTCAAGCCCGTGTTCGCAAGCGGTCAGGAAATTGCGTCTGGCATTCCTGGACAGGTGCTGATGAACATAATCCTGTTCGAAATAGGCGGTGGGGAAATTATAGTTCAAATCCCAGTCGGTCACCATGAAACCTTTGTTGATGCAAACATGCTGAATCTTGGTGAGTAGTGTGGGATGGTAGAACAAGGGTGGCAAGGTCATGCGGAAGCTGGTTGCCTTTTTGGCGGCTAGGTAGGCTTTAAGCGCATCCACGGCTTCTTCCACATGTTCCAGTGTCGGTTGATGTGCTTTGGAAACAAATCCGCCGAACGGGGCTGAAAACGGGCTTGACCAGCAATCGCCTTTTCGAGCGAGAATAAGTCCCAGCCGTACTTTCTTATCCATGAAAAGCAGATACCGCAACTCGTCACACCTGCTTTTGTTCAATTCAGCAAACGCAGCCGTATTGAAACAGGGACTTGTCCGAGCGAACAACGCGTCGAATTCCAGCGGGTTTGTCTCAACGATTTTCATGGATGTAGGCTTTATAGGCTTCAAAATCACGGATGTAGTCGCTTTCCTCGTAGTTGTGCGAGGCAAAAACCAGGCAAACGGAGCCGGAGGAGAAACCCTGTTCCTGCGCCCAAATGCCGGCGGGTACGAAAAGGCCGTTGTAGGGCCGGTTCAGCAATACCTTACGAATGTTCAAGCCATCGCGGAGCTCCACTTCGAAGGCACCGGAAGCCGCAACGATGAATTGTTGGCATTCCTTGTGGGCATGGGCGCCTCGGTCTTCCCCGCCGGGTACGTCGTAGATGTAGAACACGCGGTTCACCTCGAACGGTATCTCCAGATTCGAATGCACGGAAGTGAGGTTGCCGGCTCTGTCCTTGACTTTGGGCAGTTCCACCAACAGGCAATCGTCGATTAAGGGTCTGGCGCTCATTTCAGCAGGGTTTTGAATTCGCTGTATTCATAGACGTAATCTGCTTCCTCATAGGGTGTTGAGGCAAGAACCAGGCAGACGGAATTGGTGGAGAAATTGTCCAAGGTCCGCCAGTTCATGGCTGGAATGTGCAAACCCACGTAGGACCGGTTGAGCGGAAAGCGTTCAATGTTCTGTCCGTCATCCACTTCCACGTCAAAACTTCCGGAGAGCGCAATCAGAAATTCCTCGCCGGTGCGGAAGGCGTGCCCTCCCCGTTTCTCGCCGCCAGGAACGTCGTAAATCCAGTAGGCACGGGCTATTTTGAAGGGAACATGACGCTGCGCCTCGATAAAGGACAAGTTGCCCCTGTCGTCGAAAATTCTGGGCAAGGGCACTATGGAGGCTTTGCGTTGGTTCATGGTACGTTTCAAACGTTTTTTTCGGTGAGATATTGCCTGATTCGCTCCAAGTCTTCGGGTGTGTCCACAGCCAAGTTCTCAATGTCGGTGACGGCTGTCTGGATGGTGTAGCCGTTTTCGAGCCAGCGGAGCTGTTCAAGCGACTCGGTCAATTCCAAGGGCGATTGCGGCAGAGCGGCGATTTCAGCCAAGGTCTTGGACTTGTAGGCATAGATGCCGATGTGTTTGAAAAAGGTATGTCGCTGAAGCCAATGTTCGGGTTCAACGCCTCTTAAATAAGGTATGACGGAGCGGCTGAAGTACATGGCTTCGCCCTTGAGGTTGCAAACGACTTTCGGGGAATTGGGATTTGTCAAGGCTGTCAGGCCGTCTGCCTCGGTGAACGGTTTGATCAAAGTGGCCAGTTCCGTAGTGTCATTATTTAGGAAACAGTCCTTGAGCGCCTGTATCTGAGCGGGTTGGATAAAGGGTTCGTCGCCCTGGACATTGATGATGACGTCGAAGTCGCCCCCGATGGTGCGTACAGCTTCCAGACAACGGTCTGTGCCGCTTCGGTGTTGGTCGGAGGTCAAGACGACCTTGCCGCCGAATCCTCGTACGGCTTCCGCTATCCGCTCGTCGTCCGTAGCCACCCAAACATCGTCCAGGCAGGGTTTCACCTGTTCGTAAACGCGTTGTATCATCATTTTGCCGCCGATGTCCGCCAGGGGTTTGCCTGGAAAACGCGTGGATGCGTAGCGGGCTGGGATGATTCCGAGAAATTTCATGGTTTCCAATTTAAAATGCACTCAAAACTACCAAAAAATCGGCTATGCGGAAAGGAAAGTGCGTTTTTTATTGGCCAAGGATGAAAATATTCCTTGGGATATCCCTAGCTTTGTGTTGCAGAATCTATTTTAATGATTAACTTTGCGTTAATATTAAGGATATATTAAAAATAAACGGATGGTTCATACCAGCGACTTCTCTGAAACAAAGCAACTCCGGTTGGCACACGATTTCATCCAATACACGGGGGCGAATCTGTTTCTCACCGGCAAGGCAGGCACTGGTAAGACGACCTTCTTGAAACGATTGAGGGAGCGGTCTCCCAAACGGATGATTGTGACGGCGCCCACCGGTGTTGCCGCCATCAATGCGGGTGGAGTGACCATCCACTCCTTTTTTCAACTGCCGTTCGGACCGCAAATCATGGCTCAACAGACTGGTGAGAACGGTTCGAACCGCTCGGTGGACATGAACAAGTTCAGCCGGGATAAAATCAACATCATTCGCAGCCTGGATTTGCTGGTCATCGATGAAATCAGCATGGTGCGGGCCGATCTGCTCGATGCCGTCGACCGGGTGTTGAGGCGGTACAAGCACCGATACAAGCCCTTCGGCGGGGTTCAGCTCCTCCTCATCGGCGATTTGCAGCAACTCGCCCCCGTTGTGAAGGAAGACGAGTGGGCGATGCTTAAGGAACACTACGAAACGCCCTTCTTTTTCAGCAGCCAGGCGCTGGCGAAAACGCATTTTGTCACTATTGAGCTCCAACATATTTTCCGTCAGAGCGATGAGCGATTCATCCGCCTGCTCAATCAAATCCGTGAAAACAAACTGGACAGGTTCGGATTGGACCTGCTGAACACCCGATGCCACCCCGATTTCGAACCCAGACCGGAAGAAGGATACATCACCCTAACCACGCATAACCAACAGGCCAACCGCATCAATGATGCGAAACTCAGTGAAATCAAGGCTCCATTGGCTGAATTCAGGGCTGAAGTGACCGGCGTATTTCCGGAGTTCTCCTTCCCCACCGAATCCAGATTGTTGCTCAAGACCGGCGCCCAGGTCATGTTCGCCCGCAACGACGCGAGCCGGGAGAAACGCTTTTACAACGGCAAAATCGGCACCATCACGAACATCGAGGAAGATTTGGTCACCGTGACTTGCGCCGGGGGGGAGGATATCGTGACCGAAGCCGTTGAATGGCACAACTATACGTACACCATCGACCCGGAAACGGAGGAAATCCGTGAAAACCTCATCGGGACGTTCAAGCAAATGCCCCTCAAACTCGCCTGGGCCATCACCATCCACAAGAGCCAAGGTTTGACCTTCGACAAGGCCATCATCGATGCCAATGCAGCCTTTGCACACGGGCAGGTCTATGTGGCGCTCAGTCGATGTCGGAACTTGGAGGGCATGGTACTGAGGAGCCCCATCGATGCCCGAAGGTTACGGACCGACAACAACATCCAGCATTTCATGGATACGATCGAAGCCAACCAACCCGACGAGAAAGACCTACTGGAAGCTCGGTTTGCCTTTGAACGGGAATTGTTGCACGAGTTGTTTGATTTTACGCCCATTCGTCAACGCTTGGATTATTGCACCAAACTGGTCCGCGAAAATGAAGCGATACTGCAAGGCAATCCCCATCGGGTCTGCAGGGAAGTCACCGACCGGTTGCGGGAGGAAGTCATGGATGTGTCCAGAAGTTTCGTCACGCAGATCGACCGACTCTTGCAACAAAACCCAGATACGGTTTCCAACCCCGAACTGCAGGAACGACTCAGCAAAGGCAGCATTTATTTCTCAGAAAAGACGCAAACAATCTCGCAGGAATTCTTCGACCGGTTCCTGCTTGAAAGTGACAACAAGGCTGTGAACAAAAGCATCTTGGACATCGCCGAGAAACTGGACGATGAATTTCGGTTCAAACAGACCTGCCTGCAGGCGGTCAAAGTGGGTTTTTACGTCACTCAATTTTTGGAGGTCAAGGCCAAAGCCGGCATCGACAAGGCGACTGCGCCCAAAGTTGCCAAAAAAATGCCCAAGTCCATACAAACCTTTGTGGAAGCCGCTTCCAATGAGATTTTGCACCCCGAATTGTTCTTGCTGCTCAAACAATGGCGCAACGAGAAAGCGGCTGAACTCAAACATCCGGTCTATTTGATACTGCCGCAAAAATCGATGCTGGAGCTTGTAAGCAACTTGCCCCAAAACCTGGTTCAGCTACGCCAAATCAAAGGTCTCGGGGACAAGAAGGTTCGACAATACGGTGTTCAGATACTTACCATCATCGCCGATTATTGCGAAGCCAACGGCTTGCGCAGAACGCTTTATTGAACTGCGTACTGCTTGTTGTCGTTTTCGTTCGTTCCGAATATGAATTTCCGAAACGCATCGTATTGTGCTGGGGTGACTTCGTCGGTGAGACGGCGCAAGCACCTGCGGGCAACAAGCAGTCCCGGATTCTTCAAATCAAAATTCAGCGTATAGATGGCATTGTCGCATTTGAGTTCCACGTTGGCAGGTATGGATGCGAACTTCTTTCCTTTTGGCAACGTAAAGGTCAGGATGGATTCAGCCACATCCGTATCCATGAAATCCCATAATTCCAGATTGTACGTCCTGGTTTCCGAACTGACCAGTTCCATCCACTTCGACGATACGCCCCAGGGCAGTTTCAGGATTTTCATCCCAGCCACGTCCTGAACCGAATTGTTCCATTCGTAGTTGAAGGACATCATCATGCTGTCACACAGGTTGTCAAGGTTTTCCAACGAGAAATTGGACATTTTGACTTGGGCATTGTAAATGCTGGTGATGGCTTGAGTGATGGTCTTGACTTGTTCTTCCGGGCTGATACCTTTGAGCATGTGGCGCATCTTGGAAGCTTCAGCTGCCAAATAGACACTTCTGCTGTTCACCTTCAAGTTGTTTCCGTCCATGTTCAGCTGAATGTACTCGGTATTCGTGTTCAATTTACGTTGCGGCATGTCCAGAATCACCAATCGATCACCGATGGGTTCTCCATTCAAGGGAATGGGCAGGATTTCGGAATGCAGGTCGTTGCTCAACGCCGCAGCAAAAGGCAATTCCTTATCCGTCAACTCCATATAGTACGTTTTTCCGTCCACGTTCAACTGAGCGATGCAATGGTTGAAATCGATAACCGGCAGCGGCATGGTGTGGTTACCGTAGTTGCGGGTAGAAATGAGTACCAGGTTGCTGTTGATGCCCACTTCCTTGCACATGGCTACAAACAAGGTGGAGACGTCCTTGCAATCGCCCAGCTTAGTGGTGATGGTCCTGGAAGCCTTTTGAGGAATGAAATTGCCGTGTAAAAATGACACATTCGAGTAACTGATGTTGGTCAAGATGTATTCATAAAACAATTTGGCCTTTTCCAGATCGGTGGCGTTTTCATGCCCCTTCAGGATTTCTCCTATGGTTTCCTTCAGCACATAATCCGACTGCAATTTGTTATGGGTCACATCTTTGTACCAGCTGCTGATGAATTTCCAATCCGGAATGCTGGAGTAATAGAGACGCTCCGTGAAATCGTTTTGGGAATCTTGATAGGGTTCATCCTTGACATAAGGCGTGTTGTCCTTTTGCCAAACATACAGTTTCAAGTCCTCGACATCGGTGATTTCAGGTTTCAGGTCCCCATTTTTAACCACATAGTCGTAATTCATGTCTTTAGGGGCCAAAATGGCGAAACGGGTCTTGATGGATGGCAAGCTGTATTCAAACGAATAATTCTTGTAGAACTGTTTGGAAAGGGGACCCGTGGAAAAGTCCTGCAGTCGGTATTCCAGGTGCAACACATCATTGACTTCAAGGTTGGTGAAAACCACGTAGTTGTCGTCATCGGTTTCAGCCTTGACCACATTTCCGTCCGATTTGAGGACTTCGGCCTTGTCGATGATGAGTTTTTCCGTTCCGCCGTAACCGATGCGGTATTCCTTCCAATCTTCAATACCACTCTTGTTCAGAATCTTGACTGCAAGCTCATAGCGAGCTTCTTTGGCTCCTTCGGGATACACGATGAGTTCGTTGTCGTCCAAAACAATCAAGGAGTTGCTCTCTGGAAAGGATTTGCTGTTGCCAGCCTTGACAATCAGTTCGTTCAGTTCGATTTTCGGGAAGAATTCAATCAATTCCTTTTTGTTCTCCAGTAAACGCAATTGGGCACGAGCGTCGTATTCGGCCGGATTGTAATAAACGGCTTGGCGGAAGGACTCTTTGGATTTATCTAAATCGCGCAGGTTTTTGTAAATATACCCCCTTGAGGAAAAATTTCCGGACTGATAGGGTGTTTGAGCCATCATCTGGTCGGAAACCGCCAATGCCTCCTTGTATTTTTCCTGGCTGTAGAGCTTGTACATCAATTTGTTCATGTAACCGTACGCATAGGGCATCTTGCTGATTCGATAGCGGTACAGTTCTTGCGCTTTGGCGAATTGGTTGGCATCTTCGTAGTTACTGGCCAGCAAGCCGATGGCATCTTCATCAAAATACTTGTTGCAGAAATCTTCGGCGATTTTCTGTGCTTTCTTGGCATCGCTGTTCTTGACGATGTTGTACACCAACCGCAAATATTGGAACACTTGCGGATATTTGGCATATAGGATTTTCGAGAAATCGACGAATTCCTTGTATTTTTTCTGATTGGAATAATTCTGGATGACCCACTCGTCCGTAGTCGGAATCTCACCATACAACTCCCTGGTTTTGACCGTTATGGATTCGGCTTCGGTGTATTTCTCAGACTCGTTGGCCTCATCATAGGTCAATCGCAGGGCATCCAGGGAATTGGGGTCGTTGAGCTTGATCTTTTGCAACTCCTTGTTTCGATCGGTCTGGTTGTTGGCGCGGTAATAGGCTTCCGTCAACCGGGAACTCAAATGGGTGGAGTTCGGTACGGATTGCTGCAGGTTCTTGAGCAGTTTGGTGGCTTCATAGGCCTTGTCGTTCCGGAGGAACACTTCGCCCAACAAATACTTGTTCAAGGGGTTGCCAGGTTCGTCCACGATTTTCTTTTCAAAAAAGGTTTCAGCAAAGAAGGGCAATTGTTCCGGCAACGTGGTTTCATTTGATTTCTGATAGGCTTGTTTGACGGGCGTGCTGCTCAACCCGGCAATGGGATTGGCTTGTTCATCCGTGAACCGAAGCATGAAATTGGCATCGCTGATCTCGCTTTGCGCGATTTGAACCAACACCCGATTATACCCTTGTTTCAGGTTTGCCTTGCAGGCATACAGGTCGAGGTCGCAGTTGCGTTCTTCTGGAATGGACATCATCAGCGCGTTGTTGATCCACACCTTCAACGAACCGGATGTTCCGATACGAAGGTATACCGCCTGATCCACCGGGCTGTTCACATAGGTTTGCGCATACATGACATTGTCGTTCAGCGCGAAATGATAATCGAACGCGAACCAGTTGTTGGGTTTGTTGTAAGCCGGTGTAAACCAACTTACTTCGGCACCGGAGGCGCAGGTGAACTTGTCTCCAGGGGTTTCCTTCCCCAAAGCACCCCAATCCTTGTTGAAGCCGCTGCCGGAGGTGTTGTCGAAACTGCCCAGGGCCTGCCAGCCGTTGATGGCACCCATGTCCTGATACAACTGTTTGGATTTGGCAAAGTCTTTCATGAACTCGAAATGCGCTCCCAAACTTTCCCTGAAAATGGCCTTCAGGGTCCCGTTGATCTTGGGATCGGCGATGATGGACTGCATGAAGGCCAACTTTTTGGGGTTCAGCCAATTATTCTTATTTCTCAAGAATGTCTGTGAACTGAACGCATACAAGTACGGATATGGGTTCGGAGAGGCTTCGTAGGCTTGTTTGAAGGCGTCGAACGCGGCATCATCCTTTTCCTCGTCAATGTTCACGCAACACAAGCTCATCAACGCATCCGGGCGCACTTCAGGGTCCTGCGCGGCCAGCTCGAATTGCTTGCGGGCTTCCGTCCGGTCATTCTTGTCATAGGCAGCCCAGCCCTGTTCATAATTGGTTTTGCCTGAACCGAAACTCGGCGTCAACGTCAGAAGGGAAACGAATAAAACGAGGATCTTGTTGAACATTGGATTTAAGGTCTATCGTTAATATTGAAAAAATACTGTCGAAAGCAAAAATAAATAAAAATGATTGAAAAATGGAACCCTTTGTGATTAAATCCTGCACTTTTTTGGTGACAAATCCATGGATTCCGACCTATCTTTGTCGTAATCAATGGGTTTGACAAATAATTCAGCCATGAAGCGCACTTGTTTGCTGATGTTTCTTATAATATCCTCCCTCAGCCTTTTTTCGCAAACGTTGATTGTGGAGGTTTCCGGCATTCGCAATAAGGACGGGCTCATTCGGCTGGCCTTTTTTAAGGATGAATCGAGCTTCAGGGCGGAACAACCGCTGCTGTCACGGGCATTTGAAAAGGCTGACGTGCTCAACGGCAACCTGACCGTCCAACTGGACAGCGTTCAGCCGGGAACATATGGTATCGCCCTGTTGGACGATGAAAACAGAAACGGCAAACTGGATTACCGACTCATCATTCCCCGAGAAGGCATCGGTTTTTCCAACTACGTGCAGCACAGTATCTTAAGACCAGTATTCAGCGATTTCTCCTTTATCTTGAAAAAAAATGTAACAATTCGAATCCCGATACGTCTAACCTATTATTAATCAAAATGTCACTGCCATGAAAACATCCGTATCCTTACTTTTGATCCTGTCCCTTATCCTTTTTTCCTGCGTTGGTAGGGTCATTGCCGACAAATCTGGTGAATTCAAGATTTCCAAGGAAAAATACTCCTTCATGCAGGAATATGAGTCGCCCGAAAACATTCATCTGACATTGGAAACCGTCGGTGGCAACATTGAGGTGAAAGGTTATGAGGGAAACCGGGTGAAAGTGGCTTTCGTTGTGACCAAGAACGATGGTGAAGTCCTGGAAATGAACTTGACAGAACTCCAAAAATACGCGACTTTCGTTATTACAAAAGAAGGTAAGGAATTATCCATCAAGGTGAAGGAAATTTTCAAGAGGAACATGAGTGTGGGCTTCACCGTGCTGACGCCTGTAAAATCGGCTTGCAGCATCACCACCAGTGGCGGGAACCTGGATATTTCCGGACTGGACGGTAATCAAGAAATGCACACCAGCGGCGGAAACATCGCTGTTGATAAGGTCAAAGGCAACCTCGAAGCACATACGTCGGGCGGCAATATTTATTTGGAGAAACTGATCGGTCAATTGACAATCTCCACTTCGGGCGGCAACATCGATGGTGAGGCCCTCACGGGCGACCTGCATGCGGAAACGAGCGGTGGCAACATCAGTTTGGAAAATCACAAGGGCATCGCCGACGTTTCAACTTCGGGCGGAAACATCAACCTCGAGAAAATGGACGGTTCCGTTTCGGCACATACCAGCGGCGGCAACGTCTATGCCCACTTGAACGCACTGGCCAAAAGTTTGTTTTTGGAAACCAACGGCGGATTCATCAGTTGTGAACTGCCTTCGAACATCGGTATGAATCTGGACCTTTCCGCCAGCGACATCAAAACGACCCTGAACAATTTCCAGGGCATTACCAAGGAGGGTTTCGTTTCCGGACAATTGAACGGCGGCGGCATTCCAGTCAAGATGAACTGCCCTGGCGGCACCATCCGGCTAAAATTCTCCGGATCTTCCAACGACTAAATAAAACCTTTATTTGAACAGTTCGTCGAGTTTTTTGTAGAATTCAGGACTTTCGCCGATGATACGGGCCACGATGTGCATTTCGGGGTCCAGAATGAACTTGGTCGGATAACCGGAAATGCCATACAGTACGGGCACATCCGTTGGAGTCAGGTTCATCACATGCGTCCAGGTCATTTCATTTTTGGCGACGGTCGATTTCCAAACGTCTTCCTTGTCACGAACGTCAACACCGATGAATTCGACCTTGTCCTTGTATTTGGCGTAATATTCCTTCATCTGCGGAACACCTTTCATGCACCAGTAGCACCAGGCGCCCCAGAAGTCGATGACGATGAATTTGCCCTTCAAGTCGGAGAGTTTCACCAAGTTGCCATTGATGGACTTCAATTCGAAATCGGGCGCCACACTGCCCACGCTGACTCTTTTTTGGGCTTCTTCCACGGCCTTGAACGTTTTGACCTGTTGTTCCTGAATGTCCAGACCTTTGGCCAAGATGCCCTTTCGGACACTGGGTTCCAACTTGTTGATGTAGATCAGGAAGGTGTCCATGGGCATGGCATTCAGATAATAAGCAGATAAATCCTGTGCTGGATTGGCTTTGATGTAATCCAGGTCCATGAGTTGCGACTTGGTGCGATCCGTTTCAAGTTCGGAATCCAATTTGTCCACAATTTTCTCGTCCACGCCGCTGTAGGCCATGGAGTCGATTTGCAGTTCCCTGCGGACAATATCAGCCTTGACTTTCAAACTGTTGGTCCTGCGTGCACTGAAGGTTTCATTGAAAACATCCCCCTTTGCCGAGTAGGTCAACACCGTTTTATCCATGACACCGTTGAGCGTAACCGTACCGCCAGGTTTCAAAACTAGCTTGATCATGCGCGTTTCGGGCAAGTACAACCGTCCATTGAAACGTTTCAGATTGCTGTGGTTCGAATAAATGGTGAACTCCGTGGCTTCCGTCAATTTTTTAGCATAGCTGAACCGGTCCTTGACGGCAAAAACCGTATCGACCAATTTAACGGTCGGGTTGGTCAATGCAATGTGACGGACAAAAACCGTATCGTTCGCAAAGCCTTTGATGGTACCCGAAATGATAGGTGATTCTCCCTTGGCAAAGAGGCCATAACTTAAACCAAAGCAACAGATAGACAGCAGTAATTTTTTCATAATGAATAATTTATAAATGCTTTTTCTAAATCGGACAAAAAGGCCAGGACATCGTCTTTGGTCGTATCGAAGGAGCAAACCAGTCGAATTTCGTTATTCGCTTCATTCCAGAAATAAAAAAACCAATGCTTAAGCAACTCATCGATGACGGGTCTGGGCAAGGTCAGGAACAAGGCATTAGTTTCGGGTTTCTGCGTAAACGTGACTTCCGGATGTTTGCTGAGCTCATGGTAGAGCAACTTTGCCATTTCATTGGCATGTGCGGCATTATTCAACCAAAAATCATCTTGCAGGTAGGTGCTGAACTGTACCGACAAGTACCGCATCTTGGATGCCAGTTGTGCCGATTGTTTGCGGATAAACTTGGCATTTTTGCAGAGCTCCGGATTCAGGATGACCACGCTCTCCCCCATCATCAGGCCGTTCTTGGTGCCTCCGAAACTGAGGATGTCCACGCCGCAATCCGTTGTCAACGCCCGTAGCGAGAGCTGCAATGTTGCCGCCGCATTGGCCAGCCTGGCTCCGTCCATGTGCACGTAAATGCCGTATTGATGGGCCAAGGCGGTGATTTCACGGATTTCATTCGGTGTATAAACCGTGCCTAATTCCGTACATTGGGAGATATAAATCACGCCGGGTTGCGAATGGTGTTGATCGCCGAACCCATGCAGCTTTTGTTTGATGAGCGCCGGTGTCAGCTTGCCGTCCGTCGTCGGGAGGGAAAAAATGGGGCAACCTGTATTCTTGACCGGTGCGCCGCATTCATCCACCAGAATGTGCGCGGTATCGGAACAAATGATGGAGTTGAAGGGTTTTGTCGCCAATTGCAACGCCACGATGTTGCCTCCAGTGCCGTTCAACACCACGATGGTTTCGCTGGCAGGCCCGAAGGTCTGCTTGAAAAGTCGTTGGGCTTGTTCCGTCCACGGGTCGTCCCCGTAACCGATGGCATGGCCGTCGTTGGCTTGTTGCAGGGCTTCCAATACTTTTGGGTGGACGCCTGAATTGTTGTCGGATGCGAAACTTCTCATGGACACGTGGTTATATTGGGCAAAATAAAGTAAAAAAATTGGAAATCAACCCGCCAACTCGCTCAATTCCATCCATCGGAAGGTCTTTTCGTCGATTTGGACACCAATTTCAGAAAAACGAACGGAAAGTTTTTCGATTTCAGGGCCTGTGCGGGTGCCGGAGCTAAGTTGAGCCTCGACTTCAGCCTTCTCCTTCTCGAGTTTTTCTATTTCAAATTCGAGGGCCTCATATTCTTTTTGTTCCTTGTATGAAAGCTTACGGGGGCGGTCTTTCACGACCACGGGTTCAGCCACGGCTTTTACCGTCTTTTTCTGTTGTTTTTCCTCGTCGTCCTTTTGTTCACGCCAATCGCGGTATTGCGTGTAGTTGCCGGGGTAGTCCTTGACCCTGCCCTGCCCTTCGAACACGAGCAGATGGTCCACAATCTTGTCCATGAAGTAGCGGTCGTGGGAAACGACCAAGACACAACCTTTGAAGTTCTGCAGATAATCCTCCAAAATGTTCATCGTCATGATATCCAGGTCGTTGGTGGGTTCGTCCAAGACCAGGAAATTGGGATTCCGCATCAGGACGGTGCACAAGTGCAGCCTGCGTTTCTCCCCACCGGAGAGCTTGTAGACGAAATTGTGCTGTGACTCGGGCGTAAACAAGAAATGCTGCAGAAATTGGGAGGCTGAAAGCTTTTTCCCGTCACCGAGGCTAATTTCATCAGCGATTTCACGAACCACGTCGATGACTTTCATCTGTTCGTTGAACTTGAGTCCGTCCTGGCTGTAATAGGCGAACTGAACGGTCTCGCCGATGTCGAAGGAGCCGCTGTCGGGCTGCTCCTGCCCCATGAGCATGCGCAGGAACGTGGTCTTGCCGGTGCCGTTCTTGCCCACGATGCCCACTTTTTCAAAACGAGCGAAATTGTAGTAGAAATCCTTGAGCAACACTGTGTCGCCAAAGGCCTTGGAGATGTATTTGGCCTCGAAAATCTTGGAACCCAAGTAAGAAGCCTTGACGTTCAGGCTCACGGCATCGTCCACCCGACGTACGCTGACCTTGTCTTCCAGCGTGTAAAAGGCGTCCTGGCGGGCTTTGGCTTTGGTTGCACGCGCTTGCGGCATGCGGCGCATCCAATCCAACTCCTTGCGGAACAAGTTGTTGGCTCTGTCCAGCTCGGCGTTGAACACTTCGACGCGTTCCTGATGCTTTTCCAAATAATACGTGTAATTGCCTGAGTAGCTGAAAATCTGCCCGTGGTCAATTTCCAAAATTAAGTTGCACACACGGTCCAGAAAGTACCGGTCGTGCGTCACCATGAGCAGGCTAATACCCGATTTGATGAGGTACGATTCCAGCCACTCGATCATTTCCAGATCCAAATGGTTGGTCGGTTCGTCCAAAATAAGCAGGTCCGGTTCGGTGATCAAGGCATTGGCTAAAGCCACCCGCTTGACCTGTCCACCCGAAAGTTGGCTGATCGGCTGCTCGAAGTCCTTGATTTTGAGTTGCGAAAGAATTTGTTTCACCCGAACCTCGTAGTCCCACGCTTTGTGGTAATCCATCAAATGCAGGTGGTCTTCCAGCTTTTCGCCTTCCGGATGCGGGTGATGGAGCTCCTCACGAATCATGAATGCCTCGTAATCGGCAATGGTGCGGATGATGATGTTGTCTGAGCGAAAACAGGCTTCCAGCACCGTCAAATCCCCTGTGAAACCAGGTTCCTGCTGCAAATAGCTCACTCTCAAGTCACGTCGGAACACGACGGAACCGGCTTCGTAGTCTTCCAAGCCTGCCAAAATGTTGAGCAGGGTGGTTTTGCCGGTGCCGTTCTTGGCAATCAACGCCACCCGTTGGCCTTCGGCAATGCCGAGCGACAGATTTTTGTACAGCAGCAGGTCGCCAAACGATTTGGTGAGACCTTCCACCTGCAAGTATGCTATGGGATTCGCCATTATGCGTGGAGTTCGGGTTTTAAAAAGAGTCCGGTAAAGCTGTCGGTCGATTTAACCAATTCTTCTGGTGTACCGGTAAACAGGATCCTGCCACCGCCTCGACCGCCCTCCGGACCAATGTCGATGACATGGTCGGCCATCTTGATGACGTCCAGGTTGTGTTCAATCACGATGATGGTGTTGCCCTTGTCGCACAAGCGGTTGAGCACGCCCATCAGCACGCGGATGTCGTCGAAATGCAGCCCGGTGGTGGGTTCGTCCAACACATACAGCGTTTTGCCCGTATCGCGTTTCGAAAGTTCCTTGGCCAGTTTCACCCGTTGGTTTTCACCGCCTGAAAGCGTGGTCGAGGGCTGTCCCAACCGGATGTATCCCAGGCCGACGTCCTGCAACGTCTTGATTTTGTGCAATATTTGAGGTTGGTTCTCAAAAAATTCGCAAGCCATGTTGATGGTCATGTCCAGCACGTCGGCAATGGATTTGCCCTTGAAGCGGACTTCCAAAGTTTCCCTGTTGAACCGTTTGCCCTGGCAATCCTCGCAAGGTACGAGCACGTCGGGCAGGAATTTCATCTCGATGGTCTTATAGCCGTTGCCCCGGCAGGTTTCGCAGCGGCCGCCAGTGACGTTGAAGGAAAAACGACCGGGCTTGTAACCGCGGATCTTGGCTTCAGGCATGTTTACGAACAAGTTCCGAATGTCTGAATACACCCCGGTATACGTTGCGGGGTTCGACCGCGGACTGCGTCCAAGGGGCGATTGGTCCACGCTGACGATCTTGTCGATGAGGTCGATGCCTTCGACGGATTCATAGGGCAGCGGTTCTTCCAGGGAACGGTAATAGTATTGGCTCAGAATGGGTTGCAAGGTATCGTTTATCAACGTGGACTTGCCGCTGCCCGAAACTCCGGTCACTAAAATAAGTTTGCCGAGCGGGAATTCCACATCGACGTTCTTCAGGTTGTTGCCGGTACAGCCTTTCAATACGATTTTCTTGCCGTTGCCCGTGCGTCTGGTTGCAGGGATTTCTATGCGTTGATGGCCGTTCAAGTATCTGGAGGTCAGCGTATCCGCTTGCATCATTTCGTCCGGAGTGCCTTCAAAGACCACTTCACCGCCGTGACGGCCGGCTCGGGGTCCCAAATCGACAATGTAGTCGGAAGCCAGCATCATATCTTTGTCATGTTCCACCACGATGACGGAATTTCCGCTGTCGCGCAGTGTTTTCAGCGAGTTGATCAGACGGTTGTTGTCGCGTTGGTGCAGCCCGATGCTGGGTTCGTCCAAAATGTACATGACGTTCACCAGTTGCGATCCAATTTGGGTGGCCAGCCGTATGCGTTGGTTCTCTCCACCGGAAAGGGAGGCGGAAGCGCGGTTCAGCGAGAGGTAATCCAAGCCCACGTTCAGCAGGAACGTCAGTCTGGAGCGGATTTCTTTCAATATTTCAACGGCGATGAGCCGCTGCTTTTCCGACAAGTGTTCATCGATGTTGTCCAAAAAGTCGGCCAATTCGGAAATGTCCATTTTGGAGAGTTCAGCAATGTTCTTGTCATGGAGCCTGAAGTGCAGGGCTTCCTTGTTCAAGCGCTGACCGTGGCATTCGGGACAGGGTGCCGTGCGGATGAACTGTTGGGCCCATTTCTGGGCTTCGACGGACGATTCCTCGTCCTGCTGCATGGTGATGAACTTGATGACGCCGTCAAAATCGACGTAATAATTGGAGTTGCCCAGCGAGCGGTTGTGAATGTGCAGGCTCTCCTCCGTACCGTTCAGAATTTCATCGATGGCTTCGTCCGGTAACTCTTTGATGGGGGTTTTCAACGTGAATCCCCATTTGGTGCCCAGCGCCTCGATTTGCCAGAAAAGCAGGGAATCACGGTATTTGCCCAGCGGTATGATGCCACCGTTGTGGATGTTTTGCTCGCGATCCGGGATAATCAGGTCGATGTCCACCAGATTCACGCTGCCGATGCCTTTGCAGCGCGGACACATGCCTTGCGGCGAGTTGAATGAGAAGTTGTTGGGTGCCGGCTCGTTGTAGGAAATGCCGCTGGTCGGGCACATAAGCCTCCGGCTGAAGTGGCGGAGGTCGTTGCCGTCCTTGTTGAGCACCATTACGATGCCGTCGCCTTGTCGCATGGCAATCTGCAGGCTCTGCTTGATGCGTTTCAGCTCCTTTTCGGTGATGTGCAGTTTGTCGATGACCACTTCCACATCGTGGTTCTTGTAGCGGTCCAGCTTCATGCCGTGCGTGATTTCGCGCAATTCGCCATCCACACGGACATTGAGGTAGCCTTTTCGGCGCAAGGTCTCAAAAAGTTCCTTGTAATGGCCCTTACGGGTGCGAACGACGGGTGCGAGCAAGTATATGCGCTCCCCTTCGTAGTCGGTGAGTATCAAATCCAGAATCTTATCCTCGGTGTACTTCACCATTTTCTCGCCGGTCACATAGGAATAGGCATCCCCTGCCCTGGCGTACAGCAAACGGAGGTAATCGTAGATTTCCGTACTCGTACCGACGGTGGAACGGGGATTCTTGTTGGTGGTTTTCTGCTCGATGGAGATGACCGGACTCAAGCCGGTAATCTTGTCCACATCGGGTCGTTCCAGACCACCCAGGAAATTGCGCGCATAAGACGAAAACGTCTCGATGTAGCGGCGCTGCCCCTCGGCAAAAATCGTATCGAAAGCCAGCGAGGACTTGCCGCTGCCGCTCAGGCCAGTGATGACTACCAACGAATCCCTTGGAATCTGTACGTCTATATTTTTAAGGTTGTGTACACGGGCTCCGTACACACGCACCATTTCTTGTTCTTGCATAATCAATTCGGATCGACCACCCAATTCAGTTGATGAACGATGGTCTTCTTTTTGTCAAAATTCAGGCTTTCCTTCAGGGGAACGGAGACTTTATACGATTTCATTTCCAAATTGGGAAGGCTGTCGTTGCGTATCCAGGAATTGCAGGACTTCAAGTCGTAAAAGTTGATGCCCTGCTGTTTGGCGAAATCAATCCAGTTCGGCACCCTGCCGGTGATGATGGTGTCCTTGCATGCAATGGGCTGATACAGTTGATCTTTGCGAATGAGATATCCGTATTGTTGCGGATGGGACAGGAATTCCTTGCAAGCCAGAATTCGAAACACATAGCGGGAAGTTTCCTCCACCAGCCACAAATCCAATCCGGTGGAGACGCCTTGTCGCTGCAATTCCGTGGTGATTCGGCTTGTTCCGATGTTGTACGAGGCGCAGGCCGAGGGCCAGTCGCCGTATTTGGAGTAGGCATCCTTCAAGTACTTGCAAGCGGCCGCGGTTTCCTTTTCCACATGATAGCGTTCATCCACATCTGTAGACACTTCCAAACCGTATTGCTTGGCCGTTTCGGGCATGAACTGCCATAATCCCACTGCTTTGGCGGAGGATATGGCAATGGGGCTCAAGGTGCTTTCGATGCAGGCCAGGTATTTGAGGTCGTCGGGCACTCCGCTGTCTTTCAAAATTTGCTCAATAACTGGGAAAAATCGGTTCGCCCGTTTCAATAGCGTCAGGGAGGTCGTATGCATGTAAATGGTGGCCATTAGTTCCCGGTCGAACCGTTCCCGCATGTCGATTCGCGTCAAATCGATGGTCTTGCCGCAAAATTCAATTTCATCCGGGAGTTCGGGTGCGATGGCCGTAAACGGTGCTTTTTCCTCCACTTCGGCCACTTCGGCCACCGGTGTGACCTGAGCGACGGGTTGGACCTCCACCACGGGTTCAGCCACTTTCTTTGCTTTTTTGGTATTGGTTTCCGTTTCTGCGTGTAAAGTGCCTGCTGTCAATAGCAGAAGGGCAACCAGCGGAAATCCATGGAAAATTCTCATAAACAATTCTATTCTAATAAGTTAATATCACCTTTTTTCTTATACTCCATGCCGTCAGAACCCGTGGCCTCAATGAGGTAAAAGTAGACGCCGGGCGACACCGCCTTGCCCTTGAACGTGCCGTTCCAGCCTTTGGAAGGATCGGTCCACTCAAACAGCACATTGCCCCAACGGTTGACGATGGTGCCTTTGAACTTGATGAGGGAACGGTATGCCACTCTGAATTCGTCGTTTTCGCCCGGAGTGGAACGGGGCGTGAAAAAATTCGGGCAGTCCAGCTTGGATTCTGAAACCACCATGGTGAACGAAGCCGAATCCTTACAGGTGCTGTTGCTCACGTAGAGCTTTACCAATGATTTGCCTGCCTCCAAAAACGAATGATTCAACGTCTCGTCGCTGTAGCGCTTGTAGGCGCCAGTAGCATCCTCTGAATCATACACATACCATTCGTAAAACTGAACCGCCTCGCTTGGGTTGCTGCTGAAATCCATGACCAAGGGCGCCGGGCCAGACGGGGAAGAACCGTTCGGATAATCGGCTACCGTGACCTTGTCCAGTTCGTTGGCTCCTTCCCGCCCCTGAGGGGTGGCAAGGGCATTGGCCTGAACGGCAACGGCCTTGTAGAGTGCACTTTGAAAATTGAGCGATTGGCCGAAATACGTGGCAATCTGATCGCCGGTCAGCGTGAAGTAGGTGTCGCAAAGCGGCGCGGTCACCGACCAGTTGTAGGCTAGGTTCGTTGAGGTAGAATTCAGCAATTTAGTCTTATAGGATTTGCTCGTGGCATCCCATTCCTGAGTGTTCCATCCTAGGCTGAACTCTCTAGTCAAAGTCTTGCGTAGCGCCGTTGCGGTGTAATAATACAGGTTGTCGACGGAAGCGGTGACTTTCAAGGTCAGATTCGTGCAGACGTCGCCTTCCGTCGTGAAAGTGATGTCTGTGACGGCTGGTTGCAAATAACCGACCACAAAGCAAAAATGCTGGATACCGGAGCTGGATTGGACAAAATATCCGTAATTGCTTTGGACGTTGTTCAGCACCGTTTGGGTCGCATTCGTCTGCACATCGGATGCGGGAACTGCCGTGGCCGTTGCAGGATTCTGTGCGTATCGGTACCAAGTCCAGTCGGAAGGAGTCGTTGCTGTAAAGCTCAAAACAGCATTGGTCGCATTTTTATAAACATAAACTTTGTCCAGACCGGTGCTGACCAGCGGCGTTACCGCAAAGGGCGCGCCGTTCGTGTCTCCCGATGCGGAAAACTGCGCCTGCGCGATAGTGGTGCAGAGGCATGCCATCAAAAGTAGGACCGTATTTTTTTTCATTGTTCCCGATTCGTCGAAAAATCCATCAAAGATAGGATTTCTTACCGAAAAATCCCGTATTTTTGTTACTCCAAATACCAGCCGACCATGTCAAAACGTTTGCTTTTTCTGTTTTTCATCGTGCTGGCCTGCACCTTGAACAGTTTCTGCCAGGTCAAGGGGGTGCCTACGGTCAAACTATTCGAAAAAACCTATTACAAGTATGAAGTCAAGGCTAAAGAGACCGTTTATTCGCTTTGCAGGCGTTTCAATGTGACCGAGGCGCAATTGTTGTCCATGAACCCGACCATTGTCAACGGCATCAAAACTGGTCAGAAGCTGTTGATTCCGATGGAAGTTGAAAAAGTGGAGACCGACGTACCACTCGTTCAAGCCCCCAAGTTAACGGACACCGCCGTTCGAACACAAACAGGCAATGAGAAACGGACCAAAACGCTCTATATCTCCACCGACAAACCACGAATCACCGTGCTTTTGCCCTTTGCACCTGGGAGCACCTTGGGAATGAACGACCGTTACGTTGAATTCTACGAAGGCATGCTTTTGGCGGTCGACAGTCTCAAAAGTATGGGTTTGTCTTTTGAAATTCAGGCACTTGAAAGCGGTCACGATGCTGAAACCATTTCCAAACTCGTGGAGAGCGGCAAATTAGATGAAACCGATTATTGCATCGGTGGCGTGACTCCAGAGCAAATCACACTTCTTTCCGACTGGGCCAAAAAGAACAGACGCTACCTGGTTTGCCCGTTCAGTTCCAAAGTGCCCGAGATGGACAACAACCCCTATTTGTTCCAAACCAATACGCCCCATACCTACATGTTCGACCGTTTGGCCGACTATGCGTCCCAGCGTGCGGGTGGCAGCAACATCATTTTCCTGAAATCGAACGTGGACGAATCCGACATTCGTTCCCAGCTCATTCCCAGAGTCAAAGCCAAATTTCAACGCATGGGTATTCCCTTTGTGGAAGTCGCCGATGACGAGAATTTAGAGCTATTGACCAAAGTGCTTTCGGATACGAAGCTGAACCAAATTATGCCAACTCCTCTGAACATGCAGGAAACCAATAACTTGTTGACCCGGCTTGGCGCCTTTCATCAGGCCAATCCCAACATTGCCATCGCCTTGGTGGGCTATCCCGACTGGATGGCCACCAACAAGAGCTATCAGAAATACTTGTACGACCTGAACACCGTCATCTATTCCAATTTCTATGCAGATGCACAACAAAAGAATGTCCGTGATTTTCAGATCCAGTTCAATCAGATCTACGACGACAACCTGTTGAACATGTTCCCCAAATATGGCATGATGGGCTATGACATTGCCGGTTATTTCATTCCGCGGATGGTCTATGAGAAGTCGGAAGTGCTCGATCCAGCCCATTACCTCACCCCCTTGCAAAACGATTTCAAATTCGGTACCCGCAGCCCTTTGAGTGGTGCCAGCAACCAATGCTTCTATATCATTCATTACACACCGGCCAACGAGGTGGAAGTGAAAGAAATGAATTAAACGAAACTTACTCCATGAATTTTACGAAAATACTGCTCACCAGCCTGTTATCTATATTCAGCCTAGCTCTTTCCGCCCAATACAATACGCTGAGCGAATGGTATGTGGGACCCTCGGCCGGAGCTTCAGCTTCCATCGTCACGTTGGTTCCGAAGTACGTGGACAAGATGTATGCCTTGGGCAAGAACGGAGGTCTGACGGTGCGTTACATCAGCGAAAACCATTTTGGATTCCAATTGGAATGCAATTATGTGGAAGAAGGCTGGTTGGAAGACTATTTCGGCCATAAGACTGCTGCCGACTACTCTTATTCCAGGCGAATGACGTTCGTTGAAATGCCCTTTCTGATGCATGCCTATACGGCAGTGAGCTCTACCCGATTCTTCCTGAATGTCGGCCCGAAATTCAGTTATCTGCTCTCTGAAAAAGAAATCGACAGGAGCCCTGTTGTCTATCCCCAGATTGGAAAGTCGTCCCAGCATCCGTTTCAGTACGGGGTGTTGGGTGGTGCTGGTTTGGAAGTGCATTTGGGCCCGACCGTCCTCGGTTTGGAAGGCCGTTATTGCTACAACTTATCCAATCTTTTCAATGATGCCATCGGTGAGGACTTCGTGACTTCCGACCTTCAGGTCGTCACTTTGAATCTTTACCTTCTTTTCCAATTATCTGGTAATAAATGACATGTATTTTGTTGATTAAATCAACGCTTTAGATTTGACTTCGTACCACTATCATACAAAAGCGCCTCCAAAATCAATTGGAGGCGCTTGTTTTTTTATGTAAGAATCCTTACCGGATCCTGTCCAGCGATTTCACCAGTGCGTCGTCTTTTCGTATTCCCCTGATGCCCAAATAGTCGAAAATTAGGCCAAGAAACGGCATCAGCACCGCAGGGCCGTATCCTACCCAGGAATTCAATGCGTATTTGAAATACAGGAACATAGCCACCAGGCCTGCAGCTAGAATAGCGTTTGTGGAGAGCGCCACCCACGCCCACCGGAGTTGACGGTCGCGTTTTTTGAAATGAAGGATGGCCAGGACCGAAAACAACGCCGCTAAGCTGGATAGGATGCCAATGAACTTTACTGGAAAGTTCAACAAAGGCACATCACCCGCCTGGGTCATCTTGAAAGCCGTGCATTCAAACAAACCGTGCGGCATCACGAATTTGCCGACCGGTAGGAACAATACAGCAATCAAAGCGACGGCGGCTAAAAACAGCCAAAGACTTTGAATACGCTGTATCATCTTATTTTTTCAGTTTCTCGCGGGCGGGATTCTTGTGATAGACCTTTCCGTCGATGTATTCCTGAGCCGCAATCAAGGTTGCTTTGGGCAACTTTTCGTAGAAGCGTGAAATCTCAATTTGTTCGCGATTTTCGAACACTTCTTCCAGATTGTCGGTGTAGGAAGCGAATTCCTGTAGTTTCTTTTCCAGTTCCGCTTTCATTTCCACGCTGATCTGGTTGGAACGCTTGGAAATGATCTTGACGGTTTCGTAGATGTTGCCGGTGTCTTCGCACAAGGCATTCATGTCACGCGTTACGGTTGAATTCGGAATTGATTTTTTGTACTCCATTGTTCAGTTTGTTATTCTTTGATTATTTTCTTGCATTCTTTAAGGATGGCTTCGGCATCTTTGAGGTGCTTGCTTTCAGGAAACTCATTTACGAAACTGTAATATTCGTCCTGAGTGGCCCTGAAACGGTCCATCTTTAGGGTTTCCACACTTTGAAGAGCCAACATGTACCTGGACCTCAGAATGAGGAAAGCCAACTCTTCGCGGTGTTTGGAAACGGGATAATCCATCAGCGCATTGTTGGCGGTGATGATGCACGACTGGTAATTGTTTCCCATATAGTTGCCCAAATCATAATACAACTTGCTCGCCAGCAGTTGTTTGTAAACCAGTTTGTCCTGCAGGTCGCTGAGCATCTTCACCACTTCATCCTTTCGGTCGCTTTCGGGATAAAAGTCCAGAAAGACATTGAGTTGGTCCATCGCCTTGATGGTCTCTTCCTGCGTCAACCTAGGATCCGGGGAGTTCAGGAAAGCTGCTTTTCCGGCCAGAAACCGGCAATCTTCCGTGAAAGTGCCTTTCGGATAGGTTTTGTAATAGGTCTCAAAATAACCCGAAGCGGAATAATAATCCTTTCGGTTGTAATAGGAATTGGCCAACATGAAAAGTGTCTGTTCGGCCCGGTCCGTTCCCTTATGGATGGGTTGGAGTTCTTCCAGCAACTCGATGGCCCGAACGTACTTCTTTTGTTCGTAAAATTCGTTGGCCTTTTTCCACTTCAATTCGTAGTCGGTACTTTTCAGTAATTTCTGATAGTCAGAACAGGAAACCAGGTTAATACCCAGCAAGATAATTAAAAGAAATCTTAACTTCATACCGTTACAGTCCATACCCTTTTCATGTTGTATGAAAAGTTGCACAAAGGTAACACTTCCGTTTCAATAAGCGAAAAGAAACCGTTAAATTTAACTGAAAAGCCGGTGGGATATGGTTAAAAATAGTACATATCGCTGGCCTTGACGAGTTTCAGGTTGGAATTCTGCAAGACTTCCACGCATTTGGCGATGTCATTGGGCCTTATCACTACCCTGGCCACATCGTCCATAGCGAAGGCGTACATGTAGTCCACCGATACATTGTGTTCCGAAAGGAGGAGAAGTGCTTCCGACAAGGTTCCTGGCGTATTGGGTACGAAAAGGCAGACCACGTCACTCAGGGTCACTGTAAATCCGTTCTGCATGAGCAGTTTCTTGGCGGCCTGCGGATCGGACAAAACCACGCGCATGATGCCGAAATCGGAGGATTCAGCCATGCTGAAGGCGGACAAGTTGATGCCTGCGCTACCCAACAAACGGGTTACTTCCGTCAAACGTCCGGTCTTGTTTTCCAAGAAAATGGACAACTGTTTGATAATCAATGGTTCACTCATAATCAATACAAATTACGTTTGTCAGTCACTCGTTTGGCTTTGCCGATGGAACGCTCGATGGAGCGGGGTTCCACCAGTTTGACGTGGGCATGGATGCCAACCACGCTCAGGATGCGGTGTTCGATGCGTTTGGCCAGTCCCAGCATGGCGCTCATGTCGTCCGTAAAGTTTTCGGGGCGCAATTCCACGTGCACGTCGAAGGTGTCGGTGTTGTTTTCGCGGTCCACATACAAATGGTAATGTGGAGCGGTTTCTCCGAATTCGAGCAGCACGCTTTCAATTTGGGAGGGGAATACGTTCACGCCTCGGATGATGAGCATGTCGTCGCTGCGGCCCATGATCTTGTGCATGCGCACGGAGGTCCGTCCGCAGGAGCAGGGCTCGTAAATAAGCGAGGTCAGGTCCTTGGTGCGGTAACGCAGCACTGGCATGCCTTCCTTGGTGATGGTGGTGAACACCAACTCCCCTACCTCACCCTTTTTGACAGGCTTTAGGGTTTTGGGGTTGATGATTTCGGGGAAAAAATGATCTTCGTTGATGTGCATGCCGTGTTGCGCGCTGCAGTCGTAGGCGACTCCGGGGCCGATGATTTCAGTCAAGCCGAAGATGTCGTAGGCCTTGAGGTTCAGCTTCTGCTCTATTTCCTTGCGCATCTCTTCGGTCCAGGGTTCAGCACCAAAAAAGCCGACTTTGAGCTTCAACTTGTCCTGAACGCCCATGTCGTGGACGGCCTCGGCAAGGTACAAGGCGTAGGAAGGCGTACAGCAAAGGGCGGTGGAGCCAAAATCGGTCATCAATTGGATTTGTTTCTCAGTGTTGCCCGATGAAATGGGTATGACGGAAGCGCCCAGCGTTTCGGCTCCGTAATGGGCGCCGAGCCCGCCGGTGAACAATCCATAACCGTAGGCGATCTGGAAAATATCGTTGCGGTTGCAACCACCGGCCGCGAAGGTTCTGGCCATGACTTCCGACCAAATACTCAGGTCCTTGCGCGTGTAACCGGCCACGATGGGCTTCCCAGTTGTGCCCGACGAGGCGTGCAGGCGCACGATTTCGGACATGGGGGCTGAAAACAACCCGAAAGGATACTGGTCACGGAGGTCCGTTTTCGTGGTGAAAGGTAGTTTGACGATGTCGTCAATGGATTCGATGTCGTTCGGGGTGATGCCGAGTTCCTGCATCTTGGCCCGGTAGAAGGGTGAATTGTGATAGACACATTCAACGGTGGTGCGAAGCCTCTTGTTTTGAGTCTCGCGCAGTTCCTCGTGCCCCATGCACTCGTAGCTTTCGTTCCAAATCATAATTTACTGTATAAGAATCAGTCGGTTGAGCGGACTGGCAGCCTAGGGCCGCTGGTTGTTTTTCACTGCTGCAAAGTAAAACAATATTTCCTGAATTTCCGTCCATTTCAGCTATATTTGTAACTCTAAAAACTGCGTTTCATGTTCAAACTGGTTTCTCCATACGTACCCACCGGCGATCAGCCTGAAGCCATCCGACAGCTTGTGGAAGGCATCCGGCAGGATGTGCCGTATCAGACGCTGTTGGGTGTGACGGGTTCAGGCAAGACCTTCACCATGGCCAACGTGGTGCAGGAAATCCAGCGGCCCACCTTGGTGCTTAGTCACAACAAAACGTTGGCTGCCCAGTTGTACGGGGAATTCAAAAGCTTTTTCCCGGACAATGCCGTGGAGTATTACGTTTCCTATTACGATTATTACCAGCCTGAGGCCTATTTGCCCTCTTCGGACACCTATATTGAGAAAGATTTGGCCATCAATGCTGAAATCGAAAAACTACGACTTTCGGCCACTTCAGCCTTGCTGTCGGGTAGGCAGGATGTACTGGTGGTATCGTCGGTTTCCTGCATCTATGGTATCGGGAATCCTGAGGATTTCAAGAAAACGGTGGTGGATATCCATCAGGGGCAATTCCTGGACCGGAATGTTTTCCTGCGCAAATTAGTGGACATTTTATATTCTAGAAACGAAGTGGATCTTCAGCGCGGGAATTTCCGTGTGAAGGGCGATACGGTCGATATTTTTCTGGCCTATGCCGACTCCATCTTGAGGGTTGTTTTTTGGGGGAACGAAATAGACAGCATCTCCACCATCGATCCGATTAATGGGCGAACGCTTACCACCTCGACGGAATTCCGCATTTTCCCGGCCAATTTGTTCGTTACCAGTAAGGAAAACATTGCGATTGCCATTGAGATGATACTTGCAGACCTTGAAAAACAGGTCGCATTTTTTAATTCCGTTGGCAAACCCTACGAGGCCAAACGGCTGTACGAACGTGTGACCTACGATGTGGAGATGATTCGTGAACTGGGCCATTGCTCCGGCATCGAAAACTATTCCCGCTATTTTGACGGCCGTCAGCCCGGCGACCAACCCTTCTGCCTATTGGACTTTTTTCCAGAGAATTTTCTCATGGTCATAGACGAAAGCCACGTTTCACTGCCTCAGGTTCGGGCCATGTGGGGCGGCGACCGTGCCCGGAAAACGAATCTGGTGGAATACGGGTTCCGCCTTCCTGCCGCCATCGACAACCGCCCGCTCAGCTTTGCCGAGTTCGAGGGCATCAAGAAACAAGTGGTGTATGTGAGCGCCACGCCTGGCGATTATGAACTGGAAAAATCGGAAGGTATCGTAGTCGAACAGGTTATCCGCCCAACCGGATTGTTGGATCCTGAAATATCGGTTCGGCCAAGTAAAAATCAGGTGGACGATTTGATGGAAGAAATCCATGTTCGCTCTTCCAAGGATGAACGTGTGTTGGTGACCACCTTGACCAAGCGCATGGCCGAGGAGCTGACCTCCTACATGGACGGCCTTGGCATCAAGTGCAGCTACATTCACTCGGATGTGGATACGCTGGACAGGGTGAGAATCATGGAAGACTTGCGCCTGGGTGTTTACGATGTGCTGGTGGGTGTGAATCTGCTACGCGAAGGCCTTGACTTGCCTGAAGTCTCGCTGGTGGCCATTTTGGATGCCGACAAGGAAGGTTTCCTGAGAAACCACCGTTCCCTGACCCAGACGGCCGGTCGTGCCGCGCGTCACTTGGAGGGCAAGGTCATCATGTATGCCGACAAGATGACGGAAAGCATGCGCATCACCATCGAGGAGACGAATCGTCGGCGCATCAAGCAGAAGGCCTACAACGACGCGCACGGCATCACGCCGACCGCCATCATCAGGGACAAGACATCGGGATTGGGCCAATTCGCGCGTTCAGCCGAGCCAAAAGCGTATATTGAGCCTGAACGGGCTAGTTTGGTGGCCGATCCGATTTTGTCGCACATGAGTTCCTCGCAATTGCAAAAAACCATTGACAAGGCGCGCAAGGCCATGCAGGAAGCAGCAAAGCGGCTCGATTTTCTCGAAGCCGCTCAGTACCGGGATGAAGTTCTCAAACTGGAAGAACTTCAGGCCAACACACCAAAATAAGTTTAGAACTTGAATCCTGCCGTCATGACCAGGTTGATCTTGTCACGGGTCAACACGGCGTATTTTACATCCGTAGTGGCGCTCATGTCGCAGAAGTTGTAAAAGTGCTCGTTGCTGAGCCGTTCTTGCAAGGCACCGTCCAAAAAGAAGGCGCCCGAACGGTAACCAGCACCCATGGAAGCGTACATCGTGCTTTTCACCATGGTGTATTCGGGCCTGGTATAGGCCGTTGCGATATCAAAGGTTTCCAAGTTCGAAATGAGCGGGGACATGTAGTAAGCGCCACCACCACGAATACTGAAGTTGTCAGTCACACGCATTTCTCCACCGATGCGCAGATTGTAGCTTTTTTGGAAATCGTAGTTCATATAGTTGTTGATGTCGGTCATTTCATAACCGCTGCCATTTTTCAACGTAGTGCTCCTGTTGTCCACATAGTCGAAGTCTACGCTCAGCAAGCCCTTGGTACCAAACTGATAGGCGGCGCTCAAGGTCATTTGCCATGGAGTGGTCAACATGTAATCCACATATTGTTCGGAACCTTGAACGACGGGGTCAGGACTATACACCGCGTCGGTGATGGGATCTCTGAATCCCCAGGAGGTCATGGAAGCATTGAATACGTCGGTCAGTGCGTAATAGGTGCCTGTATGATATGATAGGCCCAACCGGAGTTCAGGCACCGGCCGATAGATGACACCAGCCTTGAAGTCGAATCCGGTACCGCTGGTGGAAAGCACATTGCGAAGTTCCGTACCGCCCCCTTGCTGATAATCTTCCGAATAGGTGGTTTTCCGGTCGTAGAGGATGCTTTGAATGCCCACGCCGATACCGACGTACAAGGTATGGTTGTAATTGGCGCCCAAGGTAAAGTTCCAGGAGTCAATACCACCGGTTTCTTCCAAATTCATGTTGCTGTTGAGCAGCTCACCGTCCGAAAGTGGGGACACATAAGCGTTTCCGGCTGTATTTAGGCCAATGACATGGACGCCGTTCAGAAACTTATAGAAATTGGTATGGTCCGGATGGGTACCGTCATTGTACCACATGTCGTTTTCGACGGAGCAAACCCTATCGAGCAATGACGTGGCTCGACCGGTTCCGAGTACCTTGGTGTTTTGGTTGAAATCGGCCAATCGGTTGTAGGTGACCCCGAAATTGAAATTGGTGATGGCCGATTCGTCGTAGGTCCTAAAGGATCCGACATAACCCAGTCCGTTCATCAACAACTTCGTTTTGGAAGCATCTCCCAACGTTCCGCCCAAATCTGTCTTTGAATTATCTTGCTGGAAAGAAGGCGAAATGGAGAATTCAGAGCTGCGGTAAACGCCAATGCCGGCCGGATTCAATCCGATGGCACTCATGTCGCCGCCCAAAGCACCGAAGGCGCCAGACATGGATACGTATCGGGCAGTGCCGATGATGTCCGACTGTGACAACCGAAGAGCGTCGAATTCAGCCTGTGCAAAAGCCGTTAGGCCGCAAGCAGACAGAATGACCAGTAACATGTATTTTTTCATTGCAATCTTTATTAGGTATTACCTGCGTCCTCCGCCAAATGAACCGCTGCTGCCACCGCCACTGTAGCCGCCGCCACTGCCACCGCCGCGAGAACTGCTGGAACTGCTGGAGCTGGAACTGCTGGAACTGGAACTGCTGCTGGAGCTGGAAGACGGAGTATAGGATGAACTCGAAGACGAACTAGTCGGCGTGTAGTTCGAGGTGGTCGTAGGAGTATAAGTCTGCCTGGTGGATGAAGTCGACGTCGTAGCTGTTCTGGCCGAGCTAGAGCCCTGCGTACTGGTTCTTACCGTTCCATAGCTGGCGGAAGTGTTGCCAGTCGTTGTCGGAGCCGTGCGGGTCGTGGTGGTGGTTCCTGAAGAGCTGGTCCGAGCGTTGCCATAGTTGGTGGCGTTGGTCGAACTGCTACGGGTTGTTCCATAATTGGTGTTGCCGTAGGAACTGCGGGTCGTACCATAACTTCCATCGGTACCTGAAGTGGTTTGCCTGTTGGTGGTACTGTACGAGCCGTTGCCGTAGCTGCCGGACCTGTAGGATGAATTGGTGCTTGCGCTGCGTGTCGTCGGGCTGTAGGACCCTCTGCTGCTGGCATTTAAGTCGTCCCTAGTCGCATTGAAGGTACGTGCTGAGGCTCCGCGGCCGGAATTGCTGGCGAAACTGCTTGTCCTCCCACCGGGTGTCATGGCTGCGAAGGTGGAACCGGCTCTGGTTCCGCCACCGCTTGCCCGGTTGCTGGTCAAATGGCCGCTTCCCACGTTGGATATGAAATCACGTTGATTGTTGGAGAGTTCATGACGGTTTCTGGAAAAGGCATCTCGCCCAAGTGTACCGTAACCACCGCCATAAGCCCAACCACCGCCGTGGCCGTAATAGTCGCCGTAATAACCGTAGTAACCTCCGTAGCAACCGCCGTAACCGCTATAGCCCCACCAAGGATCGTACCAGTTACCGAAGCCGTAACCGGAATAACCGGAATACCAGGGGTCAGAATAACCCCAACCGGAGTACATCCAAGGGTCGTAATACATGCCCCATCCGTTTCGGTACCAGTTGTTCCAACCGTAGCCGTAGGACGGATACCAGTAATTGTCGTAATAATACGGGCTCATGAATTCACGAGCGTTTCCGTCCACATAATAAATGTTCACGTCTGCACCGTCTTCCACGTAAATGCTGATGTATTCGTCATCGGTGATTTGTTTCGTGAAATTGGGGTTGTGAAAACGACGGATGCGTTCCGAATATTGGAATGGTTGACCGTTTTCGTCCAAAGCCAAGGTGTCTCCGGCAACCAACGTGTCGCCAACGGCTTCCTGGTTTCCCTGTACGGCATTGGGCCGACGGTTGTATTCGTCCACGTTTCGCAAGTCGTATGTCTTCAACGTGCCTGTGCGGTCATAGACGTTTACGTTGCTGTTGTCTTCTTGGGTCTTGACCACTTTTTGTGGTCTGGAGGTGGCTTCCGCTTTTGCTGTTTTCGGATTGTAATACAGGTCATCCTCGTAGGTCTGAGCCTGAGCTAACCCCGTGAACCCCGTGAGCATAAGGGCCAGAGTCATCGGTATCATCCATTTCGTTTTCATAATGCGGGTATTTTTAGGTTATTTCGGCATAAAAGGCTTATTTTTGCATTCGGATTGTGCTTCCGCTCAAAATCCTCTACTACAAAGATACTTTTTTTGCAAAAACGTTTACTGCATTTACTCAATTTAACAGCCCGATCATGGATTATATTGAAATTCACGTCAAAATCACCCCTACGAACACGATTATCAACGATTTGCTCGCTGCGACACTGGCTGAAATCGGCTTCGAAAGCTTCAGCGAATGCGAAGATGGCATGATGGCTTACGTTTCTGCTGCCCTTTATGACGAAGGTACGACTAAAAGCAGCATTCCGGTCGAAATGTTCGGTTCAACCATCGAATTTTCAGGCGAACGAATCCCCGGACAAAATTGGAACGAGGAATGGGAAAAAAATTATTTCCAGCCCATCGTCATTGGCACCGATTGCGTCATTCACAGTTCGTTCCACACGAACATTCCTGAAGCGCGCTATGACATTCTCATCGATCCCAAGATGGCTTTTGGAACAGGGCACCACGAAACCACCAGTTTGATGCTGGAAGAACTGCTGAAACTGGATGTCAAGGGCAAATCGTTTCTGGACATGGGTTGCGGCACAGCCGTTTTAGCCATTCTTGCCTCGATGAAAGGCGCCGTGAACGTCTTGGGCATCGACATCGACCAATGGGCCATCAACAATGCGCTGGAAAACATCCAACTGAACAATTCCCCAGCCATCGAAATCCTAACAGGCGGGGCTGAACTCTTGGATTTCACAGCGCCTTTTGACATCATTTTTGCCAACATCAACCGCAACATCCTACTAGCCGACATGGCTGCCTACACCGCCAAAATGGTTGAGGGTTCCCTCCTCTTCATGAGTGGCTTCTACGAAACCGACCTGCCCATCATCCGCGAAAAAGCGGAAAGTTTGGGACTCACCTATGTCAACCACAACTCCAAAAACAACTGGGTCGCCGTCCGTTTCGAACTGTAATCTTTTTCCTTCTTTCTTCTGGCAAACACCCCACTGGGTGAAGTTTGAATAGGGCGCCAATGATAAATGCCCCCGCAGCGTACTTTGGTACGTGAGGAGGCATTTATTGTTGGCAACGTAGAGATTGACGTTCTATTCAGACTTCACTTTTGTTCTAGGATGAGTGTCTTAGTGGGTTGATCACACACTTCCGTCGGGCCAAAGTACTGGATCGGTCCCGGATACACATAATCCGTATGGATGGCCCATGCGGCACGCTTGGCGGCAAACGCTTTGAACGGCTTGCCATCCAGTTCCACCAATGCTTTTTGGATGACTGGTTTCATTTCACCGTGGCGACGTTCCATGTTCATCATCATCGTGATGGGCACCCCGCCCGAAATCCATTCGGCAGCCGGAGCCGTCGTATTGCGTACGGACGACATGTAACCCGTCTTGCCGGATGCGATGAGCTGAGCTGCCGTGTAACCCAGTGAGTAGCAATAGTCTGCATCGTAGTTGGAAGGAGCTGCGCAACGGCCTTCGTAGCCGAAGAAGTGTACTTGGGAAGCGAACTTGCCCACGAATTTGCCTTCCTTCTTCCATTCCTTCAATTTGGTGTCCACCATTTCGGCCAACATCTTTTCCGTTTCGATGAGCGAAACCTGTACATTGCCGTGCGGGTCGCGGTCCAGCGTGAGCTGACGAGCCACGCCTTCGGGCAATGAAGCATAGATTTCGGAGTTTTCCTTGCTGATCATCTTGATGATGTAGTTGCGCTTTTCGGAATTGCGGATGAGGTTGAATTCTTCCTGATGGGTAGCCAGGAAGTCGTTCAGTTCGGAAATCAGTTTCTTAATGGAAGGGATAAACTCGACCAAACCTTCGGGAATCAGCACGGTACCGAAGTTGTTGCCTTGTTCGGCGCGTTGTGCGACAGCCTTGGCAATGCCGGTGACAACGTCGTCCAGAGTTAGGTTGTGGGCTTCCACTTCCTCGGAGATGATGCAATAGTTGGGTTGAACCTGCAGGGCGCATTCCAGCGCGATGTGGGAGGCGGAACGACCCATCAGTTTGATGAAGTGCCAGTATTTGCGTGCGGAGTTGCAGTCGCGTTGGATGTTGCCGATCACTTCGGAATAAACCTTGCATGCGGTGTCGAAGCCGAAAGAAGCTTCAATCATGCTGTTCTTCAAGTCGCCATCGATGGTTTTTGGGCAACCGACTACTTGAACTCCTGCTTTAATGCTGGCATAGTATTCAGCAAGTACACAGGCATTTGTATTTGAGTCATCGCCACCGATAATAACCAGCGCCTTGATGTCCAATGCTTTCAAAATGACCAAGCCCTTGTCGAATTGTTCGTGCGTTTCAAGTTTGGTGCGGCCGGAACCGATGATGTCGAAACCACCGGTATTGCGGTATTCGTCAATGATTTCAGCAGTCAGTTCCATGTAGTTGTGGTCCACTAAACCGCCAGGGCCTAGAATAAAGCCATACAGTTTGGAAGCTTTGTTCAAATGCTTGATGCCATCGAAAATACCGGCAATGACGTTATGGCCGCCGGGAGCCTGACCACCGGAAAGTATCACGCCCACATTCATGGGTTCGAGAGCGATGGCTGCCTCACTGGGTTCAAACGATACCAAAGGCATTCCGTAGGTGTTGGGGAACAACTCTTTGATGGCTTCCTGGTCGGCAACCGATTGGGTGGCTGCTCCTTCTTTCATTTTCACGTTGCCGGTCAACGCCTGGGGCATTTTGGGCTGATACGCGGCGCGCGCAATCTGCAGGGCACTTTTTGTCATAGTGTAAACGTATATTTGATTGGTTGAATGATTGTTTGTCGTATTCCTTAAAAACGGTGCAAATTTCGTCAATTTTTTTCAAATACTCAAACAAAACGTCTTGCAGAAGTTCCATTTTTTCAGTAATATTGCATGGTTTTTCAACCGACCTCAAGTGACATGTTAAGCTGCATTCAATCAAGGAGTTAATTTAAGGTTACATACAATCTCTCACACAAAATCTACAAAAATGATTTATTCACACGAAGTGCAACAAATGTGTTGCGTACAAAAAGGAGCCAATCATGCGAGTGCTCCGATTCCTGAAGAAGGAAAGTGGGTAAGAGCCAAAGAAGTGTCAGACATCTCCGGTCTCACACACGGAGTAGGCTGGTGCGCCCCGCAACAGGGTGCCTGTAAGCTCACCCTCAATGTGAAGGACGGTATCATTCAGGAAGCGTTGGTCGAAACCATCGGTTGCTCCGGAATGACGCATTCAGCCGCTATGGCATCTGAAATTCTTCCCGGCAAGACCATTTTGGAAGCGCTGAACACCGACCTCGTTTGCGACGCCATCAACACGGCCATGCGCGAACTGTTCCTGCAAATCGTTTACGGTCGCACGCAATCCGCTTTCTCCGAAGGCGGTCTGCCCATCGGCGCAGGCTTGGAAGACCTTGGCAAAGGCCTTCGCAGTCAGGTTGGTACCATGTACGGCACCGTTGCCAAAGGAACCCGCTACCTCGAAATGGCCGAAGGCTATTGCTCCAGAATGGCCCTCGATGCCGACGATCTCGTCATCGGATATGAATTCGTCCACCTGGGCAAATTCATGGATTCCATCAAGAAAGGCGTTGATGCCAACGAAGCATTGAAGAAAGCTACCTCAAGTTATGGTCGCTTTGCCGAAGCAGTTAAATACATTGACCCGCGTCACGAATAATATAGGAGGAAACATACAATGGCATTATTTGAAAGCTACGACCGCAGAATCGAAACGATCAACGCGGTTTTGAACCAATACGGCATTTCCAGCCTGGAAGAAGCAAAATCCATTTGCGACGCCAAGGGAATCGACCCTTACAAAATTTGTGAAGAAACTCAGCCCATCGCTTTCGAAAACGCGAAATGGGCTTACGTGATGGGTGCTGCCATCGCCATCAAGACCGGTGTGACCAATGCTGCCAAAGCTGCTGAAGTCATTGGTATCGGCCTGCAGGCATTCTGCATCAAGGGTTCTGTCGCCGACGACCGCAAGGTTGGTATCGGACACGGCAACCTGGCTGCCATGCTGCTCCGCGAAGAAACCAAATGTTTCGCATTCTTGGCTGGCCACGAGTCTTTTGCTGCTGCTGAAGGCGCCATCAAGATCGCCGAAAAAGCCAACAAAGTTCGCAAGGAACCGCTTCGTGTCATCCTGAACGGCTTGGGCAAGGACGCAGCCATGATCATTTCCCGCATCAACGGTTTCACCTATGTACAAACTCAATTCGATTACTACACCAGCGATTTGGCCGTAGTTCGCGAAATCCCCTACTCCACTGGTCTTCGTGCCAAAGTGAAATGCTACGGTTGCGACGATGTTCGTGAAGGTGTCGCTGTGATGCACAAGGAAGGTGTCGACGTATCCATCACTGGAAACTCCACCAACCCCACCCGCTTTCAGCACCCCGTTGCAGGCACTTACAAAAAGGAATGCTACGAACAAGGGAAGAAGTATTTCTCCGTTGCTTCCGGTGGCGGAACGGGTCGTACCTTGCACCCCGACAACATGGCCGCTGGTCCCGCCTCCTATGGTATGACCGACACCATGGGTCGCATGCACAGCGATGCTCAATTCGCAGGCTCCTCTTCTGTTCCCGCTCACGTGGAAATGATGGGCTTCCTGGGCATGGGCAACAACCCCATGGTTGGTGCTACCGTTGCGGTGGCCGTGGCCATTGAAGAAGCTTCGAAGTAAGATTCGATTTTTATAATGTGCAAGCCCCTGTGATGATTCATTGCAGGGGCTTGTTTTTTAAGGTCGGTTACGCAGAATGGCTTGTGAAATCTGAGGCAGTTTGCTCACGAATATCAAGCCGCCGACAATGCAGCAAAGTCCCTCTATTAGAAAGGTATAAGGCACGCCGACCGCTTTGGCAAGACTTCCGGCCAACAGGCTGCCAAAGGGAGCGGTCCCCATAAAAGCCATCGTATAGAGACTCATCACACGCCCACGTTTGCTATCGTCAGCAATGGTCTGCAGCAAGGTGTTGCAGGAAGCAGTCAGAAAGACCATGCTGAAACCAACTGTCGCCATCAGAATAATGGACAGGAAAAAAGTTCGTGAAAAGGAGAATAGAATCAGTGCTGCACCAAAAACGCCCGATGCGACCCCAATAAACTTTTCCAGCCCGTTGAACGTGTTTTTTGCAGCCAAAAAAAGAGCGCTGAAAAGAGCACCCAAACCGGCGGCTCCCATCAGAAAACCAAACGTATGTGCACCACCATGAAGAATTTCCCGACTGAAAACCGGCATCAAAACCGTATAGGGCATTCCCGTCAGACCAACAATGGTGAGCAATAAAAGGGTGTATTTTATGGGTACGAAACCAAGCGAGTACGCCAGGCCCTCTTTAAAATCCCTTGATACGGACTTATTCTCTTGGATTTTTATTTTAGCAGGAACCTTCATCAAAAGCAGGGAGCCCAAGACAAAGCAATAACTGAGCGCATTGATGAGAAAGCAGATGCCTTCGCCAGCCGTTGCAATCAATACTCCAGCAATGGAAGGACCGATGAGTCGTGCACCGTTGAACATGGAGGAATTCAGAGCGATGGCATTACCCAAATCTTCCTTGTCTTCAATCATATCAATCAGAAAAGATTGACGGGCGGGTACGTCGAACGCATTGATGCAACCCAAAACGGCACTCAACAGCACAATGCTCCAAACATTAATGGTATTTGTCAAAACTAAGGCAGCCAACAAGCCTGCCTGCAACATGGACAAGACCTGCGTTATCAAAAGGATGTGATATTTGTTCCACCTGTCTGCAATCACGCCCGCATAAGGAGCCAAAAGAAACGTCGGTATTTGACCCACAAAGCCGACAATGCCTAGGAGAAGCACCGATTTGGAGAGGTCGTAAACCAGCCAAGGCAGTGCAATCCGTTGAATCCACGTGCCAATCAATGAAAAGCTCTGTCCACCGAAAAAAAGACGGTAATTGGGATGTCTCAGTGATCGGAATGTGTTTTTTAACGCGATGGAGAGGAACATGGGTCGTTATTTACTGCAAAAATAATCAAAACCTTCCCAACTGATACTACTTTGTCCGGAAGGTTTTTTACAATCCCAACGCTGCAAGATTGGACTTCATATTGCCCAATTTGCCCAGATTGAAGGTAAACCGAATCCTGTCCTTGATGGACCCGGTCATCGATTGAATGTTACCGGAAACGATCAAAGGCACGCTGATTTCGAAAAAATCTCCAATTCCGGTCTTTAAGCCAGCTTCAAAGAACAATGGTGAGCCGCTGCCCGATGCCATTCCGTGGTCATTCAACAACAAATTCACGAAAGGCTTCACACCGATCGAACTGATCATTCCGGGTAAATCGCTTGAAATCGACATCGACACCATCCATTGGCTATACCCGAGTTGTTCGTTCAGTGGGGTAACCAGCCCACCCTCCAACACCGTCATCTCCCGGGTCCAAAAAGAGGTGGGAAACACACCGAAACGATCGGGCGACTCTCCTTGGTAAAAATAAAGTTCGCGACCACTTCTACCGCTTGGAGCGAGCGAATAATAAGGATCAATTGCGTTAGACTTCAACATTCCACCGGCAAACAACCGGACATCCAACCCTTTATCCTTTCCATAATAGCTGAACCGGTAGTTCAACTCCGCCGCTATTTTCTGATACGTTCCATTGCCTTCAAACGTCGCCTGCAAACGATGTGGATTGACCAGCGACGTGTTCTCCAGTGCATAACCAAACTGCAGGAAATCAACCATTTCAGCCTTATTGGAAAGGAGTATTTGCGAAAGGTCGGATGCGGTGATGTAATTTACAAAGGCTTTCTGGCTCAATGGACTTTTTGCTATTGCTGGCCTGAAAATGAGTTCCAGGCCCAATCTGGCTTGGTGGTAATTCTGATTGCCGGGTCCACCGAATTGCGAACCTTCCAAAGAAAGTGTCGCCCTGCGGATAATGGTCTCAAAAGGAGTGATGTTGTACGAAACCTTTCCGTACCCTTTCAATTCCGATCGATGAAACGAGTAGAAAGGCATCAGGATGTAATCGAGTTTTTTGGGGAGGATGTAGCCGTTGTGCAGCACTGCCCCAACCATGAAGCCGTCCTCCCGGTTCCAGTTCAGCGCCGGAATATAAATAAGGTTCCTTTTGTCAGGATCCTCGAAAGAAAACAAAAATTGTGGATGGATCGGGTCGCCTGTCGGAGAGATGCCCAAGCGTCGTATATTGTTGTTGAGCCTGTTGTACTCAGGCATTTGATGCAAAGGATCAATCTTGACTCTTGTGTAGTCACCCACGGGCAGATCAATCCATTTTTTTCCTTCAAAACCATCCACCCACTGTTCAAAGTACATGGAATCACGTTTCATTCCGGACAGGACCAACGGCGCCTTCAGCTCACCCGTGTTTTGGACAAGCACTTTTTGTCCTTTCAGACGAACCATTTTGTAATCCAGCTGTTTAGTCGTATGGATGAAATCGACGAAAAACCAGTCCAGGTCCTTGCCCGTTTCGGATGCGAAAACTTTCCGCAAATCGTCCGGTTGCGGGTGCCTGAATTTCCAGATCCGGTAATAACTTTGCATGCACGAATCAAACAGTGAATCACCCAAATACGACCTTAAATAATTAAAACCGATGCCAGCCTTGTCGTAAATCATCATGCCGTAATTGGAGAAGTCGTAGTCGGTTGAAGTTAGGTCCAGAGGCTGCTCCGTATTGTTTCGGGCGGCTTCCAACCATTGAAGCTCATAGACGCGGGTGGCAGGCAGGTTTTCTGAAAACAGCCTGCCCATTTTCGGATTGGAGAAAAACAATTCCCAAAGCTTTTTGGTGGGATAGCATTCGGCTGAGTACCGCATTTCAAATGAACTTGTAATACCCTCATCCATAAATGGATACCTACGCTCATCGGAGCCGAGTGCGCTGTAAAACCACGAATGCGCCAACTCATGGGCGATGACTTTGTCCAAGGCAAAACCATCCTCCACCCACCCAATAACCGTAATGCCCGGATATTCCATGCCGATGCCGGCGTTCAAGGTGCTTTGAACAGCCGTGAAACTCGAGTAGGGATATGCTCCCACCCATTTTGAAAAGCTGCTCACGGCTTTGTTCACATACGGTATGGCATCTTTCCACAGTTTTATCTGCTTGTTGGTGAACAGTATCCAAGTGGTTATTTCCTTGCCCGATTCAGGAAGCTTCACGCTCCCTTTCAGCACATGAAACCGTTTGTCGGCGAACCATGCAAAATCGTGTATCCGGTTTTCAGTAAATCGCAGCGTCTTTGTTTGTTTGGAAGAAGGCGGAAATTGGTAGCCTGCCGTATCCATGGCGACTTTCCAGCTCGAATCGGCCGCAAGCGCGTCCATCCATGCTTTTTCCGACTCATTCTGCAGATTTCCCGTCGCACCGATCACATAGTTCGCTGGTAAAGTAATGCTGACGTCATAACTTCCGAACTCGGAATAAAATTCACCCTGGTCCAGATACGAGATGGGGTGCCAACCGTTCCTGTCGTACACGGCCGGCTTGGGATACCACTGTGAAATTTGGTACGATTCCCCAAGATGCCCCAACCTGGAAGTAACACCCTTGGGCAACTTCACATGAAAAGGCGTGGTGACCGAAATGGAATCTCCAGGCCGTAGGGGGTCGTTCAACGTCAACTTGCAAATGTCGGGCTGATTGGGCAACAATGCCCATTGAACAGGCTCGTTGTTGACCTTGAAGTCCAATGAATCAATCCATCCCCTCAAGTTTGGATCATGGAACAAACGGGACTTACCTTTCATCTCCGTCAGCTGTTTGGCCAACGGGGTTTGGTTATCGGAGTACGCGTTCGGCCACAAATGGAAATACAAGCATTTCAAGGTGTCCGGCGAATGGTTGACGTATTCCACCGACTCAAACGCATTCAATTCATGGCTCACATCGTTCAACGAAACTTGAATCACATACTTGACTTCTTGCTGAAAATAGGCTTGTGATGCTGCTTTTTGAATGGGCAACATAAACAAAGGACAGAAAATGATGATCTGCCCTACTGTTTTTTTATTGAAATAAGCGCTGAATCCATTCATAGGCCAAGTGCGGATTTTAAAGCAGGATAATCAACAAAATGATGAGAATCAGCGTGCCGGTGCCGATGTAAACGTATCCACCGTTTCTGCGGATATTGTCTTTGGTATCCTTCAGCTCTTTTTTCAACTCCGATTTTTCTTTGGAGGACATCGCCGATTTGTCCATGTCACGAATTTCTTCCACGCGTTTGGTGAGGAGACTAGATTCTTCAGCAGTCATGCTGTTTTCTACTTTGGCTTCCGATTTCGCAGTGGCGCAAAAGGCTGCGGGCGCACTCAACATCAGGACCATCAACAAGACAAATAGGTTTTTAGTTTTCATTTTTTTCTAGAATTAGTTATGGAACGAAAGTAGGTCCTAACCCTGTTTTTTCTATTACACAATTCAGAATGGATGTTGCAATATTCACACGTCAATCGTTGGAGGTGCTCCAATTTGCAGGCTTCGGCAAAAAACGCGATATTTGCACAATCAAAAAAAAGGACTCATGGGATTGGAACAAGGCATTTTTAACCGGACGGAACTCTTGTACGGATCGGAAAAAATGAAACAGATAGCAGCGGCGAAAGTCATCATCTTCGGCATCGGCGGCGTTGGCAGTTGGGCGGCCGAAAGTCTGGTCCGCAGCGGCATCCGACACCTTACCATCGTCGATTCCGACCGCATCTGCGTCACCAACATCAACCGGCAACTTCACGCCACCACACTCACGGTGGGTGAAGTCAAGACCGAGGCTTTGAAGAAACGCTTGCTGGAAATCAATCCCAAAGCCGAAATCACCGCACTTCAAAAAATTTATAACGCCGAAAGCAGAGACACCTTTCGCTTGTACGAATTCGACTACATCATCGATGCCATTGACAGCCTGAGCAACAAGGCCGATCTCATCCGAACAGCGACGAAAACCAACGCCGTGCTGTTTTCCTCCATGGGCGCGGCGCTTAAAGTGGACCCCACCCGCATCCGTGTCGACGAATTTTGGAAAATCAAGGGCGACCCGCTCGCCGCAGCCATGCGCCGCAGCATCCGTAAAGGCGAGCTTCCGGCCAAGAAATTCCTTTGCGTGTACAGCGACGAAGTACTCCCCAACCTGGGTGCCAACCAATCCTGTGGAACCGAAAAATGCCTTTGCCCCAAGAACAAGGAAGTGGAAGGCGACCCTGAATTGGCCGATCACGAATGGTGCAGCTTGAAAGCAGCCATCAACGGCACGTTGGCCCACATCACCGCCATCTTCGGATTTACGTTGGCCGGCCTTGTTTTACAAGACATTTACCATAAATAGGCATCTATCGCCTCTAAAAATGAAGTCCCTTGCAGAATCATTTCATGCAGGGGATTTTTTGTATGAGAATTATTGATAAATTTGAGGGTCATACCAATGCCGTGACTATGAACACCGTCGGAAGCCGAATCGTCCTCTTGTTTTTCTGCTTGACCATCCCCAAGACATCCTATGCGAAAATAGAATATCTTCCAGGGTACATCATTGATTTTCACAATGATACTATTCGTGGTTTCGTCAATTACGAAGAATGGAGCTGCAATCCGGACGAAATTGGATTCAAGCCTGGCAAAATGCGGTCGACCGCTTATTATCAACCCAAAGACATCGCCGGTTTTGGGGTAGTTGGCAAACAATACGTTAGCGCCATCGTGCAAAAAGAAGTCAGTCCATTCAGGGACAGCGAGTTGGAAAGGAATCCCGACCTGAGACTTGTGGCTGACACTGTTTTCCTGCAGACCCTTGTCGGTGGCGAAAAATCACTGTATTACTTCAAGGACTTGGACGAAAAGGAAAATTTCTACATCAAGGAGGATTCCGTCTATACCCTGCTTCAGCATAAAATATACGTCGAATACGTGAATAATTTCCGCAAGGAATATCACAACATGCGCTACATTGGTCAGTTGACCCGCTATTTTTGGGATGATCCATCCATCTTGGCTGAAATCGCCGACTCCTATTATTCCCGTTCCAGTTTGGAAAACCTGTTCAGACTCTATCTGAAACAGGAAAACACGAAACCCGTCTATATAAACACGGACAGCAAAGTCGCCACGGAATTCGGAGCCGTAGCCGGCGCTTCCATTACCATGCTCCAGGTGGAGACCGAGTATTTCAAGGCCGGATTCGGACCCTCCGTTAATTTTACCGGAGGTTTGTACGCCGATTTGTCCATGAGGGGCAAACTGCACGACTGGTCCATGTACAATGAACTCCTGTATTCATCGTATCGTACCTCGAATTACGTTGGTTTCTATTTTCCAAACAGCAGGGCTGTATTCGATTACCACTACCTGAAACTCAACAGCATGGTTCGAATCAAACCATCTTGGTTCTTCCTGAATGTAGGCATTTCCAATGGAATTTGCCTCCATCATTTCAGTACCGAATTTGCCGAAATCCGTTCCTACGAAATCGGTCTCCTCTTAGGTGCAGGCATCAAAATCAAAAATTACACACTGGAGTGCCGGGAAGATCTCGGAGACGGCATGTCTCCTTATGTGTACATTGGTTCGGAAACCCACCGTTTCCAGATTTTGTTTGGCTACAGCTTTTAGATCATTCACCTCATGAAAAAAATACGACTCGTTCTTTTGGCATTGATTGGGCTTATTCCGCTCGGGGCACAAACGAAAAACCTCGGGCATTACATTCAGGAAGGGCTCAAAAATAGTCCGTTGCTCCTGGAAGTGAACAGCAATTCGGAACGAAACCGATTGGACAGCCTATTGCTCAAAGCTTCCTCCGGATTTCAGGTCGGCGCGGTGGGCAGTGCAATCTTTGCTCCGGTGGTCGGCGGGTTCGGCTATGATGCGGTCAAAACCGATATTTACAACCTTAATGCCCAAGTGGCGGTCAGTAAGGAATTGACCGGTGGAAGCAAACGCAAAAACCAATATGCTTCCCTGGCACTGCAAAAGAAACACAGCACGATTGCTGGAAAAATGACGGAACAGGAGCTTAAAAAGACCCTGACCAGCCAATATTTGGTCGCGTACGGTTATCAACAAGTGCTGGCCTTCCAAGAAACCCTGCTTCGCCAGCTCGATCAAGAAGATACGGTGCTGAAGGCGTTGACCCAGGCTGGTACGTATCGACAAACCGATTACTTGTCCTTCAAGGTGGGTCGGAAACAACAGGCCATTCAAACGGAAACCGTCCGCAATCAATTCAATGAAAGCTACCTGACCTTATGCTGGCTTTGCGGAACCGTCGACACGACCGCCTGTCCATTGGACGACCCCCAACTCAAGGCCGACCTGCTGCCCGACTACACCCACTCCATCTTCTACCATCAATTCGAACTGGACAGCCTGCAGCTTGATAATTCCAAGAAACAACTGGATTTCGAATATCAGCCCAAAGTCAGCTTGTTTGCCGACGCAGGTTATTTTTCATCGCTTTCAGTCGCTCCCGAAAAGAATTTCGGCGCCAGTGCAGGTCTTTCGGTGAGCATTCCCCTGTACGATGGTGGGCAAAAAAAGTTGCAGCAATCCAAATTCAGCATCGACGAACGGGACCGTCGCCAATATGCGCTTTATGCCCAATCGCAATACAAGCAGCAAATCAACAACCTGTGGCAGCAATACCGGGCCAATCGTAGGCTTTCATCGAGCATCGATGAGCAAATCGACCTGGCTAAGAGCCTGCTCGATGCCAATCATCGTTTGTTGGAGTCCGGAGACCTCAACATATCCGATTATTTGTTTTCCATCCGCGAATTTCTGGCTGTCAAAAACCAGTCCCTGCAAAACACCATCGAACGCTATCAAATCATCAACGAACTCAATTACTGGAACCGCTCCAACTAAATTAACATGCATAAAATACCATTCATACCCGCATTGCTCCTTATTGCTCTGATTTCCTGCAAAGGAGGCATTTCCAAGGAGGCTGAACCCGATAATTCCACCCCCGTCACGCTCACGCATGTTCAAACCGGTGCCCTTGAGGATGTGACGGAATTGAACGCCACTTCTGCCTTCCGGCTGAAAACGTTCTTGAAATCACCTGTCAACGGCTATTTGCAGGCGGTCAACGTCGTTGCAGGCGATTGCGTGCGTAAAGGCCAGGTGCTGTTCACTTTGCAAACGAAAGAAGCTTCCAGCTTAGGGGCCAGCTTGAGTCAAAAAGACAGTTCCTTCCGATTTAATGGAACCAAAAGCATCGTTGCCCCTTGTGCCGGTTACGTTACTGAACTGAATTTCAGAACCGGTGATTATGTGCAAGACGGAGAGACGTTGGCTTCAGTCAGCGACCTTTCCAGTCTCGAATTCATCCTGGACCTGCCCTATTCCCTCAAATCCAGCCTGTCGCTAAACAAAACCCTGACGATGATTTTGCCGGGGGAACAAAAAATCACCGGAACTATAATTGCCGGTTTGCCCACCGTAGACATGGTATCACAGACCCAACGGTACCGCATCCGTGTCAATGGCAGCAAATCCATTCCCGAAAACCTCATTGCCAGAGTCTTCTATGTGCGGAAAGCTGTCCGAAATGCCGTATCCTTGCCCAAGGAAGCCATACTTACCAACGAAATCCAAAGTGAATTCTGGATCATGAAGATGATCGGCAAGAACAAAGCCGCCAAAGTCCTGATTGAGAAAGGCTTGGAAAGCGACGACCTGGTGGAAATCCGCTCCCCTAAACTCCTGCCTACCGATCAAATCCTGTTGACCGGAAACTACGGCTTGCCCGACACCGCCAACGTTACCGTCGAAATCGCCAACTGATGAAAAAGAATTTCTTTTCCACCTATAAAAGTCCACTGTCCTTGGTCATCGTGCTGATCATCCTGGGCGGCATGTTTTCGTACAGCAGGCTGCACACGTCGCTGTTCCCGGAAATCACCTTTCCCAAGATCAAGATCATCGCCGATGCCGGAGAACTACCCGTGGACCAGATGATGCTCACCGTCACCCGGCCCATGGAACTGGCCATCAAAAAGGTACCCAGTCTTAAAAATCTTCGAAGCTCCACCAGCAGAGGCAGTTGCGAGATTTCAGCCTTGATGGATTGGAATTCAGACATTGACTTGGATTTGCAACGCATCGAATCCAAAATCAGCGAGATTCGCCACGACTTGCCCCCCAATACGGAAATCCAAGTGGAGCGGATGAACCCGTCCATCCTACCGGTCATCGGTTATACACTCGAGAGCAAGACCCTCTCGCCCATCGACTTGAAGCACCTGGCCACCTTCACCATCAAGCCATTTCTCTCCCAAGTGGAGGGCGTGTCCGAAATCAGAGTCATCGGCGGTAAGGAAAAGGAGTTTCAGGTACTGCTGAACCAATCCAAGATGTCGGCGTTGGGTGTCACGCCCGAAATGGTGCAGACGGCCGTCTCCGAGACCGGCTTTATCCGCTCCAACGGTTACCTGGCCGATTACCGAAAACTCTACCTGAGCATCACCGACGCCAGCATTGACAACCGCGAGAAACTCCTGAACATCGTGGTTTCAGCCAATGACAAACGCACGGTCTGCCTCAAGGACATTGCAGACGTGAACATCACCGAAGCCAAAGAATACGTCAAAATCAATGCCAATGGCAAGCAAAGCATCCTGATTGCCGTCATGAAGCAACCCGACGCCAACCTCATCGACCTATCGGACAAGATGTTGACCCAACTTTCCGAACTACGCAAGATCTTGCCTGCCGGCGTCGTTATCCAACCCTATTACACCCAGGCTGAATTCGTGGATGAAACCGTGAAGGGTGTTACCGACAGCCTTTGGATCGGGCTGCTGCTGGCCATGCTGGTGGCCGTGCTGTTCCTGCGTTCAGCCAAAGCCAGCGCCACGATACTGATTACCATTCCCATTACGCTGTTGCTCACGCTGGTGGTGCTCCACATCACCGGCCAAACGCTCAACATCATGACGCTGGGCGCCCTGGCCGCCGCCATCGGGCTCATCATCGACGATGCCATCGTGGTGGTGGAGCAAATCCATCGGACCCACGAGGAGCATCCCTACGAATCGTCCGTCAATCTCATCCACCAGTCCATCAAATATTTGTTTCCGGCCATGGTAGGTTCTTCCCTGAGCACCATCGTCATCTTCCTGCCCTTCAGCCTGATGACTGGCGTTGCCGGTGCTTATTTCCATGTGATGACCAACACCATGATCGTGACGCTTTGTTGCTCGTTCTTTGTTACTTGGATTGCCCTGCCGGTGGTGTATTTGCTGCTTTCGAAAAAGCAGAAGAAGGTGGTCGTCGTCCACGAAGTGCCACAACAGCCTTGGATTCAATACTTTATTAAAAGACCCATCATCAGTTTGGTCTATGTGCTGGTGCTCATCGCTTCGGTCATCTTCATTTTTCCCAGACTGGAGACCGGTTTCCTGCCCGAAATGGACGAAGGAAGCATCGTGCTCGACTACACCTCCCCTGGCGGCACTTCTCTGGAAGAAACCGATCAAATTCTGAAACAGGTGGAAAAGATCATTCTGAAAGTGCCCGAAGTGGAAACGTATTCCAGACGTACCGGCACCGAAATGGGTTTTTTCATTACTGAACCCAATTATGGAGATTATCTGATTCAGCTCAAGAAAGACCGAAAACGCAGTACTGAGGAAGTCATCGACGACATCCGCAAGCGTGTGGAAGCCTCGCAGCCTGCCCTGCAGATTGATTTAGGCCAAGTCATCGGCGACATGCTCGGTGATTTGATGGAATCGGTCCAACCCATCGAAGTGAAAATCTTCGGGCCAGACCGTAAAGAGCTGGAAAGCCTTTCGGAAAAGGTGGCCGGCATTGTCGAAGGCATCCCTGGCACTGCCGACGTCTTTGACGGAAAAACCATGACAGGGCCATATTTGAACGTGGAACCCAATGCCAAACGGCTTGCGCAATACGGCATCACGCCAGCCAATTTTCAGAGTCAGGTTCAGCTTTTGCTGGAAGGAAGCGTTTCCGGAGTGGTTAGGGATAAGGACAGGCTTTCCGACATCCGGCTCCTGTATCCCGGCAACGATTTCGTCAGTGTTTCCGACATTGGTCGGATGAACCTATTCCTGCCTGATGCCAAGCTTCTGCCGGTCAGCAGTCTGGCCAAGATTGCACTGATACCCGGCGATGCTGAAATCATGCGGGAGAACCTCCAGAACATCGGCTTGGTCACCGCACGGCTCAACGGTCGTGACCTTGGCAGCGTGATGAGCGATGTCAAAAGCCGGATTAGCCACCAAGTCGCTCTGAAGCAGGGCTATAGCATCACTTACGGCGGCGCCTATCAGGAGCAGCAAAAATCGTTCGGCGAGTTGATGATGATTTTGATTTCAGCCATACTCTTGGTTTTTTGCGTCATCATGGCGTTGTTCAGGGAGTACCGAATCGCGTTCATCATCATGTCTGTTGCCATTCTCGGCATTGCGGGGAGTTACATTGCGCTGTTCGTTACCGGAACGCCGTTGAACGTGGGCAGTTACACCGGCCTCATCATGATTGTGGGCATCATCGGGGAAAACGCCATTTTTACATTTTTGCAATTCAGGGAGCAATTGGCAAAATCCGACTTGGACGAAGCCATCGTCTATGCCATCTCCACACGCCTGAGACCCAAGTTGATGACTGCATTGGGTGCCATCATTGCCTTGATGCCGATGGCGTTGGCGCTGGGAACAGGCACTGAAATGCACCAACCGTTAGCCATCGCCATCGTGGGTGGTTTCCTGGTAGCTTTGCCTTTGCTGTTGATTGTCCTGCCGACGCTAATCCGTCTAGCCTACGCTAAAACCAAAAAATAAGTCGGAATTGTTTGTGTGAATATTAATTTATTCATAAATTCGGACAAAATCGGATGTACCATGAGTTGTTTTAAAAGTCTGAAAAGTGTTCTTTTCACTGCATTCCTTTGTGTTTCAGCGCTGCATGCCCAATCAAACTTTCTGCCAGGCTATGTCATCAACCAAAAAGGTGACACCGTCTACGGAAAAATCGATTACCAGAATTGGGAACACAATCCGGCTATGATCATTTTCCAACCTGCTCATAGTGCGGCCAATAGCACCTATTTCCCAAATGACATCCTGGAATTCAAAGTGTTGGACGAAAAATATGTTAGTGCTTTCGTTCAAATAGAAACCAGTCTCCGAAGTTATGACCAATTGTCTTTTGGCGGAGCCCTTCAATTTAACGTCCAAAACGTGTTCCTGCACACCCTGTTCGAAGGTTCAAAAAACTTGTATGTTTTTCAAGATAAGGTTAGTAACGATTTTTTTTACTACAAAGTGGATACGACCTTTCATTTGTTATTGTACAAAAAGTACATCAATAATGTCGATGATAATAATCTCATGGAAGTCAAGCGATACGTCGGGCAGCTGCTGTACTATTTTTCCGATGCTCCTTCTCTGAAAGCCCAAATCAATCAAACGGAATATACCCAACCCAGCCTGGTAAACCTTTACAAAAAGTACTATCAATCGAGCAAACAGCATATGGCCTTTGAGAAAAGGCAGGAAAAAAACATCGTCAAATTCGGCGTTGTTGCTGGATTGACTCGAACCACGCTGGTATTTTCCTCCTCTGAGTTTCCCGAATTGGTCGAAGCGGATTACAAACCTTCCTACAACCTATCGCCAGCCATTTCCATTGAATTCATCCAAAGCAGGAATCGGCAAAAAATGTCCCTTTACAACGAAGTATTTTATACGCCCTATCAAGTCAAGGGCTATGCAGAAGACCCATGGTATACCTATCAGACTGAAATGCATTTCCATTACCTGCATCTTATCAGCATGCTCCGGTATTCGTTACCCTTGGCTTCCGTGCGACCTTTCATCAATGGCGGTTTTTCCTTTGGCTATCTGGTGGCTTGCAGCAATAAAATGACGATGCAATCCAAAATTTATACCGATAGGACCGAGCATGTTGAAGCTTTGAAAACGCCCCGCAAAATTGAGTTTGCCTACAATGCAGGCATCGGTATCAAGATCAAACCCTTTACGTTTGAATACAGAGCCATGATTGGCAACGGCATGTCACCGTATTTCAACCTTGAATCCGATGCCGTCCGAAACATGCTTCTGGTAGGCTACACCTTTTGAACCAGCCTATTCGTCGATCGAACTGATTTCCACCAGTAGCTCATCTTTCATGACCGATTGCCCCTGTTGAACCTTGATTTTGCGGATGATTCCGTTGCAAGTCGCGCAAATCTCATTCTGCATCTTCATGGCCTCCAGACTCAATATGGGTTCCCCTTTGTTCACGAGGTCGCCTTCAGCCAAGAAAATATCCGTTATTTTGCCGGGAATCGGCGCAATGATGTTGTTTTCGTTGATCTTGTTCGAATCGGAATTGATCATGCCCCGGCGGATGTACGAGAACAGCGAATCAATGCTGAATTTGTACTCCACGCCATTCACTTTCACAACGACTTTGTTTTGGTCGTGCGACACCAGTTCGCAATGGTAGCGTTTGCCTTTCCAATCGAAGGCGTAGTGAAAATCTTCTTGTTCCACGAAGTCGATGTCCAATTCCTGGCCGTCGATAACCGGTTTTGTTTCCCTAGGAATGTAGATTTTGTAGCGTTTTCCATTCTCACGCAAGGCAATGAACAAGCGAGAGGCGTCGCGGTTGTATTTGTAAGTTGTTCCCATTTTAGTAATTCAATCGTTTGTTCAAAACCCAGACATTCAGCGAATCGCTTTTATACGAAGGCGTGTCCGAAGACAGCTGCAGGTACTCGGAAGCGTACAAAATGGTGGCGGCCAATGCGCCGATAAGCTCATCGTCCTCATTCTCCAGCATTTCCGGCGTATAGACCGAATCCACCCAACGAGTTGTGTAACTGGCGTCGATAAATGCGGGATGCTGCAACACCGTACGGCAGAACGGCACTGTGGTTTTCAGCCCGATCAAATTGAATTCATACAACGCCTTCAATGTTTTTTCAATGACGGCCTCGCGACTTTCGGCGTGCACGATGATTTTGGCAATCATGGAGTCGAAATACGGCGTGATGACCGACCCATTCTGAACGCCCGTTTCAATGCGGATTTCCGCATCTTTTGGGAAATGGATGCTGTCGATGAAACCCGTCTGAGGTGCGAACCGGTTTTGCGGATCTTCCGCATTTACCCGGCATTCGATGGCCCAGCCGTTGATCTTGATGTCTTCCTGCTTCAGGGTGAGTTCTTCACCCAGAGCCACCCGTACTTGCCAATCGACCAGATCCACTCCGGTAATCATTTCAGTCACTGGATGTTCCACCTGAATGCGCGTGTTCATCTCCATAAAGAAGTACGAACCGTCCTCATCCAAAATAAATTCAATGGTCCCGGCTGAATAGTACCCGATGGCTTTCGCGAAACGAACCGCCATATCGCCCATCTCGGCTCTTGCCTCCGGAGTAATGCTGGCTGAAGGCGCCTCCTCGACGAGTTTCTGGTGTTTGCGTTGGAGGGAACATTCGCGTTCGCCCAAATGAACCACGTTACCGTGCTTGTCTCCCATGATTTGGAACTCCAAGTGTTTTGGGTTTTGCAGGTATTTCTCTATGAACATGTCCCCGTTTCCGAAGGCTGCCAACGCCTCCTGCGAAGCCGACTTGAAGTTGCGCTCAATCGTTTCGGGTTTTTCCACGATGCGCATGCCCCGACCACCGCCTCCGGCCGAAGCCTTCAGAATGACCGGGTAGCCAATTTGATCGGCATATTCCTTAGCGGCGTCAGCGTCCCGTACCGGGCCGTCACTACCGGGCACAAGCGGCAAACCAGCCTTGATGGCCATGCTTTTCGCAACGGTTTTAAGGCCCATGTCCCGAATGAGTTGAGGTGACGGGCCGATGAAATTGAGGCCCTTGTCCACGCACAACTGTGCAAAATCAGGATTCTCAGACAAAAATCCGTATCCCGGGTGAATCAGATCGATGCCGTTTTCAAGCGCCAGTTTCACAATGCGTTCCTGATCCAGAAAAATGGGTTTCTCGGTTTTTGCATCCCCGGCCGGAATAATCTCATCGGCATATTTCAGATACAAGGCATCCGGTTCCCGGTCGCTCTGAAAAACCACGGCCAACATCCCCAGCTTGTGCGCTGAACGAATGATGCGTATGGCAATTTCGCTCCGGTTGGCAATTAATAGACGTTTCTTCATCGTATTTTTTTGAATGAATTTATAAGGGGATGTTTCCATGCTTGCGTGCCGGTTTGTGGTATTGTTTGTTCTTAAGGATGTCGAACGTGGTGATTAGAATTTGGCGGGTCGACGAGGGTTGTATCACTTCGTCAATCAACGCGAATTCCTCTGCCTTGTAGGGGTTTGCGACCTCATCCTTGTACTTGTCGGTGAGCATTTTCTCGAGTTCAGCCTTGTTCTCAGCCTTGGCTAATTCGTGCTTGTTCACAATCTTGATGGCACCAGCCGGACCCATCACGGCTATTTCAGCCGAAGGCCAAGCAAAATTGAAGTCGCCGCCGGTGTTCAGGCTGCTCATCACGATGTACGCGCCGCCATAGGCTTTGCGGGTGATGATGGTGATTTTGGGCACCGTCGCCTCACAGAAGGCGTACAACAGCTTGGCGCCGTTGCGGATGATGCCGTTGTGCTCTTGTTCCACGCCGGGAAGAAATCCGGGCACGTCCTCCAAAATGAGCAAAGGAATGTTGAATGCGTCGCAGAACCGTACGAAACGGGCGCCTTTCACACTGGCGTTGATGTCCAACGTACCGGCCATCACTTTGGGCTGGTTGGCCACAATGCCGATGGTCTTGCCGTCGAGGCGTGCGAAACCGACCAAGATGTTCTGAGCGAAATTCTCGTGTACTTCGAAGAATGAATCTTTGTCAACGATGATGTTGATGATGTCCTTCATGTCGTAGGGACGGTTGGGGTCGTCCGGTATGATTTGATTCAGAAACTCCTGACGTGTTTGGTAGGAACTGACCAGGTTGGAAACCGGATGTGGCTCGTAATTGTTGGATGGAATGTACGACAACAGCTTGCGAATCAACATGATGGTGTGTTCCTCATCGTCCGAGACGAAATGAGCCACGCCACTTTTGCTGGCGTGGATGGTGCCACCCCCCAAGCTTTCCATGTCCACATCCTCGTTCAGCACTTCCTTGACCACATCGGGGCCGGTCACGAACATGTACGAAGTCCGGCTAGTCATGAAGATGAAGTCCGTCAGCGCTGGAGAATAAACCGCTCCACCTGCTGCCGGGCCTAGAATGGCTGAAATCTGAGGAATGATGCCCGAGGAACGGACGTTGTTGCGAAAGATGGTGGCGTAGGCGGACAAACTCTTGACGCCTTCCTGAATGCGGGCACCGCCCGAATCCATGAGCCCAACAACGGGTGCGCCCAACTTGAGCGCCATTTCCTGCACTTTGGCAATCTTCATGCCGTGCGCATAGCCTAATGAACCACCTAAAACGGTGAAATCCTGCGCATATGCAAAAACACTGCGGCCCTGAACCAATCCGCGTCCTACAACCACGCCGTCTCCAAAGTTTGTTTGCTTACTGCTCACGGGCGTCTGCGAGGGCATCACAAACGCGTCGAATTCAAAAAAGGTGCCCTCGTCAAACAAGACGTTCAACCGTTCACGGGCGGTCAGTTTTCCTTTAATGTGTTGTCGGGTAGCAGCGTTGTCCTCCAAATCTTGCAACGCCTTAAGCCGTTGCTCAAAAACCTCGTTTTTGTTCATTCTTTATTGGTTGTAATTCTGTAACAATTATTGCACAAAAGTAAGAAAAATGTGCAATAAATCACAAAATTATAGCTAATATTTCAACAATTTACTTGAAAAATTAGCTATTTCATGCTTAAAGAATCCATAAAACACAAACGCCCCCAAGACGTATGGAAACGTTGTGAGGGCGTCAAAACTGGTTTTGAAAAAAATTATTGCTTCCAAACGTTCTTGAAATACCGCTCAAAAAGCGCTTTCACTTCCAAAATACGTTCAGGCGTGTCTTCCTTAACGTGGCTCAATTGATACGTTTGACCGAGCGATTCGTACTTGTGGACACCAAAGGAATGGTACGGAAGAATCTCTACCCGGTCTATGTTTTCGTAGTCTTTGAAATGCTTACCAAAAGCGTGCAGGTCCTCTTCAAAATCGGAGTAACCCGGCACCAGCACATAACGCAGACGCATCGGTTTGCCAATCTCACGCAGCCAAGCGGCTGTCTGCAGGGTTTGGGTATTGGGGTGACCGGTCAGAATCTGGTGGCGTTCGGAATTGATTTCCTTCACGTCCAACAGCGCCAGGTCAATGTATTGGTACAATTCCCGGGTGCGTTCGTTGAAGTTGTTTCCGTTGGTATCCAGGCAGATGTGTATCCCCTCCTCTTTCAGGCGTTTGCAGAGTGGAATCAATTCCAATGCTTGAATGGTCGGTTCGCCACCACTCAAGGTTACTCCGCCTCGTTTTCCGAAAAAGGATTTCTGGCTCACGGCCATGCGTACTATTTCCTCCGGATCGGTCAAGATGCCACCAACGCTCGGTATGGTGTCCGGATTTGCGCAATACAGGCAGCGAAACCGGCATCCCTGCAGGAATACGACAAGCCGGATGCCCGGCCCGTCGAATATTCCCAACGATTCGTACGAGTGAACCCGAATGTTCATATTAGCGCATGCGTTCGTGGAAACTCCTCGAAATCACTTCCATCTGATGTTCGCGGCTCAACTGCACAAAGTTCACGGCATAACCGGAAACACGGATGGTCAACTGCGGATAGTTCTCAGGATGCTCCATGGCATCTTCCAACATTTCCCTGTTCAACACGTTCACATTCAAGTGATGAGCGCCCTTGGAAAAATAGCCGTCCATCATGCACACCAGATTTTCCACCTGTTCCAGCATGTCTGAACCCAATGATTTAGGGATGATGGAAAACGTGTTGCTCACACCGTCCTGAGCGTCCTCGTATTGGATTTTGGCAACGGAAGTCAGCGAAGCGATGGCTCCCTTAACGTCGCGTCCGTGCATCGGATTGGCACCCGGAGCGAAGGCGATGCCCTTTTCACGGCCGTCCGGCGTGGCACCCGTCTTTTTGCCGTACATCACGTTCGAGGTGATGGTCAGGATGGAAAGCGTGGGCTGCGCGTTCTTGTAAACCGGATACGTGGCCAGCAAATCGCTGAAATAGCGTGTCACTTCCTTGGCCAGTAAGTCCACCCGATCGTCGTCGTTGCCGTAGCAAGGAAATACCCCGTCGATGTTGAACCCTTCGGTCAGGCCAATGTCGTTGCGTTTTATCGTCACACGGGCATGTTTGATGGCGGAGAGCGAGTCGGCCACAATGGAAAGACCAGCAGCACCATAAGCCAAATTGATGGCTGGATTCGTATCGATTAAGGCCATCTGCGCCTTCTCGTAATAATATTTGTCGTGCATGAAGTGGATGATGTTCATCGCTTCGTTGTACACGCGGGTGATTTCCTTGAGCACCAATTTGAAATTGGTCATCACCTCATCGTAGTCCAGCACCATGTTCTTGATGGCCGGAATGCCCTTGACCACTTGCTTGCCGGTGAATTCGCAACGCCCTTCGTTCAATGCCAGCAACAAAGCCTTGGCAATGTTGGTGCGGGCACCGAAGAACTGAATCTGTTTGCCAATTTCCTGGTAAGACACGCAACAGGCAATCCCGTAGTCGTCGCTGCAACGGACCGAACGCATCAGGTCGTCATTTTCGTATTGGACACTTGAAGTATCAATGGAGACTTGAGCACAGAAGTCCTTGAAACCCTGAGGCAAAGTCTGTGACCATAGCACGGTCATATTGGGTTCGGGAGATGGTCCGAGGTTGTACAACGTCTGCAAGAATCGGAAGGAAGTCTTGGTCACCTTGCTGCGTCCGTCGAACATTGTTCCGCCGATGGATTCAGTCACCCAAGTCGGGTCGCCGGCAAAGATCTCGTTGTACGATTCCATGCGCAAATGACGGACCATGCGGAGTTTGATGACGAACTGGTCGATCAACTCTTGAGCATAGGTTTCGTCTATGAGCCCTAATTGCATGTCGTGCTCGATGTAGCAATCCAGAAAGGAGGAAACGTTGCCCAGCGACATGGCGGCACCGTCTTGTTCCTTCACGGCGGACAAATAAGCCAGATACACCCACTGAACCGCTTCCTGAGCGTTTTCAGCCGGACGTGAAAGGTCGAAACCATAAATTTCGCCCAGCTTCTTGATGTCTTTCAACGCTTTGATTTGTTCCGAAACCTCCTCGCGCAAACGAATGCGGTCTTCGGTCATTGGACCTGTCAGGCCAGCCAAATCGACTTTCTTACCTTCAATCAAACGATCCAATCCATACAAAGCCAAGCGACGATAGTCACCGATAATGCGTCCACGAGCATAATTGTCGGGCAATCCGGTGAGAAAACCGAGGGAGCGGTACAAGCGAATCTCTTCCGTGTAGACGTCAAAGACACCGTCGTTATGAGTCTTGGCGTATTTCGTGAAGATTTCATAGACTTTAGGATCCAATTCCACGCCATTTTCGGAACAGGCTTTGGCCACCACTTGGATGCCGCCGTAAGGCTTGATGGCGCGACGAAGCAATTCATCGGTTTGCAAGCCGACGATGAGCTCGTTTTCGCGGTCAATGTAGCCCGCAGCGTGGGAAGTGATGGTGGAGACGGTGGTGGCATCAATGGAACGGACGCCGTTGTTGGCGCGTTCCTCCAAGATTCCTTTGAGACAGATGTCCCAGATGCGTTTGGTCCTTTCGGTCGGACCACTTAGGAACGAGGCGTCCCCTTCATACGGTGTGATGTTGGTTGAGATGAAATCACGAAGATTGATTTCGCTGCTCCAAATACCGGACTTAAAATTCATGGTTGAACTTGTTTTTAAGATGATAGCTTTTTTGAGGCTGCAAAGATACAACACCTAAACCCATAAAACCTAACAAAAAGGCCAAAAAGTATGTTTTATAACATAAAAATAGTCCCAATGTAGCTAAAAAGCAAGTGAAACGTTGTTTAATAAAACGGCTTTTTTGAAACACGGCTTTTTACTATATTTGTGTCCTTAAAAAATCAAACGATGACTCCAAACAAACTCGGCACTGCCCTTCAGCAAAGTGCCACCAAAATTCTTTTTCTCGGTAGTGGCGAATTGTGCAAGGAAATGGTCATCGAAGCCCAACGCCTCGGTGTGGAAACCATCGCCGTGGATTCCTACGAAAATGCCCCCGCCATGCAGGTGGCCCACCGCAGCCACGTCATCGACATGAAGAACGGCAAAGCGCTCCGTGCCGTCATCGAACGGGAGCAACCCGACCTGGTTGTTCCCGAAATAGAAGCCATCAACACCGCCACCTTGGTTGAAATGGAAAACGAAGGCCTGCACGTCATCCCCACGGCCAAGGCTGCCCAACTCACCATGGACCGCGAAGGCATCCGCCGCTTGGCTGCCGAAACCTTGCAATTGCCCACCGCCAAATACCTGTTTGCCGAAGAACTCGACGAATTCAAGGCCGCCGTACACGAAATCGGCATTCCCTGCGTGACCAAACCCATCATGTCCTCCTCCGGCAAAGGTCAGAGCACCATCAAATCGGAAGAAGACATCGAAAAAGCGTTTCATTACGCCAAGGATTCGGCTCGCGGCATCGGTTCCCGCATCATCATTGAGGAGTTCATCCGCTTCGACTACGAAATCACCCTATTGACGGTGCGTTCAGCCTTTGGAACGTATTGTTGCGAACCCATCGGGCACGTCCAAATCAGCGGCGACTACCACGAAAGCTGGCAGCCCTGCGCCATGACTTCAGACGCATTGAAAAAAGCTCAGGAAATGGCCGTCAAAGTGACCGACGCACTTGGCGGTTACGGCATTTTCGGAGTCGAGCAGTTCATCCGTGACGGCGAAGTCATTTTCTCCGAAGTATCTCCCCGCCCCCACGACACCGGCATGGTCACCATGGCCACCCAAGTGATGTCCGAGTTCGAACTGCACATCCGAGCCATTCTCGGCTTGCCAGTCGATACCAAATTGCTCCAAACGGGTGCCACACACGTTATCAAAGCCACGGAAGAAAGCTGGAATCCGGTATTCGACCTCACCCAGGCCGTTCAAGTGCCCAACACGAAAATACGTTTGTTTGGCAAACCCCTATGCAAACCGGGACGCCGCATGGGTGTTGTCCTTGCCACTGCCGCAACTACGGACGAAGCCCGCGCATTGGCTGAAAAAGCGGCTCATGCCGTTAAAATCAACGGATAATTTCAGGTTCGTGCTGGTAGTATGGAATGGTAAACTTGAAAATGGAACCACTTCCTTCGTTATTCTCCACCCAAATGGTACCACCCAAAAGCTCAACGTATGCCTTTGCGATGGTAAGTCCCAGCCCGTTTCCTTCGTAGTTTCTTGTCAATGAATCGTTCCCTTGGCGGAAATATTCAAAAATGAATGTTTTTTGTGCTTCATTAATACCCACTCCCGAGTCTTTGACGTGGAATTCAATTCGATTGCCCGATAGTTGATATCCAACCTCAACATACCCTTTATTGGTGAATTTAAAGGCATTCCACAACAATTTCTGAAGTATGGAATCCAACAGTTTCACATCGGTATAGAAAGTCAATTCCCTGTCTTCGTGTGAAATAAAGCTTCGGTATTCTAAGCCCTTTTCTTTGGCGGCATTCGAAAAAACATCCTGCAAGCCATACAAAAGCTCCACCATATTGGTTCGTTCCATTCGTGCTGAAATCTGACCGGACTGTACTTTGGACAAATCAATGATGTCGTAAATGGTGTTCAGCATCCGCTGACCACTATTGATCATGTTCAACAAGTACAATTCCTTGTATTCAGCCGATAAATTCTGTTCTTTGAGCAATCCAGCAAATCCAAGGATGGAATTCATCGGTGTCCTAATTTCATGACTGATGTTTTTCAGGAAAGCCGTTTTCAACCGGTCGCTTTCTTCCGCTTTCTCCTTAGCCAAAATCAAATCATTTTCCGCCTTTTTTAACAGCAAAAAGTCTCTTTTCAGCTTTTGACTGTTGGAAATGATGATGGCGATAAACACAATTGCAACCAATGATAGGAAAACGATCATGATAGCCAAAGCCAAGTCTTTCCAACGAATGGACATCCAAACCTTTGCATCGAAATCCATGCCAAAAACCGCAATGGTCTTGCGAGTGACCGGATCCTTCAACGGCACCAAAATGCTCACCCAATTTCCCCAACGGTCTTTGGAGAACTCAATGGTTTGCTTGCTTCCGTCCTTCATGAGTGAAATATCCAACGCAGTCGCTTCCGACAATACTTGTCCTGGAGGAGAGCAATCCGGGCTGTTATGTGGCTCCGAATCCACCATGAACAGCACTTTTCCATGCCTGATCGTATAAATGTACGCGAATTTTGCCGATTTGTTGAGATTCTTAATTTGAAGCAACATGCTCTTCAAGATGTAATATTGAGGTTTCAACGTATCTTGAGGTATGGCGTTCAGTTTCAACAAATCATCGTAGTGCATCATGACGGCGGCTGTTTGAGCCACGCGTGTAATTTCACCGTATTCCTCATTGCCCGACTGAATAACCCTTCGGATGTGGTACAAACCAAACAGCAACATCGAAATGAATGCCAGTATGAACAGATAACGGTAATGGTTCCTAGTCATTGATGGCTGGTTCAGTCGCATGAAATCTACTCGTTTTCTTATTGATGATCAAGGTCGAAGGGATGTTCTCCAACGCATGTTCCTGCGAAGTGGAGTAATGATTCCAAGCGGCGTAGCTGATGAGCAGGAAACTGTAGTTGGAAACATAGGTGGACGAGACATGCATGTTCTTGCTTACTTTCACAGCCGTCGGGAATTCCTCTTTCAAAGCTCTAATACTCTCACTTATGGCTGAATTGGATTCGGCAAGCTTGTGCACGTCCATGATGCGGATGGCAACCTCACCGTTGTTTCGAAGCAGACGCCTGGCATACCGCAGCAGGAAATCGTCCTCCGGTTTGTCAATTAACACCAACGTCTTGGTGATTCTTGAAAAATTCCGGTTCACGAACACCCCGACGCTGGAATTGCTGTTTTCAATGAAAAAACGCGTCTTGTCCTTAATTAACGAGCCAGGATAAAAGAAATCCTTACGGAGAAATGATTTGCCCGGCAGCGACACACCGGCGCCAACCAAAAGGAAGTCAAAGCCTTCGTGATTGACCGTATGCACAATTTCATGACTGATGTTGTCGGTCACCTTATATCGTGTGTCAATGGGTAAATCCAACAGGGCGGCTTCCTCTCGAACGGGTTTGAAGCTGTCCACGGAATACTCTTCACCATGAATCGGATTGATATCGGTACCAACCGTAATGTGCAACACTGTGACATTCAGGCTGTTCTTTGCTCCATCCAAAACCGTCTTGGCCACATTGAGCAAGTTCTTGCCGTTTTCAGGATTGCCACAAGCAACGAGTACATTGAATATACCCAGCGCTTTCTGTCGATTCCGTTCCTCAGCGATGTTTCGCAACGGATAAATTCGCTCGATCAAGCTCATGGCAGGCGTGGTCATGAACGTGGTGAACAATGCCATGATCACCAGCATCACAAAGATGGCTGGTGGCAATATGCCCATTTCGTAACCGATATTGAGCACGATGAGCTCCATCAAGCCTCTGGTGTTCATCAAGATACCGAGAGCAAGGCTGTCTCTGTTGCTTTCACCCATTACCTTTGCTGAAAGGGAGCTACCACCAAACTTACCCAAGATGGCCACTACTATGATCAATGCACAAATGAACCAAAGGTGCGGTGAATTCAATAATCCAATTTCTGTTCGTAATCCCGTAAATACAAAAAAGAGTGGAAGTAGAAGCGTTACTGAAATGTCTTCTACCTTGTCAATCATCATTTTGCGGAAATTCGGCAATGGAGGCATAATCACTCCAGCTAAGAAAGCTCCAAAAAGAGGGTGTATGCCGATAATTTGTGTGGTCAATGCAGAGCAGACCAACACAAGCAGGAAAAAAGCGACGATGCTTTTGTTCAGCACCTCCGAACTCTTATAAATTTCACCAATTCGTTTTAGGAAGGGGCGTATGACAAACAGCATGACACAAATGTAGGCGACGGCTGCTGCGATGGTATAGACTGAACTGACTAGACTGCCTGTTTTCGCGATGGCTATCACTGCAGCCAACAAACACCAAGCCGTCACATCGTCGATAGCGGCACTGGCTAACGCAAGTGAGCCCAAATGTGTTCGTGTGAGCCCCTTTTCCTGCACGATTCTGGCCAAAACCGGAAATGCGGTGATGCTCATGGAAATACCCATGAACAGGGCAAATGATACGTAGCTGGTCTTACCATCCACAAATTCCCCATAAAGATTGTATGCCAGAACCATCCCCAGAAAAAATGGTATCATGATGCTGGCATGACTGATGAGCCAGGTTTCCCCAATCTTGTTCCGAAGCATTTTAAGGTTCAGTTCCATGCCTATTGTAAACATGAACAAAATCAGCCCCAATTGACTGAGTATATATAAGTTGCCTAAAGATTCCTTGGCAAAAAGGAAATGAAACGCATCCGGAAAAATTCGGCCTAATAAAGATGGTCCCAACACAATACCGGCTAAAATCTCACCAATCACCGTAGGTTGGCCGATTTTGCCAAAAAGCCAACCGAACATACGGGAAATGACCAGGATGGAAATGATTTGAAGCAAAAGCATGGCGGCGGGTTCGCCTAAGTTGGTCAACGTCGATTTCAGAAAGGTAAACCAGTAGGAGTCCGAACCCGTTGAAATCACGGCTTCAGCCATGGATTTATCACCGATGGACCAACGGGTGATGCCATTGCTCAGCAAAACATAGGTCAACCCTCCGAATATAGATATCAGTGCAGCATAAAGCAAGCCTATCTTCCATTTGGTATTATGCATAGAATATCGATTAGCTATGGTTTTAGGCACATGTACCGCCCTCAAATGCAAATGTAGCAAATTTCCTGTTTTTGGAAACGAATTTTGCCTTACCTTTGTTCTACTAATCCCGATTATTCGGCAAAACCTAATCATCATGTCCGTACACCAAGAAGATTCCCGTAAAGTAACCACCCATCGCCTGTTGGAAATGAAACAGCGAGGTGAAAAAATCGCCATGTTGACCGCTTACGACTATTCCATGGCCAAACTCATCGACCAGGCAGGTATGGACATCATCTTGGTGGGCGATTCCGCCTCCAACGTCATGGCTGGTAACATCACCACGCTACCCATCACGCTTGACCAGATGATCTATCACGGCAAATCCGTGGTTCGCGCCGTCAATCGGGCACTGGTGGTGGTGGACATGCCTTTCGGCACCTGTTCCGGCAATCCGGTCGATTCCTTGAATGCGGCCATCCGAATCATGAAGGAAACCGGAGCGGACGCCCTTAAGATTGAAGGGGGCAAGGAAATCATCGCCGACATCAAGAAAATCATCGACGCCGGACTGCCTGTGATGGGCCATCTCGGACTGATGCCTCAATCCATCAACAAATACGGCACGTACACCGTCCGCGCACGTGACGAGGCCGAAGCCAAAAAATTGCTCGAAGACGCGCATTTGTTGCAAGAAGTCGGCTGTTTCGGCATCGTGCTTGAAAAAATCCCGGCCACCGTCGGTGCCAAAATCGCCAAGGAAGTGGACATCCCCATTATTGGAATCGGTGCCGGAAACGGTGTGGACGGCCAGGTTTTGGTCATGCATGACATGTTGGGCATCACCCAGGAATTCTCGCCCCGCTTCCTGCGTCGCTATGCCAACATACAAGAAACCATCATCCAATCGGTCAACCATTACGTCACAGACGTCAAAAATCGCGATTTCCCGAACGATCAGGAACAATATTGATTTACGAAAATCACATGAAGCGGGGATTATTCAGTGCGCTACTACTCCTGTTGAGCTATGCCCTACAGGCACAAATTCTTGAACCCATTCACTGGGACATCAAGCTTAAACCCATCGAAAATACCGACTATCAAGTGGTTTTTCACGCCACCATCGACGAAGGCTGGCACCTTTACAACATGGATTTGCCCGAAGGCGGCCCCGTCTCCACCTCGTTCGAATTCGAAACCAAACAAGGCCTGTCGCTTAACGGGAAAACCATCGCCACCAGCAAACCCATCGTCAAAAAAGACGTGCAATTCGACATGATGTTGAGCTGGTTCGTCAACGACGCCGTATTCATTCAAAAAATCAAAGTCACCGACTCCAAGAACTTTCATTTGAAAGGCCACGTCCAATTCATGGCCTGCAACGACGAAAGTTGCCTCCCACCCTCCCCGTACGATTTTGAATTCAATTCCACCAACTTGGCCAAAATGGCTGAACCCGTGGTCAAACCTACTGCAAAAACCAAGGTGGATACCGCTGTCGCCCAACTACGCACCGACACCCTTTCCAAATCATTGACAGATAACCCACTTTGGAAACCCGTCATCGCTGAACTCAACATCCTGAACAACACTGCCACTTCCGAGAAACACGGCACAACCTGGTGGTTTCTGTTGTTTTCAGGTTTTCTCGGCGGCCTGCTGGCCCTGTTGACACCCTGCGTCTGGCCCATCATCCCCATGACCGTCAGTTTCTTCCTCAAACGCAACAAAGACCGTAAAAAGGCCGTTCGTGAAGCCATTTTGTACGGACTCTCCATCATTGTCATCTACCTGGTCCTTGGCATCGGCATTACCCTGTTGTTCGGTTCCAGCGCCCTCAACAGCCTGTCCACCAACGCGTTTTTCAACCTGCTGTTTTTTGCCCTGCTTGTAGTGTTCGCCATTTCCTTTTTCGGCGCCTTCGAGTTGGTCCTGCCTTCATCCTGGACCAACAAAATGGATCAGAAAGCCGACTCGACTTCCGGTTTGCTGAGTATTTTCTTCATGGCGTTCACGTTGGCATTGGTCTCCTTTTCCTGCACCGGCCCCATCATCGGTACGCTTTTGGTCGAAGCCGCCACCACCGGCTCCGTCGCAGGCCCGGCACTCGGAATGTTCGGCTTTGCCACCGCCCTGGCCATTCCCTTCGCCCTGTTCGCGCTCTTTCCCAACTGGCTCCAACGCATTCCCAAATCGGGCGGTTGGTTGCAAACCGTCAAAGTGGTTTTGGGATTTTTGGAACTCGCTTTCGCCCTCAAATTCCTCTCCGTGGCCGATCTCGCCTACGGTTGGGGCATTCTCAGCCGCCAAACGTTCCTCCTTCTTTGGATTGCCAATTTTGGAATCATGGGATTGTGGCTTATCTTCAAAGTTCATAAATTCAGCATCATACGTACTATCGTAGGTTTGGTATCCCTTGCCTTCACCGCTTGGATGGTCCCCGGTTTGTGGGGCGCACCGCTGGCTTCCATCAGCGCCTTCGCACCTCCCGCCACCGCCAAGGACAGCAAACTGTACAACACCCAGGTTCATGCCGCCTTTACCGATTATGAAGCGGGCATGGTCTTCGCTACCGAGCATCACAAACCTGTCATGATCGATTTCTCCGGCTACGGATGTGTGAACTGCCGTAAAATGGAAAACTCGGTTTGGCAAGACGATCGCGTCAAAACCATCTTGAAAAACGATTACGTGCTCATCACCTTGATGGTGGACGAAAAGGCATCGCTCCCAACTCCAATCGACATCATTGTCAATGGCAAAAACCGCACCCTACGCACCGTAGGCGACAAATGGAGCTACCTCCAACAATACAAGTTCGGCGCCAATGCCCAACCATTTTACGTGTTGCTGGACAATGACGCCGAATTACTTGGCCCAAGCCGTGCCTACAACGAAGACACCAAAGCCTATATTGAATTTCTGAAAGCCGGCCTCAAAACGTTCGGTAAAAAATAGCGTTTTATTGCTGCTTTAAAATTAAAACGAATCCACCGTTTCCCTTTACATTCATAGGGACGACCGAAGTCTTGTCCGTCCTTAAAAGCTCACTACACTTGACACTGTTGTTGGAGTCCGCCCTGTCTTCAATCAAAACCCCTTTCCAATCCTTCTTCAGGAACGATTTGGTATCGAACGAAAGCGTCTTTTCAACATTTTCCCCATTGATGCCCGCAATGTACCAAGTCTTGCCCGAGCGCCTGGCCACCACGCACTCTTTGCCAGGATAGCCCGCCAAAAAACGCGTTTCATCCCAAACGGAGGGCACTTCTTTCAAATAGTTGAACACTTCTAACGGCATTTGGTTCAAGTTTTCGGGCACCAGTCCAAAATGCTCCACACCCGAGAAAAAAACAACCGGCAACGCCAATTCGAAAGCCATGGTTGTTCTGCGTGTCGGTCCGCCTTTTCGGTTTGACCCCAAATGTTCGTTTAAAATCATGGGCGTGAAGTCCATCGGGCCGACCACGTTCCTCAGGAAAGGCAGTGTGGCACAATGCTGCGGTTGCTTGTCGGCATCCGGTTGCCCGAACGTGATGAATTCCATGCCCTTGACCGACTCATCGGTCACAAAATTGGGATAGATCCGCTCCCAGCCCCTGGGTAAGGTCGTTCCGTGAAAATTCACCGTCAAACCGAAATCGTTCGCATCCCGAAGAATGTCTTCGTAATATTGCATGTAAAATTGCTTGTCACCACCGAAGAAATCCACCTTGATGCCCTTAATGCCGATACTCTGCATCCACTTCATCTCCGCCCTGCGCACTTGCTGATTGTCCATGCAATTTTTCGGAGTTTGCGGCGCATCGTTCCATTTGCCGTTGGAATTGTACCAAAGCAGCAGTCCGACGCCCTTGGTTTTGGCATACGTCGCCAGTTTGGCCATGTTTTCCCGACCAATCTGCACATCCCAGGGAGCATCAATGAGACTATAGCTGAACCCCAACGAGTCGGCCATATCGATGAAACGAACAGACACGTCGTAGGTCACACTGTCGTCTTTCAAAACCAACCAGCTCCAAGTTGCCTTGCCAGGCTTGTAAATGCTTTTGGCCTTGTACATCGGCTTGACCAAATCGGTCGCCATCGTGGACTGAGCAATGCTTGTGGGTCCATCGCCCACGATCATCATGCGCCAGGGCGTCTCGAACGGAAGCGACATCATCGCTTTGGAATGCTGCGAGGGCAAGCCTTCAGCAGGGTTCGGAAACTCAATCTTATAAAGGCTGTCCGTGGACAAATGAGCCAAATGCGTTCCGCAATACGTGCCGGTCGTACCGGTTTCGCTCACCATCACCCAGCCTGCGCCGGGAATCTTGAACAAAGCAGGATACGTCCATCCGGCACCAAGGGTCGAAGGTGTTCCAACAGGGATATCCAATTGGTAATGTTCCTCATAGCTTGGATTCGCCCGTGCCCAGCCCGAATGCGCCACCGAAAGCGGTGTCATGAACGCTTTGGCACTGCCCGGAAAACGAAATCCTCCAAGTTCACGGTTAATGGTACAGGGACCGGATCCATATAATTTGTAACAATAGGCCACCCCATCGTTCGAAATCCTGAAGATTAAATCCAACTGTTTGGATTCCGCATTTTTGATTGGAACCCGAACCTCACGGTACTTTATCGAGACATGACTTTTCTTGCCAATAGGTTGAACGTAGCTTTCTCTTTTGAGTTGTTCCGTAACCTTGCCCGTTTGTTTCAGCTCCTCGCTGAACGATCCAAGCGAGGTTTCAAGCCCCAGAGGTGATTTCTCCACCACGACTCTACCACCATACATCACTTTGAAAAAGTACTGTCCCTTGAAGTTCATCAAACGGAGTGACACATTCTTGTCGGGACTCAGGTACAGTCCGCCCGATTTTTCTTTGGCTGAAAAGGCGTTGCCGACGGTGAGCAAGAGTGTAAGCAGCAGTAGGTAAAAGCGATTCATAAGGCTATGGATTTTAGAAAATCAAAAGCAAAAATACTAAAAAAAACCCACGGCTTTATGCTGGGAAATTTAAAATATTTTGTGTTCCTTTGCAAGTGTCGAAAATGGCCTATAATCGGCATTCAGCCATTCTTAAACCTAACTAAGCACCAATCAAATGGAAACCAAAAAATTTCTGCTCAGCGAAAAAGACATTCCCACCCAATGGTACAACATCTGTGCCGACATGAAGAACAAACCGGCGCTTCCCTTGCACCCTGGCACCCGTCAACCGCTGACCGTCCCGGATTTGGCTCCCATTTTCGCCGAAGAGCTCTGCAAGCAAGAGCTGAACATGACCGACACCTATATAGACATACCCGACGAAGTACGCAACGTTTATCTGAATTACCGTCCTACCCCGCTGGTCCGCGCCTATGGACTTGAAAAAGCCTTGGATACGCCCGCTCATATTTATTTCAAGAACGAAAGCGTCAGTCCCGTCGGTTCCCACAAATTAAATTCAGCCATACCGCAGGCCTATTATAATAAGAAGCAAGGCATCACCAATCTGACCACCGAAACCGGTGCCGGTCAATGGGGAGCCGCACTATCCTACGCTTGCCAGTTCTTTGGTTTGGATTTGGCTGTTTATATGGTGAAGATCAGCTATGAACAGAAACCATATCGCCGCTCCATCATGCAGAGCTACGGTGCCACCGTCATTGCCTCCCCGTCCATGTCGACCCGCGCCGGCAAGGACATCATCACCAAACACCCGAATTACCAGGGCAGCCTCGGTACCGCCATTTCGGAAGCCATCGAACTGGCCACCACCACGCCCAATTGCCGTTACGCGCTGGGCAGCGTGTTGAACCACGTTTCCCTGCACCAAACTATTATTGGCCAGGAAGCCAAAAAACAGATGGAGATGGCCGGCGAATACCCCGACATCGTGATTGGTTGCTTCGGCGGCGGTTCCAACTTCAGCGGTTTGGCGTTCCCCTTCATGCAGGACACCCTGACCAAAGGCACCAAAACCCGTTACATCGCTGCTGAACCCTCCTCCTGCCCCAAACTGACCCGTGGAAAGCTCCTCTATGACTTTGGCGACGAAGCCGGCTACACACCGCTGTTGCGCATGTACACCCTCGGCCACAACTTCGCTCCCGCCCACATTCATGCCGGCGGTCTGCGTTACCACGGTGCGGGCACCATCGTGAGCCAGCTCATGGAAGACAAAATCATGGAAGCCGTTGACATCCAGCAATTGGACAGTTTCGCAGCCGCCATGACCTTTGCCAAATCCGAAGGCATCATTCCTGCTCCCGAATCCGCGCACGCCATCGCATCCGCCATTCAGGAAGCCCTCAAATGCAAGGAAGAAGGCGTGGGCAAGACCATCCTGTTCAACCTTTCCGGACATGGTCTCATCGACATGACCGCCTACGACAGCTATCTTTCAGACGACCTGAAGAACTTCGACCTTTCCCAGGAAGAAATCGACAAGAATCTGGAAGTCGTCATCAACATGCAATAAGCGCATGAAAGACCTGGTTCAACATATCGAAAACCTCCTGCCCGAGCACGACTGCGTTGTTGTGCCCGGGTTGGGCGGCTTCGTACAGAACGAGGTGACCGCACGCATTCAGCCGGGAGCCAGGCTTTTTTACCCGGCCTCCAAGGAAATCGGTTTCAATCCCCGACTCAAATTCAACGACGGCTTGCTGGCCCAATCGTACCAGGAAACAGCAGGTCTTAGCTTTGAGGAAGCCAACGCCGCCATCCAAACCGCTGTTCAAGAAATTCAGGAAAAGCTGGATGCAGGTAAATTCATTCGTCTAGGCCGCACCGGAACCTTATTCATGATCGAACAGCAACTCATTTTCCGCCCCGACCACCACAACCATTTCTATCCGGAAGCATACGGACTCACTCCGTTTACTTTCCCTTTGCTGAACAAGTCCGTCTCCATGGACGAAAAACCTTCCGCCCACGCACATGCTGTGGAAAAGGAACGAGAAACACCCAACCAACAGCGTTCAGCTACGATTGAACCCAAAACGAAATCGACCAGGGATGAGTTCATCCACATCCGTTTCAGCAGGAGTCGAGTCCGTCAACTCCTAGTAGGAACTGCCGTTTTTCTATTTCTGGTACTGTTCTCCAAGCCGGCTGGCGTACCTTCCGGAAATCAAGAAGCCGGTATGATGCACAACTACCTGTCCGCCCCCTCGCACGCCACTCCCATCGCAGTTCAGGACGAAACAACCACCGCATCAACCCTCCCTACAAAGGATTCCGTTCTGGCTGAACCCAAAACGCACGCCTCCGTTCCGACACCAGGCATACAGCAAGATCGGACAGCACAGGCTCCCATAGCCACCTCCAATGCAGTCCCCAACACCTACTACATCATCGTCAGCGCCTTCTACCAAAAAGCCACCGCCAAACGCTGGATTGCCGAACACGAAGGCGAATCCTTCCTCAAAGATGCATCGGTCGTGGTGGGTGACGGTCATGCACGGGTTTTTGTCAAAAGCTTCCAATCCGAAGTCGATGCCAATCAATTCCTTAGCGAGTTTACCTCCAGCCATTCCGAATATGCCTCCGCATGGGTGTATTCCACCAAAAACGACTGAAAAAAGTCGCTCCGCACCCAAAATCTTTCAAATATTCTTTTTACCTTTGTGCCCGCTTAATGCAAGTACATTTATAAATTCAATTCAAACAAATGGCAACTAAAATCAGATTGCAAAGACACGGCCGCAAAGGGTATGCATTTTACCACGTTGTAGTCGCAGACAGCAGGGCACCACGAGATGGTAAATTTATTGAGAGATTAGGTTCGTACAACCCGAACACAAATCCTGCTACAATAGATTTGAATTTCGAACGCGCCTTGTATTGGGTATCAACCGGTGCACAACCCACCGACACCGCTCGTACAGTACTTTCCACCGAAGGCGTACTGATGATGAAACACCTTCTCGAAGGCGTTAAAAAAGGCGCTTTCACCACCGAACAGGCCGAGGTAAAATTCAACACCTGGAAACAAGGCAAGGAAGCCTCCGTCAACGCAGCCAAAGTATCCTTGAAGGATGCCGCCCGTGCCGACCTCAAGAGCCGCATGGAAGCTGAAGTAGAAGCCAACAAAGCCAAGGCTGAAGCCATCGCTCAGAAACTTGCCGCCGCCCGTGCCGAAGAAGCTGCTGCTTACGCAGCTGCCCATCCCGTTGTGGAAGAAGCACCTGTAGCCGCAGAAGCAGCTGTTGAAGTAGAAGAAGAAGTTGAAGAAAAGGTTGCTCACGTAGCTCCCGATTTCGAAGACGCTCCCGCTGCTGAATAATATTTCGGAGTCCCTTCAACCGGACTCCACTTTGGAGAGATGGCAGAGTGGTCGATTGCGGCGGTCTTGAAAACCGTTGAACAGCAATGTTCCTGGGGTTCGAATCCCTATCTCTCCGCAAAAGAATAAAAGAAGCAAGGTAAAACGAGCGCAGCTCGTAGCTGGACAGCAAATGAAAGCTCCCGTATCAAGTTCACTTGAATACGGGAGCTTTTGTTTGATGGCAAGCGTTGGGACGAAGTCCCTTTACCTTGTTTCTTTTATTCTTTTAAGCACCCCCCCCCAACGGGATCACGGCGTACCCGCCGTAATTCCTATCCGCACCCTTGCCATATTTCAAGTACAATTCCTATCTTTATGCCATGAAAACACCCATCCATTTACTTCTACTCATCTTTGCGCTAGCCGTCCAACCCGCCGCCCAAGCCACCAAACCCACCCAATACAAAGGCTGGAAACTCCTTTGGTCCGATGAATTCAACACCGACGGAAAGCCCGATTCCACCAATTGGAAGTTCGAACACGGATTCACCCGGAACGAGGAGTTTCAATGGTACCAAAAAGACAATGCCTTCTGCGAAAAGGGTTGCCTCGTCATCGAAGGACGTAGGGAAAAAGTTTTGAACCCACGATTTGATTCAACTTCCAGAGATTGGAAAAGAAACCGTGAATACGCCGAATATACCGCTTCCAGCCTGAACAGTGCCGGACTGAGGGAATTCCGCTACGGACGATTTGAAATTCGGGCCCGAATCGACACCTCCATGGGTCTTTGGCCAGCCATTTGGACCCTAGGCGTCAAGGGAAGGTGGCCTTCAAACGGAGAAATCGATTTGATGGAATCTTATCCGATCAACGGAAAGCACCACATTCTTGCCAATGTGGCCTGTAGCGCCAGCCAACCCTATAAAGCCAAATGGGATTCGCAAAAGATACCTCTGAGTCACTTTCTGGACAAAGACCCACTCTGGCCCTCCAAATTCCACTTGTGGCGCATGGATTGGGACAGCACCTCCATCAAACTTTACTTGGACGATGAACTCCTGAACGAAACCTTGTTGAATGATGCTCGGAATCCAGACGGCATTTCTCCGTTCAACCAACCGCACTACCTGTTGCTCAACTTGGCCATCGGTGGCCAGAACGGAGGCGATCCGTCCAAAACCAAATTCCCGACCCGATACGAAATCGATTATGTGCGGGTGTACCAAAAGAAGTGATGATCTGGCTAAAAAAAAGCAGGGAAGAACGCTAATTGTTCTCCCCTGCTTCTAAACAATACTTAAGTCCTATTCCTCCGGAGCAAAATTCGGATAGGTGTATGCCTTGGCCGAAACAAAAGTCTCCTTAATCGTACGAATGGACGTCCAACGTAAGAAGTTGAACACCGAACCCGCTTTGTCGTTCGTACCCGAACCTCTGCCGCCGCCGAAAGGTTGTTGACCAACCACGGCACCCGTGCATTTGTCGTTGATGTAGAAGTTTCCAGCCGCGTTTTCCAGCTTCTTGGTCATTTTCTCGATGTTGTACCTGTCTTGCGAGAAAATGGCACCTGTCAACGCGTAAATGGATGTCTTGTCCAATATATCCAGTGTTTCGTCCAACTTGGCATCCTCATAGACATAAATGGTCAACACCGGACCGAACAGCTCTTCGACCATCGTCTCATAATCCGGTTTTTTGGCCAAAATCACTGTCGGCTGAATGAAATAGCCCACTGATTTGTCGTACGAGCCACCAAACAACACCGAAGCGTCTGCAGAAACACGGGCTCTTTCAATAAATGTAACCAGTTTGTCAAACGAATCCTCGTCGATCACCGCATTGATGAAGTTCGTGAAATCTTCCGGTGGTCCCATCTTGACGGTAGCCAACTCGGCACCTAAAATGGATGAGACGGAACCCCACAAGCTGGCAGGAATGTACGCTCTCGAAGCTGCTGAACATTTCTGACCCTGATACTCGAACGACCCACGAAGCAGTGCGATGGCCACAGCTTGCGCATCGGCGGTCGGATCGGCAAAAATAAAGTCCTTGCCACCCGTTTCACCTACGATGCGAGGATAGGACTTATATTTGTAGATGTTTTCGCCAATGGTCTTCCACATGCTTTGGAAAACCCCTGTGGAACCCGTAAAGTGCAAACCGGCGAAATACGGTGAATCAAAAATAACCTTGGCTGTGGCTGGACCTCCGGCAAACACCAAGTTGATGACACCGTCCGGCAATCCGGCTTCCTTGAAAATTTCCATGATGACAGTGGCCGAATAAACAGCTGTCTTGGAAGGTTTCCAAACCACCACGTTGCCCATCATTGCAGGAGCTGCGGGCAGGTTTCCGGCAATGGAGGTGAAATTAAAGGGAGTCAAGGCAAAGACAAAACCTTCCAGCGAACGGAATTCATTGTAGTTCCAAATTCCAGGGGACGATTCCGGTTGCATCTTATAAATTTCAGTTACGCAACGCACCCCAAAGCGGAAAAAATCGGCCATCTCACAAGCGGCATCGATTTCAGCCTGAAAAGCATTCTTGGATTGGGCGAGCATGGTGGCTGCATTGATTTTGGCGCGGTAAGGGCCTGCAATCAAATCGGCAGCTTTCAGAAAGATGGCTGAGCGGTGTTGCCAAGACATGCTGTTCCATTTCTCACGGGCGGCAAGCGCGGCGTCGATGGCCATTTGAACGTGCGAACCGTCACCCTGATTGTAATAGCCTAATGTATGTTTGATATCATGCGGCGGAAACATCCGAACCTTATTGTCGGTAAAGATTTTCTGACCACCAATCATCATGGGAATTTCCAACTCGACTGCACGCAATTCGGCAAGCTTTTTCTTTAACTCTTTCCGTTCCGGAGACCCTGGAGCGTAGCTTTTGATCGGCTCGTTCTTGACTTCCGGAATGTTATAAAATCCTTCTGACATGGTTCTTTGTTTTAAAATTTAACTGTCCGTAAAATTAGTGATTTTAAAGAAACCATGATTCACGAAAGCTCTAAATTCTCATTTTTTGAATATCACAAAAATCCAAAATACACGTCGAATTGTCCAACGATACAATCACCCCAAATACTTGCCCATCACTTCCAGCAACTTGGCCGAATTGATGGGTTTCGACAAATAATCATCACAGCCGGCTTCCTTGCATTTCGTGGCGTCTCCCAACATCGCAAAGGCCGTTTCAGCAATGATGATCAAGTCAGGGTTCAGCCGTTTCAATTTCTTGGTCAAATTCAAACCGCTATCGTCGGGCAATTGAATATCCATCAATACCAATTCAATTTTTGGATTGGCATGGAATAATTCGATGGCCTCCGCTGCGGACGCCGCATGAAGCACCAACAAGCCATGAGTATTTAGCAATATCTTCAGATACAAATAATTATCAACCGTGTCTTCCACAATCAGAACCAATTTGCCCGTCCAGTTGGGTTTGAATCCAGAAGATCTTGGAGTTTTACCGTATGAAATCATTTCATGTATGTTTAGTGCGCACAATTTACTCTATATTCCACATTCAACCAAAAAAAATGGCTCCTAGGAAGCCCTGGAACCACTTTTAATTTATTGAGAATGACATTATTGAAACGCAATCGTCCAACGAATCCCAAATTTATCCGTCAACGCGCCGTGATAGGCACCCCAGAACATCAATGCCATGGGCATGTCCACTTTACCACCTACGGACAAACCATTAAAGATAGCATCCGCTTCCTCTTTGGAAGAAACGTCCAGCGAAATGGCAAAATTGTTGCCAGCAGTCGTTGCACGGCCCATTTCAGCCAAGCTGTCGCTGCCAAAAAGCAACGCATCACCACCAAGCGGAAGTTCCGCATGCAACACCTTGTCCTGAACCGATTCCGGTGCGGGGGGGAAACCCTCCATAGGCGGCATATCCTTGAAATACTGAATGATACGATATTCCGTTTTGAAAACGTTCTTGTAAAAATCAAATGCTTCTTTGGTAAAACCATTGAAGTTGAGCGAAATAACCATACTTTTCATACTGATCCAAATTTAAATGATGTGCAAATATAAGCAACCTGCCACCAATTAGTTCATCAATTTTTTCGAACAGTCGATAGCCGCAATCGTACCGTCCGAAACCGCGGTCGTGATTTGCCGGTATTTCTTGCTCACCACGTCGCCAGCGGCATAAATACCAGGCAGATTCGTCTGCTTGTCTTCATTCGTAACAATGTAACCCCACTTATCCAAGTCAGGTAAAACGGAACCCAGATCTGATACATTCGCCTTGAAACCTATAAACACGAACACCCCGTCCGAAACCAGTTTCGTGAATTCATGCGTCAACACGTTTTCAATCGTCGCCACCATCTTTCCGTCCACTTTTTCAAACAGTCTCGGCTCCGAATTATAAATGACTGAAATCTTGGTGTCGGCCAACAGCGCGTCCACGGCGGTCTGATTGGCCGTCAGCTTGTCAAACTGGTGCACCATCGTTATTTTCGAAGCAAATTTGGAAATAAACAGCGCTTCTTCCACGGCTGAATTCCCCCCGCCAATTACCACGACTTCCTTGCCGTCGAAGTACTTGGCATCACAGGTGGCGCAATACGAAATGCCCTTGCCTTTGAATTCCATTTCACCCGGCGCATTCATCGTGTTGGGCGTGGTGCCGGTCGCCAAAATAATCTTTTTGAAGCGTATGGTCTCCATTTCGTCTATCACCACCTCTTTCTTGACCAAATCCACCGACGTGATGTCCACCGCCAATTTCAGGTCGATGCCCGAATGCTTGGCCTGCTCGCCCATGTAATGCGCCAGCATGTAACCCGGCTGCGGTTCCACAAAACCCGGATAGTTCGAAACTTGGTGCGTGATGGCCATGTAGCCGCCCGGCAACGCCGGATCGATCAATACCGTCTTTATTTTAGCCTGCCCCAGGTAAATTCCAGCCGTCAAACCGGCAGGTCCACCGCCCAGAATCACCACATCGTATTCCGAAACAATCGGCTTCCGTGAGGCGTGCACCTTTGAAACTTCCTCGGCTGAAAGCATCCCGTCCAGTTTCTCCATCAATTGAGCCTTGCGAATGCCTCCACTGACGAATTCAGTCACCTGCTTTCCGTTGTCAAAGAACAGCACCGTTGGAGAGGAAGTCACCCCAAGCTGCGACGCAAGCTCCCGGTTCCCCTGCCGGAAAATCTTTAAGAATTTCATGTTCGAACTGTATAGCGAAGCCATCTCGTCAAACTTGGGAGCCAGCGCTTCACAGGGCGGGCATTCGGTCGAATAGAAATCCAAAACCACCTTCCCGCCATTCAACACTTCCTGTTCAAAATCTTTTGATTCAATCTCTTTCATATCAATGATATAACTAGTTTTACTTAAAGTAATGTGCCGCCCCAAGCGAGAGCAATTCCTTGACCGGACGGCAATCTGGAGACGACACCGAGCCGTTCTTATTCTTGGCTACCGAACCACATCCGCCCCCGCAGGCCAACGCCAACGAGCAGTCCTTGCACGCCAAAATAGAGGTGATGTCCCGGTCTTGCCAAGCCTCCACCGCCTCCGTATTCAGCGTCACTTCAGGGTAGAACGTACCCAGCTCCTCTCCTTGCTTTCCAACAGTTGCCGTGCACGAATAAATGGTTCCCGTGTAGTCGAACGCCCATTCCGTCTTGCAGGCGGGGCAGGCATCGAAAAGCGGCAACGGCAACTCGTCGTTCTCAGCGATGTATTTGGCAATGGAAAAAGCGGGTTTATAGAATTCAGCAATGTATGGATGTTCTTTAAGTAGTTCATACATGGCAGTATAGAGTGTGGCGCGGTCATACAGCCGGTCGGGTGAGCTATTGCAATGATGCAACTCATAATTTCGGCCAATCTGCGTCTTGAAAATGGGATTCGCCGTCCACCCCTTGTCGATGGCGAAGCGAGCCAGTTCAGGCAAGTTGCCCAGGTTGTCCTTATCGGCCACCATCCTCAGGTTCACGGAGATACCCGCGTTCAAACAAGCATCGATGCCCTCCACAATTCGCGCGAAGGTGGGTTGTTTGCCATGCAAGAAACGACGGGAATCGTGCACTTCCTCTGTTCCGTCCAACGTCACTTGAACCTCCCGAATTCGATGTTTCGAAAGTAAATCCAAGTACGAGGCCAGGGTATAACCGTTGGTCACAAAAGCCACATCCAACGCTGCCTTAGAGGCTTGGGACATGAAATACGTCAACAGCGCCCGTTGTTTTTCGCCAGGCAACAGCGGCTCCCCGCCAAACACCGTCACATACTTGCGTTTTCCGGCAAAGTGCACCCGCACATAGTCAAAGAACGCATCGATAATCTCATTCGAAAGCGTATGTTTCACAGGCTCATAGCCATCCTGGTAACAGTATGTGCACGCAAAATTGCACGAATAGTTGGGCACGAAAAACAGCTGAATCTCCTCCGTTTCCCGACGGTCCAGAAAGTCGAGGTAGGCGTTCCTAAAAGCCGATTGCTCATCGAATTCCTGCGTCAGATAACCCTTTTCGGCAAATGCTCCCTCCGGATCGATCTGCAAAAGCAAACGCTCCTTTTCCTCGGCTGAAATCAAATCGGCACTGCCATGCAACGGATTGACCAGAAGAAATTCATCCTCCGCATCCCGTACCGGTGTTAAAATGTTGTGTTTGGATATCATATCGAATTTTTTTTAAATCAAAGGGCCGCGCCCGCCAACCTTTAGAAGCGGACGCAGCCCAATTTCCAAGCTCAGTCGTGACAACCGGCGATGGTCACGGAAACCTTGGCACAGCATTGTGCCACTTTTTTCGTGGATTTGCCGCTGTTGCAGCAGCTTTTCTTAACTAAACTTTTCATCTGAAAATGAATTAAGAACGGTCTGGCCCGCATGTAAACCAAAACCAAAATGGAACGAACATGCTCGTTTTATCTTACGAACAGCAACAGCACGTATTGCGTTTCACGCCCGAAATGGTGAAACTACAGACTTCGGCCTTGCCTTTGGCATAGGGTTGCGATTCTTCCAAAATACGGATTTCCTTGAACCCCGCCTTCAGCAGCATTTGCAAATACTCGGGTTTGGTTACCGATCCGGCCCAGCATTCAGCCACCGCTTCCAGATCGTTCCGGTATTCCTCCGGGATGGGTGCGGTCGCATAAATATCGCTCACTACAAACCTTCCTCCAATTCGCAAAATGCGGAACACTTCGTTCCAAACGCCCTGTTTGTCGGCACTGTGGTTGATGGTGCAGTTGGAAATGACTAAATCGGCGGCAGAATCCTCCAAAGGAAGATGTTCCAGTTCAGCCATTAAAATGGTGGCATTCCCGATGGCGAACTTCTCCAGATTCGCGTTGGCTTTGGCCACCATGCCTTCCGACAGGTCGATGCCATACACATGCCCCTTCGGCCCGACGGATTCCGCCAGGCGCATCACGTCGTTGCCACGACCGCTGCCCAAATCCACACAGACCTCTTCGGGTTGCGCGCCTGCATGAAAAACGGCACCGCCGCACGAAAGGCAACAGGACTCTTCACTGAGCAACGTATAACGCTGATTGATTGCTTCGTTCATAAATCAATGTATTAGTTGATTTTCAATTGGATGTTATTTTGCGTAAACATTTTCACTTGGAAACTATTGGCAAAGGTAAACATATTTTTGAATAAAACATATTTCTAGTGGAAAATTGTTTGTATTTTTGCATCCGCTCTAAAAAAAAAGCGTAGCTTGTTAATTAAACAAGTTTACGCTTTGTAATACTTGCTATTTGAATTATTTTCGATATTTTTGCATCAAATAGTAACCTAAATACATCATTTCCTTCCAAAACACAACACCTCCATGATACGTAAAATCACACTCGCACTGCTTGCATTCAGCATCGCCACCCTTTCAGCATTGGCCTGCAACTTCGAATTCACCACCGATGGCAATAAAAAGAGCTGCAAACCGGGCGAAGAATTCGTCATCAACATCAAGCTAACCCTCACCCACCGCACGTGTACCGTCGCCCCCGCGCTGACCAAATTCAAAACCGACGGCTTCGACGTACTCGCTGCCACGACTTGGAAAGAAGCCACTCCAGGCGTCTGGACCCGCCAGGTCAAAGTCAAAGTCAAGCCAGATGCCAAGAAAAAAATGACCCTCACCGCCACTCGCACCTGTGACAAAGAGGGCGGTTTGGGGGTCTATTCCCTGGACATCCTATAATTAACACCCATGCCCAACCAACCGCGAAAATACCTCCTTCCGCTTCTCATGTTTGCCCTTCCGGCAATGCTTTCAGCCGCCGTGACCCCTGCCGCCGCCGACAGCATCAGCAGTCTGTTGAACCGCTCCAGCGAAGTCTGCAACAGCAGTTGCTCCTACTACGCCGGCGAACACAGCGCCATGGGCTTGTGGAACTCCATCTTCACCTTCGTGCTCGTCGTTTTGGGCGCCATTTGGTTGTACAGCACCTATAAAAAAAAATACATTCTCCTCATCGGCGGAATTCTAGGCTTGGCAGTCGCCGCGTCCTACCTCTACCCCGAAGTCATCGCCAAAAACACGGTACCTGCCAACTGCCCCGTCGTCCTCCAAAAAGACTCGACCAACGGCAAAGCCTTCCTGCCCCCCACCGACGAATTCCAATCCGTCGACACCGCCAAAGCAACCACAACCGAGTTCACACCTGCTGAAACCTCCACCGACGAGTTCAGCGCTGCCTCGAGCGAATTTTCCTCGGCTGAACCCGTGGTGTCAGCACCAGCCAAAACCTGGCGCGACTACGCCAAAGATCCCAACATCTACGAGCCCATCGCTATCTTCCTGATTATCGGACTCATCAGCTTGGGCATCAAGAACAAGACCTTCCGCAAATACCGCGGCCTCTTCTTGCTGGCCAGCCTCCTTTACCTCGGATTCTACCGTGGCGCCTGCCCCTGCATGATCTCCAGCTGGCAAAACAGCTTCCTCATCCTGCTCGGCGTCAAAGTCAAGTGGGAAACCCTGCTCTGGTTCTTGCTGCTGCTCCCCGGCGCCTATCTCTTTGGCAAAATCTGGTGCGGTTGGCTCTGCCACCTTGGCGCCCTGCAGGAATTCCTGTTCAAGGCCCTCAACGTGAAGTTCCTCCAAGGCAACAAAGCCCAAAAAATTATCAAATACGTACAAATCAGCGTCTTCATACTCTGGATTGTACAACTCATTCTTACCAGGACCAACCTGTTCTGCGAATACGACCCCTTCAAAGTCGCCTTCAACCTAATCTCCCCCACAACTACCGGTTGGGTGCTGTTGGGCATTTTGCTGGTCTCCTCCGTACTCGTTTACCGACCATTTTGCCGGACATTCTGCCCGGTCGGACTCACCTTAGGCTGGGTCTCCTTAATTCCCGGCGCCAGGAAACTGGACAAAAACGACACCTGCGTCCACTGTAAGAAATGCGATACTGCCTGCCAGCAACGCGCTCTCATACACGAAAATAAAGTAACCACGTTGCGCGTTCAAGACTGCATCCTCTGCGGAGAATGCATCTCGGAATGCAATGTCAAAAAATCGTTGAACGTCCAATGCAAAAAGTAAAGACCACCCTTCTGTCCGCACTGTTGCTCAGCAGCACCGGCCTGTTTGCCCAATGGGAATGCCCGAGTCGCATCGGTGGGAACCTGAAACCTTTCACCGCTTCGTTCCCCAACCTCACTTGGGCTGGCGAATTCACCACTACCGCAGGAAGCACCGGCGATTACGCCATCGGCAACCTCATGGCCTTCGGCGCGCTCGACTACAGCACCGAAAAAACCACCTTCTACGTGGAAGGCGGCGTCAAAGGCTGGAAACGCCTCGATTTCAACGGTTACCACAATGAAGGCCACAATTTTGGTCTGCGCGAGGCCTTTTTCCAGTATCGCGGCACCACTCAAAATTTCAACATCGGGCTCCGTTCCACCCAAGGAGACGACCCCTACCTCATCAACGAACGCGTGGCCGGGCTCGATTTCAAGCAGACCATCGGCAATTGGAACTTCCGTGCCCTCACCGGCACCGTCATGAACCGATTTGCCCGAAACGGCACGTTCTGCACCCTCGGCTACCTCTACAACATCGTCCCAGGCCGTGAACGCGGCATGCTCGGCCGCCATTTCGGCGAAACCAACCTGGCCATGCTCACCCTGAACTACCGTCCCGGTTCCAAACCCAGCACCACCGACGAATTCGTCGGTTCAGACGGCCTCACCGCCAACACGGGCGATTTTGCCGCCACCGACGAGTTCGCCAACCCCTCCAAAAAGAAGGCACAGAGCCTCTTCAAACTCATCAACGGCGGCGCCCTCGCCTATACCGAGTTTGGCAACCTTATCGCCACCAAAGCCCTTTACAGCGGTCTCTATACTGAAGTCGAAGTCGCCGGCATCACGTTGAAACCCGAAATCGTGCTACAATCGGCTTCAGCCAACCAAGGACTTATTTGGAACATCACCGCCCAAAAAGAAATCACCTGGTCCAACCAGCAGCAAACCAAAGTATTCGGCCGCTACATCGGACTCGTCCAAATTGATTCAGCCGCCCATGCCCTGAACTCCTTCAGCAACGTGTTCGCCGGTGAAGTACTCCGAATGGACGCCAACGAACTGCCCATTTTCCAATGCGGCATCAAGCACTCCATTCCCAGCATCAAAACTTCCCTGAAACTCCAAGCCGCCCTGCAGACGGGCACTCCGAGAGGCTACGTCCACAACGAATGGCTGCCCATGCCAACGATCAGCCGCCTGCAAGAATACGACATGGTGCTGAGCAAGAACTTCGGCGACCATGTACTCATGAACGCTCATTTCGGCTATATGGTCTACCCGCAGATGACCAGCGTGTACAACTACGTGACCAACAAAACCCCCTGGGGCAAGATTGAAATGCGATTAACCTTTTGAGGACTGAATTATGAGAAAATTAACCGGCATCCTTTTCCTGTTGACCTTGGCCTCCATGATCTTGATCAACTCCTGCAAAAGCACGGCAGACTACTACGCCATTGGTCAAACCAAATGCACCCAGTGCCTCCAATGCATCCCCGCCTGCGGCTTTCACGCCATCAGTCAGCATTTTACCGATACCTCCACCTACCTGGTCATCGACCCCAACAAATGCGTCGGATGTGGCGAATGCGTCATCGCGTGCAATAAAAAGGGGTACTTCGCAATATCAGTGGGCAAACCCAACGAATAAAACTATGAAATACCTCCTTTTGACCCTATTGACACTAGGCTTCGCACTCCAGTTGCAAGCCCAGATCAGCGTGGTCTATCCGGAGGGAAAGAAACCCGCCTACCAGCTCGGCGAAACCATTCACCTGCACATCTTGCTCAAAAGCCTGCCCGAAACCTGCCTGGACGGCATGAAGCAAAGCAAAGTGTTCCCCTCGGGACTCAAAATCAAGGAGCAAACCCCCTGGAAACAAACCGCCAAGGGTCAGTTTATCAAAGAATTGACGTTGGAAATCATTCCCAACAAAAAGAAAACCGCCCTGCTCACCATCCTGCGCAAGGTCGATAAGGAAAACCTGTTCCATCAGGAAACCTTTCCCATCCTATCCAACTAACCAATGACCACCCCCAATACACCCAAAGCCATTCAAACCGCCAAAGACCAGCGGAATGCCCGCATTTTCATCTTTGCGGTGCTCATCCTGGTCGTCGCGCATACGCTCTACATGAACATGATGGGCTTCACCTCCCTCAGCCACGACGCCTGCGTAGTGTATAAAACCGTACCCCGTTGGTTCTTCCAGTTTTACGAAAGCTTCCTGGAACTCTTCGTGGTGGTCATCCTGGGCATCCTGGCCGGCGTGCTTATGGAAAAATATTTCTTTAAGATCAAGCGATTCTACCCCAAGAACCAACTGCTCGCCTTCGTTTACGGCTCCATTTTGCCCGTCTGTTCCTGCGGTGTCGTTCCTTTGGTCGAATCCATGCAACGCAAAACCTCGCTCAAGGTCATCGTCACCTTCATCGTAGCAACGCCCCTGCTCAATCCGTACATCATCTCCGTGTCTTTCGCCGTGCTCGGCTTCAAATACGGCATGCTGCGCATCGTCTTTTCCTTCCTCACGGCCATCATTACCGGCAACGTGGTTCAATACGCCGCCAAAGCCCTGAAACTGGAAGGCGTAGGCGACTACAAAGCCTGCGTGTCCGATTGCGACCCTGTTTTGGACCGCGATCCCTTTGTCAAGACTATGAAGATGACCCGAAAAATTCTGCCTTACATCCTCCTTGCAGGCACCCTCAGTTTCCTCTTCGCACTGATCAATCCCAAACAATATTTGGAAACGTTGAATTTCGCTGCTGAACCCTGGGCAACCATCCTGCTCACCCTCATCGGCATTCCGCTCTATGTCTGCAACGGCACCGACGTGTTGTTCCTCAAACCATTGATGCAATACACCGACCTCAGCATGGGCGCCGCCATTGCCTTTTCCCTGAGTTCCTCCGCCGTCTGCATCTCCTCCATCGTGATGTTGGCCAAATACCTGGGTGGCAAGCTCACCGCCGTATTGACCGCCACCATCTTCATGCTCATGCTCCTATTTTCCACATTCATCAATTTATTCTTTTAATCCAATGAAAACCATCGCTCTGAAAAAAGTCCTTCTTGGACTCATCGTCGCCAGCCTTTCCACCGGATTCGCTACCGCCCAAAGCATGTCGTTGTCTGTAACCACCAAACCCTATTATGGAGGTTACTCCCCCAAACACGTCCTCACCTGTTGGATTACCAATTCAGCCGGAAGCTATATTTACAACGTCAGACGATACGGATACAACTACCTCTCGTCCCTCACCAATTGGACGGCTCTGAGTTCCTCCAGCAAATCCGCCGACGGCACAACCGCTGCCACGTTGACTAGCCACGGTTCATTGACCTTTTCCTGGAATTGCAAAAACACCTCCAGCGTGGTGGTTCCCGACGGAACCTATTACATCAACATCGAGTTCACCGAACAGGAAGGCACTAAGCAGTATGTCAAATACTCCTTTGTCAAAGGGGCTACCAGCATCTCGAGTTCCACACCCACCGTTGTCACCTCCAACACTTATTACGCCACACCCCTGCTCACCTATACGGCGCCCGCCGCAGCCCTCACCACCACACAAGCCACCAATTTCGACTTCATCTATACCAATGCCGACCGAAACCTCCAACTCGAATACGACGCCACCAATCACAGCAACGTCATGCTCCAGTTGGTCAACCTGCATGGCCAGACCGTTCATCAATCCACGTTGAAAGGCTCAGGTAAAGAATCCGTTCAATTGCCGAACTGTACGCCCGGCATCTACTTGATCCGCCTTACCGACCAAGATGGCTGGAGCCAAACCAAAAAAATCGTGATTTAACCTTTCTGAATCCTCAAAAAGCTGCGGTAGCTGTTGAAGCCAGCCATTTCGACCAACTCCTGCTTGCTCTTGTTCAGATATTCGGGCAACTTACACAACCGCCGGTACTCCACCATCCGGTGGTTGTTGATGTAGGTGGAGAAATTCATGTTGTATTCCAAGTTGATGAACGACGAAATGTAGGTTCGGTTCACATGAAACACGTCCACCAGGTCGGTAATGCGCAAATCCTGATTCAAATACGGCTTTTCTTGAACAATATAATCCTCGAACAACGTTTTCTTCAACACGCTCTTTTTTGAAACCGATGGATCTTCCCTGTTCGAATGCATTACCGGTGTGACTGTAACATCGATTTCTTTCTCAGGTAAAAAGACAACCCTGAACCGATCCTTCCGCATCACATGCAAGGTCAGGTACACATAGAAATACAGCAAGATCAACGAATACGTCACAATAGCCCCCAAGGAGACCTCCATCTTCCCCTTCGAAAAAATCCAAATGAGCGGAAACGGCATGGCAATAACCGATATCAGCAATAAAAACCACAACCAACGCAACGATGCCTTCTCCTCATTTGCCGAATAATTCCGAATGAACCGATTGTATTTGAGTAATCTGGCGATGCTGAAACCGAGATAAACCACCCCGAACAACAGTTTCGATACATAGATATTGCTCATGAACAGCACCAAATAGCCCTTGGTGGCCACCTTCTCATCTCCGTTCACCAAATTGACCAATGGCTCAATCGACTTATTGACTAGGAGCAAAGCCAACAAGACTCCGGCTAAAACCACCGGCAAGATAAAGTGATAGGCAGAGAACAATTCCTTGGGTTCCGTCTTGGTCAATTCAAAAACAAGCCAATAAAAAAAGATTTGGGCGAAACCATACGTGAGCAATCCAAGCCAAGTGGTCCAAATATAGATTTCAGGATTGAAATTCAACGATACTATTTGTGCAAGATTCACCATGACTGTCAAAAAGTACGCCATCAACACATGGTTTTCCCGTTGAACCTCCTTGCTTTTCCAACGGATGTCCATAAACAACATCATGAATGCAAATAGCGCCCCAAAAATAGGACAACTTAACGTGAGCACACTTCCAATTTCCAACGGCACAGCCATCTTTCAACTTTTTAATTTCCTTTACAATTTTACACTATTTTTTCATTTATGCCAAAAAGTAAATAGTATTTTACAGAATGGCCATAAAAAAATCTGTTTTATCCCCTTATTTGCAACATACACGTTTAATAAAACCAACCATGAACAAAGCCAGTTTAATCAACCTCGTTTCAGAAATGAGCGAAATGAGCAAAACCGACGTCAAGAAAGTCCTTGAAGCCACGGTGAACGCCTTGAACAAAGGACTTTCAGAAGGCGAAAAAGTATTGCTAACCGGATTCGGATCTTTCAATGTCGTCGAACGCGCCCCCAGAGTAGGAATCAATCCGAAAACCTTGAAACCTATGAACATTCCCGCCAAGAAATTCGTCAAATTCGTTCCAGGCAAGGACATTTCCAAAAACATCCATTGATTTTGCAGATTTAGTTAACTCGTCTCAGCTACAATTTCCACTCCATTCCAGAGCAAATCAATGTATTGAAGGTACCCTCTCTACCAGGGTACCTTCTTTTTTTTGTATCTTTGGTCCTCCAAAATAAAGGTTCATGACACCAAATCCCATCACTACACTTTTTAAAATCCAGTACCCCATCATTCAAGGCGGAATGGTCTGGTGCAGCGGCTGGCGTCTTGCTTCAGCAGTCAGCAATGCCGGAGGCCTCGGACTCATCGGTGCCGGTTCCATGCACCCCACCGTCCTTCGCGAACACATCCAGAAATGCCGCCTAGCCACTTCCAAGCCCTTCGGCGTCAACATTCCTTTGATGTACCCGCAAATCGATGAAATCATGCAACTCATTATCGATGAGCATGTCCCCATCGTCTTCACCTCCGCCGGCAGCCCCAAAACATGGACGCCTTACTTGCACGAACACGGCATCATCGTGGCCCACGTTGTCTCCAACACCTTCTTTGCCCGCAAATGCGAAGAAGCAGGTGTCGACGTCCTCGTCGCCGAAGGCTTCGAAGCCGGTGGCCACAACGGCCGCGAAGAAACAACCACCTTTTGCCTTATCCCACAAATGCGCCTGGTGACCGCCCTTCCACTCATCGCAGCCGGTGGAATTTCTTCCCGCCCCAGCTACCACGCCGCCTTTGCACTCGGTGCAGACGGAGTGCAACTGGGCACCCGCTTCGCCCTTTCCGCCGAAAGCTCCGCCCATCCCCTCTTCAAAGATCGCTGCCGCCACCTCAACGAAGGCGACACCAAGTTGCTTCTCAAAAAGCTGGCCCCCACCCGCCTCGTCGACAACGACTTCTCCCGCGCCGTCCTCGATGCCGAAAATCGCGGTGCCACCCCCGATGAACTCCGTGAACTCCTCGGTAAAGGCCGCGCCAAACTTGGCATCTTCGAAGGAAACCTTACCGACGGAGAGCTCGAAATCGGCCAAACCGCCGGTTCCATCCGTCACGAAGAGTCTGTTGCTGAAATCTTTGCCGACCTTTTGGGCGCCTCTTGACATTTCCATGAAAAAAAAATCCCCGCAATCATCTTAAAACAATCGCAGGGACCAACTCAGGAGCAAAAAGCCTCTATTTCAAAATATCTTCAGCCTCAAGTGGCGAGTAAGGGCCATCCTTACATTCAAAAATGGTGCTACCCGACTCCAGCACCTCAATGGTATGCCATTGCCCGGCAGGAATGTTGATGCCAAAAATGCCCACCAACGGATTCAGCTCCACTTCCTCCTGCAAGGTTTTGTCAGAATGGTAAAACAACACCCTCATGCGACCACGCAGCAAAATGTACGTTTCCTGAGTATGGAGGTGTCGGTGGATGGGCAGTGTAGTGCCTGGTTCCAACGCATTGATGAGCCGTTGCGAAGGAGAAACCGCCGAACCATGAAAATTGAAATTCATACGAAGACGCACACTGGATTGAGCTTCCTGGGAAATCGCATCCAACAAGGCATAGTCTATGAGTTGCATTTTAATTGATTTTTGGGTAAATCAGCCAACTTCGGATACATCATCGAATATTTCCCAAGGAGAATTCTGGCTTCTGAATTCGGGGATCAATTCTTTCATAGATCGGATGGTGCTGGGGATGTCAACCACATACGCGCAATCAATGGTCGTCTTTAATTTCTCGCAGACCTCGTCGAAATTGTATTGTCGTACCTGGGCAATCGTAATCTTCGCATGCTCGGTCGGCAAGGTGGTTTCCTTGTCGTTCAGCAACTCTTCGTACAGTTTCTCGCCTGGTCTAAGACCGGTGATTTGAATGGGGATGTCGACCTCAGGCAACAGACCGGCCATCTCAATCATTTTTCTGGCCAAATCAATGATCTTGACGGGCTCGCCCATGTCGAAAACATAGATTTCACCCGATTTACCGAACGAAGCAGCTTCCAACACCAAGCGACAAGCCTCAGGAATGGTCATGAAATAGCGGATGATGTCGGGATGTGTCACCGTCACGGGGCCACCGCGCTCAATCTGAGATTTGAAATGGGGAATTACAGAGCCATTGGACCCCAGTACATTACCAAAACGGGTTGTTACGAACTGAATTGGATTACCCATTCGGGCACATTCCTTTGCAAGCGTTTGAACATAGATTTCAGCCATGCGTTTGGAAGCACCCATCACGTTGGTGGGATTCACGGCCTTATCGGTGGAAATCATGACGAAACGTTCCACGTCGTATTGAGCGGCGAAATTGCTCAGGTTTTTGGTACCCAGCACATTGACCAAGATGGCTTCGCACGGATTTTCCTCCATCATCGGCACATGCTTGTACGCTGCCGCGTGATAGACTATCTGCGGATGGAATTTGCGAAATACGTATCCCAGCCGGTTTACGCTTCGTACGTCACCAATGACGGTGTTGAAAATCAATTCAGGGTACCTCAACTCCAACTCCAAGCGAAGATTGTGGAGGGGCGTTTCGGCCAAGTCAAACAACACCAACGATTTGGGGCTGAACTCAGCCAATTGGCGAACCAGCTCACTGCCGATGGAACCTGCAGCGCCGGTAATCAAGATCACTTTATTGTTGACCTGTCCGGAAATGCGGTCAAGGTCTATGCGGATTTCTTCTCGACCCAGTAAATCCTCAAATTGGATGGGTTTCATTTGGAAATGCATCTGCCCAGGATTGTCCACTCCCTCGAAGGGTGGAGAAACCATCACTTCCAAGCCCTTTTCCAAACAGGCAGAAACAAAAACCTCTTCCTGACGAGCCGTCTGATAATCTGGAAACAAAATAGTTAGAATCTGATTTTTACGCATGAACAGATCCATGTTGTCCTTGTCCAAGTCGTATACCGGAAGGTCGTGGATGCGCATGCTGCGGGACTTGCCCTCTCTAACCAGAAAACCTTGCACCAAGTGGTTGTTGCGCGGGCTCTTGTTAACCCATTGCGCCACCGACAAGCTGTGACCGCCAATGCCGTACACCAGCGTATTCTTGCTCTTTTTGCCCGAGTAGCTCATGGTGTAGTAATAGAGGAACACCACGACCAAACGCATGCTGAGCATCAATGACAAAGCATAGATCATGAGATTCTGCACCAAAAACAGGCGGTACGGAATATCGACGTCCGAAGCAATCAGAAAAATAAAAAAAACGATATTGGAACTCAACAGTGCGGCAAAAACCCGCCATAATTCCTGCAAGTTGGAATGCCGGATGAGACCACGATACGATTTATAAATGTAAAACGAACACGCATTGAGCGCCAAATACAATAAGCCCCAAAATAAAACATTCGGAAAGCTGTGATACGGATCCACCCTGGAACGGATGTATACGGCACCAACATAGGCGGCAGCGCAAAGAATCAGATCAACTGCATAGACTATCCAACGATTAAACATGGACATGCCCATGAGCTTCGTAAAAAACCGTCTAAGGATATTCTGAAATTCATTCATAAAAGGTAGTTAGTCGATAGTGCAAAGGTATTAAAAAATTTACAATTTCGCATTCCAACCCACATACCAGCGAGCAAATGCTTCCAAACCCGTTTTCAGTGACGTGTTAGGCTTGTACCCGAATTCGTTTTCAAGGTCAGAGACATCGCAATACGTGTTCAGCACATCCCCTGCCTGCATGGGCAAAAACTCCTTGACAGCCTTCTTTCCCAATGCATCCTCCAGCGTTTCAATGTAATCCATCAAACGCACCGGAGCTGAGCTGCCAATGTTATAAATACGATAAGGTTCGGAGGAAGTCGCCGGATCGGGCGCCATCGCGTTCCACGATTCCGAAGCTGCAGCCGGTCGATTGATGACCCGCACCACCCCTTCGATGATGTCGCCGATGTACGTGAAATCCCTACCCATGTCCCCGTTGTTGAACACCTTCAGCGTTTTACCGTTCATGATGGCATCCGCAAACAACATGGGCGACATGTCCGGTCTTCCCCAAGGTCCATACACCGTAAAGAACCGCAAGCCAGTAGTCGGCATCTGATACAGTTTCGAAAAAACATGCGCCATCAACTCATTGCTTTTTTTGGTCGCCGCATAAAACGACACCGGATGGTTCACGCCTTCATGCGTGGAAAAAGGCATTTGCCCATTCAACCCATACACGCTGCTCGAACTGGCATAGACGAGATGCTCCACCCTTTGCTTCCTCGATTGCTCCAATACATTGGTGAAACCCACGATGTTGCTGTTCACGTAAGCCATCGGATTCTCAATGGAATACCGAACACCAGCCTGCGCACCGAGGTTGCAAACCACCCCGAACTTGACCGACTCAAACAGTTTGGCCATCGCCGGAGCCTCCTCCATATTTATCCGCACAAAACGATACGAGGCATGTATCGAACTGTTGGTCAGCTTATTCCACTGAACATCCGCTTCAGCGATACCCAATTCAGCAAGCCTGGCAAATTTGAGTCGAACATCGTAATAATCGTTGATGTTGTCGAGCCCAACCACCTGCCAACCCTCTGCCAGCAACCGTTCAGTCAACCAAAATCCAATGAAGCCAGCCCCACCGGTAATCAAAATCGTCTTGTTCTTAATCATTTATCGGGTGAAAAAAGTTCATTCACTTCATGGTATGAATCCAAATCTCCAATATCATACCGTTTTCCCGGCAACGGCCAGGCATACACCTCCGTTTGTTTGCAAAGCCAAGCCATCAGATTGCCAGGCGCATCGGCACCGCAACCGCTTTCCAAGGCCTTGCGAATCAAAGGCAAATCGGACTTTCGGTAAAAATAAAAAGGAGGAACCGCCCAGTGAGAAGGTGGAACCTGAGGCTTCTCATGCATGGCGAGCACCCGCATGTCTACCGTCGCCTCCAACACACCCGTTTTCTGCAATGCCGGTATGGAAGGCTCCTCGTGGCAAGTCAGGCAGCTTTTGCCCTTGGCAGAAGCAAATTCAATAAACGGAGCAAAAGAAAAGTCCACCACGTTGTCCCCGGCCAACACTAGCAAATCATCCTCGATCTGAAGGCTATCCAGTACGAATAAAATATCTTTTACGGCACCAAGTCGATTTTCGTTGGTGGTGGTCCCGTCGTCCACAATCACTACCGGCTTTGTAAACGACCTGTTTGTAAGCCATTCTTTAAAAATTGGTGCAAAAACAGTGTTGGTCACCACAATGTGTTCATCAATGGCATCCAAACCGTCCAAATCTTCGATCAGACGGTCAAGAATGGTTTTACCACCAACCTCCAGCAACGGTTTTGGAAAATGCTTCGTCAATGGATACAGTCTCGTCGCGTATCCAGCCGCTAAAATCAACGCTTTCATCAATTATTAATCAAAATTATTGCAACACTATTTTATACTTTTTGAAAACCCACCGCCGTATCACCACATACACCGCCGAGCAAACCACAAACACCGCCAACGCATACCAATACCGATGCCTGGTAATCAAGAACCCGACCGAAATTGCAGCCTGAATGATGGCGTAGATACCGGCCACCCAAAGTGCCGACATCTTGTGATAATCCACCAGCACCTGGAACAAATGCAATCGGTGGCTCTTAAACACACTTTGCCCAGTAACCAACCGATGACCCAACGTCAGCACCGTATCAACCCCATAAACGGCCAACAAGACCACCGCATCAAATTCCTTCCTTGCAATGACCAACATGCTGATGAGAAATACAATCGTGTACGAAATCGCCACCGATCCCACGTAATTCGGCAACAACTTTGGTTTTGGGCAGAAATTGAACGTGCCGAATACCAACAATGCCGGAATCAACGCCTCAATAATGCCCTTATGGATGAATTCCACCTGAAACATATTGATGTACCACAACGTCAGCACCGTCACCAAGCTGTACATCACTGTCATCCCATGCCCCTCATCCATGACCGTGTACGCATTCACCATCCACATGCAGAAAATAAGCGCCATGAACCCAAAAATCAAATAGTGCTGAAACAGCCCCCATTGGTACAACATCAACAACATGGCCATGGTGTGCACGTTCATCCGCAACCGCCAATGCTGCGGTTTCACATCCTCCATGAAACTGAGCGCCGTAATCAACGTCAATCCTATGAAAAACCAATGATACTGGAAACCAGAAACCACAAAACCAATCAGAAGCGCCACATAAAACAAGAGCCCCCCATTCTTCAATGCTGTTTTCATACTTTTACGAGTTAATAACCATACTCTTAACCAATTTTGCATGCCCCATCCGCCGTTTTGCACACATGGGCCGAAAACTGCCCTCGAAGCTCCGGGAACCGTTCCAAATAACGCTTCGACACCGAATCCACAATCTCCTCCCTTTTGGCAGGGTCTGAAATCGCAATGCAGCAGCCCTTGAACCCAGCACCACTAAACCGCCCCCCATAAATTCCAGGTGTTTCGGTCATGATGTCATACAACGCAATCATCTCCGCACAGCCCGATTCCCACTGCTGTATGGAACTCAAACCCGACGCAAACATCACCGCACCAAGCGCCTCAATATCACCCTTGGCATACGCCTCCACCGCTTCATCCACTCGGCTGAACTCCGTCATGAAGTGCGTCGCCCTCTTAGCCAGCGGCCCAGGCAACAAATGCTTCCACTTCTCAAAAACCGCCTTGTCCACCATCCGTAACCGCGTTTCAGCCAGTGCCCCATACGAAAGCCCCTCATAGGCCAACAAATTGAACGCCGCCACCTTACACTCATCCGTTCGGGTATTGTAACCCGTATTGATGAGCGCCCTGGTTAGCCCACTGAAAAAAATCAAAATATCGAAATCAGGCATGGCTGAACCCGCCGGCACCTGCTTGTACGAACCATCCATCGTATCCAAATACAACAAATGATCCTTCTTGCACAGCACCTCGCAACTCTGGTCCAACGTTCCCAAATTCAGCCCGATGTACTCATGCTCCGCCTCAAACGCCACCTGAATCAACTCCTCCTTGGACAACACCACCCCATTCACATCCGCCAACGCCATGATGTAACACAGCAGCACCGCCGCCGAAGACGACAATCCACCCACCGGCAGTGATCCATGAATCAATCCCTGAATGCCAACCTCCAATTTGTCTTTTTTAGACAACGCATAAATGGCCGCCTGAATGTACGCCCCCCAATTCTTATATTTTGCAGGTACCGACTCCAACGGAAACAACACTTGACCCTCAAAATTCATGCTGAACATATTGATGACCCCACTCTCCGTAGGCACATACAACAAATCCACCCCATGATCCAACGCAAACCCCGTCACATGCCCATGCTGATGGTCAATATGCGCCCCCACGGGACAAACTCGATACGGACTGTAAACGTGACGAATATCCGACTTATGTACATCGGGAAATAGCGAGTGAAAGTGTTTTTGCATAAATTTTTTCTTTCAAAGATCAAAATAAGTGAGATGATTTACAATTTATTACGCTTACATTTTGACAACCGATTGTTGAAATGCTCTTATTCTCCACTTATTCGTCCGGTAAAAATGTAATTTAAAACAAATATTCGTTTGTTTTTATGTGATTAAAACCTATAGTTGCCCTTCAACACACATTTACAGCCATTAAGACCTCAAAAATATGGAAAGATCAGCCTACCAAGCATTACTAATGTGGAAAAACAATGTTCATCGTAAACCACTTGTGATAAAAGGCGCACGCCAAGTGGGGAAAACATGGCTTATGAAAACATTTGGAAGTAATGAATTTGAATCGGTCGCCTACATCAACTTTGAAAAGGTAACACAATTAGCCAATCTGTTCGAAACGGATTTTGACATTCAACGCATTTTTCGTTCCATACAGCTTGTTACAGGCATCATTCCCAAAGAAGGCAAAACGTTGATCATATTTGATGAAATTCAATCCGTTCGGCGAGGAATGCTTGCACTTAAATATTTTTATGAAGATGCTCCACAATACCATATCATGGCAGCAGGATCACTTCTCGGATTATCCATCCATAAAGATGACTCATTTCCTGTAGGCAAGGTCGATTTTCTGGACTTAAAACCGCAAATTTATTTTTGGTGCAGTAAAAACTGGAGCTCGAGCCAAAGATTTTAAACTCGCCATCATGTGGCTTCAAGATGCCGGATTGCTTTACAAAGTTAATCGTGTATCGAATGCATCATTACCTCTGGGAGGGTTTGAAGACATCAATGCTTTTAAATTGTTCATTGTTGATGTCGGATTGCTTGGAGCAATGTCTGGATTAGACGCCAAAACATTGATAGAAGGAAATGAAATCTTCGGACAATACAAAGGCGCACTAACCGAACAATATGTACTTCAACAATTTAAATCGATTGATACCATAGCCACCTATTATTGGACACCCGATGAAGGCATTGCCGAAATCGATTTTCTCATCCAACTTTCAGGATAC
>Ga0302213_1000032_pt1 | contig 123518 bp, 84 predicted proteins | sample II_Fen_N1_2_FD_194583 | JGI IMG/M metagenome (GOLD analysis project Ga0302213, IMG submission 194583) | Peat permafrost microbial communities from Stordalen Mire near Abisko, Sweden - II_Fen_N1_1 | ecosystem: Environmental > Terrestrial > Soil > Wetlands > Permafrost | place: Sweden: Abisko...
TATATTTAATTCTACAAGAAATGGCAGTTATGAATTTTGGCGGTGTCGATGAAAACGTAGTGACCCGCGAAGAGTTTTCCTTGGAGAAAGCTCGTGAAACAATGAAAAACGAAGTGATCGCTGTAATCGGTTACGGCGTTCAGGGCCCGGGCCAATCCCTCAATCTCCGTGACAATGGATTCAACGTGATCGTTGGTCAACGCAAGGGTGGAAAAACTTGGGATAAAGCCATCGCCGATGGTTGGGTTCCTGGTGAAACATTGTTTGAAATCGAAGAAGCCTGCGACCGTGCCACTGTCATTCAGTACTTGTTGTCTGATGCCGCCCAAATTGAAGTTTGGCCACGCATCCAACCGTATTTGACCGCAGGCAAGGCCCTGTATTTCTCACACGGTTTCGCCATCACTTATAAGGAACGCACCAATATTGTTCCTCCCAAGGATGTTGACGTTATTTTAGTTGCCCCCAAAGGTTCCGGTACGTCCTTGCGCACCATGTTTCTCGAAGGTCGTGGTTTGAATTCCTCCTATGCCATTTTCCAGGACGCTACCGGCAAAGCTTTTGACCGCGTCGTTGCTTTGGGTATCGGTGTCGGTTCCGGCTACTTGTTCGAAACCACTTTCAAACGCGAAGTTTATTCCGATTTGACCGGCGAACGCGGTACGTTGATGGGTGCCATCCAAGGTATTCTGTTGGCTCAGTACGAAGTGCTGCGCGCCAATGGCCATACCCCTTCCGAAGCATTCAACGAAACCGTTGAAGAGCTGACACAGTCGTTGATGCCTTTGTTCGCCAAGAACGGCATGGACTGGATGTACGCCAACTGTTCCACCACCGCCCAACGCGGTGCTTTGGACTGGATGGGTCCTTTCCACGATGCGTCCAAGCCGGTTTTCGAAAAACTGTATGCCGAAGTGGCTTGCGGAAACGAAGCCCAACGCTCCATCGACTCCAACTCCAAAGTGGACTACCGCGAAAAGCTGGAAGTTGAACTGAAGGCATTGCGCGAAAGCGAAATGTGGCGCACAGGCGCTGTTGTCAGAAAGTTGAGACCTGAGAATAATTAATTTCTTCTGGTGAAAGTATAAAAAGCGTCCTTCGGGGCGCTTTTTTGCGTTTGAGGTGTATCTTTGAAAGATATGCAAATCAGGGCGAGTTATCAGAAGCAATTGGACGGACAGCGGGTGGAATGCTTGTTGTGTCCGCATAATTGCGTGTTGAAGGAGGGGCAAACGGGTATTTGTCGTACACGGGAGAATAATGGCGGAACGCTATACTCCAATGCCTATGGAAATCCGTGCTCGGTGGCAGTGGACCCGATTGAAAAGAAGCCGCTGTATCATTTTCTACCGGGCAGCAAGATTCTTTCAATTGCCACAGCGGGTTGCAACCTGCGGTGTCTGAATTGCCAGAACTGGAGCATCTCGCAGGTAAATCCGACCGAGAATTCAGCCTATGAATTGATGCCTGAAGCCGTTGTGGAGCTGGCATTGAAGGAGGGGACCGAAAGCATCGGTTTTACGTATACGGAACCGACGGTCTTTTTTGAATACATGTTGGAGACCGCGAAGCTTGCAAGGCAAAAGGGCATCAAGACGGTCATGGTGTCAAATGGATTCATCAATCCGGAGCCGTTGAAGGAATTGTGCGGGTATCTGGATGCGGCCAACATCGACTTGAAGGTTTTTGACGAAGCGACGTACAAGAAACTTGCCGGGGCAAGACTGAAGCCCGTGTTGGATACACTTCAAACGCTCAAGTCGGAATATGTCTGGCTGGAAATTACGAATTTGTTGGTGCCGGGTTTTTCCGACGATCCGATTAAAATCCAGGAAATGTGCCACTGGCTAGTCATTAACGGGTTCAGCGATACGCCCTTGCATTTCAGTCGGTTCTTCCCCAGTTACAAATTGCCGGATACGAAACCAACGGAAGTGGAAACGGTGCTGCAGGGCTGTGAAATCGCTAAGAAATCGGGTATCCGGTATGTGTATTCCGGTAACATGCCCGGTAAAATCCATTAACGCTTTTCAGCAAAAATCACTGCTGTGAAGATGTACAGGTCCGCCATTTTGTAGCCGTCCCAAGGTAAGCCTGCTTTGTCGCGGGAGCAATGGCCGAGGTATTCTTCGAGCGTCCAGCCGGTTTCGGTAGCCACTTGAGGGAGGAACACGCCGGAATGGTGCCCTTGCTGTATCAAAATGCCGTGCTTTCCAAGGACGATTTCAGCCGTGTCCGTGATTTTATGCATGGGCGAGAGGACGGAAATCTCGATGTCGATTTTTGCGAGCTCCTCAGGTGCGACAGGGTAAAACCTTGGATCGTGCATGGCGGCTGAAATGGCCATTTCCTCCACCATTTTGTATAAGGGATAGTCGCCGACGAGGTGGCCGATGCAACCCCGCAATCGGCTGTTCTCGTGGAGGGTCACGAAGGCGCCGCAGCGGGAGCGGAGGGTGTCTGAATACTCATCCGGATTGGGCTGTTTGTAGGGCGTGTGTTGCACTTTGCTTTCGATGGTGCGGCGTGCCAGGGCTAGTAAATCGTCACGGTCTTTCGGAGTCAGTTCGAGTTCCATGGTCTGAAGTCTTTATTTGGAGCAAACGACAATACCCCAGTAGCCGACCACGCGTTCAACGTCTTCATAATGCGGTGTGTCGCCGGAATTTCGGTACATCACCGCGTGGTATTCCAAGGTAGGATCATTTTGAGTCATGTACATCAAGGTCAACACGGAAGTCCAACCGCAGAGGCTGGTGACCAAGCCGGGAACCTTTTCCAATGCATGGGAGCGGAGGGTATTCCTCAGTTCCCCGGGATCATTGGAAAGGATGGCGTTCTTGGTTTCGTTGTCCAGTTTTTTGGCGTCGGTGTAATCGGGGTAATGGCAGAAGTCGCTGCTGATGATGAACAGGTTTTTCTCCACAAAGAAGGGCTTGAGGGCATTGGCCATTTCCTCACAGAGGTTGTGGTCTGGAGCGCCGAGAACGATGGGTACGATGCTATAATCGCAGTCGAGGACATAATTCAGAAAAGGCAGCTGGACTTCCAAACTGTGTTCGTGAAGGTGGGGACGGGGATTGTCGCTGAACAGCCGCGGGTGCGATTCGACGAGGTGCTGCCCCAGGTTGGTGTCCACTTTGACCCGCCCGAAGGGCATCAGGTAGTCACCGTCGCAATAAACCGAAGCGCCGTGAAGGTTTTCGTGGTGGGAAGAAGCCAAAATGAATACATGGCGGAAATTTTGCTCGGGGTCTAGCTGGTTGAAGGTGGAGGCGGCTACTGCTCCTGAAAATACGTAACCTGCATGCGGACTGATGATGGCACGTACATTTTTGAAGCGTCTGGGTTCAGCCGCGGCAAAGAGTTCTTGGAGCTCATGCTGCAGTTTGTCCGGTTGAGCAGGGTAAAACTGACCTGCTACGGCCGGATTTCTGTCGATGGTATCCGGACTGACTTTCATAGGTGGAGTTGTTTTGGTTCACTAACAAATATAGTGACGAATGGACCGAATTGTTTCAACAATGTTTCAATTCCATGCTTGAAACAACTCTTTCGTTTACGTGAAACAAGAATGTAACATTCAGGGGGTTACTTTGCGTCAGAATTTAAAAATCAATAACGAAGATTCCCTATGAAAACGAAAAAAAGTACGCTCTTTACTGCTGCTCTCGTTGCTTTAACGCTGGGTACGCCAGCCATGGCACAAGAAAATGCCGGAACCGTCAGCTATTCCGATGTTGAACAGTTGCAATCGGATAATGCACTGGCAAAGAAACTCAAAATTACCGGATATATTCAAACACAATACCAAAAAGCGGACACTGCCGGTATTGCAAGTTTCGCCGGTGGTGATTTTGCTTCGGGCATCGACAACCGTATCGCCGTACGTCGTGGTCGCCTCAAATTTTTGTATGACAATGAAAATGCGCAGGCTGTCGTTCAGTTTGACATTACCGAAAAAGGATTGGCCATCAAGGATGCTTTCCTGACTGTTTTGGAACCGTGGATGAACACGGTGTCGTTGACTGGTGGTGTGTTCGACCGTCCGTTCGGATACGAAATTTCTTATTCCTCGAGCGCTCGTGAAACGCCCGAACGTTCCCGTATTTTCCAAACGCTGTTCCCGGGCGAACGTGATTTGGGAGGTCGTTTGACCATTCAAGCTCCCAAAACCTCTGCTTGGAATTTCTTGAGATTGGATCTCGGTTTGATGGACGGTAACGGTACCAACGTTGAAACGGACCGATACAAAGACTTTATTGGTCACTTTTCAGCTACCAAATCATCGGCAGACGAAAAGTTCAAATGGGGCATCGGTGCTTCGGTATATAAAGGTGGATTCGCCTATACGACCGATAAACTGTATACGATGAAAAAGACTGGAGCCGATAAGAGCTTCGTGCTTGAAACCGTAAAGAAAGGGAACCAATCGCTTCGCCAATACCTTGGTTTGGATGCACAGTTAAGTTATGATTGGGCGTTGGGTATCACGCAGTTCCGCGGTGAGTACTTGTTGGGAACACAGCCTGGAACGTCTTCCAGCTCGTCGAGCTTGACTGCAGCCAACGTCAGTTCCGTTTCAACAGCAAACTTGACTTCAGGTGCAGTTGCCACCAGCAATGTAGGCAAAGATGTGTACAGCCGCCCGTTTTCAGGTTATTATGCCTACCTTATACAAAATATTTTGCAAACGCCGTTGCAAGCCGTTGTCAAGTACGACGTGTATGACCCCAATACCATGGTTTCAGGCAATGAAATAGGCAGTGCGGTCACTGCAGGTGTCAAGACTGGTGCCGCCGATGTGAAGTATTCGACCCTTGGTCTTGGGCTGAACTACCGTTGGAGCAGCAATGTGAAATTTACGGCTTACTATGACATTGTAAAAAATGAAACGACCTCGAACATCGTCAAGGCAAGCACCTTAGATGATTTATCACACGATCGCAAGGACAATGTGTTTACCTTTCGCGTACAATACAAGTTCTAAGACTTCACGCAGGTGTCAATGACCTGTAACAACACTGTAATATATAAGACGTTCCTTTGAATAAGTAAAAAAATACGAATATGAAAAAGAGTTTAATCGCTATGGGTTTGGTTGTCAGCATGATGCTGCCGTCCGTGATGAACGCCCAAAAAGTAGTTTGCAAAATTAAAGGCAGTGATACGTGTCTGCCTCTTTCACAGAAGTTTGCCGAAATCTATGGCAACAAGAACGCTGGTTCGGGCATCTCCGTCGTAGGCGGCGGCTCCGGCGTAGGCCTGGCAGCTTTGCTGAGCGGCACCACCGATATCGCACAGTCATCCCGCAAGATGAAGATTGACGAAAAACTGAAAATCCAGGAAACAGGCAAGGCCGTGAAGGAAGTGATCATTGCTTACGATGCATTGAGTGTCATCGTGAATCCCTCGAATCCCGTCAATAAACTGACCCGCGAGCAACTGGAAAGTATTTTCACCGGAAAAGTCAACAACTGGAAACAGGTGGGTGGTCCGGATCTCAAGATCATCGTTTACTCCCGCGAAACCAGTTCAGGCACGTACGAATTCTTTAAGGAAAACGTACTGAAAAAGAAGAACTTCGCTACGGACGCCTTGTTGATGGCTGCCACAGGCGCCATTGTACAGTCGGTCAGTCAGACCAAAGGTGCCATCGGTTATGTGGGTTTGGCTTATGTTGATAAGGAAGTAAAGGCCTTGCAGGTGTCTTTTGACCAGGGCAAGAACTTTATCGCTCCCAACGTTGAAAATGCCATGTCCAGGAAATACCCCATCACCAGACCGCTGTTCTACTATTATTTGACCAGCCGCGATGCAGCATTCAGACCGCTCGTAAACTTCATCCTTTCCGCTGAAGGACAAAAGATCGTATTGGCCGAAGGTTTTGTTCCGCTTTCTTAAACACTTGATATGAAAATCCGTAAAATAGTCGAGAAATTCACGGAAGGTATCTTATTCACAAGCAGTACGGTGACTACAATCGCCGTACTGTTCATTGTTTACTTTCTATTCAAATCGGGTGTCGGCCTTTTTTCCGAAAGCCCGGTGGAAGAGGGGTACACCTTGGCGGTGAATGCGACCAATCCGGTCGGGGCGCTCGATGCCAAGCAGATCAAGGCTATTTTCAACGGTGACATCACCAACTGGAAGACGGTTGGTGGCAAGGATGAGGAAATTCAGCTGTTTACCCTCGACGAACTTTCCGCTGCCTATACCGAAGAGCAATTGGGTGCGAGTTTAGAACACATTCCCGCTTGCGTCAACGATTATGTGAGCAAGAACCCCAATGTTTTCGCCTTTTTCGACACCAAGCAATATCCGGCCAACTTTCATGGCCGTAAGCTGAACGTGCCCAAAATCGGTGTCTGGGATTTTTTGACCGGTCGGGAGTGGTATCCCACCTCGGTGCCGGTTTCCCGCTTCGGTGTGTTGCCCTTGATTCTCGGAACACTGCTCGTCACTTTCATCGCCATTCTCTTTGCCCTGCCCATCGGCCTTATAACGGCCATTTATATGGCTGAAATCGCCAGTGACCGCATGCGCAAGTTGATGAAGCCTGTCATTGAACTTTTGGCCGGCATTCCGTCCGTCGTGTACGGATTCTTCGGATTGGTGGTCCTGGTTCCTGCTATTCAGCAAGTTTTTAAACTGCCCGTGGGTGAAACTGCCCTAGCCGGAAGTATCATCTTGGCCATCATGGCGTTGCCCACCATCATCACCATTTCGGAAGACTCCATCCGTTCCGCGCCGGTTGCTTTGAAAGAAGCCAGTCTGGCTTTGGGCGCCTCGCATTGGCAGTCGCTGAGGCTGGTGGTCATTCCCTATGCCAAATCCGGCATTCTTGCCGCTTTTATCTTGGGCATTGGCCGCGCCATCGGAGAAACCATGGCAGTTTTGATGGTCACCGGGAACGCAGCAGTAATGCCGCACAGCATTTTTGCACCTGTCCGAACCATTCCGGCAACCATCGCCGCTGAACTCGGTGAAGCACCTTTTGGAGGAACGCATTTCAAGGCATTGTTCGCATTGGGCATTATTCTGTTCATCATCACGTTCATCTTCAACTCTTTGGTTGAACTCATCAAATCGAAAAACAACAAATGAAAATACGTGGCAAACAGTTGAGTCAAACACTGGCGTTCGGTTCGTTCCGACTCATCAGCTTCTCCGTTGTGGGCGTGTTGTTTCTCATACTCGGTTTCATTGTGATTCGGGGCATCTCGGTGATTAGCTGGGATTTCCTCACCAAGATGCCGACCGAAGGCATGACTTCTGGCGGGATACTTCCCGCCATTGTCGGAACCCTTTGCCTAGTGGCGGGAAGCATGATCGTCGCGTTTCCGGTCGGGGTGCTTTCAGGCATTTACATTAATGAATATTTAAAGGAGTCCTGGTTCAAGAAACTCGTGCGCTCCATGACCAACAATTTGGCCGGGGTGCCTTCCATCGTGTTTGGGTTATTCGGTATGGCGCTGTTTGTCAACGAATTGAAGTTTGGAGATAGCATTTTGGCCGGTTCCCTCACGCTGAGTCTGATGGTGTTGCCCATTATTATCCGCACCACGGAAGAAGCGCTCAAGTCGGTGGACGATTCCATGCGCATTGGGAGCTATGCGCTGGGCGCCACCAAGTTGCAGACCATTCGCAAAGTGGTGCTGCCCATCTGTTACCCGAACATTGTGACCGGACTCATCCTTTCGGTAAGCCGGGTGTCGGGTGAAACCGCCCCTATTCTGTTCACAGCGGCCACGTACTTTCTGGATCGGCTTCCGCACAGCATTTTCGACCAGGTCATGGCGTTGCCTTACCACCTGTACGTGCTGACCACCAGCGGAACCGACATGGAAAAAGCCAAACCGATGGCTTACGGAACGGCGCTCGTACTCATTATCATTGTATTATTGGTTAACTTGCTGGCCAACTCGGCCCGTCGCTATTTCAACAACAAACTCAAATAACGGTCATGTCCAACCTCAAAGTAGAAGCGATCGACTTCAATTTATATTACGGTGAATACCAGGCGCTGAAGCACATTAACTTTCAGGCGGAAGAAAACACCATCACGGCGTTCATCGGCCCGTCGGGCTGTGGAAAGTCCACCTTGCTGCGTTCCTTCAACCGGATGAACGACCTGATACCGGGTGTGCGTACCGAGGGAGAAACCCGAGTGAACGGCATCAACGTCTACGACAAGTCCGTGGCGGTGGATCTGCTTCGCAAGCAGGTAGGCATGGTGTTTCAGAAGCCGAATCCGTTTCCCAAGAGCATTTTTGAAAACGTGGCTTACGGGTTGCGGGTGGATGGAGTGCGCGACAAGCACCTCATTGAAGAACGAGTTGTGAGTTCCATCAAGCAAGCGGCGCTTTGGGATGAAGTCAAGGATAAACTGAAAAAATCGGCAAATGCGCTTTCTGGAGGTCAGCAACAGCGTCTATGCATTGCCAGGGCGCTGGCCATCGAGCCTTCCATCATCTTGATGGACGAACCCGCTTCGGCGCTTGACCCGATTTCGACCTCCAAGATTGAAGAGTTGATTTATGAGTTGAAGCAGAACTACACCATCATCATCGTGACGCACAACATGCAGCAGGCCGCCCGTGTGAGCGACCGTACCGCCTTTTTCTATTTGGGAGAATTGGTGGAGTGTGACGAAACAAAAACCATTTTTACCAATCCGAAAAGCCTGCAGACGCAAAATTACATCACAGGCAAGTTCGGTTGATTAGTCTTTGCTTTTATTTTGCTTCTTTGCAGCCTTTGCGGCTCGCTTTTCCTTTAAGGTTTTTTCTGGTTCTTTCTTGCCGGATTTTTCCTTTTGTTCCATTCCTTTTGCCATGGTGACGGGTGTTTTAAGTGATTGTTCCTTCCGTAAAAATAGGTATAAAAAGGAACAATGATTCCCACATCCGACAAAAAAAAGAAGATTTCATCAATTCATCGGCCGTTTTGGAAAATCCTTGTTTTCTTCCATGGTCAATCGTGCCATCAGGTAGCTCAGGGTTGATTCGGCGCCTTGATTCAAATTGACGTTGAACTGTTCGAGACCGTCGTAACATCCGCCGGTGCTTGGATTGTAAACAATCTGGTGTAAGCGGTTTTCGCCCAGGAACCAGTTGAAGGCGGTGTTCATTTTAGCGCGGTAATTCACATCTTTGAACGCTTTGTAGAACGTATTCAGCGTCATGATGGTGTAGGCCACATCAATGGGTTGTTCACCATAGGGTTCAGCCCTTTCGCCTTTACGTAGCCATTTTTTGTTGGAAATCACTTCGATGCCGTTGGCGTTGAATATTTTGGAGAGGAGGAACTGGAGCGATTCCACGGCAGTGTCCTTAAAGGCTTGATTCCCGGTTAATTGCCAGGCAAACAGCATGGCTTCGGGCAGGATGCTGTTGGCATAGGTCAGGTAACTTTCGTACCACTGCCATGCTTCGGAGGACTCGCTTTGGTACATGGCCAAGAGGCGGTTGGCCAACATGACTAGAACCTTTTTGGTTTCGTTGTTCGGTTCAACCGAGTGGAAATGATACAGCCCTTTGATGGCAAAAGCCATGGCCCGTGTGGAATGAATGCTTTCCAGATGAGTCAACGAACGTTCCAGGAGGGTCGCGGCTTTTTTAATGATCTTCTCGGGTAAAAGGTCACTCAACGTCATCAAGTAACCCAATGCCCATATGGCTCTTCCGTTGGAGTCGTCTAAATTCGTGATGACATTCTGACTGGTGAAGTGTTTGTTTTTGTCCAGGTAATTCAAAAAATCTCCTTTGGGTTGTTGGCAGAACTTAATGAAATTCAAGTATTTGGAAATGAAGTCAATTAAGTCGTCGTCTGGTGATTCCTTGTACAACATGGCCATGGAAACCAATGCTCTGGCGTTATCGTCCAGGGTGTAACCGGAACGAAGGTCGGGCTGATTGATCACGGAGAACTGGATCATGCCTACATCGGTCGTCATTTGTTTCACATGGTCCAAATTGACGGCTGGCCAATTGTATTTGAGTTTAATGGCTCCTTTGGCTATTTTCTCGAACAGCAAGGCATGTGCGACGGCGGAATTCTCCCATGCGGTTGAAACGGTTTTTTGCAGCGTGTTGATGCTCATGGAAGTGCACAATTCCGAATTGTTCAGCAGGCGGTTGACCGCTTCTGAGAGCTGATTCGGATTGTTGAAGTCGATGATGATGCCGGTATCGTTCGTCAATACTTCCAAGGCGTGCGGAATGGGGGTGGAAATGATGGGGCAGGCGCAACTCATGGCGTAGACGAAGGTGCCGCTGACGGCTTGATTCGGGTCGTTCGACGTGAAGAGGTAGATGTCGGCCAGTTGAAGGTAATCCAAGAGTTCAGCCAAGGATAAATAATGGTTGACGAAGGTGACATGTGCTTGCAGGCTCAGGTCATAGACTTTTTGCTCGAGCATTTTCCGGTATTTCTCGCCTTCTTCCTTGACGACTTCGGGATGCGTTTTGCCCAATATCAAAAACATGACTTCCGGACATTTACTGATGATGGCTGGTAGGGCATCCAGCGTGGTTTCCAAGCTTTTGCCCGAACTTAGGAGCCCGAAGGTGGCCAGGACTTTGCGGTCGGTCAGACCATAACTCGCTTTCAGCAGTTTTTTGCTGGTATGTTGCACCAAATGGGTGCCATGGGCGATGACGCTGATTTTATCGGGCGAAACATCGTAGTCCTTCATCAACACGTCGGCGGAGGTATGAGTCATCACGACCACGGACTCACAAATTGACCCAATTTGGCTGATGTTCCGCTTCATCTCTTCGGTGGGATTCGGCAAAACCGTGTGGAAGGCGATGGCAACTGGTTTCTTGATACGACGGATCAACTCCAGAAATGCTTCCGTCTGCCGTTTGTAAAACCCGAACTCGTGTTGGACAATCACCATCTTGATTTGATCATCCTTATTGATGGCTGAAGCCAATGTTTCATAACCATCTGGTAAAGAGGTCTTCAGGATGTATTTCACCTCGCTCGGATACGAGTAGTTGAAATCGCCCGACTCCAATGCGCAGACCTTGATGGACAAGGAATGACTGAACTTTTTATTCAAGGCCGAAATCAAGTCTTGTGAGTAGGTCGCGATGCCACATTCTCTGGGAGGATACGAGGTGATGAACAGGATTTCTGCCTTTTTCTGACCTTTATCCATATTTATTGTACGCTTTTCAAGCGGAATAGTACGGTAATTGAGTACTTTATCCACTGCTCCGGTATATAATGACAACACGCTTTTTGTGCTGTCGTAGGCGTTTTTATTTTTCATCTGTTATCTTGTATGAAAGCAATTCGGCATATAATTCAGAAAGGTTCATGGAGGCACAGGCGATGTGTGTGTCGGCGGCTCCGTAATAAATGTACAATCGGTCACCGAACAAGGCTGTGCCTGTAGGAAAGACCACGTTGTTTACTTCACCCTTGCGTTCCCATTCAAATCCGGGCGAAAACAAGGCGTAGGGCAGTCTGGCAATGGTTTTGGTCGGATTGTCCAAGTCGAGCAGGGCTGCCGCACAGGCCGAATAGACCAATCCATGTTCCGTTTCTTCCGCACCGTGGTAAATGAGCAGCCAGCCTTCGGGTGTCTCGATGGGCGGGCAACCACTTCCGATGTAACTGGATTCGTGCTCATAGATGGGATCCATCACGATGTGGTCCTGAAAATTCAAAAAATAGTCTTTCCAGAATTCTTTGGTGAGGTTACTCAAACTTTTGACGGATACAAGTTGGATGCCTGGACGGATGCGATGCAAAAAGACCAAGTTGCCGTTGATCCTTCGAGGGAAGAAAACGATGTTTTTGTCCCATAGCAGCATTTTCTCTTCCGGGTCCGATTCCTTATAATAGAAATTATGGTTGGTATAGTAGCTCTTATTGACCTTACCGGCCGATTCAACCAGCGAGACAAAGCGGGCATAGGTGATGTTTGGTGCAAGCAAACCCTTCTTTTTAAAGTGTAACAAGTCGTTGGATGTGGCCAGCGCTCCACGCGCATTGGTGCCATCGTAGGCAGTGTAGGTCAAGTAATAAAGCTTGCCTAACTTGACGATCCTGGCATCCTCCACTCCGTGCGATTCATAAATGAACTCGGGGCTGATGATGGGCTTGGTCCAGCGTTCTTCCAATGTCAACGGGCCTGAGAATTTGGCATAACCAATGGTGGAATGGTTTCCAGTCTGAACGGCGCGGTAATACATGTGAACGTAATCGCCCTCTTGTATCACCGCTGGATTGAGTACCGCTTCATTCTCGAACTCCAAAGCTGTCTTCGATAACAGCATGCCTTCTTTTTTTACTTCAACCATTTGAGTTACTTTCCTTTCGGGAAAAGGGAGGCTTCGATGACGGATTCCTTGTTTTTCCCGTCGCGTTTGGCATGTTTGTCTGCACGCTTCTCTTTGAGGGATTTTTCAGGGGCCTTTTTTCCCGATTTCTCGTGTTGTTCTTTTTCTTTTGACATGATGTATTGTATTATTTTCGTTAGAAGATATAACGGACAGACAATGCTCCGCCATCATACCAGAAACCGGTGTAGCCGATCAGGTTCAGTTCAGGTTTCCAGTCAAGACTGATATTGACAGGAAGGAACACGAAGCTGTATTCAAGTCCGAGTATGCCGTCCAATCCAATGGCGGTGTACTGGGTGCCAATAGTTCCCCAATTGGTATTGTCACCGTTCCAGAATCCGACGTGGGCACCGAAACCAATGTAACTGCTAAGTCTTTCCATGCCGGGGAAATTGTTTTCAACTTCGTATAAGCCGGTCAACTCAACACCGTCCCATCTGCTGGTGATCAAACCTTCAAATGCCGTATTTTGACTTGTGAAATGTTTGATGGTAAGTCCATTGTATAAACCACCACGAATACCGATCCCGGTATTGTAATTTTGTGCAAAACCGATGGTAGTAAGGCAGAAGAGAAGGGAGAGTAGAGTGATTTTTGTTTTCATTTTTTGTGTTATTAATCGATTCAGAAGGTGTTTCCGGTCATGCCTTGCGACCTGACCGATGTTGTTTTTATCTTGATTAAAGGTAACGGACGTGCAAAGGGCAAATGTTACATGTTTCCATGTATGAGTTACATGATTCCCACATTGGCTTGTCCCTTATGAAATGCTGTAGGTCAATTAGATTCGTTGACCTTTGATGAGTCTCAATATCACTGCGATAAGTGCGATGACCAATAAGATGTGAATAACGCCTCCCATGCTCATGGCAAAGAATCCGATGGCCCAGATGATGACCAAGACGATGGCGATGAAGTACAATAAATTTCCCATTTGTAGAATTTTTTAGTTTAATGAAAGATGACTGAATAAAATGTATGTTTTTTTTTGCCTTCTTCTCGATTGGATGAAAAGTATCCTTTTGTCGCCACCGGGTCTGCTATGAGGGCAAAGTCGTCGTATCGGGTGTTCAGCGGAAAGCCGGCATTGTAAACTTTGCCGAATCCGGAGTCGTTGAGTGCATAGATGAAGATGTCAAAACCACCCAGGCCATAATGACCGTCGGATGAGAAAAATAAGATTCGACCGTTTTCCTTGTAGAATGGATAGATCTCGTCACCCTCAGTGTTGACCTTGTCACCTAAGTTTTCCGGCTTTCCCCATGCTCCTTTTCCGTCCTTGACCATTCGATACAGGTCTGACTTGCCGAATCCACCGGGCATGTCGCTGTCAAAATACAAGGTCTTTCCGTCGGAAGTAAGGCAACTGTGCTGGATGGCATAGCGTTTCTTGATCACCAAAAATGTTCCGTCCTTAGGAATATTGGTCCGACCTTGCATTTTGTCGTTGAGTTTTTTGGAATACTTCAGTGGTAGGATGGTGTAGTTCCCGTTGTCGAGCAATAGGAACTGCAAATCGGAATGGTACAACTGGTAGTCTTTGGTGCGTAAGTCGTTTGGCCTGAGTTCGGCAAACCGGACCATCCATTTATCGGATTCTTCGTACCGACCACTTGCTTTCAACGTCATGTATTGTTTGAAACAATCATCGGACGAAGTGTCGGAAGCAGGCTTCTCTTGTGCGGAGAGGAAACCGAAAATCCCTGTGAACAGTAGGATGGTCAAGTGCTTTTTCATCTGCCTTTTTCGGATTTGTCATTTTTTGAACGCTGCGCTTCATTGCCTCGTTGATTGGAAGCATTGTTGCCAGCCTGTTGAGTCGTAGTGGTGCTCCGCTGAGTGGTCGTAGTGGTGCTCCGTTGGTTGTTCACTGGTGTGTTCCGCTGGTTGTTCACTGGTGTGTTCCGCTGGGTAGTGGTGGTCGTCGTACTCCGTTGGTTGTTTTCCGGCATGTTTCGCTGAGTGGTCGTGGTGGTACGTTGATTGTTCATCGGCGTGTTCCGCTGGGTGGTCGTAGTGGTGCTCCGTTGAGTGTTCTCCGGCACATTCCGCTGATTGGTGTTTCGCTGATTCGTGACCGTGGTGCGTTGTTCCCGTTGTTGCACATTCGTTGGGCGAACAGCATTTTGTTGTACATCGTTCGCATTCGGCCGATTGGTTCTCAATTGCTCGTTGGCTTGCTTTCCGGCTCGTTCGTTGTCACGGACGATCACTGGATTGTAGGTCCTTCCGGTTGCTTTTTGAGCCTCTGCCCGATCTGGACCAGCCATGTAATTCCGATTTTGATTGTTGTCCACGCTGACTCTACGGATAACCCTGGAACTCTGAAGGATGTTGATTCGATTATTGTCCCTGATAATGTAGTTGTGAAGGTTGGGGCGGTCGAAATCACGGTCTCTGACAAAGATCCAATGATCGTGGGAGTTGTTGTACTGCCGTCCAAAACTGATGTTGATGCTAAGGCCAGAACCCATGGGCGCCCAACCGTAGTAACCGTCCGCTCTTCTCCAGCTGACCCAGGAAGGACCCCATTCGTAACCAGGTATCCACATCCAACCGTAGCTGTCGTCAAAATCCCAACGTCCGTAATGAAACGGAGCCCAGCCCCATTCATAATCGGAGACCCAAGTCCAACCGTAATTCGACAGAATCCAATGACCATTGGTGGAATAAGGTACAAAATCGGTTCCTGCGTCCGGCAACCATACCCGTCCCAATTGAGGATAATCAATCCATTGACCGTAGGGGCTCAAGTCTTCGTAAAATACTTTGTAACTGACGTAATCTCCTTGCGCCTTGGCTCGTTCCGTGCTCATCAGCGATAGGAATACAAACAACAACAGTATTCCTGATAATTTTAATGACGTTTTCATCAGTTCTGTTATTTTGAGATTTCAAACTCTACACGGCGGTTGCTCTGTCTGCCTTCTACCGTTGCATTCGATTCCGTGGGTTGTTCTTCGCCCATTCCTACAGCAAGTAGATTTTTGGAAGGAATGCCTTTGAAAAGCAAATACTCTTTGACAGCCTTTGCACGAGATTCGGACAATCGTTGGTTCGATGCGTTCGAGCCGATGTTGTCGGTATGACCAATCACCCTTAGTTTGTTCCAATAGGCATTGTTCAACAGAATACTAGCTACCTGATCCAAAATATCGGTGGAAACCGGGGTTAAATCGTTGGAACCGGTTTTAAATTCAATGTTTTCGATGGAAACGTCAACTTTGCCTTCTTTTTGGTTTTCGAGTCGCTTGATGTCGGCTTCCATGGTAATCAATTTCTGTTGAAGTGCAGAATTCTGTGTTGTTTGGTTTTTTTCTTCCATATTGTCCACCCGTTGCTTCAGATTCGCATTCTGAGTGGCCAAGGCGTTTTGTGCGTTTGCATTTTGTGTGGCCAAGGCATTCTGTGCATTGGTGTTCTTGTCGTTCGCGTTTTGAGTGGCCATGGCATTCAAGGCGCTGGAGTTGATGGAGTCTTCCTTCATCCGTTGCATTTTCTGTCTCAACATGTTGTTTTCGTTTTCTGAGGCATTCAAACGATCCAGCGTAATTTGCGTATCACCCTTTACAACCGTCGTATTGTTGACAATGATCGGAGCCGGTCTTGGCGAATACACGCAAAGACTGATGTTGCGGGCATGTTTCAGTTTTGCATAACCAATCTTGTAGCGCAGTCCCATGGTGGCTATCAATGCTTCATTGTTGCGGTTTGAAAAGGCACTACCCATGACGCGGGTATCGTATTGACGGTATTGTCCTTCAAAACAGAGGTTGAAATAATCACTAAGGGTGAATTCCGCATTCAGCCCCAACTTGACAAGTACGACTGGCGCGCTGGACGACGTGTATTGCCCAAAGTCCCTATTGTAACTGAAAAATGCCACACCGCCACCAACATCGCCATACACATTGAGGTTTTTCCAGAATCCAGTTCTGTAGGGGGAAATCGTGTTGCAAAGATTAACCGAGCTGTAAGCGACGATGTCATGTGTGTTTCCTTTAAGCAGACCTCTCACATCCATATACGTGTATGGTCTGGTGTAGTCGTTATACAAATACTCGAGACCGAATCCATACATGGGATTGATGGTGTAATCGATATTACCGCCTACCATCAAGTTGAATTTGTCATAAAGCCTGGGCGCCGGGGGCGACATCGTAAAATAATTGACACCGGTTTTTATACCGAACGAAAAGTGCGACACCTCAATGTGGCCGCATTCTGGTGTTAGCGGAGCCACCGTTTCCACCGTTTCGGTAGTCTGAGTGGTCTTGGTTTCTACAGTTTGAACATCTTGTGCGGTAGCTACGGCAACAGCGCCGACCAAGCACATGGATACTACTAAAAGTTTTTTCATAGGAGCTAATTATCAGGTGAATAAATGGTTCAAATTGATAATCAAAAGTAGACCCCTCGAGTACTGAATACTTTATACAATTTAATTTAAGAGTTGTATGATTCACACATTGCCCTCCTGGGATGGGCGTCGGACAAAAAAAACCGGCAGTTTCGGTGCCGGTTGTCTGTTGATTTGTGAATCATCGCTGCTTTCAAGTGTTCATCCCTTTATTTTCTAGAATTTCTCCATACTTGAAGGTGTCTGAAATGTCTAATACGGACAACAGGCAATTGTGTTCATCCTCAATGATGACACCTTCCATATACACGGGGCATTGCAGTTTTTTGTCATAACCCAACCATATTTTGCAACTCTGTTTGGCGTTGGTTTTGTACATCAGCCAGAAGAACTCGTTGAAGACTGGCAAGGACTCTGCGGAAATGAATAATTTGAAGTTGCTGTTGATGAGGCTGTACCGTTTGTCACCCAAGATTTCGGCACCTGTAAAGTTTAGATCTTGAATGCCTCCTTCCTTATCCAAGGTGAAATAGCCCAGTGGGGCAAAATCGTACAACAGGGTGAACTTACGAAGGGCAGATTCGGCAACCTCGTTCGCATGACGCAACTCGTCATTTTGCATCTCCAATTCAATTTGATGGACCTGCAATTCATGAAGCAACCTTTTTACATCCGATTCCAACTTTGGCGTGCCGATGGTTTTATTTTTTTCAACCAGTTTTTCTTCTGCCTTTTGTCTCAACAATTGGGCATCCGATAATTCAGAAAGTTCCTTTTTCATGATTTGATGGTGTAATGTGTGAGCAAGTACATTCCTGATGCTTCCTGCAAATTGTTGTGTATCACTGGAACGGACCACTCCAATTCGGAGGTCCTACCATTGGCTGTAATTAGTCCCATGTTATAGTTGGTGAGTTTCGTTTGTTTCAATAATTCCAACAAATCCTTTTCCGTTTTCGTGCGTTTTTCTTCGGGGACGAACAAATTGACAAAAGAACGATCCATCACTTCCGAAGCCACTTTGCCAAAGTAATGCTCGGCGATGGGATTGAATTCCTCGATGGTCAAGTTGGCGGACAAACGAATGATGATGTCGGATGAGGCACTCAGGAGCAATCGGTGCAGTTGCTCTTTCTCATGCAACTTGATTTCCACCTGTTTGATGTCCGTATGATTGATAAAGGTGATGACGAGTCCGTCTATACGGTCGTCCAGCGTGCGGTAGGGCATCACTCGAATGGAAAACCATCGTCCGTCCTTGGAAGGAATCTGCTTCTCGATGAACACGAGCGACCGCAATACTTCCAACGCATCGGCAGCCAGTTCGGGGTAGATCAGTTCGGTAACCAAATCGGTGAACGGGCGACCGATATCGCTTTTAATCATCTTGAAAATCTTGGTTGCCTCATTGGTGAATCGGCGGATATTCAGATATTTGTCCAAGAACAGGGTGGCAATGTCCGTGCTGTTTAGCAGGTTCTTCATGTCATTGTTGACACGGGAAAACTCATCCACTTTGGATTGCAACTCGGCATTGACTGTTTGGAGTTCCTCATTCATGCTCTGCATTTCCTCCTTCGAAGTAGTGAGCTCTTCATTGGTGGATTGCAACTCCTCATTGGTGGACTGCAATTCCTCGTTGGTGGATTTGAGTTCTTCCTGAGAAGTTTGCATTTCTTCGAGCAAGTTCTGCTGTTGCTCCTTGGCCATTTTCAGATCGAACTCCATTCGGGATTGATCGATGAATTCAGGCAGCTTGTCCTCTAATTGAAGCAAAGCAGGCTTGGGGATCAATGGCAACTCCGTAAAAATGATCAGAATCATGCCGAACAAGGGTTGAGGCTTCTCAATCCGTTGAATGGTGATGTTGACGAAGTCGGAACCTTGATTGGTCTCGACCTTGACGTGTTGCATCTGAACGGGTTCCATCGAAGCCAGGGCTTTGCGGAAAGCGATGGGGAAGTCGGTTCGCAATCCTTCACGCAGCATGGCGAAAATGTTGAGATTGGCTTTCCCGACGGACGGTTCCAGGTATTTTCCGGTTCTTCCGCTGAAGTAGAGGATGTCACCGGTTTCATTGACCAGGACACCTGGGGGCGAATAGGATTGAAGGAGCAACTGGTCGGCCAGTGTCTGCAGGTTCTGAATGGATTTGGATGGCATGGATTTTTCCGAAGGTACGGGTTTGGTTTTGGAAAAGGAGGAGGGAAAATCGAACAATTCGGGCGCTAGTATGGAAACGGAGCGTTTATAGATCTTGTTTTTGGAATCGATGGGCGAGAATAAAGATGCTTGAGTGCCTAGGGTTTCAGCACTTCCCAAAATTAAAACGCCTCCGGGAGTGACGCTGTAATAGAATAAGGCGATGAGTTTCTTCTGAAGGTCGTTGTCCAAGTAGATGAGCAGGTTCCTGCAAGAAAGCAAATGAATCTTGCTGAATGGCGGGTGCATGATGATGTTGTGCTGTGCAAATACAACCATTTCCCTGATCTCCGTGTTGATGCGGTATCCGTTCTCCACGCTGTTGAAAAAACGATTCAAACGAGCGGGAGAAACATCTGATTTGATTTCAGCCGTGAAAAGGCCTTTGCGTGCTATGTTGATGGCTTCGTTGTCCAGGTCGGTCGCGAAAATTTGAAGGGTGATGTCGCCATGTGGATGTTGTTTCTCCATCACTTCCTTGAAAACGATGGCCAATGAAAACGCTTCCTCGCCGGTGGAGCACCCTGGAATCCAGGCACGCAATACGGAACCTGCAGGTTGTTTGGCTATCAAGGCAGGCAAAACCGTTTCTTTCAATTTGTCCCAAACCGGTGCATCGCGAAAGAAACTGGTGACGCCGATGAGCAACTCTTTGAACAGGATGTCGATTTCTTTTGGGTTCTCCTGCAGGAAAGTGACGTATTTAAAGATTTTATCCAACTTATGTACATGCATGCGCCTTTCGATGCGGCGGTAGATCGTGTTCCGTTTGTACATGGAGAAATCGTTCCCGGTACGGCTGCGAAGCAAGACCAATATTTTGACGAGTGCGCTTTGAAGTTGGCTGTCATCGTCATGATTTGTGGTGACTGGTGCAGTGTGATGGAGGAAATCAAAGAGTTTGCCGGGTAATTCGCCGGGTGAAGCGACAATGTCGGCCGTCACCGCTTGGATGGCGTTACGGGGCATGCTGTCGAATTTTGCCGAACTTGGCTCTTGTACCAATACGGTTCCTTTTTTGTCTTTTATGTCGCGGACGCCTTCACTTCCGTCTGAACCCATCCCTGAAAGTATGATGCCCACTGCATTTTCTTCCTGATCCTCGGCCAATGAGCTCAGAAAAAAATCGATAGGCAGCCGCATGCCTCGTACTTCCACTGGCACTGACAAATGAAGCACTCCATGATGGATGGACATACTTTTGTTTGGGGGAATCACATACAGGCAATCCGGTTTGACCGTGGTCCTGTCTTTCACTTGAAAAACCGTCATTTTGGTAACGCGCTGGAGCAATTCCGGCAAGATGCCTTTTTGGGTGGGATCCAAATGCTGGATGACGACGAAAGCCATGCCGCACTTTTCGGGCAAGTTCCCGAAAAAAAGTTCAAAGGCTTCCAGACCACCTGCAGAAGCGCCGATGCCTATGATTGGAAAGGGTGAGTCTTTGGGAGGCATGCATGAATTTTTGCGAGTGGTTTACAAATTAAGTCATATTAAACCGTACCGCCAAAAGTTTGCAGAATTCTCAGTCAACTTTTCGGATTGGGACGATGAATAAGGGTATCTTACTGTGATGAAGCACGTTTTCGGCGACACTTCCCATGAGAATGTTTTCCAGCCATTTGCGACTGTGAGACCCAATCACGATGATGTCGGCATGCATTTTTTTGGCAATCTTCAAGATGGCCTCACCCGCTTCACCTTCCTGAACAATTGTTTCAATCGATTCGTCACCAAGGTTTTGTTTGAATTTTTCCAGGAATTTCATGGTCGCATCCTTCAGACCCTCCGTATCCAATTTGATCAAGGGATCCAAAATGGTAAATCCGGTGAATCCGGTGATGGGCGAATATTCCGTTGACGAATAATAAATCGGGTCGGCGATGACATGCATCAAGGTTACTTTCGCTCCCATGGAACAGGCTAATGTGAATCCGGCATCCGCCACTTTTTGTGCGCTATGGTCGTAATCGAGCGCAATCAAGACTTTTTTGTAGTTGTTCATTTTGATGTTGATTTTGTGGAACAAATTAACAATGAACCAAGCAAGCAGTGTTACACTTTTATTTCAAAAGGTTACATAATTCATACTTTTAAAAAGGGTAGCCGATAGCGACATTCAATACCAGATTCTTTGGATTCAGCACCCATCGCTGCCCTTCGTCCAACCATGGTTTGCGAAGAGGAGTGGCCAAATCGAACCGAAGGATGAAGAAAGAAACATCCATGCGCAGGCCGAATCCTGCTCCCACCGCCAGTTCGTCCATAAAAGTTGAGGTGCTGAATGGTTTGATGGAGAGTGTTTCGTTCGATTTAATGAGCCAGCAATTGCCAGCATCCAGGAAGAAGGCGCCTTTTAAGAATTTGTAGATGGTGAATCGGTATTCGGCATTGGCTTCCAATTTGATATCGCCGCCCAATTGAAGGAAACCCTCCGTCCCGCTCGGTTGGTGGTAGGTGCCCGGACCCAATGAATTGATGGCGAATGCACGGATGCTGTTGGCCCCACCGCTGAAGAACTGTTTCGAATAAGGCAGTACGGAGGAGTTGCCATAGGGTATGCCTACCCCAGCGAACGCGCGCAGCACCATCTTGCTCTTGTCCGTAAACGTGTAATACATACGGCCGTCGATGCTCGCTTTCGAGAATTGGGCATAGGTCGAACCCAATACGGTCGTGGCATTGCCGTTGACTAGGGAGAACAGATTGCCGGCGGTTTCAGCCGTCAGGCGAAAAAAATGCTGAAACCGACGAACGGAGCCCGGTTGGTCGTCGAACGTGAATGAAAAGGTTCCGCCGGCGATGAACTGCTCTTCGTAGCTTTTCTTTAAGAAGGGATTCGCAGTCAACAGGGCTCTGAACGCTTCCGATTGATTGGCCAGCGACGTGTAGGAAACCTGGATGGGGTTCAGCTCCATTTCCTGAAAAGTGGCCGGTTTCCATTGATATCCGGCTAGGATTTGAAACGTACGCATGTCGAAATAATTGACTCTTTTCAAGTAATTGTAAGACAGTGAGAAATGGGTTTTGAACGCGTTGGCGTTTTCAAATTTCGGCAACCGGAACGGGAGTAGCAAACCAGGCACGCTCAACTCCAGCTGGGGCGCGTAAGCGTACGAAAACAAGTTGGCATGGCCCCATTGCGCCTCGTAGGATCCCGAGAGGTTGAATTTGATGAGTTCGGCATACCGAAGCATGTTTCTGCTCAACAGGCTCAGTTGGAGCCGTGGCCCCGCATAGCCGTTCGATTTTGAAATCATGTCGATTTCTGCGCTGAACGTGTATTTGGGAAACGGTGTCATGAGGATGGTCGCGTTCAGCTCCCCGGAATCTTTTCGTTCGAACGTTTCGAATTTGATTCGCACGAATTTGTAATTGCCCAGCGACATCAAGCCGTTGAGCGTTCGGTCGTGGTTTTTTCGGGAATAAAGTTCGCCCTTTCTCAGGAATACCGATTTCAGCAAGACCCTAGGACGGATTTGTTGGTTTTCCTTTTGACCGAGGAATATCGTCTGCTCCACATTCAGCGTGTCCTTGGTCCGAGGCAGGGTGTCCGAGTTCAGAGAGTAATCTTGGTCGATGACGACCTGGCGGATGCGATACGGCAACAGTGCGCTTTTGGGAATGCTGTCTTTCAGTGTGAGCTTGAGGGAAACAGTTCCGTCTCCGTTCGAGCTGTCTGCCTTGTAGAGCAGGTCATCGGGGCTGAAATAAAAGTAACCTTTGTCTTTGAGTACCGCATCGAGACGGATTCGTTCCAACTTCAACAAATCAAGTTGGTAGTTGTCGCCCGCTTTTACCAGCGAATGCTTGCTTTCGGAACGTATGATGGAGGCGATGCTATCGTCCGAAATGGCGATGAGGAGTTTCTTTAAGGTATATGGCTTGTACAAGTGGCAGATGTACACTACTTTGGCTGTATGTTTCTTCTCGACGACTTGGTATTCCGTGTAGCTGTTGAAGATGCCGTTGTTGAAAAACATGGCATCCATGATCACGGCCGTAGCCGCTGGTCGAACGCTGCTCAACAGCACTGGCGCTTCCCGGTACTTGCGAAGCCATTTGAAATTGGGAAGTGACAATTTGGGTCGAAGGCCGAAGATGGATTGGTTCGGAACAGGGCGAACCACCGAACTTGCTTGGTCTTTGAGGAACTTCCGGGTCGAAATCCGATCGGAAGCTACCACCGTGATGACTGCTCCGGTATATAATTTATCGCCTTCGGGCACCGTTTTGAGCCCGCTACAGGCGGTCAACGTTAAAAGTAGGAGTAGGAGCGGTTTCATAGGCCTTATTTTTTATGCCAGGAGTTGAAATCACGAACAAAGATCAAACCGACGCCGGTTTCGACCATCTGACCTTCGATGGCGCCTTCAAACAAATTCTGGCGGAACCCTTTCAAGCGGAAGCGTGCATCCTTGGTGAGCTTGTATTCCACGGCGACATCGCTGGCTAGGTCGCTCACGGAATTCTGCTTGGCCCGTTCGCCCTCCATGTCGATTTTGCCTCCGACTTGGACGCTGAGCCGTTCGTTGAACAGCTGTTTCTTGACCCCCAGGTTCAGCTGGGACCTGCCTTCGGCCGAACCGGATTGATAGTCTTCGTACGACTGGATATCAAAATTCATTTCGACCCCAGGCACCAATTTGGAACTCCATTGGTTCAGTTGGGATGACAACAAGGTACTCACGGTGTTGCGAGCGGCAGAAGCCAATCCGGTCGCTTCGTTCTGAAACGGATTTTCCTGAACAAATCGCCCCAGAACCAAGAGCGCGAAAACTTGCTTGTTCAAGTCCGAGGGGTTTTCGTTCAACAGGTTCAGTTTGGCTTGGACCACCCCGTCGAGGATGCCCCTGTCTTCTGGTCGGAGCTGGATTTCAAAACTGATGTCCGGTTTCTGGATGCTGCCTCGCAGTTTCAGATAGACCAGAAAGGGGTAGCGCTGCTTGCTCGTGATGGCAGTCGTCGTGCTCATCTGGCTGTTTATCAAGTCGATTGGCAGGGCGTTGACCGTGTAGACGGCATCAATCGAAATCGAAGCGCTCATGGGGTCGCCGTACCAGATGATGGTGCTGCCCGATTCAATCTTGAACTTCCTATTGACCAATTGTTCCAGCGAAATCTGATAATCGCCCTGTTTCAACAAATAGGTCCCTGTCAGACTCATTTTGCCGCTTCGATCCAGCGAGAAGCTGAGGGCTGCTTCGCCCTTCACGACCAGTGAGTCGCTTGACGTCGGGTCAATCAGCAGTTTGATGGACGCTTGCTCATCTATTTCCAGAATGGACGAAACGTCAAAGCCTTTCAGACTGCTTTTTGGGGTTTCTTTTTTAGCTGTACGGAACAGGATGGATTTTTCCCGAACGGTGTCCACAAACTCCACCACATCCTCGCCTTTGTCGTTGGTGAAGGTTTCTGCCGGCATCGCAAAGGTCATGTTGGAACCCTTCTTCAGCTTGATCCTGGCATTGACCACGGGCATGCTGAGCGATCCGTTGATATCTATTCGGCTGTCAATGAGCATCTTTCCATAAAATAATGCATTGTCCCTAGGCCCAGTGTTGAACAACAGGAAGTCTTTCGTATCAATTCGTAGCGACAGAACAGGATTGCTGAACTGGTTCATCTGGATGGTACCGTCGATGGTGGCTGGATGGTTCTTGACATCCAGCATGGTGAACTGGTTGAAGTGAATGCCGTCCTTTTCCAGCAGAATGCGTTCGTGCTTCAAACTTAGTCGGCTGTTTAGGAAGGTCGGATTGATGAGGGCGTCTTCAAACGTGAGTTCACCCGTCACTTCCGGCTTGGACAGATTTCCGCCAACGCTGAAATGTCCGCTCAGGTTTCCGGACGCTTCCTTGATGGCACCGAACGAGAACGCTTTCACCGTTTCAAGCGACAGCGATTGGATGTCGGCATTCAGGTTGATGGTTTGCGACGCCGCGTTGGGAGCGTAAAAACCCTTGGCTGTCAGATGGTTCGATTCGCCCGTCAGTGCTGCCACCATGTCGAACCGCCCATTTCCGGTATTGGTAGCATTCAAGGTGATGTTCCCGATGGGGATGTTCTTGACAATCAGGTTGTCCAACGTGGCGTCTGCTACGATTCCATAGGTGTCTCCTGTCCGTTTCAGCAAAATATCACCGTTGAGAACACCTTTGACGAAGCTGGTGTCCTGTTCCATTATCCGGGAAATGTCGTCCAACTTGAATCGGTTCACTTTTAGGCTGAGGTCATCGTTGAAGCGGTCGTGGGCAGAAGTGATCCACACTTGTTTCCCTTTGTTTTCCAAATACAAATGGTGAATTAAAAATCCTTGTTGGCCGAACTCCATGTAGTTGTCCGGTTCGACGGTCCAAGTGTCACCCATCAAGTCGATGCTGGCAGGGTCGATGCTGATTTGGAAGTTTTTTCCATGCATCCGGATGTTGGATGCCACCGATAGCATTTGCTTTTTTTCCTTGAACGCACTGAGTTTGGCCAATATAAGCTGATTGGCCAATTCCCCTTCCAACGTGATTTTGTTCATCTTCATCGATGTGTTGTACAACTCCTTGCAGGAAAGGCTGTAGCTGATGGCTTTGCTGTCTGAATGCACGTCGAGTGACATCCCGTTGACGGTCATCCCGCCGTAGGTGATCTTATCCATTTCAGCCGTAAGTTTCAATTCATTTTTGGGAGCGTTGAAACTGCCCTGAATAAGTCCGGGTCTGAATTCGTACAAGAGCGGAAAGAACACATTGGACAGCATCGGGTGGTTGTGCAGTTGGATTTTGAACGTGAAGACAGCGGTGTTGTCGGCCTTTTTGTTGGTCACCTGTACAGGGATGGAAAAATACGGATGAATGAATGTGAGCACCGCTTCCGCCATTTCAGTCGGGAAAATGCTGCCGTCGTACTGAAGATCAATGAGTTTGCTGTGCACTTCCAACGAGTTGGAGCCCGGCTTGTTGGTGGTTTGTACGAAAATGGAGTCCAAGGGATATTTCACACCTTCGTGCATCACCAAAATATCTTTGACGGTGGCCTGACCGTTCAGGCGGCTGGGCATTTCGCCCTTCAAATCGGCCACGACTGAAAACGCCATTCGAGTATCGGTGGTCATGAAGTGGAGTTTCTTTAAATCGGCACCCTTCAAGTCGAGGCGGAACTGTGCAATTGCCTGTTTGCCGTTCAGGTCGACTTTACCCTTGAAGTCGAACGCGGCGTTCTCGTCTTGGAGTTTGATGGATCCGTCAAAGCCCATGCCGGCAATGTCGCCGTGGAGGACCAAGTTGTGGTAATTGTAGTGGTTCAGGTTGAACTGTGAGGCGGTGACATCGAGTTTGGAGCGTATCGTGCGGATGGATAAACCGTGACCGTCGGCTTTGGCCTGCAAGGTCATAGTGCCCATCAGGTCTGGCTTCTTCAATAATCGACCAAGGTCGAACGCGTCCAGTTCTACCATCGCGGTGAAGTGTTCCCGCTCGTCAAGGCCTCCTGTAAAGCGACCGTTTCCGAAACTGCTGGTCATGTTGCCGGAAGCCTTGAAAGCTTTCAGTTTGCCTTTCAACACCGCCACCAGGTCGATGGTTTCCGGAAATTCCATGTTTGCCGAAAAGTCACCCGCCAGTGCCAAATCTTTCCGACCGGAATGAATCCGGATAAACGGAAAATCATAGGTAGCGGTCTTGTAATCTGGCATTCCCACGATGGTGAAGTTCGCATTCAGTCGGGTACTGCCACCCGCGCGAATGTCAATGCCTTTCCCTTTCAAATTAGTTAACGGCCCGCTGATTTCTCCCGCAAACGTGGTGACCCCCATCGGATTCTTGAAATAAGGCAAACTGTCCAAGCCCGGTAGGAAGGCCAGCACGTCTGCATTTAAAATGAGTACTTTTTTTACTCGAATTTGCACTTTTGTATGCGCAGGGTTTTTCATCAGGCTGCCCAACGAATCATAACTCAGCGCCAGGTCGCCCTCAAAGCTGGAATGTGCCAGTTGGAACTTCGTGACGGAAACGCCCATTTTGGCAGCCGAATAGTGCAGGTTGTTTGCCAACAGCATGATTTGACGGAAAGCCAAATGGGCATTCGTATGATTATCGTCAAACCGCACATTCAGGTTTTTCAATTGGAATTTCCTCAAGTTCACGCTCCAAGGCAGAGCCGGTTTTTGGGGACCTTTCGATTCACTGCTGAACGCATTGATCAAGTAATCGTAATTGAACAGGCTGTCCTGCTTGGACCGGCTGATGTGAATGACAACGTCCTCCAGGTCCAAGGAGTGGATTTGAACCTTTTGGTGCAGGAGGGCGCTGAAATTCAGATCAATTTTGAACAAGCCGATGGAAGCCAACGTGTCCTTGGTCAAATCCTCCACATAGAGGCTTTTGATGACGATGGTTTTTGGGAACTTGATTCGAAAATCCCCAATTTCGACCCTGCCGTGCGTCTTATCCGTGATCCAACCCGTGGCGTATTTCGCAATTTTAAGTTGGACTGCGGGAATTTGAACGATCAAAGCGATGGCGAGGAGTAAAAGCAGTATGCTCATGAACACCCAGGCGATGACTTTGATTGCTTTCATGGCTTCTTCTTCCGCTTAAAAATCGGTTTGATGACGATGAGGGGTTTCAAGGTGTCACCCAACAAGAATCCCCAAGGTTTCAACGGTTCAAAGTTGTCGAAGGTCAATTTGATGATGGCCAACAGCGGGAGGGACAAGAACATGCCGGAGATACCCCAAAGGGCATTTCCCGCCAACACAACGATGATGGAGAAAAGCGCGTTGATCTTCACCTTGGAGGCGACGATCTTGGGCACGATGTAGTTGTTGTCAATCAGTTGGATGACGTAGAATGCAACCATGACATAGACGGCGAACCACGGGGAGTCTTTGGTAGCCAACGCAATTGCCATGGGTACGCCGGCGCCGACGATGCCGCCCAGATACGGAATCATGTTGAGCAAGGCTGCCATGATGCCAAGCAGGATGGCGTATGGTATGCCGAGCAAGAAGAGTGCGGCGATATCCAGGACAGCTACGATTCCTGCCTCGATGAGCAATCCGACCAGGTAGTGCTGCACCACTTTTTTGGTTTGGGTGACAACTTCCCGAATTTGAACCTTGTTTTCGGCACCAGAAATCTGATTGATGAACTCCAGGATGATGGGCTGATAGAGCAGGATTAGAAAGATGTAGACGGGGATCAGGAAAAACATGGTAATGCCGCTGCCTACGCTCATCAGCGTCTTGCCCAACGACGAACTGTTGAAATTGAGCAATTCGTTTTGAGTTTCTACAATCCAGGTATGCAGTTTGTCCGGTTTGACTCCCAGGGAAGCACTGGCTTCGCTGATGGCTTGGTTCACGATGACCGTGATTTTAGCGATCAATTGCGGCCATGATTCGGTCAGCTGGCTGACTTGATAGATAATGACAGCGATCAATCCCGAAATGAGAATCAAGGAAAGTAAAATGGCGATGACGATGGCAAAAACTCGATTAAATTTGTGACGAACCAGAAAATCAACGACTGGAGAGAGCACGATGGCCAGAAGGAGAGAAAAAACGATGGGAACGACAATGGCGCTTGTCAGATTTAAGATATAGAATAACGCAATAAAACCGATCAGAAATATGGTCAGTTTTGCATACAAAGGCACATCGGCGGTTTTATCAAACAGCGTCATCTTGTTTCTTGTCTTTGTGGAGGAATAACTGAAGCAACGTCCGGCCGACGATCTCGATGGCGCCCTGATACCGTGCCATCAAATTGATGGCTCCGATTTGCACGGCCGATCCGACCATGGCCCTAATTGGATTGTCGGATTTACCGATGATCCATTTCTTGATCAAATAGCCGGTGGCCAAACCAACCGACGTGCTGATCATGTTGTTTCCCTGAAACTGCGAGGAAGCTGATTCTCCCTTTAGCAGATTCAACGGATTGATGCTTTGATAGGCATCTTCGAATTCCTGTTTGATCATAAAACCTTGTACCATCCTGTCTGATTCCAGCTTCTGAATGGTTGCTGTAAGTTCTGCGGCATTCGTTATCATAACGGTCTATTTTAAAAGTGCTTTGATGATTTGACGACTGACGGACTGTTTGAGCCTTTTGTAAAAGAACAGACGAAAGACTAGGGCTATAAGGGCATGAAAGGCACCTACGGCTAGAAATCCGAGGTACATGATTCCCAAAACATCCCCCAGCCAGAGTGCCAGCCCGATGTTCAGAAAGAGGAGGGTTGAAATAACGATGCCAATTATAAAGACCTTGGGTATCATTGAAGAGCCCAAATCCGATATTTTTTCAACAGCTTTGAGTTTTATCAACTCTACAGTGGTCTTGAAATAATCGGTAACCCTTTCCAAAAGGGTTTCGAACAGTCTTGCGTAGTCTTCCATTGCTTTATAATTGACATCGTTGTTGTGAACCTAAAACCTATTAAATCTTGCTAGTCTTCAGGTCCTTTTCGACCTGCTTTTCCGTTGCCTTTGCCTTTTCGGCGAAGTTGGTGACATCTTCTTTCACCTTTTCGAACTTATCCGTGATGCTGTCCACGAATTCCTGAAACTTGTCGGTGATGTCGTCCGTCATTTTTTCCGTTTCACGACCAATGCGCTTGCGCGTCTTGAAACCTTTGTCCGGGGCGAACAATACGCCCAACAAAGCACCTGTGGCCAATCCGGCCACAATGCCGATAACTACTTTTCCTGCATCCATAATGATGTGTATTTAATTGATGATGACTATTTAAAACCTGAATCCCAGGGTAACTTGACCTACTACATTCTTGTATCGGGGGGTGGTGGACGTGCCGTCACCATTGTTGTCGTACAAATCCCAGGCAACACGACCACTCAGCACCAAGGCACTTAAGTTGACATCGGCACCAAGTACCAAACCCAAGGTATTTCTACGGATGTTGTCGTTGGTGAATTCATCGACTACCGTTGTATTGGAAACCGGAGTAACCACATTGGTGGACTGTTTCATCAAATAGGAGTATTGCGGGCCAATCAAAAAAGTAGCCAATCCAAGGGGCCTGATGGCGAGCAAAATGGGGATGTCCAAATAGTTGGACGTGCGTGATGTGCTGTAATCCAAACCAAGCACGCTACCTGCGGTGGTATACCCTTTTTGTGAAAACATCATTTCGGGTTGAACACCAAAGAACCCACCGATGGGAATGAATACGAATCCACCTGCTGCGAATCCAGGTTTTGCGTCGGCAGAGTAGGTGTTACCTTCGGAATCGTAAATGTTGGACATGTTCAAACCAGCTTTTGCACCGATCGAAATCCTGTTTTGCGCCTGCAGGCTAACGGAGAGAAGCGCGGTTAAAACAAGTAAGAATGGTAATTTCATGTTGTTGATTGTTTGTAATGAGTACATACGAAAAAAGCATTGAACGGTTTCCCATGCAATGGATATCAGCATGAAAATGTTCAATGCAAAGTTGCTTCAGATAGGGTTCGGAAGCCTTACATAACTTTGGGAATATGTTGCAAAATTCCCATATCAGGCATTAAAGATTGCCCAACGTGATCCTTCGATCGGTCTTGAGGTTGCGGAAATGGGAAGGCGTTAGCCCTGTCATCTTCTTGAATTGGTTGGACAAATGGGCCACACTGCTGTAGTGGAGTTTGTATGCAATTTCCGTCAGATTGAGTTCGTCATACACCAGCAGTTCCTTGACCTTCTCTATTTTATGGTGTAGGTAGTAGCTCTCAATGGTGGTTCCGTGGACTTCGGAAAACAAATTGGCCAGGTACGTGTAGTTGTAACCGAGCTTCTCGCTCAGGTAGGTGGAAAGGTTGACTTTGATTTGGTCGTCCGTGTAATGCACTAGTTCGATGATGGTGGTCTTTATTTTCTCCACCAAGATGAGCTTGTTGTCTTCCAAAATCTCCAGTCCGCTGTTCAAGAGCGAGGCATTCAAGCTGGCCAATTGCGCTGGCGTGGCGTCTTCCTCAATTAAGGCTTCACCCAACTCTACAAAGGAATAATGCAGCCCAAGCCTCGCCAACTCGTTTTTGACGACCATCTTGCAACGAATGCATACCATATTTTTGATGTAGACTCTCACAGGTATCTGTAAATATACCTATAAAAGGGATGCAATGTGAAAAAAAGATTACTTCATGAGTGAGAACACGAATTCCAAGCCACCCTCGGGTCTATTTTTGGCTGAAATCGTTCCTCCATGGTGCTGGATGGCGTTTTTAACAATGGCCAAACCCAGTCCTGTGCCGCCCAATTTGCGCATCCGACCCTTATCGACCCGATAGAATCGGTCAAAAATACGGTTCAGATGTTCCTCGGCGACACCGACTCCGGTATCGTAGAAGCTGAAGTAGCATCGGTCATTGTCGTTGCGGAAACAGGAGATGCCGATTTCCACTTCGTCTCCAGCATATGCCAAAGCGTTGTCCAACAGGTTCCTAAAAATGGAATACAACAGAGACGTGTTGCCTTTGACGGTAAGTTCGGGGTCAATGTCGGTTTTGAGCCGTACTTTCCGTGCGGTTATTTCCGCTTCCATCTCGGCTGAAATCTGTTGAATGAGGTTAAACAGGTTCACATCTTCTTTTTCAATCAGCTTTGGTGCTTCGTCCAAGCGGGTAAGCGTGGAGATGTCCCGTAAAAGCTCGCTCAGGCGTTTGCTTTGCAGGAACGAGCGGTGCACGAACGATTGCAGCTTCTCGGCGGGTAGGTCCGGGTTGGTCAGGATGGTTTCCATGTAACCTTGGATGCTGCTTACCGGCGTTTTAAGCTCGTGCGCGATGTTTTGGGTGAGTTGCCGTTTCAGTCGGGTTTCTTCCTCGTTTGCCGTGATATCGTTGATGCTGATTTCAAAGCTTTTATCCTGGAATAGAATGCATTGGATTAGGAAAATCCGACCGTTTTTATCTACTTGCAAGGATTGCCGCTGCAAGGGTGAAACAAGGTTGCGGATGCTCTGCATTTCCTGAATGTGGTGATTGAGGGCCTCCAGTTCGGACAGGCCAAAAATGGCGTTGGCCGATTGTGCGGGTACGTCCGAAATCAAATTAAGATATTGTATGAACAAGTTGTTGGCAATGATTTCTTTCTTGTCGGGGGTGAAGATGGCCAACCCTTCTTTGGCGGACTGCAGGTGGCTCACCAGCTTCTCGCGTTCCACCAGGAGGTCGTCGCGGGTCGATTTCAGCCGTTGGAACAAACCGACGATGTGGCGGGAAATCTCGCCCAATTCGTTTTTGGGAAAGTCCAGGGTGGTGTCCAGGGGCTGGTCCTTGTCGGCGGTCTCCGCAAAGTCTCGGAGCTGGGCGATGGTGTTGCCCATGCGTTTGGTGGAGTTGAACAACAGGAGCAAGATGACCACCATCATCGTAGCGATGAAGAGGATGAAGCTGTAGTCGGCCTGAAGTTGCTTGTTCAGCAGGGAGTCGTAGGGCCTCGAGCTACGGACGATGTAGTTGGGGTAGCGCTTGGCCGCATAGAAGAACGTTTTGCCTGTTGTTTCTGAAAGGCGGCGCACGGAAACGCCTTCGCCAAAGGCCATGGCACCCTTGAATTCCGGTCGGTTGGAATGGTTTTTCAAATGGTTGGCTTCGGAATCGTACAGCACATTTCCATTGAAATCAATCACGGTGACGCGAAGGTCGGAGACTTTCAAGAAACCCATCACGCTTCGTATGTTGCTTTCGCTCACGCCTTTTTCACTGGTGATTTCGTAAAACAGGTTGTTGTAGCTTTGCAATTGTTCGGTGAGCAGAGCCACGCGGAAGGCTTTTTCGCGACGATATTGGTAGATGCTGATGAACAGGACGAACAGCAGGAACAGGGAGACGATGGTGAGAAACAGTTTCCGATGGAAGTTGAAGAATGGTTTGCGAATGGGTTCAGCCATGGTGCTATTGTTTGTAATCAAAACAGTATCCGTATCCGAGTCTGGTCACGATGTGTTGGCCGAAATCGCCCAGTTTCCTGCGCAAACGGGTGATGTTCACGTCGATGGTGCGGTCCAGCACGTAGACGTCATCCGACCAGACGGCTGTCAAAATGTCTTCGCGAGAATACACTCGACCGGGGTGGGAGACCAGCAACAACAGCATCTCCAGCTCTTTTTTGGTGAGGTCCACAGGAACGTCATCCAAGAATACTTTCTTGCGGGTGGTGTCAATCTTGAGATTTTCGTATTGAAGGATGGCGTCCTTGTCAGAGGGTTCGGCGGCTAGCGTTCTTCGCAGTATTGCTTTGACGCGGACGGTCACCTCGCGGATGGAAAAGGGTTTGGAAATGTAGTCGTCAGCCCCGATGTTGAAGCCGGTGAGCATGTCGTTTTCGGTGTCCTTGGCGGTGATGAAGATGATGGGCAGCGTTGCTAATTTCTCGTTCTTGCGGATCATGCCCGCCATCTTGAAGCCGGAAATTTCACCCATCATGACGTCCAGTATCAGTAAGTTGTACGATGACAAATCTTTTCTCATGGCCTCCTCGGCTGAATTGGCGGTCTCCACCTCGTAGCCTTCACTCTCCAGGTTGAACTGCAGAATCTCACACAAGTCTTCTTCGTCGTCGACGACCAAAATCCGGGCTTTGCTCATCTCTAAATATCGTTGGTTTTTCCTTGGTGTTTCAAGACTTTGGCATCTAAATAAAAGACAATCTCTTCGGCCATGTTGGTGGCATGGTCGCCGATGCGTTCCAGTTTCCGAAAGATTCCCCCCATCTGCAAGGCGTCCGAGGCATTGTTTTCAGGACTTTCCATGATGTATTCGGTCAGAATGGTTATGCTGGCATGGTTGATGTCGTCTACCTTTTGGTCCATCTCAAACACCTTGGTGGCAACGTCGGCACTCTCTTTTTCGAATGCGTCGAACAGGGTCTGAAGCATGCACTTGACCTGGTCAATCATTTCGGCCAATCTCAGTTTGCGGACTAATTCCGGATCCAGCGCCGGTCCAGTAAAATCGAGCACGAAACGGGCCAGCCCTTCGGCAAAGTCGCCGATGCGCTCCAGATTTGTATTGATTTTCAAAGTGGCCAGGACGAACCGGAGTTGGACGGCCACCGGATTGTACAAGGCGATCATGTCTTCCACGTCGCTGTCTATTTTCAATTCGAAGGCGTTGACCCTGCGTTCGCGCATGATGATTTGCCGAGCCTGGTCTTTATCCAATGTGAGCACGGCATCACCGGCGCGTTGCACCTGATTGTAGACCAACGTCCACATCTCGATGGTTTCCTTTTTGAGTGCGTCAAGTTCTGCTTCTACTTTTTGTACCATAGTTGAAAGTCGTAAATGGATGGATTTTAACGCTGCAAAGGTGGCGAACGCTTGTTACAGCCGCGTTACAAACCTATGAAAGAGTGCTTTCCAATTTATTCTTCGCAATTTACACCTTCCAAGTCATTTTTTCAACCGCTTCGTCCGTTTTTTTCAAAGATTTCGTACTTTTGCACCACCAACATCGAATGCGAAAATAGCTCAGTTGGCAGAGCATTAGCTTCCCAAGCTGAGGGTCGCGGGTTCGAGTCCCGTTTTTCGCTCTATTTTTAAAAGGCTGAACCCTAGGTTCGGCCTTTTTTTGTCGCCGTTTCACTTCGGTTTCATCAGTTTGTAACAGATTTGTAATACCCGATTCCGACCTTTGTCGCACAATCTTAACAAACATTTCGAAAACAATGACCCTACTCATCACCATTATTGTTCTGGCACTGGTTTTTGACTTCATCAACGGCTTCCACGATGCCGCCAACTCCATCGCCACGATTGTTTCCACCAAGGTGCTGACGCCATTCAGAGCAGTTATTTGGGCGGCGGCCTTCAACTTTTTGGCGTTCTTCATCGCCAAATACGTTATCGGCGAGTTCGGCATTGCCAATACCGTATCCAAAGCGGTCATCGAGCAATACATCACGCTTCCCGTCATTTTCTCAGGCATCGTCGCTGCCATCATTTGGAACCTGGCCACCTGGTGGTTGGGCATTCCATCTTCCTCCTCGCACACGCTCATCGGCGGTTTTGCAGGTGCCGCCATCATGAGCACCATCATTGCCAGCGGTTATCACACCAGCGGACTTGAATCCATCAAAGGCTCGGTCATCATTAAGATTGCTTCGTTCATTGTCCTTGCCCCACTCATTGGCGGATTGATTTCCTCCATGCTCACTATTTTGATTCTGCATTCGTTCAAAAAAATGAATCCGCACAAGGCCAACAATTACTTTAAAAAATTGCAGTTGGTTTCCTCCGGTTTGTTCAGTATTGGACATGGGCTGAACGACTCCCAAAAAGTAATGGGCATCATAGCAGCCGCCTTGTACGCAGCATATACCAAAAACGGCATTGACATGGGCATCCATTCCATCGGCCAAATGCCCGATTGGGTAGCCTTCGCCTGTTTCACCGCCATTTCACTGGGCACCATGTCCGGTGGGTGGAGAATCATCAAGACCATGGGTTCCCGCATCACCAAAGTGACCCCTCTGGAAGGCGTCGCTGCTGAAACCGCCGGCGCACTGACCCTGTACCTTTCGGAAGCGTTGAAGATACCGGTCAGCACCACGCATACCATTACCGGCTCCATCATCGGTGTAGGTGCCGTAAAACGCTTGTCCGCTGTCCGCTGGGGTGTCACCCGCAGCCTGATGGTCGCCTGGATTCTGACGATACCTGTCAGTGCGGGCATTGCAGCATTGATTTTCTTCCTCTTTGGTAAAACACTATAAAACATAACTTCCAATGAACAATTCATTCTTCAGCCACTTCACCCCCAAAGAACCCAAGTTTTTTCCCATCCTCAAAGAAATGGCCGATGTCATGCTGGCTGCTTCGGAAATTATGATTGAATTCGTGCAGAATTACCATCACGACACTGCTCCGGAATTTTACAAACGCATCAAGGAACAGGAGTTGAAAGGCGACGCTTTGTCCAACAAAGTGTTTGACGAACTGGACAGCACCTTCATCACACCCTTCGACCGCGAAGACATCAACATGCTGGCCGGTCGCCTGGACGATGTGACCGACTTCATCAACAGCTGTGCCAAGAAAATCGTATTGTACAATCCGGCCAAACTGCCTGCCAGCGCCCTTGAAATGGCCGGCCTTATTCGGGAAGGTGCCCTCACCATCGGAAAAGCCGTCGACCAACTCGACGTGTTGAAGAAAGATGCCAAGCGCATCAAAGTGTATTGTCACGAATTGCACGACATCGAAAACAAAGCGGACGATTTGTACGAACAATTCATTATCGAACTCTTCGAAAAAGAAACCGACGGCATCGAGCTCATCAAGCTGAAGGAAATTATGGGCGGTCTTGAAAAAACCACCGACGCGGCCGACTATGTTGGCAAGATCATCCGAATGATCATTGTCAAGAACGCGTAAACAGCATTCAACCATTTTTTAATTCCACGGGTTCCGCTCGTGGAATTTTTTTTTGGTCAAATTTTGGAGTCTTTTTGTCATATTTCAAACCTTTGAATCGTTATTAACTGCTTATCTTCGCATCGTTAGTTACCTCAATAATACGATGATGCACATCCGACAATTTTTCAATTGCTTGGTTCTCGCGCTTTTTTTTACGCTGACCACCATGGCAGCGCCTCAATCGGGACCTACCCCCCGCTCGATTTTGAAAAACATGAAGCAAGTTGCCGAATGGCAGATGAACACACCCTTGCAACACAAACTGAACGATTGGACCAACGGTGCCCTATACACCGGTTTGTTGGCTTACGACCGTTTGGCGAAAGATGGCAAGGGCTGGCAATGGCTAAAGGCCATCGGTGATTCCATTTCCTGGAAAACGGGTACGAGAATCTTCATGGCCGACGATTATTGTGTGGGTTCCACTTTTTGTGCACTTTACAAAAAAGACAAGGATCCCAACAAAATCGCACACTTCAAAACGATAGCCGATCAAATCGTGGAGAATCCGCATACCGAATCGCTGGCCTGGAAAAACGCCATCCATTTGCGCGAATGGGCCTGGTGCGACGCACTCTTCATGGGTCCGCCCGCCCTTATGGCATTGTATGAGGTGACCGGAAATAAAAAATACATGGACATCACCAGCAAACTTTGGTGGAAAACAACGGATTACCTCTACAACAAGTCGGACAGCCTGTATGCCCGAGACAGCACCTTTTTTGGCAAGAAAGAAAAGAATGGCGCCAACGTTTATTGGAGCCGCGGAAACGGTTGGGTCATGGGCGGTTTGGTCCGCGTGTTGAGCATCATGCCCAAGAATTATCCGGATTACCAACGCTTCTTGGCTTTGTACAAGGAAATGGCGCCCAAAATCGCTCACCTTCAACAGCCCGACGGAACCTGGCATGCGAGCTTGCTCGATCCGGCCAGCTACCCCGTCCACGAAACAAGCGGCACCGGCTTTTACTGCTATGCGCTCACTTGGGGCATCAACAACAAGATTTTGGATGCCAAAACCTACAAACCCGTTGTTTTGAAAGCGTGGACCGCCCTTGTCGCATCCGTTCATCCGGACGGAAAACTGGGTTATGTGCAACGCATCGGCGCCGCCCCAGACGGCGTCACAGCCAACGATACCGAGGTTTACGGTGTCGGCGCCTTTTTATTGGCCGGAAGCGAACTTTATAAATTGCTGAAATGAAAAAAATCCTGCTCTTCACTGCTTTTTTAAGCCTGTGTTTCCATTTCAGCCCCGTACAGGCTCAACGCCAAATGGAGCGGCTGGGCCGCGGCATCATGGCCATGAACAAGGGCAGCAACCAAATTTACGTCGGTTGGCGCTTACTGGGCACTGACCCGAGCGACATCACGTTCAACCTCTACCAATCGGTAAACGGTTCCACAGCCGTCAAGGTCAATGCTTATCCGATGAAGCTCACGACCGATACGGTTTTGAGCAACTGCAACCTTGCGGTTTCCAACGCCTTTTTTGTAAAGCCCGTTCTGAACGGAGTGGAGCAGGGGCAGAGTTCAGCCTTTACCTTGCCTGCGAATGCGGCAGCCGTGCAATACGTGCTTTCCATTCCCCTGCAAAATCTCAACGATGCCAACATCACCACGCAGAACGCTATGCCCGGCGACGTGGACGGTGACGGCGAATACGAACTGGTGGTGTTCCGCAGCGGCGCCGGCGGCGATACCGCCCGATTGCTCATCGAGGCTTACAAGCTCAACGGCACCTTCCTCTGGCGCTTCGATTTCGGCAAGAACATCAATTTCTCCAACGAACACAACGCCCAGGCCTATTACGTAGTCTATGACTTTGACGGAGACGGCAAGGCTGAAGTCTGCGTCCGGGCATCCGAGCTCTCCACCTTCCAGTCCGGCTCGCCCCAGCAGCGTACCGTGGGCGATGTGCTGCTCAAGGACGGCGTCACGCTTTATCCTCTTAATGGCGGAAACCAACGCCTCACGGCACCGGAATACCTGTACATGCTCAACGGCCTCACCGGCGCCCCTATGGACAGCATCAAGTACGAGCCAGCCATGGGCTCCACCCCGAACACCACCTGGGGCGGCAACGAACGGCCGGTCTATCAATGGATGTCCGTAGCCTACTTGGACGGCATCCATCCAAGCATCGTCACCGAACGTGGCATCGGCGAAGGTTATTGGATCAAAGTGTACGGTTTTGATTTTAGAAACGGCAAGTTCAGCATGCGACCCGATTTCTTTGCCACTCAAGAACCCATCGCCTTCGGCGGCCACTCCATCCGGACCAAGGACATCGACGACGACGGCAAGGATGAGTTTCTGTTCACCGCCGCTGCCTTGGACAATGACCTAAAACTCCTATACAACCAGCATAACAAAGGCCTGGGGCACGGTGACGGCTTCCAGATTCTGGACATCGATCCCGACCGTCCGGGCTTGGAATGGTTTGGCATTCAGCAAAGCAACACCGACCAATTGGGTGCGGCGTATTGGGATGCGGCAACCGGCGAGATCATCAACAAGTTTTACATGGCGGCCGTGGGCGACCCCAGCCGTGGCGATGCGGCCAGCGTCTCACCGACCATCCGCGGTTCGCAGATGTACGGCGGAACTCCTGGCGTGATGGACCAAAATGGGAATTACGTGAACCGTACCAGTTTCACACCCACCGGCACGCTTTATTGGGACGCCGATTTGGCCAAGGAAGTCATTTTGAACGACAATTCCTACCGCGATGCCTCCATCAAAAAATACGACCCGGTCACCGGCAATTCCAACATCTTGTTCAATTTGAAGGCCGACGGATGCTCCAATCCGGCAACCATGGCCGGTGCCACGTATTTCGGCGACATCCTGGGCGACTGGCGCGAAGAACTGGCCATCCAGACCAACGACAAACTGAGCCTGCGCATCTACTCAACGACAACGCCTTCAGCCAGTAGATATTATACCTTGATGAACAATCCCGGTTATCGGGTTCAGCAAACATGTCTGGGAAGAATCGGCGGATTTTATACGGACTTTTATTTTGGTCCGGGTATGACCATGATGCCTCCTTGTCCCTTAGTCGGCGAAGATGTCCGCTGGAGCGGTTCGTTGGCGATCTGGGACAATGGAATCACGCAAGCTTGGTTCGATTCTACCGGATTCAAGGCTTTCCAACCGGCCATGAAAGTCTTGTTCGACGGGTATGGAAAAACGGGCACCGTGTCGCAGCGGTCCGTGAGCATCAACGAAAACGTGGCTCCGGCAGCCGTGACCGTCTCATCCGAATTGTCATACGGATTTACAGGAACAGCCTCCATCACGGGTTCTGGAACGTTGACCAAAAATGGTAAAGGCACGTTGACACTTTACAACGATGCGCTTTTTACTGGTAAAACCATGGTTTGGGATGGTGCGTTGATAGTCAAAAAGAGTCTGGCCAGCCCTGTTTCCGTCTTCGGCGGTACCTGGGGCGGCGTTCGTTCCAAGGGCCTCACCGGCGGCCGTGTCGGTGGGGTAGGGCCTTTCCTGCAAGGCATCACGCTGTTGGAAAAAGGTGGCCTAAGTCCGGGCAGTTCCACCGACGAAACCGATACGGTGACCATAGAGAAAAATTTAACGCTCAAAAAGCGCTCGTATCTGGTGCTCGATTTGAACGCGACACCTTTGTTGTCCAACGATTATATTCGTATCAACGGCAATTTCATTATTGAGGACACCACTAGCCTGTACATCCGAAAAGTGGCCTCCACCTTGGGCGCAGGCTCGTATCCATTGCTGAAATATTCCGGAACACTCACTGGCAATGTCGGTAAAATCCTGCTGGAAGGCATGGACGACCAAATCTGTACGGTATCGATTTCGGACAATACCTTGTTTTTGAACGTGCCAGCGGTGCAGTCGGCTTCCAAAGTTTCCTGGGGTGGTGTTTCCAACAAATGGGACCTGTCTCTGAACAAATACTGGCTTAGAAACGGTGTGGCCGATAATTTCGTGCCCAATGACTCCATCGTATTCGACAATACGGGTGCGGCTCAGTCAACCGTACAGTTGATCGGGCAGATCCCGGTGGGCAACATATTGGTCAATGCGAAAAACGATTATACCCTCGCAGGATCCGGTAGTCTGTACGGCAGCGGTGGACTGACCAAAACTGGCCGTGGCAAACTCACGCTCGCCACCAACCACTCCTTTACCGGCAAAGTCTCCGTTCTGGGTGGCAGTCTGGAAATCAAGAACGATGTGCTGGAAGGCGAAGCCAGTCCCCTCGGTTTGGCACCAGTCACCTCCTCCATGGATTTAAGCAATGCCCAACTCCGTTTTTCACCGACCTATCCCATCGGTTTCGATCGTGGCATCGCTTTGACGGGAGCGGATACTATTTATGCCTCGCAAAGCGCTACCTTGGAAGGACTTATTACCGGAACCGGTGGTTTCCTCAAAATGGGCACCGGCAAGGTCAACCTCTCTCAAACCAATACCTACTCCGGCGGAACCATCCTCAAGGAAGGCACCGTTTCCACCTCCCAAAACGACAATCCGCTGGGAACCGGCCCCATCACCTTTGCCGGCGGTAGGCTCACGCTTTGCGACAACGCCAACAACACGGAAACCTTCAGTGCGCCCATCGTTGTACCCGCTGGGGTCACCGCCCTGTTTGACCTGGATTCCCGCATCAACCTCACCTCCAACGTGACCGGCGCGGGCACCATCACGCTGTGGACGCCCTACGTGCGTGCTGATTTGTCCGGCAATTGGTCGGCTTTTACCGGCACCATCAACGTGACCACCGATGCCGACGGCGGCGATTTCCGCGTGAACAACGCCTACGGTTTCGCCAACGCCTCCGTAAACCTGGCCAATCTGGTCTACGCCTATCGCAACAGCGCGGCGACCCTTGAATTGGGCGATTTGAGCGGCGTTGCCGGCTCCGTCGTGAGCAGTACCCCGCTGGTGGTCGGCAATAAGAACACCAGCACCACCTTCAACGGCATCCTCACCGGCACCAGCTCCATCACTAAAAAGGGCACCGGCTCCTGGACACTCACCGGCGCCAGCACCAATACCGGCACCACCACCATCAACGGCGGCAAGCTCATCGTGAACAACACCACGGGCAGCGGCACCGGTACCGGCTCCGTCACAGTGAACAGCACCGGAACGCTCTCCGGCACCGGCATCATAACCGGCGCGGTGGCCGTCAATACCGGCGGAACCCTTGCCCCAGGCAACAACGCCATTGGTACGCTGACCGTCAACAGCAACGTCTCGTTGGGCGCTGGCAGCACGACCGAAATGGAAATCAACCGACTCTCGGCCACCAAAGATCTGCTGACCACCACCGGCACCTTGACATTGGGCGGCACCCTGAAAATGGTCAACCTCGCCATCCTGGGTTATTCCAACGGCAACGAGTTCAAACTCTTCACCGCACCCACCATCAAAGGCGGCTTCAACGCCATCCAACCTGCCACACCGGGCGACGGACTGGTCTGGGACACCACGGCCCTGCTCACCACCGGCACCATCGCCGTCCGCACCGCACCCACTGCCTTGCACGACGCAGAATGGGCCAACATGAAGGTCTTCCCGAACCCCACCACTGGCAAAGTCTACCTGAACAACCTCCCCTCGACCGGCACTCTGCTGTTGGAATCGCTCAACGGTAAAACCCTGATTCAAAAAACAATACAAGTTTCGGCTGAAATGGACCTTGATCTGACCGACTATTCCGCAGGCATCTACCTGTTGAAGCTCATCAGCGACAAAGACACCTATTTGTTTAAAATCGTCAAGAAATGAACCTTCCTAAACTGCTTTTGGCATCCTTTTTGCTGCTACCGCTCACCCAAGCATTTTCAGCCGTTTACTACGTCTCACCAACCGGTTCAGACGAAAACCCTGGCAGCAAGGAACGTTCGTTTCTGACCATCCAAAAGGCCCAAACGGCTGTTTCACCGGGCGATACCGTCTATCTCCGCGGCGGCCTTTATAAAATGGCTGAAACCCAGGTTGCACAGAAGCGGGGCATTTGGGCCTACGTCACCTTGCTCGACAAAAGCGGCTCACCAGGCAAGCCCATCCGTTATTGGGCCTATCCGGGCGAACGCCCCGTGTTCGATTACAGTGAAATCAAACCTGCCAACCTCCGAGTGTTCGCCTTCCAAGTGAACGGCTCTTGGATCCATTTGAAAGGCTTCGACGTGACCGGCGTTCAAGTGACCATTCTGACCCATACCCAGTCGGAATGCTTTGACAACCAAGGCAGCCACAACATCTACGAACAATTGGCCATGCACGACGGCCAAGCCATCGGTTTCTACCTCAAAAACGGTTCCGACAACTTGATACTGAACTGTGACGCTTACCGAAATTGGGATTTCATTTCCGAAGGCGGCCGTGGTGGCAATACCGACGGGTTTGGTTGCCACCCCTTCAAAGGCGGAACCAACAATGTGTTCCGAGGTTGCCGCGCCTGGTTCAACAGCGACGACGGCTACGATTGCATCAACTCCTCCGAAGCCGTGGTCTTCGATCATTGCTGGTCGTTCTACAACGGATTCACCCCCGATTTCAAGAGCCGCGGAGACGGCAACGGATTCAAGGTGGGCGGTCACGGCGCCAATCCATACGTGGCTGAACTCCCGAATCCAATGCCCTCGCACACCGTACAGTTCTGCCTCGCCTACCGCAACAAGGCCAACGGGTTCTATGCCAACCACCATGTGCTGATGGGCAGTCATTGGTCCAACAACACCGCCAGTGGCAACGGCTGCAACTTCAACATGCTCAGCAAGATGATTGTGACCGACCCGCAAACCAACAGCCAACGCGCTGTGGATTGCCCCGGCATCAGCCATGTGTTGAGGAACAACCTCTCGTTTCAGTCCGGCTACGGTCGCGATACGGTAAATTTGGGTTCCTGCGACATCCAAAACAATTCGTTCAGCCCCAAAGCCAACCTGCATGTAACCGCCGCCGACTTTGTCAGTTTGGACGAAGCGTTGCTCACTGCGCCTAGACAAGCCAACGGCGATTTGCCGGTGAACGGATTCCTGCGGTTGAAACCCAGCAGCAAACTGCTCGGCCTAGGTTTCTGACCCCAAAAATGTATCTTTGCAGCAAATCTATGTTTATGAAGCGTTTCTACTTTTTGGTCCTGGCCGTCGCAATTCCACTGGCAGCTTTTGCCGGCACTCCCTGGTCTCAACGCATGGTTGAGGCACATGGCATCAAAGACTTCTATAGCAACAAGACCCTGAAGACCACGCTTTCAGCCTCTGGATGGGATTATGTCACCGGCTTGGTGGCCAACTCCGTGCTCAAGGCCTGGGAGATGTATCCCGCTAAAACCGACTACTACACCGCCGTCAAGACCATGGCGGACAAATGCATCACCACCGGCATTGCCGCCTCGTTGGGTACCAGCAACATCGACGACCTGGCAGCCGGAAAGATGTTTTTTGCCTTGTACCGCAAGGCCGTTGCCGATGGAAACACCACGGACGCTGCCAAATACAAGGATGCAGCCACCCTCATCCGCAACAAGCTGAAGCTCACCCATGCCCGCATTGCAGTGGGTTTGCCCGGAGCAGGCGGCTTCTACCACAAAGCCTCTTACCCGAACCAAATGTGGCTGGACGGCCTGTACATGGGCCCCGCCGTCTATGCCCAATGGCAGGCTGAATTCGGCGCGACCGACTCTGCGGCCACCAACACCTCCAGTTGGTCGGACATCGCCTTGCAGTTTAAGACGTTGAACAAGTACACCTACGACAGCGTCAAGCAACTCAACTACCACGCCTGGGCTGCTATACCCTCCGACGCCAACGCGTTCTGGTCCAATCAAGCGGCTCCCTTTAAGGGTTGCAGCAAGGAATTCTGGGGCCGAAGCATGGGTTGGATGTTCGCCGCATTGGTGGATGTGCTCGAAATCATGCCCAAGGACCATCCCGACTACAACGAACTGCTGCGCATCTGCAGGCAAGTGGCCACCGGCCTGAAACGTTGGCAGGATCCTGCATCCGGTGTCTGGTTCCAGCTGCTCCAATACGATGCCACCACCAAAGCCAGCGCCGCCGGCGACCCCGTGACCGGCTACAACAAAGGCACGTTGCCCAACTACTTGGAATCTTCTTGCTCCTGCATGTTCACTTATGCCTTCTTCAAAGCGGCTCGGTTGGGGCTCATCGACGCCACGACCTATTATCCGATTGCCAGAAAAGCCTATGCCGGCTTGCTGAAAACGTTCATCACCGACACCGGTACTTCGCTCAGCATTGGGCAAGTATGTGCCTCGGCCGGCTTGGGACCGTCCAGCAACTTGACCCGTTCGGGCACCATCAATTACTACCTCTGCGGCTCGGACGTGACCATTACCGCCAACGAAGGCAAAGCGGTCGGTACCTTCATCATGGCCTCCCTTGAATACGAAAAATACCAGGCAGACTCGCTGAAAGCGACGCACATACGCTACCCAAATGCCAGCTGTTGCGAAAAGGAATGCAGCATCAATGTGCCTTCAGACGGCATCTACATGCTCCGATTCACTTCACCGGACTCCTTGCCGTACACGCTCAAGAGCAACTGCAAGGCTGGTGAGAATCGAATTTTGTACAGCCTTACCAATGAAAATGCAAAAGCCAGCTGCGAAGTGTATTCCGCAGCCGGCCAATTGATTTCCAAAAAAGTCTTGTGATTTTTAAACGATGGACAGGGTCTGTGCCAACACTTTGTAAAGCGGTGTGGTCGGATGTCCGATGAGCTTGGATAGTTGATGTCCGTCGTCAAATAGGTCGCCTTTTTCGGTCGCAACGTTTGTATTTCCATAGAACTGAGCCCACATCTCCGGCACACCGGCACCTTTCAGAGCAGCCACGTAGTCTTCCACTGGCAAGTTCTTGTATTCAACAGTCTTTCCGGAAAGCTTGGAAAGCTCGGCGGCGAATTCAGCCATCGTAAAGGCTTCGTCCCCTGCCAATTCATAAACTTTTCCGTCTTGGCCTTCGGTCGTTAGGACGGCAACCGCAGCCTCGGCAAAGTCCGCACGGGTGGCAGAAGCAACTTTCCCTTCGCCTGAACTACCGATTAAAACGCCGCTGGCAATGGTTTCAGCCAAGGAGCCTGTGTAGTTTTCGGTGTACCAGCCGTTCCGTAGCAAAACAAAGGGAATACCGGATTCAGCCAGGACTTTTTCCGTTCCAAGATGCTCACCGGCCAGCATCAATGTGGAAACGTCGGTACGCAGCAGACTGGTGTACACGATTTGCTTGACCCCGGCCAGTTTGGCAGCTGCGATGACTTTGGTGTGTTGTTCCAACCTTTTTCCGATTTCATTCCCCGAAATGAGCAGCAACTTGTCGATGCCTTTCAATGCTTCGGCATTCGGTGATTCATAGTCGAATGTTACCGCAGCCACACCCAAATCGGCTGCTTTCTGAGGCGTGCGAACCAGTACGACAATGTTTTCAGCAGCTACTTTTTCTTTCAATTTTTCAACGACGATGCGGCCCAGTTGACCGGTCGCTCCGGTAATCCCGATTTTCATAATGTGACGTTTATTTGGTTACTAATGTATTTTAACTTACTTTTGGAGAGTCAAAGATAAAAAGTAACTAATCCATCCGCAAGAAGGTACCTTTTTGTTTGTTAGTTACCATAAAGTTACGAATGCTAATCCACAAGCTGTTATGGACCAAAAAAAAATAAAAGTTTTTAGCGACGTCGAAAATTGCCCCGTTCGCAATGTGGTGGACCGCATCGGCGACAAGTGGTCGGTGCTGGTTTTGTTGGCTTTGGAAGGTGGAGGCGTGTTGCGTTTCAACGAAATCCACAAGTATTTGGAAACCATTTCGCAGAAAATGCTCACCGTCACATTGAAAACACTGGAAGCCGACGGATTGGTAAAACGTACGGTTTATCCGCAGATTCCCCCGAAAGTCGAATACGAACTCACCGACCGTGGAAAAACATTATTGCCCCACTTGCATGGATTGGTATCGTGGGCCAATGAAAATATGGCTGAAATCAAGGATTCCAGGCTACAATTTGAGTCAAAATCTACTATCTGATAAAACTGGTCATCACTTTTTGCTTCCGTGCGGGAGCAGGAATCGAATCCTTGGTCGCTTCGCGCATCTTCAGTTGCCAAGCCATATTCTCACCCAATGTTTCCATAATCTGCACACCTTCCAAATCTTGGTTGGCATCCCCAGGAACCGTTCCGTGGATGATGTTCCAATAACTCGAATTGGCCAGCATCATTTCCGAATACGACAGGTAATGATTCAGCGTGTCCAACGTGGAAGAACCACCGGTGCGCCTCACGGCCACGACTGCGGCACCCACTTTGTGGCGGAAAAAGTTACCATTGCTCAGCGAAACATAAAACAACCGGTCCAGGAAACTTTTCATCGTTCCTGCCACCCCCGAAAAATAAACGGGCGAGGAAATAATGATGCCATCCGCTTCCTTGATTCTCGGAATCCACTCGTTGAGCGGGTCGCTGTTCATGCTGCATTTCGAATCTTGCGTCTTCCGGCATTTCCCGCAAGCCATGCAACCTCTGATGTCCTTGTTTCCCACATGGATGATTTCAAATTCGATTCCGTTTTCTTCCAGTTTCGAACCGACCATTCTCAAAGCGTGATAGGTGTTGCCCTCCTTGTGGGGACTACCGTTGATGGCGACTACTTTCATATTTTACTGCTTAAATTCATTCTCAATACTTTCCCTCAAATCGTATAAAAGCCATTCCTTTTTTAGGACAGAAGCTTTTTCAGTTCTTAAAAGGTGGATGAAATCTTCAATCCCGATCGGCTCGTTCCCATTGCCGTGAATCAAAACGATGCTTCCGCCACGGATGGACTGGCCCTTGGCCAACCAGGCGTCGCTTCCAATCGGAATCAGCCCATAATCAACCACTTTGTCCACGATGGTATTGTCCGAAACCAATCCTGGAAAACGGAAAAAAACCGAAAACAGAAATCCGTGCTCCAACAACGCTTTCTCCGTCTCAAGAATCTCAAAATTCAAATCCGTGTTCGGCTCCAGCAAAAAATTATCCTTCAATGGCAGTTGCGGGTCATAATGGTGATTGTACGTGTGATTGATCCAAGTCACCTTGATTTCATTCGAATCGATCAATTGCTTGAGCCACTGTAAATCGGCTGAATGCGTGAGCATGAATTTCCCCGTAATGGACAAAGCGATGGGCACCGGTTTCTCTGCTTGATCGAATTCAGCAATGACTGAACTCAAAACCGACCGGTCCAAGGGTTTGTGCGAAGGACATAAATCAATAGTCAGGCTCACACCCTTTTCTTTTGGGTAACCGTGGATGATGCCGGAATTCTGCAAAGAAAAAGATTGACCCCTTGCTGTTTGGAGCGCCTTCGCATAGGCTGTTTGGCCGTGTGTCAGGTTGATTTGCTGCCAGGTTTCTGTTTTGACCGAAATCTGTGCTGCAGGTATCAGCTCCGTCTCCAAATTATCTGGATCGACGCCCACATAGAAGGGCTTTCCATCCTTATTGAACGCCCTGATGACTAAAAAATCCTTGCTCTTGAAATGTCCCTCGCCGATACAGATTTTATAATCACGGATGTCCGGCTGGGCAAGCAGCGCCAAATTGCACAAAATCAGGATTACTAAAAGCAATAATCCTTTCCGGATGGACATTTTTTAATCAATTGAAGTGGTAAAGGAATATCAATGTGGCGTTGAACGCCGGTTTTTTTTGATCCTTGATTTCGAGCGTCACATCGATTTCAGCCTTGCAGGTGCCTCTCAGATTCACGATGGACGAAAGCTTGGCCGAAAGTCGAACTTCGCTGCCGACCAAAACAGCCTGACCAAACCTCAGTTCCTTGATGCCATAATTTACCAGCATCTTCAGATTGTTCACCTGAATGACCTGTTCCCACAAGAAGGGCAGGATGGAAAGCGTTAGGTAACCGTGTGCAATCGTCGTGCCAAAGGGGCTTTCATTCTTGGCTTTTTCCACATCGACGTGAATCCATTGATGGTCCAAGGTGGCATCGGCAAAAAGATTGATCTGATTCTGCGTGATGGTGTGGTAGGGTGAAACACCCAATTCCTTACCGATGTATTGTTCGAATTCCTGAAAACTGTTGATGACTAATTTCTCCATGATGAAATACGTTATAGGTTGAAAATTTGCAGGCGCAAGATAGGGATTTTTAGTGAAATTCCTGCACAATTCAACCTGTAATGTGCATAAAAAACATGCAATTACTTATATTTCAATCGCTTAATCATTCGGGCTTTCAATATCAGAATGTCCTTCAAAGGCTTGTCTGTTGCATCTGTCTGCACACCTGCAATGCTGTCCACGATGTCCATCCCCTTCACCACTTCGCCAAAAACCGTATAATTTTGGTCCAAATGCGGCGCTCCTCCGATGGTCTTGTACACCTGCCGATGCGCTTCCGGAATTTTATAGAGCACCATCGTTTTCAACTCCGCCTGTGTCAACTCCTCCAACTTCGCCTGAGCAGCCTTCAGTTCGAACGGATTCGCCCCTGCCTGGTTCAATTTCTGCATCGTTGCGAAAAGTTCCGCATTGGCAGGATTCGTAATCACCTTACGGTAAGCAATCCCGTGATTGATGCGCTTCTCCGCTTTGTCCAAGGTGCTGTCGTTAAACACCTTCCCTTGAATGATGGTGAAATGCAATGCGGCCGAAGCCTGCGCCGGATTGTATTCGTCGCCCTCCCTGGCAGCGTTCAAGGCTCCCCGCTTGTGAAAAAGGTCGGGTCTGAACTCTGCGTCGATGAGTGCCGGGTACTCCGCAGGCAAATCTTTCCCAGTCTGGATCAAAAAGGTCTTGATGATGCGGTAAAAATTCAGACTGTCCAACTGGTGCAGGTTCACCAACTTGGTGAAATTGTCCCGATGCTTGGGCGTTTCATCGGACAACCGGAGTACGATCGGGCCGCGTTCAGTCATTAACTCAACGTCTTGTTTCTGGATGCTTTGGGCGGTTTGTGAGAGGCAAATTGCCGCCATCAGTAGAAGCGGAGCGGACTTTTTAAAGGTGATTTTAGGCATCTTGAATTTGAATTTAGGTTTTTTGCGATCCAATTGGATTACAATGGTTTCGCCAATTTTGTCGTGCAGCGCCATCCGGTTCGGATTCCAAAATGCTTGTACATAGCCGAACCCGAACTCGAGGGCCGATGCAAAATAACCCAAACTCCGCTCAATGGCATGCCACAATCCTATATTTTCATGGTACAGCGATACAACCTTCAAGCGGTACGCCTTTTTCCCAAGGCTCTGCCCTTTGAAAAAATAGAACGAAAATGCGAAATAGAACACCGGTAGCAGTCCGAAAACGTATTTCATCAGCGTGATTGCCCACGATTGCGTGTTGGTCATTTCAACCTCCACCTCAAAAATGCCCTTGATATTTACTTTCGAAATGTTCATATCAAATAAGGCAAACACGATGATGATGCTTAAATAAATCGCGATCAGAACCAGCCAGTCCAGCAGAAACGCCGCCAATCGTTTCCTAATTCCGGCAAGAACAAATTCAGTGAGGTGGTATTCATTTCGTGTTTTGTAGTTCATGGTTGGTGCTGATTTAAATGGATGAACTTCCAAATGTACCACTATTTTCCATCCACCAAAAAAAATAGCACCCGCAGTTGTTGCGGATGCTATAGTTTAAAGTGCGCCTGATAGGACTCGAACCTACACGCCGTGAAGCACCAGATCCTAAGTCTGGCGTGGCTACCAATTACACCACAGGCGCCTTTTCCCAAATGGGACTGCAAAAATAAGCAAAATTTGCGGATTACAAAATCAATCGAACAGCTTGGTTTGACCAATGATTTCATCCACGATGTCGATGACGGGTTTTCCGGCGTCTTCATCCTCGATTTCTACTTCGACCGGTTCGGAGGGCTCTTCTGAAACCTTTTCTTCGGGGAATCGGGTAGGCTCGAGCTCGTTGATGGTGCCTATCGTGAAGGTGGTCAGGCGTTTGCCCTTGGCTTTAAAACTCTTTACTCCGATGAATTCGTCGCCGTCGATGACCAGTTTTTCTCGGAAACTGTCGCCACCGCCGAAGGCCACTTCGATGCGTGGGTAAACGACTTCCGAAAGTAAAATCAGTTTGGATTCCGCATTGTCTCCAATGAACGACTGCGGTTTCAGGCTGATTTCCAATGGGAACCGCTTTAGATACGGGTAATTCTGCTGGTCAGCATCATATAGCGCTGCCGTCCATATCTTATCCGCGTCGAATTTTTCTACAATATCGACATCGTCGTTGTAATGGTTGCTCAAATCGAAGTTCGTGGTATAGAAATGCCCGTTCTTGGTGATGATCAGGATGCTTTCGTCGCTTTGGAACTCGCCGATGTATTCGCCGCGGCCGTCGTAATTGAGACGAAGCACGTCACGATCAAACCAAACTTTGCGGCCGCCCAGTGTGGAACCACCTTTTTGTTTCAACGCAATTTTGTGAATATCGTTCTTGGACAAGATGTTGCCCATGGACTGACGACCCTTGATGGCGATTTCGCTGAAATCCTTGTCGAACTGCAACTTCTTGATGCGCGGGCCCGGCTTGAGGGTCACCTTGATGACTTCGGCCTCACCGTTGGGGTTGGCGCTGAAGTACACGATGCGGGAACCTGGAACGCCTTGCGTGAGGTCGTACTCCTTGTCGCGTGTGGTGCCACTCACGGCAAAGCGCTTCATGTATGTGGCGCCGTCCTTGCCGTTCCGATACACCAAATTGTAAATGGTGCGCGAATCGTTTTTCTTGAAAATGTTCACGTACAGGATGTTTTTGCCTACGAACATTTTTTCGGAAACCTTGACCACCTTGAGCTTGCCATCCTTGTAAAAAATGATGACATCGTCAATGCTGGAGCAGGCGCAAATCAGCTCATCCTTTTTCAGACTGGTACCGATGAAGCCGTCCTCGCGGTTGATGTACAGTTTCTCATTGGCTTCCACCACCTTGGCCGCCTCGATCGTGTCGAAGTTGCGGATTTCGGTGCGGCGTGGGAAGTTTTTACCGTATTTTTTCTTGAGCCCCTCGAACCATTCGATGGTGTAATGCACCAGGTTGGCCAAATTGTGGTCGATTTCCTCGATTTGAGCAAGCATGCCTGCAATCAGTTCTTCCGCTTTCAAGGTGTTGAACTTCAGGATGCGGCCCATCTTGATTTCGAGCAGCTTTAAAATGTCTTCGGACGTGATTTCACGGATGAACGACGGTTTGAACGGCTCCAACCGCTTATCCACGTGCTTAATAGCCGTTTCAATGTCCTTGCTGTCTTCAAAACCCTTGTCCTTATAAATGCGCTCTTCAATGAAAATCTTTTCGAGGGAAGCGAACAGCAGGCTTTCCAAGAGTTCAGCCTTATGGATTTCGAGTTCGCATTTGAGCAATTCCATCGTATTCTCGGTGGAACGGTTCAGTACATCGGTAATGCGCAGAAAAGCCGGTTTCTCATCCCGGATGACGCAGCAGTTCGGTGAAATGCTGATTTCGCAATCGCTGAACGCGTACAGGGCGTCGATGGTCTTGTCGGAAGAAACGCCGGGCGCCAGATGCACCAGGATTTCCACGTTCTGAGCCGTATTATCGTCCACCTTACGCAACTTGATCTTGCCCTTGTCGTTGGCCTTCAATATGGATTCTATGACGGAGGAAGTCGTCCTACCGAACGGTATTTCGGTGATGACCAGCGTTTTATTATCTAATTTGCTGATTTTGGCACGAACTTTGACGGCCCCGCCGCGCTCCCCATCGTTGTAGCGGGTCACATCGATGTAGCCGCCCGTCTGGAAATCCGGGTACAGTTCGAACGAATCTCCCTGCAGGATGGCGATGGAGGCGTTGATGAGTTCGTTGAAATTGTGCGGCAAAATCTTGGACGAAAGCCCCACGGCGATGCCTTCCACGCCTTGTGCCAGCAAAAGCGGAAACTTCACCGGCAAGCAAATCGGTTCCTTGTTTCTTCCATCGTACGAAGGCTTCCATTCCGTCGTTTTCGGATTGAAAACGACTTCCAGCGCAAACTTGGACAGCCTGGCCTCGATGTAACGCGGAGCGGCGGCGCCGTCACCCGTGAGAATGTTCCCCCAGTTCCCCTGGCAGTCTATCAATATGTCTTTTTGGCCCAGCTGAACCAAGGCGTCACCGATGGAGGCGTCCCCGTGTGGATGAAACTGCATGGTGTGCCCGATGATGTTGGCTACTTTGTTGTAACGGCCGTCGTCAAGGCGTTTCATGGAATGCAGGATGCGGCGCTGAACCGGTTTCAGCCCATCTTCGATGTGCGGAACGGCGCGTTCCAAAATAACGTAGGAGGCATAGTCCAAAAACCAACTTTGGTACATACCCGAAAGCTGATGGCGGATGCCGGCGTCTTTGACGTCGGGAACCTGATATTCGGAATGTCCGCCGGTTACGGCTTCAGCATCCGGGTCTAATTTAGCGGATTTTGGGGTAGTTTCAGTGGTGTCGGTCGCATCGTCACCGATTTCCTCAGGCAAATCGCCTTCGGGCACGGTTGCGTCGTCTTCAAGGTCTTCTTTCATAGAAAAATAACGGATAATAGGGCAAATATAAGCAAAAAAATCACTTACTTTGCAGCCCGGTAAAAAATAATCCGATATAAAATGGCTCAACAAGAAGACGTATTTAAGAAGCTCGTTTCTCACTGCAAGGAGTATGGTTTTGTGTTCCCCTCCAGCGAGATTTACGACGGTTTGGCAGCTGTCTACGACTATGGTCAGCTGGGTGTGGAACTCAAAAACAACATCAAGAAATACTGGTGGGACTCCATGGTTTTGCTGAATGACAACGTGGTGGGTCTCGACTCCGCCATCTTCATGCACCCGACCATTTGGAAAGCTTCCGGTCACGTGGACGCATTCAACGATCCCTTGATTGACAATAAAGATTCCAAGAAACGCTACCGTGCCGACGTGCTTATCGAAGACCAATTGGCCAAATACGACGATAAAATTGACAAGGAAGTGGCCAAAGCAGCCAAACGTTTTGGCGATAGCTTCGATGAAATCCAGTTCCGTGCCACCAACGAACGCGTGGTCGAAAACCAAGCCAAACGTGACGAACTGCATACCCGTTTTGCAAAAGCATTGAACGATAGTAACTTGGATGAACTTCGCCAGATCATCCTCGACGAAGAAATCGTTTGCCCCATCTCAGGTACCCGCAACTGGACGGAAGTGCGTCAGTTCAATCTGATGTTCTCCACCGAAATGGGTTCAGGCGATGGCGTTCAAAAAATTTACTTACGCCCCGAAACTGCCCAAGGTATTTTCGTGAACTATTTGAACGTGCAGAAGACCGGCCGCATGAAGATTCCCTTCGGGATCGCTCAGATCGGCAAGGCGTTCCGCAATGAAATCGTGGCTCGTCAATTCATTTTCCGCATGCGGGAGTTCGAACAGATGGAGATGCAATTCTTTGTAAAACCCGGAACCGAGCTCGAATGGTTTGCCAAATGGAAGGAAACTCGTCTGAAATGGCACAAGGCCCTGGGCTTCGGTTCAGCCAAGTACCGTTACCACGACCACGACAAATTGGCTCATTATGCGAATGCAGCTACCGACATTGAGTTTGAGATGCCCTTCGGTTTCAAGGAAGTGGAAGGTATCCATTCCCGCACCGACTTCGATTTGTCCAGCCACGAGAAATTCTCGGGCAAGAACATCAAATACTTCGACCCCGAACTGAACGAAAGCTACGTGCCCTTCGTCATCGAAACCTCCATCGGCGTTGACCGTACCTTCCTGAGCATCATGGCCGGATCGTACAAGGAAGAAGTGTTGGATGGTGGTGAAATCCGTGTGGTCCTGCAGTTGCCGCCGTCTTTGGCACCCATCAAACTGGCTATTTTGCCGCTGGTCAAAAAGGATGGTTTGCCCGAACTCGCCCGCAGCATCATGAACGACCTCAAGTTCGACTTCAAATGCCAGTACGACGAAAAGGATTCCATCGGAAAGCGTTACCGCCGTCAGGATGCCATCGGTACGCCGTTCTGCGTAACGGTGGACCATCAATCATTGGTGGACCAGACCGTGACCATCCGACACCGCGACAGCATGAAGCAGGAACGCGTTAACATTAGTGCTTTGCGCGATATCATCACTGCCGGCGTTAGCATGAAAGAACTTTTCAAGCAGATTACAGAATAAGTCTGGATACAAAAGTTAAAGGGGCTGCATTTTCAACGATGCAACCCCTTTTTGATTTTTGAGCGTATATGGAACAGACTACTTTTCAGTAACCTGATTTTGTTTTAGTTTAAAAACAATGGGCAGCGCATATTGGAGGGCACAATTTTTATCGTTTCGCTTACCCGGAATCCAATTGGGCATGATTGATATAATACGAACCGCTTCGGTATCCAAAGCCGGATCTACACCCCGCGTCACTTTAATGTTTGTCACCTTGCCAGTTGAATCTACCATAAATGAACAGATGACCTGGCCTTGAATAACCTTTTCCATGGCAACTTTTGGGTATTTTATGTTTTCGCGAATGAATTTCATCAACGCTTCATCGCCTCCAGGGTAAGTGGGCTTTTGAGTGTTCGTGTTGATTACCAAAACACCGTTTCGGCCCATTTCACCGTATAGTGAAATAGCAGCATCGCCTTTCAGTACACTTATTTCTTTGATGTTCGCGGGGTCGATGTTCATTGCCTTGGCGTATTGATCTTCCGTGGCTGTTCTGAAATTGATGCCAGCAGAGATCGCTGGTGAAATGATTACACCATCCAACACAATCAAAGGCTTTGCCTCCTCTGCTTTTCTCTCATCGGTAGTGACCGTTTTCTCGGAATTCCCACTACTTTTGTCTTGCGGGCTTGTGTTCGGATTTTGACTGGTGCTTGGACTTGGAGTCGAACTCGGGCTTGCGGGCGCCGAGACGTCCGTCCAGCTCAATAACTGGTCGAATTCTCCGGCTGATTGCGCCTGTAGGTTGGTGAACTCGGGTTGGGCAAAACCCAGCAGCGCGAAAGCTGCCAGCGGAAGTACGGTTGCGTACTTGGCGCGTGCCCATGGACTTGATTTTTCTTTTAACATCATGGTGATACGTTTTTTTAATGAACCGTGATTAAAGCTGTTGGCCATGGAGTAGAGTCTTGTGCCAGCAGCTTTTTCTATGATTAAAAGCTGATATTTTTTTGCGTTGATGCCTTTTTTTAGAACCTTGTCATCAGCCTCAAATTCGTGGACGGCCTGCAACTCCTGCCGCAAAAGCCAGACGGCGGGATTGAACCATTGCACCAGGATGCAAAGGTCGGTGGCCAGCAAATCCCAGGAGTGACCCAATTGGATGTGCGCCATTTCGTGTGTCAGAATGATGTCTTGGTTGTCGGCAAGGTCCTTGGAGGAAACGACGATGGACCGCATCCAGCTAAACGGGGCAATGGGCAGTTGATGGGTAAACAAGGTGATTCGGCCTTCCATTTTTACTGCCGTGCATTTTCGTAAAAGCGTGTTAAGTACGATTCTGTTTCGTAGAAGTCTCCCTGAAAAAAACAAGAAACCTGCTGCGTAAAACAAAGCCAAAAGTGCAATGGTCAAAGGGAATGACTTTATCGGCGTAAGGGCTTCGGTCGGTACAAAGCCAACCACCTGAACGCTGGAGACGATGGTCGAAATCTGCACTTGTGGTCTGAACGCAATTTCCATGAGCATGGCGCCTACAGGAATCACCACCGAAAGCAGCAACATACTTAGCAAAGCCACCCGGTTGAAGCGATGAAACGTGTCTTTGCTAAGCGCCAATTTATACAGCAAATAGAACAAAGCCAAGCAAATAGCCGACTCCAATAGGAGGACAAGAAAGGTTCCCATGGCTAAAGGGTGGTCTTTGGTTTGGCGAGCTGCCCGGCTTCCACTTCGGCCACCAATTGTTTGAGTTCGTCGAGTGAGATGTTCTCTTCCCGAACTAGGGAGGAAACCGCCCCAAGAAAAGAATTGTCGAAATACTTGCTCACAACATTGCGAAGTGTGGATTCTCGGAAATCTTCCTCGCTCACCAACGTTGCATATTGGTAGGTGTTGCCATAAGCTGTATGCGTGAGGTAGCCTTTTTCCTCCAAGCCGCGAACAATGGTGGACAAGGTGTTAAAATGTGGTTTGGGTTCCTCATAGAAATCAAGCAGTTGCTTGACAAAAAGTGGACCTTTGTCCCAAAAGAAACCCATGAGTTCCTCTTCTTTGGCGGTTAATGTTTTCATAGTTCATTCGCAATTGATACTGCAAATAAACTATGAAATCCAGTTATTCAACTATAAAATCCAGTTAAATAACTATAATATGTAGTTTTATTAATTATCCGAAGTGATAGACAGCAATTTGATGTCGAAAATCAAGGTCGAATACGCGGGTATGGAAGAAGAGCCCGATGAACCGTACGCTAGGTAATACGGAATGAACACCCGCCATTTGGAACCGATCGGCATGCGTTGGATCGCGAGGCTCCAGCCATCGATCACACCCTTGCCGACCGTGAACGAATAACCAGTTTGGTTGTAGTCGAATGCGGTTTTCAAGGCCAGGGGGCTGTTGTATTTGGTGGTGTCATTCCACAACCAGCCGGCGTACGTCACTTTGACAACATTGCCGATAACAGGAATTTTGCCCGTTCCCGTAGTAAGCACTTTGTAGTAGATGCCAGGGTAGCCGTTGGTGGGATCACCAATGGTGTCGATATCGCTGTGGCCAGCCAGGCCGTCAAAAAAAGCCAGGTTGTTGTCTCTCCAAGTCGTATCGCTGTTGGAGGAACAGGAGGCAAAGCCGAAAGCAATCAGTCCGAGCAGCAGGGCTGCCAAAGTCAATTTTCTCATACGATTCTGAACAAGTTGGCGCGAAGGTACTCAAATCCCCTTTCAGCCGAAACTATTTAACGTTATTTTTAAATTCACAAAGCCGGCAAACTAGTACCGTTCATCTTTTGGTACAAATCGAGCGCATACACGTCGGTCATGCCCGAAATATAATCCAATGCGGCCTGAATGCGACCGTAAACAGACTCGGAATTGATTTCGTATTGCTGCGGAATTCTGGCCAACAGCACTTTGGAATAGGCCCTGTCCGGGTTGTTCACCGCCTGAGTCACTTCGTGCAGCAGCGTGGTGATGATTTTGTAACCCGCCAGTTCGATGTCCAGCACGTCCGACGAACGGTAAATGCGCACCAGCGAAATCTCGGCGATGCGTTCGAAAGCGGCTTTGGACTCCGCATCCACCAATTTGATGAGCGGTTTGGTAAAAGAACCGTCCAAAATAGCTTCCTCGTTTTCCACGAACACCTGGGTGCAGGCTTTGATGAGGCGCCCGATCACGCAGGAGCGCAGATAGGCTATCTGTTCGTTGATGTCATCCACCAGCAACAGCGTTTCTTTGATATGCTTCAGTCGTTCCCCGCTGAAGTAGTTGAGCATCAGTTCCTTGGTTTCGTCCGTGCCGATCAGTTTCAGTTTGTGGGCGTCTTCCAAGTCCATGATTTGGTAACAAATGTCGTCCGCGGCTTCAACCAAAAACACCAGCGGATGCCTGCAAAAACGGAGGTCGGTATCCGGCACCCTGATGAGCCCAAGTTCCAACGCTATTTGCTCAAAACCCTCCACCTCACTGTTGAAGAACCCGAACTTGGCTTTTTTCGGGTTGGCCAACGTCGATGCATACGGATATTTCACGATGGAGGCCAATGTGGAGTAGGTGAGGGCGAACCCCCCTTTTCTACGGCCATTGAAGGTATGCGTAAGTAGGCGGAACGCGTTGGCGTTGCCTTCGAAGCAAGTGAAGTCGGTGTATTGAGAAGGTGTTAGCAAGTCCTTATAAATGAGCCCTTCTCCTTCGGTAAAGTAGGACGCGATGGCCTTCTCACCCGAATGTCCGAAGGGCGGGTTTCCCAAATCGTGCGCCAGACAAGCCGCCGCCACGATGTCGCCCATCTCCGTCAGTTCCTGGTGCTCCAGTTGGTACTTCTTCCTTAAATCTTTTGCCACTGCTGAACCCAATGAACGGCCGACGGAGGAAACCTCCAGACTGTGAGTCAATCGATTGTGGACGAAAACACTCCCAGGCAAGGGGAAAACCTGCGTCTTGTTCTGCAGCCGACGGAACGGCGAGGAAAAGATGAGCCGGTCGTAATCCCGCTGGAATTCGCTCCGGTCGTGTGTGCGGTCGTCCTTAAACGATTCGTTTCCAAAGCGTTTCGAAGATAGAAGTTGCTCCCACTGCATGGTTTGAATGTTTGTTTGAATGTCCGTTTCGGGACGTTTACGCAAATGTAGAGAAAACATCCTATAAAAACACTTAATTACTCGGTGCACGTACGGGTTTCATCGATTTTTCGTACTTTTGCCTGTCTTAAAACGTTCATCACAACCCCTTCTTTTCAATACAATGCGCATTTCCATCGTCAACCGTTCCAAACACGAACTTCCGCAGTACGCCACCGCCCATTCGGCAGGCATGGACCTCCGTGCCAATCTTGATTCGCCCATCGTGCTCAAGCCGTTGGAACGTTGCCTGGTGCCTACCGGCCTATTCATCGAACTGCCCGTCGGTTTCGAAGCGCAAATCCGCCCCCGTAGCGGTCTGGCCCTCAAAAAAGGAATCACCGTGCTGAACACCCCGGGTACCATCGATGCCGATTACCGCGGCGAAATCGGGATCATCCTCATCAACCTTTCGGCCGAGGCTTTCCAAATTGAAGACGGCGAACGCATTTGTCAAATGGTCATTGCCGCGCACGAACGTGCCCAATGGGAAGTGACCGAATCGCTGAACGAGACTGAACGCGGCGCCGGCGGATTCGGCCATACCGGAAAAAAATAAGCCCATGCGCGTTCGATTCCCCCTGGTTTTAGTTTTATCGTTGGCCTTGGCGTTGCCAGTGGCTTCGCGCAGCAAGTCTAAACCAGTGGTTTCAGCCACAGAAAAAGTGGTTTCAACCTTGTCTGAAAACGACCGTCGTGCTTCGGACTATTATTTTCAGGCGGCCCTAAACGCCAGGCAGCAGAACCGCTTCGACGAAGCCTTCAACCTGTTCCGCCAATGCCTGGAGATCGATTCGCTCAACGCCCAGGCATGGTACGAAGTCGCCGTTTTCTACAACAACATGAAACATCCCGAATGGGGCGTCGATGCCATGGAAAAAGCCTGGAAACTCGATCCTCAGAACGATTGGTACACCTTCGGCCTAGCCAATATGTACTTGGCACTCAAGATGGTGCCCAAAGCCGTGGTGCTCTATGAAGGCTTGCTCAAAACGCGCTCCAGCGACGAAAACCTGCATTACCAACTGGCCGCGCTCTACAACCAGAGCGGCAATTACCAAGCCGCGCTCCGCCAATTCGACGCCGTCGAGAACCTCATCGGCAAGAACGAATCGGTCAGTATGGAGAAATTCAAGATTTACAAGGAGCTGGGTAAGCCCAAGCGTGCCATCCGCGAGATGCAGGCGCTCACCAACGACAATCCCTTCGATGTGGAATATGTACTGATGTTGGGTGACGCTTGGTTGGAACTTGGCAAGCCCAAGGATGCATTCAAGCAATTTCAGGCAGCCAAAGCTCTCGACCCCGGAAACCCATCGGTGTCCCTTTCCATGGCCGATTATTACAAGGAACTCGGTGACAGCGTCAAAGCGCAGGAACAGCTAATTTCAGCCTTGACCAATCCCAATACGGATGTGGACACCAAACTCGAAATCTTCACACCCATCCTCTCCAACGCCATGGTTTCGGCCGACAGTGTCAAGATTCCTTCTTATTTCGAAATCCTGCTCGACCAACATCCCAACGACTACCAAATCCGGGCCTTGCATGTGGAATACCTCATGAACAAAGGAAAAAAGAACGAAGCCAAAACCGAACTGCGCACCGTACTCGACCTGAATCCGAATCAGCTGGACACTTGGAAAAAATTGCTTCAACTCAGCGCTGAAGCCAACAATCAGAGCGAAATCCGACTCATCTGCAACGATGCCATCAAGTATTTCCCTGCTGAACCCATTTTTTGGTTTTACCTGGGCTTGAGCTGGTATCCAGAACAGGAAGATCAAGCAGTTGAAGCCGATTATCAAGAAGCGATCAAAGCCTTTGAAAAAGCCATCACCGTGTCCAAACCAGAAGACAACACCTTCATTTCCAGAGTCTATGGGCTCATCGGCGATGCATACCTCTATCTGAAAGACCGTAAGGCATGCTACGACAATTACGAAAAAGCCTTGACAATGTTTCCAGGCAACATCCTGGTACTGAACAATTACGCTTATTATCTCTCCGAAGACAACGCCGATTTGGCCAAGGCTGAACGCATGTCCCGAAAGACCATCGATGCCGAGCCGAAGAATTCCACGTACCTGGACACCTACGCCTGGATTTTTTACAAGGAGGAGAAATTCAGCCTAGCCAAAATATACATCGAGCGGGCTGTCGCCAACGAGCCTGATCCTTCCTCCACCATTTTGGAACATTACGGTGACATCCTTTGGTTCAACACCGAGACTGATGCGGCCATGGTACAATGGAAGAAAGCGCTGGAACTACAGAATCCTTCGGAAGAACTCGTTGAAAAAGTGGAAACCGGCAAATTCGTTTCACCCAAAAAATTACAACCATGAATAAACTGATCGTCGGTGGTTTTTTAGTGCTGGCATTGACCGTGGCCCTCACCGGCTGCCGTACATCGAAGGAAATCACCCGAAAAGTGGCTTCAGTCGATGTGAAGAAATTGGAAGGGTTCCTCCATCAATCCACGCCTTTCAAGACGCTTGACTCCAAGGTTGAGTTCAAATTCAGTCCCAAACAAGGGGTGGGCGCCAGCATGAAGGGTACCATCCGCATGAGCAAGGATAGTTGCATCCTCATCTCCATTCAGCCTTTTGCAGGGTTCGAAGCTGCCAAGTGCCTCATCGTCCGCGACAGTGTGGTGCTGGTGAGTCGCTTGCATAAACTTTATTCCGTCGAAAAACTGAGCCAGTTCGCCTACAAGGATTACGTGAGCATCTCCGCCATTCAGGACCTACTGACCAATCGGATTTTCATTCCCGGCGATCCGAATCCCAACGATCGCAAGATTGCACGCTTCGACCGTTTCCGCCAAAAGGACACCGAAGGCTTCCGCTGGGCCGAAAACAGCTACATCCTCGATTTCATCGTCAACAAAGACGACCAGTATGCCACCTTGAAGGCTTATCGCCCGGAATGGGATCAGCAGGTGTTCGTGAATTATTCCTTGTTTTCGGCCGAAAACGAGGTTGATTTTCCCCACGTGATGGCCATCACCACCGAGGGTTTCAAAGTGAACTACAACCTGCAAATCACGTTCATGAAGCCGCAATTCAACACCGATACGGACTTTAGCTTCACAATACCTTCGAGTTATAAGAAAGTGAGCACGACCGAAATCATCAAACGTTTTCAAAATCTGATATGAACCGAATAATTGTCCTCCTGGCACTGATGTTGGCCTGCTCTGGATTGTTCGCCCAAACCAGCAAACGCATCACCGATCTGGAACAAAAAAGGAAAGCGGCGCTGGAACAGGTTGAAAAGACCACCCAGATGCTCAGCACCACCAAGCGGACTGCTCAAAACATCCTTTTGCAGCTGAATGCGCTCAACAAGCAAATTTCAGCTCGCGAGGCTTACATCCGGGAGCTCAACAAGCAAATGGTCATCATCACGGCAGAAGTGGACGAAAACCAGGCTGAATACACCGAACTGAGCCGTCGTTTGAGTGTGAAGAAATCCATTTACGCCCGTTCGTTGCGGCTCATGGCCAGACGCAACCAGACGGAAGACAAGCTCATGTTCATCCTTTCAGCCAAAGACCTGAACGAAATGGCGCGCCGCATGCGGTACCTGGACGAATACGCCCAATACCAAAAGGTGCAGGCACACCAGATTTCACGTAAGCAGGACGAATTGACCGACAAGCGCATCGCCCTGGAACTCTCGTACAAGGAAAAAGATGCTGTTAAAGGCAAACAGCTGAACGAAGCCGCTCAACTGCAACGGGAACAACTTGTCAAGAAGCAGCTTTCGGCTGAACTCAAAGGCAAGGAAAAACAGCTCAAATCGGACCTGGCCACTCAAAAAAGGCAAGCCGACCAATTCGCACGTCAAATCCAGAGTATCATTGCCGAAGAAATGCGCAAGGCCAACGAGAAGGCAGCCGCCGACAAGTCCAAGCCCCGTGCGGCCGAAGTCAGAGGCGGTTACGCCATGACGGCCGAGGAAAAGCAACTTTCAGGCGATTTCGGTTCCCATCAGGGTGCGCTGGGTTATCCGGTCTCACTGCCTGGCACCATCGTCGTGCATTTTGGTGAAGAGAAATACCAGGACCTCAAGTATGTGCAGAATGCCAGCAAGGGCATCGATATTCAGACGCGTGACGGTGCCAACGCCATGTGCGTGTTCAACGGAGTGGTGAGCAAGGTGTTCGCATTGCCGGGCTTCAACAATTCGGTCATTGTGCGTCATGGGAATTACCTGACGGTCTATGCAAACTTGAGCACTGTTTATGTCCATGCTGGTCAGAAGGTGAGTACCGGTACGGCCATTGGCAGAATCTTTACCGACAGCGAGCAGGGCAATCAAACCATTCTGCATTTCCAGCTTTGGAAAGATACGCAGCGGCTGAATCCGGAAAACTGGTTGAAACGTAGATAAAAAATAAGAGCGGAAATTTTCCGCTCTTATTTTTTATAGTTCCAGTCCGTTTAAAATATCAAGATAAAGATCGATACCATCTTGAATCTCATCCAATAAAATATACTCGTTCGGCGTATGCGACCGCGAGGACTCGCCAGGCCCCATCTTGAGCGTGGTGAAGGGCATTCTGGCCTGATCGGACAGGGTGGGGGAGCCGTATGGCGTGCGGCTGTTTTCCAGGCAAGCGACGACGACCGGATGTCCGGGGTCAATCCGGGAAGAGTTCAGCCGGAAAGAACGGGCTTTCACTTCGCAGGGAACTTCGGCTTTGATGATTTCGAAGAGTTTCTCGGGAGTGAAGAACTCGTTGATGCGGACGTCCACCACGAACTCGCACTTGTCGGGCACCACGTTGTGCTGGGTGCCGGCGTTGACCATGGTCACCGTCATCTTGACCGGGCCCAGGAAGTTGGATTGCTCCTCAAATTTCTTGTTCTCAAACCATTGGATGGCCTCAATAGCCTTGTAAATGGCGTTGACACCTTCGTTGCGGGCGGCGTGTCCGGATTTGCCGTGTACCACGCAATCGAGTACCATCAGGCCTTTTTCCGCGACTGCCGGTTGCATGCCGGTGGGTTCGCCAACGATGCCCAGCGCGATGGGCGGCAGTTTCGGCAACAAAGCCTCGATGCCGTTCTTGCCCGTTATTTCCTCCTCGGCGGAGATGCCCAGGACGAGGTTGTATTTTTGGGGCGTGGTGCTCAAGATGCGAAAGACTTGGATAAGGCAAATCAAACTGGCTCCAGCGTCATTGCTGCCGAGGCCGACAATGCGTGTGCCGTCGTTTCTGGGGTGGTACGGGTCGTGTTCCCAGCCGTCGGTCGGTTTGACCGTGTCCATGTGCGAGTTCAGCAATATAGTCGGCTTCTTGGGGTTGTAATCGGGTGAGACCGCCCATAAATTGTTCAACTCCCGATGCACCTCGATGTCCCGTTTATTCAGCCAGGCCGAAAGAAAATCGGCGCGTTCGTCCTCATTCCGGCTCAGGGCGGGAATGGAAATCATTTTCTCCAACAGGGTAACCGCTTCCTTGAAATAGCTTTCGTTGTTCATGCTACAAAGATAAAAATCTTCGTCAAGAAACAGTTTCGGGTATGTAATTATCCGGAAAAATGTCGTATAATTGCACATAAATACAAAATATGAGCATAATGGAATTAATTCATTTCGCCCGGTTGGTCCCGGAAAAAGCCGCAAAATTAGGTGACAAAACTGCCATGCGCTTCCGTGAATACGGAAAAGGCACTTGGAAATCCATCTCTTGGAACGATTTCAAAAGGGACGAGACCCGCTGTGCGAAAGCCTTGATCGAGCAAAGCATTCTCGAAAAAGACCGTGTCGGCATCTTCTCCCAAAACCGCGCCGAATGCCTCATAGCCGAATACGCCATCTATGCCAACCGCGCCGTGAGCGTGCCCATGTACGCCACCAGCACGACCGCCCAAATTGAATACATCATCAACGACTCGGGCATGCATGTGCTTTTTGTAGGCGACCAATACCAGTATGACCGTGCCTACGAGGCACAACGCACCTGCAAGGGGCTGAAGCAAATCGTCATCTTCAACCCGGACGTACGCCTGGCCCTGGCCGATGTGCATACCATGTACTTCAGCGAATTCCTGCAAACCGGCCTTTTATCCAAATCGGATGCTGAACTCGAAACCCGTCGGCAGAACGCCAAGGACGAAGATCTGGCCAACATCATGTACACCTCGGGCACCACGGGCGAACCCAAAGGAGTCATCCTCACACATACCATGTTTCTGGAAGCCATGCGCGTCCACAATCAAAAGCTCACGGCCATCGGAGAGGACGAAGTTTCCCTTTGTTTCCTCCCGCTCACCCATATTTTCGAAAAAGCATGGTCGCATTTCTGCCTGCACAAAGGCATGCGGATTGACATCAACACCCGCCCCACCGACATTCAGATGATCCTGAAGGAAGTGGAACCTACCTGCATGTGCAATGTGCCCCGTTTTTGGGAAAAAATTTACGAAGGCATTCAGGATGCCGTCAATGCCAAACCCAAAGCCGTCCGCCGCATGTTCGACGAAGGCGTCCGCATTGGTCGCAAATACCACATCGACCTGTTGCGCAAGGGCTTGCCCGTACCTTTGACGCTCAAATGGCGCTATATGTTTTACGACAAGGTGCTGTTCAGTACGGTGCGCAAAACGGTTGGCTTGCAGAATGCCAAGATTCTCCCGGTTGCAGGCGCCCGCCTTTCCAACGACTTGCTGTTGTTTTTCCGCTCCATCGGCCTGCCCATCTATTACGGTTACGGTTTGACGGAAAGCACCGCCACCGTTTGCGCCTACGACGAAACAGGTTATCGGGTCGGTTCGGTGGGCAACCTCATCGATGGCCTTGAAGTAAAGATTTCAGCCGAAGGAGAAATATTGCTGAAAGGGAAGACCATCACCCCGGGTTATTACAAGAAGCCGGAAGAAACGGCCGCCTGCCATACCGCCGACGGATTTTTCCGCACCGGTGACGCCGGGTTATTGGACGGTGAGTTCCTCATGATTACCGAACGCATCAAAGATTTGTACAAGACTTCCAACGGCAAATACATCGCACCGCAGAAAATCGAAACTGCCCTTTGCGAGGACCGTTATATTGACATGGTGGCCGTCATCGGCAATGAGCAGAAGTTTGTTTCTGCCCTCATCGTGCCTTCGTTCGAGAAGATTCCTGAACTTTGCAAACAATTGGGTGTCGAATTCAGCACCTTGACAGAAGCGCTTTTGGACGAACGCGTGCACAACTTCTACGAGGAACGCATCCGCAAGATGCAGAAACATATGGCCAGCTACGAGCAGATTCGTCGCTTCACCTTGTTGACCCAGGCATTCTCCATGGCCAACGGTGAACTCACCGACACACTCAAGATTCGCCGCAAGGTAGTGGCTGAACACTACGCTGTGGAGATTGCGTCGATGTATTGAAAAAATCGTACCTTTGCGGCCTTACAACTGCATTGAATCATGATTACGACCGAACAAATCAAATCCGTTCAGGAACGCGAACAGGCTCTGAACCGGTACCTCGACATCGACGCCAAACTCATCCAACTCCAAGAGGAAGAAATCCGCACGCAAGTGCCTGGTTTCTGGGACGACAACAAGGCTGCCGAGGCGCAGATGCGCAAGGTCAAAGCCATCAAAAACTGGATTGATTCCTATTACGAAGTGGTGAACGCCAACGAAGAGTTGGTGCTTTCCTTCGATTTCTACAAGGAAGAAATCACTACCGAGGAGGAAGTCGATGCCGCTTATGCGCATTGCATCCATTTGCTGGACACCCTGGAACTCAAGAATATGCTCCGCAAGGAGGAAGACAAGTTGGGTGCTGTTTTGAAAATCAATTCAGGAGCCGGCGGTACCGAAAGCCAGGACTGGGCAGCCATGCTCTTCCGCATGTACCAGCGCTGGGCAGAATCCCAAAAATACAAGTGCGAGATTACCAACTGGCAGGATGGCGATGAAGCAGGCATCAAAACCGTGACCATGACCATCGAAGGCGACTATGCCTACGGCTACCTCAAAGGTGAGAATGGCGTGCACCGCCTCGTCCGCGTTTCGCCCTACAACGCCCAAGGCAAGCGCATGACCTCCTTTTCTTCCGTATTCATCGTACCCTTGGTGGACGACACCATCGAAATCGAGATCAAGGATTCCGACATCACTTGGGACACCTTTCGTTCCTCCGGAGCTGGCGGTCAGAATGTGAACAAGGTCGAAACTGGGGTTCGCCTGCACCACGCACCCACCGGCATCTCCATCGAAAATACGGAAAGCCGCTCGCAGCTGGGCAATAAGGAAAATGCGTTGCGCTTGTTGCGTTCGCAGTTGTACGAGATTGAACTCGAAAAACGCCGTCAAGAGCAACAAAAAGTGGAAGCCGGCAAAAAGAAAATCGAGTGGGGTTCCCAAATTCGCAGCTACGTCTTTGACGACCGCCGTGTGAAGGACCACCGCACCGACTATCAGACCTCGAACGTGAATGCCGTGATGGACGGGGACCTGGATGGGTTTATCAAAGCCTATCTGATGGAGTTCGGCGGGGAAGAATAAACGATCAAAAACAATCGAGGGGTTCAAATTTTCATTTGAGCCCCTCGATTGTTTTATTTGGGTCATTTTATTTGGCAGCTTTCGCTTTCTTGTCTTTTTTATCCTTGTCTTTCTTTTTGTGATGTTTCTTTTTGTGATGTTTCTTCTTGTCTTTAGCCTTTTTACCTACGTCTGACCTTATTTGGGTTTGAACGGTAGTCGTCGTGTTTGTCGCTCTTGATACGTTACCCAACATGACACTTCCTGTCAGGAAAATAGTGAGCGATAAAAACAGAAAAATCACAATTTTTTTCATACGAACGACTTTTTGCATTTTGAAGGTGTAAAAGTAGTCTGATAATGGGAACTTTATTCATGTTTAACATCTTTTCACTATAAATGGATCGTATTTATATCCATATTATTTCGTTTTTTTGAACGCTTTTCCAGATGGCGTGTACTACTTTACAAACATCTAAATTTTTTAATGTATGAAATGCTCCATCAAAATCTTTTCAGTAGTGGTCTTTGCCGCTTTTTTCCTGCAGGGCTTCGCCCAAAAACCGGAACCTGTTTATTCCGTTGTTCGCCAAATCCACGATTTCGACTGGTATGAACAGCAGGCCAAAGCCTGGAAACAGGAAATAGACAATGGCAGCACGAATGCGATGGCGTGGATTTATTGGTCGGAGGCCAACCGCATGGCCCATCTTTTTTGCGATGCCCAGAAATGGGAAAGCAAGAAGGGCACCTATTTCGTAACCAACGAACAATTGGTTGAAGCGGCTGAAAAGGCCATCCCCAACAGTTTTGAGTTCGATTTCCTGAAAATGCGGGCTGAACAAAACAACAAACCCGTCTGCAACGAATACTTGATGAAGGCGCAAGCCCTGAGGCCCTACGACAACTTGCTATTACCGTGGCTCATGAATCTATATTTGTTGAACAACGATAGCGCACAGATGAAACAGGTGGCTTCTAAGTGGTTTGAAAGCAACGAGATGCCGCAGGAGCTGTACACGACTGCTTACAACAATCTCATTTCATTGGAACCCAACGCCATTTTATTAACCTATGGCGATAATGACTCCTATCCTGCTTGGATTATGCAGAAAGCTAGAAAAATCAGGCCCGACGTTTTGATACTGAACATTCCGATGGCCACCAATTACGATTCGTACCGTGAAAAAATGTTTGCCGCAAATGGGATCAAACCGTTGGTTTTTGCGAACGATTCAGCCCGCACCGACCAGAACCTGTTCAAGCACCTCATCAACAACGCCGCCGGTCGCCCCCTTTATGTTTCTGTCTTCACCAGTGAAGAAGTATACAAGGCCTACGCCAAAAACATGTACTTCGTCGGATTGTCGCTCAAGTACAGTCCAAAGCCGTTTGACAACCTAGCCGTTCTACGCAACAATGTGGAAAATAAATACTTGATGGATTTTCTGAAGCAATCGTTCCAAAACAACCCTGCACAAAGCGCCGTCAATATGGTCAACGGTGGCTACTTGGCTTCGTTTCAGAAATTATATGCCTATTATAAACGACTTGGCGAGCGTGACAAAGCTTTAAAAATAAAGGCATTGGCCGTGACGGTTGCCCAGAATTCGGGTCTGACCGGTTGGTTGAACTATTTTGACAAGTAAGTATGCCGCTGTTTTCTAAAAACGAGACGATCCGTTCGGACGAGGAACTGATGTCGCTGCTCACCAAGGGTGGGCAGTCGGCGTTTGATGAACTCTACAAGCGGTACTCCAAACCGATGCTCAACTTTTTCTACCGGATGCTGGACCGGGACCGGGAGCGAGCGGAGGACATGCTGCACGATTTGTTTCTCAAAATCATTGAAAAGCCGGAGTTTTATGACTCCACCCGTTCGTTTAGAGCCTGGTTCTACACCTTGGCCGGAAATATGGTGCGGAACGAATTCCGAAGCCGCGAAGTCAGCAAAGCGTATGGTCGGAAACTGTCAGCCCAACCGGAGGAATTCATGGATGGCCCCGAGGCCGCCTTGGACCGGGAGTTGTTTGAACAACGCTTGCAAGGAGTGGTCGACCGCTTCGAACCCGAACAGAAACTACTCTTCAAACTCCGTTTCGTCGAAGAAATGACGATTTTTCAAATTGCTGAAATCATGGAATGCGCCGAAGGAACCGTCAAGTCCAGACTCTTTCACCTCACCCGCCAGATGGCGCGGAAACTTTTGATATACAAACCACTATGAATAAAACAGACTTGCGTCGGATGATGCAGAACCGTCGATTGGAGGAAATCGAACCCTCCGCAGCTGTGAAACAAAAGCTGGATGCAGCTTTGAAAACCAGGAGAACGAAAGCCGGCATCCATTTGCCGCTCTACCAATGGGCTGCGGCAGCAATCCTTATCTTGCTTGCCGGTGTTGGCATCGGTCGGTTGTTTGAAAGGCCAAAGCCAGTCGTTCAACGACTGGTGCAAGTGGTCAAATTGGTGGATCGCCCGGTTCGGGAAATCAGATACGTCAAAGTTCCTGTATCAACCGAACCACTATTAACCGCCAAAGCTGAAACCGTTGCAAAAGATTCCGTATCGGTTTCAGCAAAAAACATCTCGGGTGAGAATGATATGGCCGCGATGGACATCAACAGTGTTCAAAGTGGCATCAGCATTGGCGACGACTCGGTTTTGCAAAAAATGATGGTCACCTTGTACTAGCTTCTTTCATGGAAAAAGTAAAGGCTGCACCTTCATGGAGCAGCCTTCGCTTTTAAATTATGCTTAGTGGTTGTTATGCCAGTTTAACATTGACGGCATTCAAGCCCTTTCTTCCTTCTTCGAGATCAAAGGTCACGACATCGTTTTCTTTGATTCTGTCTTTTAGGCCGTTTGTGTGAACGAAATACTCTTTACCTGATTCTTCGTCCTTAATGAAGCCAAAGCCTTTTGCTTCATTAAAAAATTTAACTGTTCCGTTGTTCATTGTGTATAATGTTTAATCCGGCAAAGATAGGCATTAAATAATGGCTATTGCATTTATTTTCAATTATTTATTTTTATTTATTGCAAAGTTGCGGTTACCAAGTTAAAAAAGGTCTTAAAATTTTCAAAAAGAGTGTTTGTAAACTTATATTTACAAAATCGCAATCAACCGTAACCTACCTGATTACTCTAAGAAGTCCAGTGTAAGCACGATAATCACTGATGTGGATATCATGAATCATTCTATCCGCTCTTTAAATTGCCTTTTTTTCTTGATAGCCGTATTTTCCATCAAAGTCCAAGCAGACCAAATGCTTGAAGTCGGACAATCCTACAATTTTGCACAAGCGCCGCAAAGCACAGTTCCTTACCAAGTGCAGATCCCTGCTGCCGGCGAACTGACCATACACTTGAATAATTGGCATTCAACGTTCGATTGGGGTACGGCCACTTCACAAGCGTTTACGATGTCCATTTCGGCAGTTTATTGCCCCGATGCCTACGAGCCCAATGAAACCATGGCTTCTGCTACTCCTTTGTTGCTGAACTCCATACTCACCGCCTACCCGTGGCGTCAAGTCAATATCTCTTCCGTTTGGGGCGACGAAGATTGGTACAAAGTCGATGTCCCATCGCCTGGAATGCTGCAGATCAACCTGTCCAACTGGATCGGGGTGTACGACTGGATCAAAGACTTCGACCGACTCTATGTTTACAATGCAGCGGGCACTTCATCGGATTAAGTGGCATCACCTTGGATGGCATACTGGTCAAAACCACCGTTGTTTCAGCTACAGAAAAACAGTACGGAATTTCAGACCTGAAACGGGGCACTTATTTATTGGAATGCACCTCCAATGGACATCAATATCGACAAAAACTGATGGTTGCGAGGTAAGGCAATAATTTCGCCGAACTCAGCCACATTCTTTCACCAAAAAAAGGGAGGGGTAACTTCAACACGTCGGGATACCCCTGCTCATTGCATGTAAGTGCCATGAAATCAATTGTAATTTTAGCAAAACGAAAGAATGTTTCCTGAAAATGGATTTTATTTGAATCGGAAGATTTTTATCGTGTTTTTTGAAATGATTCATTTCTATTAGTAATGTTTCCATTTGTTACAGTCCTTTGGAAAGATTATCGATATGTTTACACTGACTTGGTAGCGGTTGTCATGGGCACTCGGAAACCACAATGGAAAAAATATTCTCGATTTAGAATCTTAATCAATTTAGTATGAAAACACTCAAAACTCTACTCTCTCTATTGGTAGCGGTTGTGCCGTTGTCGGTTTTTGGACAGACCGTCTACGATTTTGACGCAGGCAACGGGCTCAATCAAATCACGTTAAGTACAGGATCGACTGCACCCTTGGCTGTAGGTACGTTTTCGGACAACACGACCAATGTGCTGAACCTTACCACAGGCGGTCAAACCTGTGTGGCCAGCCTGAATGCCTTTACCGGTTCTACCGATTGCCAAGTGGTTTGGAAGCAATATTACTCCGACCTTTTTACAACTGAAACCAAAGCTGGTATCGTTTTGCGCTCCACCGGGAGAACCTCGACGTATGCGAACGGATTAAAAACAGGTTACTATATTTTCCTGCATACCAACCAATTCGGTGGAAACGCTGGTAAAGTGACTTTTCGTTTGATGAAAGTAACGACGACCGGCGTCACATCCTTGTTCTCCTCTGCTGCGACAACCATTACCGGCTTTGCGGCCAACAGCCCATTGTGGCTTCGGGCCAAGGTCATCGGAACGGTGCTGACACTCGATTACTCCATCAATGGCACCACCTGGACCAATGGTTTGAACTATACCGATGCTGCAAACACGTTCCCCAACGCGGGCCTGGTACAAGCAGTTTGGGGTTTGGGTGCCGTCATGAACAATGTTTGTTATTTAGACAACATCACCATCACCAACCAAGATGTTGCCAAAGTCAGTTTGGCCGGAAACAACAAATACACGTACGATGGTTCCGCAAAGGGCCCGTCCAATGCAACTACTGCCCGATTCACCGGTACACCGACGGTAACCTATACTTACCTGGGAATTGGCGCGACGACCTATCCTTCCAGCGCCACTAAACCCACCAATGAGGGCACGTATGTGGTGACGGCTTCTGCCACCGATGGTGTCATCACTGCCACTGACCAAATGGCTTTTGACATTCTTCCTTCCATCGTTACGTACGACTTTACCAATGATGTCACCGGATCCTCACCCATCCAGATGTCTTTCAAAACCAATAAAAGTGGAACAGGTATCATCGAAAATTACTCTACTGGAACCTCCAATGGCTCCAAGACCGTTTCAAAAATGTTCAAACCCAACACCGGTGGAACACTCAACCAAACGTATGTGGCCGATTTGAACTCTTTCGCACCCTCTACCAGTTATTCCATCACTTGGAAACAATACATCACTGCTTCCGGACAAAAAAGAGGTTTCTTGTTGGCTGCTCAAAATGCTACGACGGCGGATGGTGGAACTTCGACAGATACTTCTACCTATGCGGTCGGTTTGAAAAAGGGCTATTTGTTTGTAGTGTATGACAATGGTACCACGAACACGGAGATGAGAATTTACAAATCGACGTACAGCGGCATAACCAACCTATACGCCACCAACAATAAAGCGGTTCCTACATCTGCAACCATTGGTGCTGCACGTTGGTACCGGGCTACCGTCAATTCCGGAATTCAAAAATTTGAATATTCCAACGATGGTGTGACTTGGATCTCGGCTACCGAAAGTACGGATGCAACCTTCCAGCCCGTTGCTGGCAATAAAGTTCAGGCAGTCGGTGGTCTTGGCGGTTTTGCGAACGCTGTATATTATGATTACATCGCCTATACCGACAACAGTGTGGCTCCCAAAGTTCAGTTGAACGGTTCTGTCGTGTATGCTTACAACGGTTCTGCACAATCACCTGTTGCAGTAGCTACCGGTTTCACTTCACCAACCATTACCTATTCCTATTCCGGCAGTGGTACCACCACCTATGGTCCTACAGCGACTGCCCCGACGAGTTCAGGCAATTATGTCGTCACGGCAACAGCCAACGACGGTGTGTTAAATGCCACTTCGAGTGCCTTTACGTACACCATTTTAAAAGCAACTCCGAGCATTGCCGTCTCCGGTACGCAAAACCTCACCTACGCTGGTGTGGCTCAAGGTCCCTCCACGATTGCCTACTCTGGCGACGGCGTTACCTCCTTGGCCTATTCCAGCACGGATGGAGCAGAATATGCAGCAGCAGCGGCACCGACCAATTTCGGTGCGTATCAGGTAAAAGCTTCGGCCACCGCAGGAACATTTTACAATGCAGCATCGTCCGATTATTACACGTTCAAAATCGATCAGAAATCGATTACTTTGGGTGGCATATCCATTGCCAACAAAGTGTATGATGGTGCGATGACGGCTCCAATAACCGGTAGTGCGAGCTATATCGGGTTGGTCAACGGCGAAACTCCTGCAATAACCGGCACTCCGGTGGCCACTTTTGCAGATGCCACAATCGGAAATGCAAAACCCGTAACGGTTTCGGGCTATACGGCACCCAACAGCAATTATTTGCTGACCGGACAACCATCTGGATTTTCGGCCTCGATTTATCCTGTGGTCTCAACATTCTCGAAATCGGGTTCCAGTAATTGGAGTACCGCTACGGAATGGACGTATGCTCCTATAGCAGGAACTGAATTGGAAGTTCAAAGTGGGGAATTGATTGTTGACCAAAACGCTGCCGTCAAATCCATCAAATTGTATCCTGGAGCCAAATTGACCCTGAATAGTGGACAAACCCTTTCCGCCACTCAAAACCTGACGATTCAGAGTGATGCAAACAGCACTGGTACGTTTGTGAATAATGGAGGAACGCTTACAGTGACTTCATCCACGGTTCAGCAATACTTATCCAGTGGCCGAAACTGGTATGTCAGCAGTCCGGTCAGCGACGCCACCAGCGCTGTTTTCGGTGCCGCAATATCATCGACTAATCCCTTGTATTCCTACGACGAAGTGGCTGGAACCTGGCCTCAAATTACCGACAATGCCTCTGCGTTGACAAGCATGAAAGGTTATTTCGTGAATCTGCCCACCTCCACGGTTGTTAACTTTACCGGAACACTCAACGATGGCAACAAATCTGCTGCGCTGACCAATACGGCCGGTTTGTTCGGTGGCTACAATCTGGTAGGCAATCCGTATCCTTCTTATTTGGATTGGCAGGCAGTCAGTGTGGCTAATCCGGATGTCCTACCAACGGTTTGGTACCGTACCAGAACGCTTGGAAATGCGTATACGTTCGATACCTACAATGCAACTGGAAACATTTCAACCAGCAATGGTCCTACTAAAGTGACCAAACTGATCCCTCCCATGCAGGCATTTTGGGTAAGCGCCACGGTTCCGACCACGTTGAACCTTACCAATGCCATGAGATTCCATTCCGATGCTTCTGCGAATCGGTTGAAATCGGCAGATGCAAACCGTTCCATGTTGAGAATGAAGCTTTCGAACGGAGTCTACAGCGATGAGGCATTGGTTTATACGGATGCCAACGCTACCAACGGATTCGATCGTTACGATTCACCCAAAATGTTCACTGACAATACTGCCATTCCCGAACTCTATACGATGGCAGGAAATGAAAAGTTGGTCATCAACGGTTTGAACACGATTCAACAAGATGGTGAGATACCCCTTTACATCAAAACGTCTACCGCTGGTTCCTTTGTCCTGCAATTGAGCGAAGTGCAATTGGACAATGCCTCCCTGCGCGTCATCCTGAAAGACAAGTTCATGAATACTGAACAGGATCTTAGTGACGGTGCGATGTACACCTTCCAATCGGGAGCCGTCACGGCCGATCGGTTCAGCCTCCTGTTTAAATCAGCTACTGGCCTGAATACTGCCGTCAGTGCCAACTCGATGGCCCTATTCTGCAATGCTGAACACCAAATTGAATTGAACTGTTCGGAAAAGGTTGCCGCACATGCCAGTTTGACTATCTACAACACCCTAGGTCAATGTATGGGTAGTCAGAAATTGGATGGAAACCGTACCGTTGTATCGGTTCCGTTGAATGCAGGAGTCTATATGATTTCTGTTAACAATGGCGGTACGGTTCGTACGTTCAAGGTTTGTAAGGATTAATTTTACTTGCACCCCAGATTGTTGTGTCCAACATTCTGGGGTGCATTATGTTTGCTCGGAAATGATGCGTTGTAAATTATTATTTTCTATATGTTGGATCGTTGCTTCCACTTCTTTAGGCCTTTCAGCCCAATCAAGCAACGGAGCCACTTCCAAACTCATTCAGTTCGCCAAGAACGCAGCCCTTTTCGGTTACAACAATCCACAAGAAAAGGTTTACCTGCATTTTGACAACACCGGTTATTTCTTAGGGGAAACCATCTGGTTTAAAGCCTACATCGTCGAAGCCATCGGTCATAAACCTTCACCATTGAGCAAGACGCTTTATGCTGAACTCTTGACCCCGGATGGAGCGATTCTTCAAACCAAGAAGTTCCCTATTGACAATGGTATCTGTTCGGGTGACTTCCAATTGAGGGATTCCTTGCCAGGCGGCTTTTATGAAGTGAGGGCCTACACCCGGGGCATGATGAATTTTGGACCTGAAGTGGCCTTTTCCAGAGTGTTGCCCGTTTTTGACCAACCAAGCAAGGAAGGCGATTATACCGATCGATCCATCACAAACAGACGTTTCACCGTTCCTTATCTAAGGGAAAAAAGCAAGGCGAACGAAAAACTGAACATGGCATTTTTCCCAGAAGGTGGTTCGTTGATTGTGGGTGTAAAATCCACTGTCGCCTTTAAAGTAACTGGAAGAAACGGTGAGAATTTATCCGTATCCGGAACAGTCTTCAATTCGATGGGAAAGGAATTGACTAAATGGACGACGGTGCACGATGGGATGGGTGCATTTTCCGTAACGCCGGATGGAAAGCCGATGTCGGTGAAGGTCTCGTACAACTCCAAGGAAGAAACGGTGGACCTGCCGGCAACTCAAACATCGGGCTATGTCCTGACTATTGATGCCAATGCCGCCGATTCGCTCGCATTGTCCATTCGCAATACCCAAGACCTGAAAAAGACCGATACGTTGGCATTGGTCGCCACTTGTTGCGGTAAGCTCATCGACCTAAAATTGATTTCCCCGTCCGACCACGGTTTCTCCATGACCGTGAAGCGCAACCGTTTGCCCGCTGGAGTCAATCAGTTTACCCTGTATGATGCGACAGGCAGGATACGATGTGAAAGGTTGATTTTCAACATGCCTGAGTCAACATTGAACCCCACTACGACTTTGGCGCCACTCCAGGCTTTGACCAATAAGGCAACCTATAAACCGTATGAACCCATTGTGCTTGAACTGAGTGCCGACACTGCCCTGACAAAAAAGGGCACCTCCATATCCGTTTCGGTCAGAGACAGAAAATCGAGTAATTTTGGAAATTCGGACAATACCGACATCGTTACCAATCTGCTGCTCTCTTCCGACTTGAAAGGCTCCATTTACAACCCGGCATGGTATTTTCAATCCAATGACGCCGAACATCGGTTGGGTATGGACTTGCTGATGATGACACAGGGTTGGAGACGATACAATTGGAAGCAAATGTCGGGGGTGGAACCCTTTACGGTGAAAGAACCCATTGAAGGGGGTTTGCTTTTGGACGGGGAAGTCCATTCCATCTTCTTAAAAAAGCCGATGAGGGATGTGAAGGTCAATTTTTGGATGAAACAAGGCTCCCAAGCCCAACAGGGTCGAGCGATGACCGATTCCACCGGTCGTTTCGCCTTCATGATTAGTGAAAAATATGGAACCTGGGATTTAAACATTCAAACATCGGTGGAAAGCAGTCGTAAAGAATTCCGCATCTTGTTGGATCGTGCGTTCAGCCCACAACCTAAAGCGTATACGGCCTACGACAAAGAAATTTGGACGAACGATACGCTGCAATTGCCGGCAAATGCTGCTGATTCCATTGCCATGTTGTTGGGAGAAGTTCGGTATGCGACCGAAATGACACCGACCAATCCGGAAGGATATAAGGAATATCAACTCAAGGAAGTAGTGAAGATCGGTGACCGAAAGCAGAAGTTTCTGACGGTGGCCGCCAGAAATGCGACCATGAGTTACGACGTGGAGAATGAAGTCGATAAGTTGCAGGATATCGGTCAATCGGAAGCATCCAGCATCACCGAATTTTTGCGGGATACGAATCCCTATTTCATCATCTTGACCGGAGATACTCCGACTTACCGTTATAAATCAAGGCCGGTTGTCTTCAAGATATTCAGCAACGACGCTCAATCGCAAATGGGAGCGACCGAATCGCGATGGGATTTGGCACAGATGGTGCCTGCCGATGTGGAAAAAATCCTTATCTTGGAAGATCATGAAACCATTCGTACCTTTGATCCCACCATACAAAATGATCCGGTGGTGATCGTGCTCATCACGCATGACAATGGTTATCCCAAAGAGCCCATCGGTGTACGCAGAACCTTGTATGATGCGTATTCGGTATCCAATGAGTTCTATTCGCCCATCCATCAGCCCGGAACACCCCTGATGGAATCCGATTACCGCCGTACCTTATATTGGAATCCGGATGTCAACTTGGACAAACAAGGAAAGGCCAAGCTGGAATTCTACAACAATGGAACCTGTCGAGCACTTTCCGTCAATGCCGAGGGTATCACCAGCAACGGTACGCTGCTGATCAAATAGAAAGGTGGACTTAATTATTCAAATGTTCCAATTTTGTTAATCTTAGTAACGAATGAAGCCCGACTTGAAAGGTCTATGGGATACCTTTGCATCATCAATCTACCAACGTATGAAGCACACAATCTCCTTTTCAATTCGTTCTAAAATAGCCGTCAAGTATTTGATCGTTGCCTGCTTGTTTTTCGTTCAATTATTGAACGCACAAACAAATACGCCCTTGCGAAGACCCATTTCTCCGGATCAACCCATGTTCATCGTACACATCGATACGTGGAACTATGCCGACCCACAAAAGATCATCGACCTGATCCCAGCCGATATTCGTCCGTATGTGGTGATGAACATATCTCTTTCCATCAACCACGACGCAACGACTGGAGCCTACAAAACAGTGGAGTACGGTTATGAAACGGCAAAATCCTGGATACGGACCTGTGCCGAAAATCAAATGTGGGTGTTGGTGCAACCGGCCAGTGGTGGTTTCTGTCACTTTTCGGATTTTGATTTGTCCGTATACGAAGAGTTCTACCGAGAATATCCCAATGTATTGGGTTTCAATTATGCGGAACAATTTTGGGGTTTTGATGACCCTTGGTCTGTAACGTATCCACAACGACTTGCACATTTCACGGATTTGATGAAATTGAACCAAAAGTACGGCGGCTATTTGGTCTCCAGCTTTTGTGGTTCGTATTATGGAGCCAGTTTGAATCCCATCGCCATGATGAAGCGGGATGCCAATTTCGCAGCCATCTGCAAGCAGGATCCGGAGCACTTTATCTTGTGTGAGAAATTCACCTCCACGTATGGTTTCTTTGATATAGAAAGCACCTGTCTAGGTACTTGTCTTTCCGGCTACTCCGGTCAATATGGCATTCGTTACGATGAATGTGGCTGGGTCACAACGGCGACGGATGCCACCTATCCTGTTGCAGCCGGTGCGCTCCCCACCATCGATCACGTCATGCTGACCGGTGAAACCGTCATCGATGGACCTGAATTGATTTGGAAGCAATGTTTCCGCGAATTAAGTGCGAAAACAAACTCCGACGGGTACAAGATGAGGCTTTGGGAATGCTTTCCTCAATATAAGAACATCACCATGGATATTTTCCGTAAAATCATTGATGGCTCCTTCCGAATTTTAAGCCGGAAAGAAGTGATTGATCGCACCAAACTCGTGGTGGTCAATGATGTGAATTCCGGAACGGACCAAGACAAATACAGTACCCCACAATATTTGTTTGACGGGCTCTACCAAATGAGCGATGATGGAACCTATTTGAGCAACACCTCCTTCTTCAAAAAGACCGGTCGGTATCCCTCGATTCCCACCGTATATGCACTGGGCGATTCATTGGCCAATACCTTTCAGGTCAAAGTGAACAAGTCGGCCTATTCCACCCGATGGCCGAGCACCACCACCAAGGTCAATGAGTTTAATACCCTGTTCCCAAAAGAATACGATGGTGACATTTATGCCGGGCGCAATGAAAACTCTTGGGTGACATACAATCCTTATAAGACCGGCCAAATGGCCAAGGGATCGATACCATTCAAGTACAACACCTGCGATCATGTTGACCTTACCTACTCGCAATATTCCTTGGGTGTGATGAAGGAATATGCGGATAAGGTGACCTTTTATTTGACGAACTACGACAATTACTTCACCAGTTTGAAGTTTGATACCATCCGTATCTTTGGGAGTGCTACTGAACCAACCTACTCCTTTTCCGACCGTGCCAGCCATCAGCTCAGCTCCATCACCAAAGATTGGACGAACGGTGTCCTGACGCTTTCCGTCAAACACAATGGGCCACTTGACTTGACCGTGAATTGTTCCGGTTCGGCGACTGGACGACTGACCTCCTTTAAAACGGCCAACATGGTGGCACCCAACAAGCCCGCCCCCTACACCGGTCCTCGCCAATATGAGGCAGAGAATTTCAACTATATGAACATCAGTGGAAATTACACCAGTGGGGTGAACAGTGGCATTAAAAACTACACTGGTCAAGGGTTCCTGAAATTTGGAACCAACAGTTCAGCCAGTATAAAGGATACTGTTACAGCTTTAAAGACAGGTGTTTACAAACTCAATATCAAATACGCTGCCTCTGCCGGAAATGTCTACCTCCGGATGATCGTGAATGGAGTCACCAAATATATCACGTTCTTGCAGACGGCAACTGAAAGCACTTGGGCCATCAATACCCAAAGCATCAATCTGAACAAAGGGAACAATGTGATCATTTTCACGTCAACTGGAAGTGCCAACTACATCAATTTTGACAACATCGTCATTGAACGCGACGACAATGGCATTTACAACTTCACCAACGACGTGGCTTCAACGATGGCCACGACACCGGCGGCGCAAGTGCTTACCGTCCAAAGCGGAAGTGCGGGTGTGGTAGCGAATACCGATTCAAAGAATCTGACCGGCAACTGTATTAAATCATACAGCGTTGGTTCAACCAATGGAACTGGGGTTGCCGATTTGGATTTGTTCAAAACCTCTGAAGTCAATTATACCGTTCAGTGGAAGGAATATTACGGAACCACCGGTGGTAAAAAAGGAGTCTTGCTACGTGGAACGGGTTTGAACGGCGCTTGCCCCTATGCCGTTGGTTTGAAGAAGGGCTATTTGTTTGTAGTTCAAAACAACGAGGACAACACCATCACGTTGAAGCCTTACGTCGCAAACCAAAACGGACTGACCGAAAAAAACAACTTTACTACCGGCTTTAAGGTTTTGCCCAATGAGCCTTGTTGGTTCAGAGCAACGGCATATAACAATCAATTGACCTTTGAATGTTCCAACGACAGTCTGAATTGGGTGGGTGGTGATGTGACTTCCTATACCAATTCCAGTTACACTTCAGGCTCCACCCAACTGGTCTGGGGCATGGACACGGGTAATTTCAGTTGGTTGATGGACGATATCCTTACTTTTTCAAGGGTGGTTTCAGTATCTAGGTATGCCATGAGTGGATTCAGTGCCGTCCAAGGTTCCGTTGCTTCTCCTAGCCAAACGTTCACCGTGGGTGGTCAAACGTTGTCCGATAATCTGCAGATTCATGCCCCCGATGGCTTCGAGATTTCGTTGACCGATGGAACCAATTTTAATTCTGACCTTTCACTCGCGCCCTCTCCGACAAATCACAACATTCCGACTACCTCCATTTATCTTAGGCTTAAATCGGGGACCGTGGTGAAATCGATTTCGGGCTCTTTGACTATTGCTTCGAATGGAGCGTCCAGTTACGCCATCGCGTTATCTGGATCGATCGTTCCCCCTTCCGTTAAGAAATGCTATGATTTCTCGAGTGATGTGGCAAGGGGATACGCAACGACGCCTCCTGCCCTGAACATCAGTGTAGGAGCAGGGAATCAGGCTACGGCAGGCGTGGTGTCCTATACCGATACGAAAGGTATTACCAGCAATATGTTCAGGCCATATACTGGCAACGACCGTCAGGCAACAGGGATTTTTAATTTGAATGCCTTCTCGAAATCGAGTACAGACTATTCCGTCACTTGGAAGCAAGTGCTTGGAACGGTGACTTCGACGGATTACAAAATCGGGATGGTGCTACGTGCGGATCAAACCAAAGTGGGTGATGGCTCCACGTATTATGCACAAGGGATCATGCAGGGTTATGTGTTCATTGCCTATAACGTCAATGCCACTCGGACAGAGTTCAGAACCTACCGTTCCACTTCGTCGACCAGTTTGGTCATGCTGTCCAACACGACCGTCAGCACTCTGATTCCTGCTGCGGGTCAACCCATTTGGTACCGCGCTACCGTTTCTGGTACTTCGAATGTGGCTTTGAATTTTGAATATTCAACAGACAGCATCACCTGGAATGCGGGCACCAAAACGACGGACTCGAATACGCCAGCCTTCCTTGCTGGTGGTACCCAAATCATCTGGGGCTTGGGCGTCGGGAACTTGGATTTCTACCTGGACAACATTACGTTCTATGGCATTGAATCGGCAACCGGGACGGGTTTGAAACCGTCCGTTCTAACGAATTCAACCATCGTTTCCAGCGAATACTATACCATAACGGGCATTCGGGTGGATGAACGGGATAATTTGAAGGGCCTATTCCTTGTCCGTAATAAAATGTCCGACGGTTCCGTTAGAAACTCCAAGATTTACATTAAATAATCGGGATCATGAAAAGCCATAAACAAGGTGCGTTCTTTACAAATGTTCTTAAAAGTTTGGTCGTACTATGTATAGGGGTTGGCTTTATCCCGAATGCGAATGCTTGGATCGGCATGCCTACCCCTAGGCTGCATGTGGATGGCAGGGACCTAAAAGACCCTCATGGGAATACCGTTATCCTGCATGGATTTGCTCAAACTTACAGCCCGTGGTTCAACGAACAAGGAAAATATTGGTCCAATTACAATGTTGCAACTTGCTTGGCGTATAACAAGGATAAAATCAACAAAATTCTGGCAGCCGGTTGGAAAATGAATTTCATCCGATTGCACATGGATCCATATTGGTCCAATACACCGGGGGTCAGCACCACGGGCGAGAACGACATTAGCGCGTTCAGCTATACGCGCTTTACAACTTATTTGGACCAAGTATTCATTCCCATGGCCGAATACGCCATTTCAAAGGGCATGTATGTCATCATGCGCCCTCCTGGGGTTTGTCCCGAGAAGATTGCTGTTGGAGATGCTTACAACCTGTACTTGTTAAAAGTTTGGGGCTATGTAACAAGACATTCCAAGTTAAAGAACAATCCAGCTGTCATGTTCGAGCTCGCCAATGAACCGGTCAACATCTTAGGCCCGGACGGAACCTACGGGGCAGGAACTCAAGGCCATTTCGACAATTTGAAAACCTACTTTCAGTCCGTGGTAGATACAATTCGGGCAAACGGATGTCAGAACATACTTTGGGTACCCGGTTTGGGTTATCAGTCCTTGTACAAGGGCTTTGCGGTCAATCCCATTGTCGGTGACAACATCGGTTATGCCGTACACATTTATCCAGGCTGGTTCGGAAGCGGAAGTGGTTATGCGAATTTCCAGAAAGGTTGGGACGATGAAGTGAAACCGGTTGCCAACATCGCACCGATTTGTGTGACGGAAATGGACTGGGCACCGGCCAAATACAATTCGTCTTGGGGTAAGGACAGTACGGGTATTGCCGGTGGCGCCGGATTTGGAGCCAATTTCAAGAAGATAACGGATGCATCCAAGAACGTCAGTTGGCTGCTGTTTACAGGCCCTGAGCTTCTGGCCAAATACACCGGAGTGCCACCTGCTGCGGGTGACACGTTCACCTTTTTGAACGACCCGCAAGCTTGTCCGACCCCTATTTTCAGTTGGTACAATGCGTATGCACAAGTCAATACTCCGCGACCCGATTATACCTATCAATCTTTCGGCGACAACAACAACGGAACCTATACCAACCCTGTTATTTTTGGCGATTTTCCTGATCCGGACGTCGTTCGTGTAGGGAATGTCTATTACATGGTCACCACAACCATGCATAATTTTCCGGGAGCAACCATCCTGAAGTCGTACGATCTGGTCAACTGGGAATACTGTTCCAACCCTTTGGAAAAAATAGAATCGACCCCCTGCTACAATTTGGATGGGTGCAATATTTACAGTCATGGCCAATGGGCCAGTGCCTTGAATTACAAAAATGGTAAGTTTTACCTGCTGTTCAACACTTTGGATGAGGGGGCATACCTGCTGACGGCGACCAATCCGGAAGGACCTTGGACGCAGAAAAAGTTGAATACGGGTTTTTACGACCCGGGTATCTTGTTCGATGGTGACAAAACCTATGTCGTATCCGGCATCAATACATTGCACATTGCTGAAGTGGATTCCAACTTTGTAAGGATTCCCGGTGCGGACAAGGAAGTGTTCAACTATACCTTCCGGTCGGGTTTGGAAGGCAGTCATCTGTACAAGATCAATGGGTATTATTACATTTATTCCACCTATGGAGGTTGGCCGGCTTTTCAGGTGGCGCTCCGTTCGACGAGCATCTACGGGCCCTATGAGGAAAAAGTGGTCATCAACAACGACAACATCCATCAGGGAGCTTTGATACAAACACAAACCGGTGAATGGTGGACCATGATGTTCTATGACAAGGGAGCGTATGGTCGTTTGTCCAATCTGCAACCCATCACTTGGACGGACAACTGGCCCATGGTCGGTGTCAATGGTGTTGGTGTGACCACGTACACCAAACCTAATGTCGGCAAGACCTATCCACGGACAGCATTGCCCACCAACGACGTATTCTGCGACTATAAAATTGCCAAACAATGGGGCTGGAACCACAACCCGGACAATTCGAAATGGTCCCTGACCAAACGCCCAGGCTTCTTGAGGTTGTATACTGCCAACGTGACCGACAGTCTGATCCGCGGCAGAAACATGCTGACACAGCGCATCTTGGGCTATCCATCCAATTCGTACAACTCCTATGGAACCACGAAGATGCACCTGAACAACATGAGCAATGGAGATGTGGCCGGTTTGTGCGTCTTTCAGGACCCCTACGCCTACATCGGTGTAAGAATGTTGAATGGGCAGAAATCTTTGATCATGGTCAATGACGGCGCTGAAGTGGTGGGACCAGCCGTGACGGATTCAGTCATCTATTTGAGAGCGTTGGCGAATTATTCGACCAGCAAGGCTACCTTCTATTACTCTTTGGACAATGTGACTTATACCGCCTTCGGCACCACCTTGGACATGAAATACAAGCTGACCATCTTCGTGGGCAACCGCTTTGGCCTGTTCAACTTTGCGACTCAAGCCTTGGGCGGTTATGTGGACTTCGATTGGTTTTCGACCGAAAAGGACTTTACGGAGTCACAATTCTTTGACGGTTCCTTCAAAGGTTATAGTGAAGAGTCGCTCACGCTGACGGATCTTAAAACCGAATCGACGAACCTGAACTTGCTCACAGGCAGTGCCAAGAGTTTCTCGCTGACAGCAGTCTATAAGGATGGTCATACGGAAGATGTGACCTCGAGTGCCACCATTGCTAATTCCAATCCGGATGCGATAACCATCAAAAATGGACAATTGTTGGCCAAGCAAAATGGTTCGGCAACACTCACCGTACTGTATAAAGGGGTCTTGGGAGAACCAATTACGCTTCTGATAAATGTGAACTCCACGTATTTCCCCTTGTCGACAGGCTTGCTGAATCCATCGATTTATAGTACTGGGACCTTTAATGAAACGACCAAAGTACTGCGTACCGGCCAATATGGATTTGGAGGTTGGTCTTATTCAAGTGGCATTGACCTTAGCTCATGGAAATACTTGGTCTTTAATTTGAGTACGGTACAGTCTGTAAGTGCATCCCTGCGATTGTTTGATGAAAACAATTATTGGACCGGTGCAGCAGAATATTCTTTGGGTTCAAACCTCCGTACCGTTGTTAATTTGCAGACCATGGTTCGATCGGGAACGACAACAAAAGTAGATCCTTCTCACTTGTATATTGTTGGTCTTTGGTCCTATGGTGGCGGTGACATTAAAATATCAAGCGTATATGTAACCAACAACAGCAATTACTCTCCACCCACCGCCTTGGAAAAAGTGGCTGTCACCTTTGACGAGAACGAGTTGGTGGATGTCTATTCTCTTATGGGCGTACGCATTCGGTCCAAAGTGGTACGAAAGGAGGCTACGAACGGATTGCCTGCAGGACTTTATTTAGTGGGAAGACAGAAAGTGATGGTTTCTGGAGTTCGGTAGTAGTATAAAAAATGGACCTTATAAATGAACCATGAAAATTACTTTAAGAACGTGTTTCCTATTATTTTTTTTCCAAGTCGCTTTGTTTCAATGTTTTTCACAGACACAGCCAAATAATGAATGGAACAATAAACCGGATGTATTTCAGGTTAACCGACTAAATGCTCATGCAACACTCATTCCATACAACAACCTAGAAAAAGCTCTGCAAGCAGATATTAAATTGTCTGAAAATTATTTTTCACTGAGTGGAAAATGGAAATTCAATCTGGTGACAAAGCCGGCTTCGAGACCACTCACTTTTTTCACAGTTGGTTTCAACGATCTTTCTTGGGGAAATATTACGGTACCCGGGAACTGGCAGACTCAGGGTTATGATTACCCAATTTATACGAATGTGACCTATCCATGGAGCGGTTATGAAAGTATCAATCCACCAGTTGCTCCGACCGTATACAATCCGGTTGGCTCCTATCGCCGGACGTTTACTTTACCTGCTGATTGGGAAAAAAGTAAATGCATCCTACATTTTGACGGTGTAGAATCAGCCTATTATGTCTGGATAAACGGAACCTATGTGGGTTATAGCGAAAATAGCTATTCTCCTGGGGAGTATGATATTTCCAACCTGCTAGTTGCCGGTACGAATACCATAGCCGTTCAAGTGTTTCGTTGGAGTGATGGAAGTTGGCTTGAAGATCAGGACTTTATTCGCCTAAGTGGTATTTTCAGAGATGTTTACATGTATAAAATCCCAGATGTACATGTAAATGACTTTTTCTATACGACCAATTTGGATGCCAATTATCAAAATGTTCAATTCAATTTTTCAGCAAAACTAAGTGCTACGAGTACTACAGATCAAGTAGGTTATAAGGTAAAGGTCCAATTGTTCGACAGTACGAATGTTCCGATATTATCGACTCCGATGGAAATACCTGTGGAATTCAGTTCGAATACTTCGCAGATATCGTCATCCGTAACTGTGACCAATCCATTGAAATGGTCCGCCGAATACCCCAATCTATATAAAATGGTTCTTTCGTTAATTGATGCAAGCGGAGATACCACTGAAATGGAAAGTTGCAATGTTGGATTTCGGAAATTTGAACTAAAAAATGGACGAATGCTTATCAATGGGCAGCCCATCATGTTCAAAGGTGTTAACCGCCATGAGACAGATCCCATAACTGGACGTGCCGTTGATAAAGCATCGATGATTCGCGATATTCTTTTGATGAAACAGTTTAATATTAATGCTGTACGAACCAGCCACTACCCAAACAATCCCATTTGGTACGATTTATGCGATACATACGGACTTTATCTTATTGATGAGACCAACTTGGAATCGCATGGCGTAAGAGGGACAGTGCCTGCAAGTTTGTCACAATGGACTGCAAACTGTGTCGATCGCGCAACTTCCTTGGTCGAACGTGACAAGAATCACCCAAGTGTGTTGATTTGGTCCCTTGGAAACGAAGCCGGTACAGGCACCAATTTTCAAGCAATGTACAATTGGATAAAGGCAAAGGACCAAACCCGATTGGTGCATTACGAAGGTGACAACCAGTATAGTGATATGTCGAGCTATATGTATCCATCTGTTGGTACGGTTCAATATTATGGACAAACAGGTAATACGAAGCCGCTTCTTTTGTGTGAATATGCCCATGCAATGGGAAACAGTACTGGGAATCTATTTCAATACTGGGATCAATTTGAAAAATACACCAATCTTCAAGGAGGTTTTATTTGGGACTTTGTGGATCAGAGCCTTAAGGATAATGTAGGTTACAAATACGGTGGTGACTGGGGGGACAATCCCAACGATGGAAACTTCTGTGCAAATGGTCTGTGTAATGCCGATCGTACACCCAAAGCTGCTTTATATGAGGTGAAAAAAAATTACCAAAATATAAAGATGACTCCTACGGATATGTTGAATGGGAAGTTTACCATCAAAAACTGGTTTCTGTTTACCAATTTGAACGAATATGTTGGAAGTTGGCAATTACTCGCCGATACGGTCGTAATACAACAAGGCACATTCACTGCGAATGATATGACGTTGGCTCCATTGGCCAGTAAGGCCTTGGTCGTTCCATTTACGAAACCGCAACTTCAAGCCGGTGTAAAATATTGGCTCAACATCTACTTCAAAACGAAGAAAACAAACAGCTGGGCGGCTGCAGGTCATGAGGTGGCCCATGAACAGTATCGAATTCCCTTTGTAACTCCATCTGTTACAAAGACGAATGACTTCGGAACCGCGGACCTTCAGACTATCGTCACAGATAACCTCCTAACGGTGCAGAACAACAAGGTAAAGGTTGAATTTGGACGTAAGACAGGATTGATGAATACCTATACCTACGATTCGGTTTTATTGATCAATAGCGGACCTGTTCCTAACTTTTGGCGTGCCCATACGGATAACGACCGTGGAAACAATGAACCGGTACGTTGTAAAACTTGGGAAGATGCCAGTAAACAAAGGTCGTTAGATACACTATGGGTTGATGACAGCGACAAAAAACACATCAAGATATATGCCTACCTCACTGTATTGACGCAACCAAAATCGAACGTCATTTTAGTATATGACATCTTGGCGAACGGCGATGTTGGGGTGTCCGAAGATTTTGCTCCGGGAAGCAGCCTGTTGCCCGAGATTCCACTGATTGGGCATATTCTTAATTTGCCGGTGCAATTTGATCGAATTACTTGGTACGGTCGGGGTCCCAACGAAACCTACATCGACCGAAAGTTGGCTTCGAATGTGGGAGTGTATAGCAAAACAGTGGACGAAAACTTTTTCCCATACATTCAACCTCAGGAAACCGGCAATCACATAGAAACCGATTGGGTGAAGGTGGTGGATAAAAATAATACCGGTATTTTAATTTCGGGCAACAATTTTGAGTTCAGCGCACTTCGGTATTCAATCGATGAGATGGCTTCTAAGTTACACCCTTTTAATCTGGTGAAAAGCTTGAATACGCTACTCAACATTAATTACCGGCAAATGGGAGTGGGCGGTGATGATAGTTGGGGAGCTAAACCGCACGATGAATTCATGATTCGTAGCGACTCAAGCTATCGGTATTCGTATCGAATCGTACCGATTAAAAGTGGTAGCAACGACATACAGATTGGTCAAAAAGTGTATGCCACTGCACCGGTTGTGAAAATCCCTGAAATAAAAGGTTTGAGCGATGAGGCGGCAAGGCAGCTGCTCCTTCAATCTGGTTTTATTCCTGGAAATCGAACTTATGGTTATGGAGCCTACGTGAAAGGTCAGGTAATGAATCAATCGCCTGCGGCAGGAACCGATTCTCCGTCTGGATCCATTGTGAACTATACCATCAGTATCGGACAAAACCTAGCCCTGAACAAAACAGCCACCTGCAGTAGTCAAGAAGCAGCAAACAAGGCCTCGAACGGAAATGACGGTAACAGTGCAACGCGTTGGTGTGCATCTAGTGGTGTGGACAATAGCTGGTGGAGTGTTGACCTGGGTGCACTTTGTGATCTCGAGAATTTTAGCATCCTATGGGAGAAGGCCGCTGTTTACCAGTATAAGATTGAAGTTTCTAAAGATAACATCAATTGGACCCTAGCCGTCGATCAGCAAAGCAGTACCTCCACCAACCAATCGCAGGATGGTGTTATTACTTCAAAATCGGTTCGCTATGTGAAAATTACAATAACTAAAAATCCCACGAACCTTTGGAGCAGTTTCTTTGAATTTCAGATTTATGGCACAAAATCCGTGGTCAGTGGTTTGAACTATGAAAAGGGAGACAAGGGTTTCAAGATGGTTGTTTCTCCCAATCCAGTCCATGATTTTATTAATGTAAACTACGATTTGTCAAGCGAATGCCCTCATGTCAAGATTGAATTGTATAATCAGGCAGGCATGAAGCTTAAGAATCTGTTCAGTGGATCTCAAGACAGCGGAAATCATCAGCATTCTTTTAAAAATGAATTTGCCCCAGGGCTATACTTCATCCGTTTTAGTTCGGATACGAATGGAGATGTGCAGAAACTCGTGATAGAATAATTCCAACGTTTTTTGAGGTCAAAACAATTATAATTTAAAATCCAATTTTTTGAATCAGGAACATACGCAGGTAGGAAGGATGCACATTATGCCATATAAGATTATGATAAAAAAACTTCTTTGGGTAATTCTTTTTTCTGTGTTTTCAGTAGGTTCTAATCATGCTCAAGTAAAAGCACCTACTCCATGCGGCCCATTGCCTACAGAAAATCAGTATAATTGGCAGGAAATGGAATCGTATGCTTTTATCCATTTTTCTTTGAATACGTATACGGATCAGTCTTGGGGGTTTGGAAATGAGGATGTCAAATTATTTAATCCCAAAGAATCGGATTGTCGTCAATGGGCGCGTATTTGCAAAGAAGCAGGATTAAAAGGAATTATCATTACCGCAAAACACCACTGCGGTTTTTGCCTCTGGCCTTCAAAATACACGGAATATTCGGTGAAGAATTCACCTTGGAAAAACGGTAAGGGAGACATGATTCGTGAAATGGCCGATGCCTGTAAAGAATTTGGCTTGAAATTGGGCATCTATTTGTCACCGTGGGACAGAAACAATCCTAGTTATGGAAAACCGGAGTACATTACCTATTTTCGGAATCAGTTAACGGAACTTCTCACCAATTATGGGCCGATATTTGAGGTCTGGTTTGACGGCGCCAATGGGGGTAATGGATATTATGGGGGCGCGAATGAGACCCGTATGATCGACCGCACAACCTATTACGATTGGAAGAATACTTACAAACTGATACATACGTTACAACCTAATTGCGTGATTTGGAATGATGGTGGAGATAGGGGCGATCTTCGCTGGGTTGGAACGGAAGAAGGTTTTGTTGGCGAAACAAACTGGAGCTTGTTGAATGCCACGGGCGATGTACCGTGGAATATGTTGCATTATGGTGTGGAAAACGGGAATGCATGGGTCCCAGCCGAAGTAAATACGTCCATCCGACCGGAGTGGTTCTACCATCCCAACGAAGACAATAAAGTGAAATCGGTTTCTCAATTGATGGATCTTTACTTTAACTCTATTGGAAGAAACGGTTCCATGTTGCTCAATTTCCCGATTATGCCCAATGGCTTGATTCATGCAAATGATGAAAAAGCTGCCATTGAATTTGGAAAGGCTATAAAAGAGTCTTTTGCTGTTGATCTTGCCAGAAAGTCAACTGCAGTTGCTTCGAATGTTCGTGGCCACTCAAAAGCATTTGATGCAAGCAAGGCCATCGATGGTAATAAAAATACATATTGGGCAACCGATGACAGCATCACGAAGGCATCATTGACCATCGATTTTGGCAAACCAACCTTGTTTAACCGTTTTTTAGTACAGGAAAATATTCGTTTGGGGCAACGTGTAAAAGCCTTTACGGTCGAAGTGCTCACGAATGGTGCGTGGAAAGAACTTGCAAAAGCTACGACTATTGGCTACAAACGAATACTTCGTTTTCCAAGTGTAAAAGCAACAAAGCTTCGTATTACCATTACCGATGCTAAAAGTTGCCCGATAATTTCCACCATAGGTATTTATAATGCACCCGTATTCCTGCATGCTCCCTCCATCACAAGAAATCAATCTGGAGATGTTCGTATTTTGACGGATGAAGTCGGGCCGATTTTCTATTACACGATTGATGGTAGTGAGCCGACCCCTCATTCAAACGAATATGAAGCCCCAATTCAAACACAGGGAAAAGTAGTTGTAAAAGCAATCGCTTACGATCCAGCATCGGGTAGAAGTAGTCCAGTGAGCATCGAAAACTTTGATATCAGTCGAAAAAACTGGAAAATTGTTGGCATAAGCGATGACCGATCTAATTCAATTTTAGATGGAAATACCTCGACCGCGTGGCATCAACGAGAAGGAAAAAAAATGCCCATAGAATTGGTCATCGATTTAGGAAGTGAATACAATGTATGCGGTTTTAAATACCTTCCGGATCAGAATAGATGGAGTTCAGGCATCATAACGAACTATCAGTTCTTTGTTTCAACCAACAACGAAGATTGGAAATTGGTCAGTGAAGGCGAATTCTCAAACATCAAAAACAACCCTCTTTTGCAAATAAAACAGTTTCCATCAGAAAAAGCTCGATACATCAAGATTGCGGCTTTGAAAAATACTTCTGGCGATGATGTGGCAGGGTATGCCGAGGTGGACGTCATCACAAGGTGAATAGCTACAGCCTCAACTGAAACACAACTTTCTCATCCATTTTTTGAAGTGTTCCCTACATGCTTCAAGAAAGGTTGATCGCTCATACAATCTAATCATGAAGAATTTTGAAAGAATTTAGCTGATGCTTTTCGCATGCGCCTCTACGTAGTTTTTATCTGCTCAAACGGACAGAACCAGTTTAATTTCAAATCCGAGTTTTGAAACGGGAACGTACGATGGATGGACTTGGATTGGCCGAACGGGTGGTTGGACAGACGTGAATACCGATGGAGATGCAACCAAAAATAGAAGCTATATTGCTGGTTATTGGAACAACTCCATTCAGCGTTTGTTCGTCAATACGAACTCCATGCTGTATGGCGCACGCACAAACTCAGCTTACAGCAGCGCAAACATGGCTATTCTGAATGCATCAGAAAACATGTCTTTTGCAGATTATTCTGAGTCTTCTGCCGAGAACGGACCCTTTAAGAAGTTGTCCGTATGCACTCCGGTTACCAACGATTCCCTCACGTTAGGTTTCAAATTCTCGGGTAAAGCCACTGGCCTCGGTTTTTAATTTTAGCAATTTGCCAAAAGGTACGTTGACTGTCACGCCACCTTAAGGAACTCCATGAGAAAGGCAATTAACCTACCTTATTTGTATTGTTTTTCCAGAATAGCGTACCTGTTTTTTTGCAGGGCTGACGGAGAGGCCTGATCCTACGGCCTCCCGAACGAACACGATCCGAAAGATTCGAGTTCTCAAAGACTTGGCGTAACTGCCTTTTTGATCACCGATGGTGAGGACCTGCTGCTTTTCATTCCAATTGAATGGGATGATGGAATAATGACCCTTTTCGTAATTGTAATTGTCCCCCTCGTCTTCATACAATTCGAACGAGCCATTGGCACCTTTATAGATACGAACCTCAAGTGTATCCGCAGCCTTTTGCCGCGTATATTCCATGAATTTCCCCATGGGCAAAATGGACCCTGCACGGACAAACATCGGAATCTTATTCAATGGTGCAGCCGTGTGTATGGATTGTCCACCTTCGAAACGTTTGCCTGTCCAGAAATCATACCATGCGGTTGTTTTGGGTAAATAAACTACCCATTCGTTGACACCCGCTTCAGTAATGGGAGCCACCAGAATAGACTTACCGAACAGATACTCGTAGGGTTGGCCGATGGCAGTCGCATCGTCCAAAAAGTCCATGACCAGTGGGCGCATCAAGGTGGAGCCCTGGTTTGTCACTTGCCAAGCCTCCGAATAAATGTACGGCATCAGGCGGTAACGGAGGTTGAGCATGGTACGCATATTGTCCTCGACGGTTTGGCCGTATTTCCAGGGTTCCGTCTCCGACTGATACCCATGTACGCGGAAAATAGGACTCAAGGCACCCCATTGGAACCAACGGGTGAGTAATTCCTGGTACTTGGCATCCGTGTATTGCGATCTGCCCGGACGGAAGAATCCACCGATGTCGGTTGTCCAATAGGGCAAACCGGTGATGGTATAATTCAATCCAGCAACGATTTGTCTTTTATACGTGTCCCAATTGCCACCGATATCACCGGACCAGTTGATGACGCCATATTTTTGCTGGCCCAAAAATGCAGATCGGGTGAGTATGCAAACACGTTTGTCGGAGGTTGTTTGCCTTTGCCCTTCATAAACGGCTTTGCTTACGAACAAAGGATAAGCGAGACGGTAAAAATCGCCCAATCCGAGGAACGTCTTTTTACCTTTAAGTCCATCATTCTCAGGTTCAGTTGCATCCATCCACCAAGAGTCGACACCATTTGAGAAGAGATTATTATTCAACGCGCTCCAATGGGTTTTCTGAGCTTCAGGATTGAAGATGTCCACCCAGGGGCTTTCGGGAATGAAGAGATTTTTATCCACATATGCTTTTGCAACTTCTGAATTCTTGGATAAGTTTTCCCATACAGAAACCGAAAAATGCGCGTTCAAATCGTGGAGTTCTTTGATGAACAGATCGGGGTTCGGATAATTGGCTTCGTCAAATTTGGGAACACCCCAACCGTATTTGCCCCAATATTGCCAGTCTTGAACAATCACATCCATGGGGATTTGCCTTTTACGAAACTCTTGGACGGTTTCTACCAGATTTTTTCCAGAGGTGTAACGTTCCCGACATTGCCAGAAACCATACGCCCATTCTGGAAACATGGGAACCTCACCAGTGAGTTTTCGGTAGGTGGCGATTACCTTGTCCGCCGAGGGGCCGTAGAATACGACATAGTCCAACAGCTTGGCATTTGGTGAACGCAATATGGTTTCCTTCCCACTCAGTCTCCAGGCCAGGGTCGGATTGTTGTTGGATTTGCACAAAAGCTGAACCGTATGTTCACCTGCTGTCAAATTGACCAGCGTACCAGCCGTGGGAGGCAACCACATGTTGCTTTGATCGAGGCAAGGAGTTCCATCGATCACCACGAAGTGTCGATTGCCCATGTCTCCCAAATCTAGAAAAATGGAATACGTTCCTTCGGTTGGAGCGACGAACGAACCTTTATAGAGGGACTGGTTTTGTGAAACCTTTTGTGTGCCTGCCGTTGTTGTCACTTCGACCATATCGTTGGAGCCAGGTGCGGCTTGTGCCTGCTTTTCAAGCTTAACGAAATGATCGGAAGGATTGAAATCCGTCAACCCATATTGATGCCAAAGTAATCCATATCCTTTGTTGGAGTAATAAAATGGAATGGCTATTTGTGAGTTTACCTGAGTCAAACGACGGCTGATGTTCCTTAGGTTGAATTGACCATCCTGAAATTGACCCAACCCGAGCAAGAACTCATCGCTGGGCGATTCAAAACCTTGTTCAGCTATGAAACAGGGTTCGCCCATGATGGAATCTGGAGTCAATTTTCGAGATCCAGCCTTTTCGCGTAAGAAAACAGTGCCCGCGGCATTGGCATAAGTCAAGACGCCTGTTGCTTTATCCATTGAAACGAGGAGGTTTTTCGTCTTAATTTCCAATTTGCCGGACACATCAGAAACCTGAAAGCTTGGTGTTTGCACCTCCGATGTCATTACAATTTCAGGAACAGCCGCTTTTGGGCCTTTGGAGAATTGAATGCGAACGGCATTGTCGGAAACTGGATAGATGGCGAGATTGCCATTGGCTAACGAAACCTGGACCCCGGTGGGCACTTGTTGAAAACTGTTGAAAACTTGTCCCCGACAGATAAAGGCGGTGAGGCAAGCCATGATGACGAGTCTGATTTTCATTTATTTTGTGTTATGTTGATACGAAGGTGCCCCAAAATAACTGGGGTGGTTGTTGTCGGGGTTCACCACGATTCTTTCCAGAACGACTTCTGGATCGATCATGAATACCTTCAAGGTATGAAATCCAGCCTTTTTTACCTCCAAAAGGACATCCAACCAGCGCAGATTGTCAAAGATCTCGTTGCGGCGGTTTTTACCGACACCAATCAAGGCGATGTCCCTGTTTTGCGGTGGCAGTGCTTTCAGAACGTTCGAATTCGCCAAATTGGCCGGGGTGTATTCGTTAAAGGTGTCCACGAGCCCTTTGCGAGCATCCAAGATCTGCGGCTCCCCGTTGTCAATCGAGACGGCCAAACGCAGTCCACGGGCCGGGTTAACGTCCTGGGTCGGTAGAATTCCGATGCAACAGGTGGCAAGACCCTTTTCGGCCAAATAAATCTGATAGTCCAATCTGGGTGCCGTTTGCGGCGTGGTGCTGGGTGCCGTCACAGGGTCGATGCCCATGCATGCCTTGTCTCTGCCCAAGTCCGGCAGGATGGTCCATTTGGCCGTTTCACCGGAAACATTGGCATTAAACATCGTCGCGGGTATGGAGAATTCACCGGTCAAACTACCGAAATAGGCACCCTTCGAGGCGGGAATGTCGGCTTTGACGGCACGAACCTGAACGCATACAAGGCTGTCTCCCTGCCGAATGTCAATCAAACCTTCCGATTTGCCAAACGGCACGGTTTTCCAATCGATGTCGACTACCATGCGGCACTCTTTTTCGACTTTGCCCTTCGTCATGCTCATTTTAATCCAAGGCTTGTCCGCCTTAGCAAGAAACTGGAAAGAACTCGTTCCACGATTGAACACGTCGATGTAAAATGGTTGCTTGTTCAGGCCGTCGAATATGGGCAAAGCCGCTTTCTCGGTGGAACCTGGCCATGCCTGTTCACTGCCTTCGACAGCGACTCCCATGGTGGGCTGGGGGAGCGGTGTCACATCCACCACGTTTGGCATGGTGTTTTCCCGAGGGATGGACCACATTTTGTAACCGATGTGGTTGTCGGACATCATGTTTTTCCACTTCCCGTTGGCAATGGAGTCGTTGTAGTATTGACTTAGTTGCTTGTCGGTTTCAAACAAGTCGCGAACCCGTTTGGCATAGTCGTTGGCACTGACACGGCCTTGCTTAGCGTACAGATTGTTTTTATCGGCCGAAATGTACATTTCAGCCACTCCGGCGGAGGCTTTGGCAGGGTACAGCACCAATTGGTAATAGGCATCCTGTGCTTCGGGCGCAATTTTGGATTTCAACGCTTCGGCCTTATTGGAAACATCACGCCACAACTTAATGACACGGTCACCTTCATTGAAATTGACGATGCTGAAAATGCGGGGTACTTGAACTTCCGCTTTCCGCCAAAGGTTGTATTTGGGGTATTTGGAAACGATGTCGGCAATTTCCGCAGCATGTTCACTCCCGAAGGTTTTGGTGGCCCAATCAATGCTGTAGTCCATGGTCTTGTCGGCTGGTACGGCATTGGGATCCCAGGCATAATGCATTATAAAGTCGATGGGAATTTCCTTTGGTTTCAGGTCGCCAACATTAACCACCCAAAGTTTATTGATACCCGATTGGTAGGCCAGATGGAATTGTTCGCGCAATTTCGGAATGGTGGTGGTGTTTACCCAACGATCGTTCCATGGACCTCCGTTCATATCGATGTGGTAGTACAATCCACCTCCGCCAATTCGGTTTTTTTCTTTGGCAGGATAGGTGCGACGTATGTAGCCCCAGTTGTTGTCGCAAAATAAAAGGATGATATCGTCCGGAACCGTCAGGCCGGCATCGTAATACCGCTGAACTTCCGTAAAAATGGCCCACAATTGCGGATGGTTTGCTGGATCGTCGTTGTACACTTTTTGGATAATGTCCCGTTGGTTTTTTACGACATTTTGAAGGGTCTTGATGTTTTCAAGATCATCACCTTTGCCCATGGCTACGTCGCCATCTCCACGCATTCCCATGGTAATCACATTGTCATACGCTTTGTTGCGGCTGAGGCCTTCCAACCAGAATTGCTCCAGATTTGTACTATTGGTTACAAAATCCCAAGGACCGATGTCTTGTTTGCGTTTGGTGTATTCCTTTTGAGCCCGCATCATCGGCTCGTGGTGGGAAGTTCCCATCACAATGCCATATTCATCGGCCAAAACAGGGCTCATGGAATCGTCTTCGTTGAAAGCGTTCCCCCACATGGCAGGCCACAGAAAGTTCGCTTTCAGCCGTAAAAGCAGTTCGAACATGTGCGCATACATTTTCGAATTGACCCCGCCGAACTTCGCATTGCACCAACCGGTAAAGGAAGGCGATTCATCGTTGATGAAGATGCCTCGGTATTTTACTTTGGGGGAATCCTGAACAACTCGACCCGATTGGACATACAATTCATTGCTTTTTTTCACGGGCACGTCTGCCCAAAAATACCAGGGTGATACACCGATCTTTTCCGAAATGTCGTAAATGCCATAAATCGTACCCCGTTTGTCGCTACCCACGACGACCAAATTTCCGTGTACGGTTTGAATCAGGTACGATTCCCAATGTCCCTTGATTGCTGAAACGTCCAGTTCCTTATTGGCGATGAGCTGGTCTATGATCTTGCTTTTACCGATGGTACCGATCAAAAGAGCTCCTTTGCTGGGATACGTTCCTTTTTCAACGATTTGGGAAGTCACTCCGGAGACCTTGCCCACATCGTTTCCTAGATCGTAGGCGGCTCGGATGACACCTTTCCAGTCTGCGGAGTCGACGTAGATGGAAGCCGCTTTGCCTTTTGCCACGAGGGGAAAGGCATCCTGGGCACTTTCGTGAAGAATATACGACGAAGAAGGTTTGTAACTAACCGGTTCTGCCGCTTTTGCAAAGAGAATTCCACAGAAAAGCACTCCTACGGTTAATACACACGATTTGATTTTATGATGCATCTTATTTTTAAACTTCGAAAGTTCAATCGATTTTGAAAACGACGGAAGAGGCAAACGGCATTTTTGCTGGACACGAAATCACGAGGGCGTCGTTTTCCTGCTTCCATTTTAGTTGACCCTTGTAGCCCAAGAGTTTCACCGATTTGATAGGTTTGTTCAAGGCGTTGGCAGCTCGACCGATTGATTTGATGCGCACTTGTGTGTCCGGTGCCGGCACATTCATGCAAAAGGCATAGAAGGAACCGTTCTTGCCGATGGTAAAACGAATGTCTTGGGCATCGAACTTGAATTCCGCATGTCTTCGGCTCAAAGCGCCTCCAGGAAGCATTTTCAATTTGCCGTTGACTTGTTCGCCTTCGCCGGGAATGTTCCAGGCATGACTTCCGTAGACGGCTTCACCGTTGCGATGCATCCAGACACCGACTTCCTTCAACATCTTAAGACTGCCTTCGTCTAGCGAACCGTCGGGCAATATCGAAATGCATATTGCAGCATTGCCGTCACGGGCGATGGCTTCGATGATGTATCGAATCATCATGCCTGAATCGTAGGTGAAGCCTGGTGCGTAAAACCAGTCACCCACCGGTGCTTCCGCTATCCATGGCTGATCGGTCTTGATGGCTGCAGGAACGCCGAATTCCTCGGTATTCACCGTACCATTGGTCTTTTTTCGGAATTTGACGATGCTGAACGTGTTTACGATTCCGCGTTTTTTGAGGGTGCGGTTGTAGTAATCGGCGATGACCGTTTGCATGGCGTTGGCTTTGAGCCCGGTCCCAGTACCATTACCAGTGAAGGGGCCTTGAACCGTACCGTCCGTATAGATGAAGTCCGGGTCGTAGTGTTCGACGACATCCATCATGCGCAAGGCCCATTGGGTGGCATACCATTTAGCGTAATCCAAGTGGTTGTTGAAAATTCCAGCCGGTGCTGGAGACCAACCGGATGCAGCATTCTGGGCAACACCTTTGTATTCGCGCAAGTTGATTCCGTAGAGCAGGCGAGGGTCGTACCCTTCCCACCATTTGCCTTTGCCATCGGCCAGTGTCAAATTGCCATCATAGGGAACGCCTTTCATGGGGCCGTCTTTATCGCTTCCAAAGGCTGTTTGCCACCACCACCAGGTGTATTCATGATGGAAAGTCACACCGTAATGCATCCCATTGGCACGGCAAGCCTTGGCCCATTCACCCAAAAGATCGCGTTTCGGACCTATGTTGACGGAATTCCAAGGTTGATAGCGGGAATTCCACATATCGTAATTGTCGTGATGGACGCCTTGTATCATCAGGAAACGAGCACCGGCCGCCTGGTAAATCTTGGTTAGTGCGGCAGGATCCAGCTTGGTTGGATTCCAATCACGCAAAACTTCCTTGTAACCGGATACAGAGGGGTGACCATATTTTTTCAGGTGGTTTTGATAAGCCGTCGTTCCTGGTGTGTACAACTTTCGGGCATACCAGTCGCCACTTTCTCCTGCAGACTGCGGGCCGAAGTGGACCCAGATGCCAACCTTTGCCTCACGTAGCCATGCGGGTTCGCCGGGATAATTCTTTTCGATGGATTCCCATGTCGGTTCGAAGGGGCCGGCAGCTATCGGTATGTCCAGTTTCATTTCCGGGAACGTTTTCCAGTCGCCCATGGTGACACTGTCTTCAGGCAGTTTGGCCGGAACGGATGGAAAAGGAGGAAGCAGGTAGGGCTCAGGAGCCGATTTGGTCTTCGTTGAAGCATTCAAACCTGAAAAGGTAATGGCAAGTGATAAGACAACGATTAGTAGTCGATCCATGGGTTTAATAATTCTTTTGAGCGATGTAATTTTATAATTTGACCGATACCTTTTTCCCTTGATAGATCACTTCTTTGGCTTGTTTGTCGGAAGAAACGAGTACAATTTTGAATTTACGCTCTGCAAGCATTCCGTTGAAAGTACCTTTACGATCGTTGATGGTCAGCGTTTTCTTCGCATCGTTCCAAGTGAAGGCAATGGTGGAGTAAGCTCCTTTTTCGTAGTTGTAGTTGTCGTTTTCGTCTTCATACAAGGTAAACGTACCATTGGCACCCGGATAAAGGCGGATTTCGAGGTTGTCCCATTTCTTTTCGGTGGCATACTGAACGTCGGGGCCGATTGGAAGGATGCTGCCTGCCTTGATGTATAATGGAATCTCATCGATCTTGGTCGCTTTGACAATTTCCTGACCGCCCTTGATGGGTTCATTGGTCCAGAAATCGTACCAAAGAGTACCAGCAGGCAAATAAACTTTCGCGGTTTTAGTTTCTGTGAAGTTCACCGTTTGTTTCTTGGCATCCGACGATGCGTCCTTTTTGTCCCAACCTGTTTCAGCATTCGCCCGTAAAACGGTTTCCGGGGTATATTGTGCATTCACAATTGGAGCGACCAAGATGGATTTGCCAAACAGGTACTCATTGTTCATGTCCCTGACTTTCTTATCGCTGAAGTCCATCACCAAAGCCCGCATCAGGGTTGATTGGCTGTTCGTCACTGTCCAGGCAGTCGAATAAATGTAGGGCAACAAGGAGTAGCGCAAATGAATGGTTTTGTCGATCGCATCGAAGATGGGTTCCCCCTTTTTGCCGAAGTTGTAGATTTCTCTGGGAATGTCTGTGCCGTGCGAACGCATCATGGGGGTAAAGGCCCCGAATTGAAGCCAACGAACATACAATTCCTGAAAGGACGGATTCTTGGCACCTTCGCTCCAGCCTCTGTTATAGGCACTTGCAAAGAAACCACCAATGTCCGTATTCCAGTATGGAATGGCACTCATACAAAAATTGAGTCCTGCAGGAATCTGATTGCGCAACGACTGCCAGGAAGAATTCACATCGCCCGACCAAGTATTGGCTCCATAACGTTGCTGTCCGGCAAAGGCTGAACGGGTTAGGATAAAGACCCGTTTGTCTGAACTGGCCGCACGTTGGTGTTCGGCAACGCCGCCTACCGTCATCAAAGGGAATGCATTGCGTACCTTCCGGAATGAGCCAAGGTAGGTTTTGATGTCGAAATCGGTCGGTTTGAAATCCAAGTGGTCCGGTTCGGAAGAATCCATCCACCATCCATCAATTCCAACGGAGAAAAGCCCTTTTTGGAGGTATTTCCAGTAAATGTTGCGGGCTTCGGGGTTGTACGGATCGTACGGTTGAACACCGGATGGATATTCGCGGTTGGGCGGCCAAGTTTCCAAGCCCGATTGTGGCCAAGTTCCGAAGTTCAGCAACATTCCTTTCGGTTGCATTTCGCGAAATTGCTTTGTTTGTGGACCAAAAGAAGACCAAATGGAAATGATCACGTGTGCATTCATGTTGTGAATGTCATCCACCATTTTCTTGGGGTTCGGGAACTCGGTATTTAGGAACTCCATGGCATTCCACAGGTAATTGTTGCCCCAATATTGCCAATCCTGAATGATGCCGTCGAGCGGTACACCTAAGTCGCGGTAGTTCTTAACAACGCCCACCAATTCGTTCTGACTTTTATAGCGTTCTTTACTCTGCCAATAGCCGAATGTCCACATCGGCATCATCGGAGCTTGCCCGGTGAGGTCACGCATGCCGGCAATGGAACCATCGATGGTTCCACCGAACATCACGTAATAATCGATGCAATCGCCCACATCCGATTTGAAGGAAGTGCTCTCGGGCTTGTCTTCGAAGACCGTGGGGGAATAATTGTCCCAAAACAATCCATAGCCTTTCGTTGAAACAAAGAAGGGTACATAGTCGTCGGTATTGCCTTGCACCATGTTGATTTTGGTGTTCCGATGAGAAAGCTTGCCGCTTTGTTGCTGGCCCAAACCATAAATATCCTCGTCTTTGTCCAAAGCAAACGATTGAAGTACAGTGTACGTTTTCGAGCCGGCATCGTTGAAATCGGTAAAAGTTGCTCCCGATTCTTTTTCGCTTAAAAGTGGTTCTCCCTTCGTTGAGTAAAAGGACAATTGCCCAGTCTTTACATTCAAATCGACCTTTAGCTTTTCGCTTTTCAATGATACGACCGCTCCTTGCTGATTTACTGTGAACTTTGTGATTGTCGGTGTTTTGGTGACCGAAAGGCTTGCTTTGGTAAACGCAGTACCCACCGGCGATTTCAACACTCGAACGATGGATGGCCCATAAAATTGGAGTTCGACATCTAAAGAATTAATGTTGGCTTTGATGCCCAAATCGGTTTTTTGATACGTTTGTGCGATGCCGCCGATGGTGAACAGCAGTAAGAGTGACAGCATCAAGTGTTTTTTAGTCATAGTGGTATGCGTTGTTTTATTTTAATGGGGAGAATGTATAGAGAAGGACGCCGTGAACTGGAACCACGAGATTGAGCGCATCAGCGGCGGTTTTGATGGTGCTGAGGTCTTTCTGCCTCCAAAGGTCACGAACCTTGAACGTTCCGCTGAGGCCGAGTTTGTCGAAGTCTTTGTAGGAAAGTTGAGCTATGTCTCGACCAAAATTGCAGAACCCGACGGCTCGGCTTCCATCTTCCAGTTCCTTCACATAAATGCGCAGGTCACCGATGGATTGAACACAAACTGCCTCCTTGCCAAGGGGATCCTGATTGATGGCGATGACCTCGTCGTTGGTCAGTAAATTCAAGGTGAAATCGTCGAGTTGCTCCATATCGCAACCGATGAGCAACGGTGCGGCAAACAGGCTCCATAGACTGATATGGAGGTATTGTTCGTCCGGTCTGAGTTTGCTTTTGTGCGGATTGCCCCAACCGACGGTACCGACTACCAACATGTCGGGGTCGTTCCAATTGCCTGGTTTCGCCCATGCGGCGGATTTATCTTGGTCCAAAGCGATGCTTTTCACACTGGCCCAGGTGTCGGTGATGTCATTTGTGGTACGCCAGCAGTTACCACCGACGGAATCGCCCCATTTCCAGACATCCGACATACCGTATTGGCACAAACTAAAAACGATGTCACGCGGCTGTTGGCGTAACAAATCGCCCATCAATTGATAGGGCTTCATCGCTGTTGCAAGTTCGCTGCCTCCACCGTAGGACAGGGAGGAGACCTTGTTGGGGTCGTTGTCGGCCAAGCCTTTGACGACATTACCATAGCTGCACCAATCGTATTTCAAATAGTCGAACCCCCATTTGGCGTAGCTTTGGGCATCTTGACTTTCGTACATGTAACTGCCGGCACATCCGCCGCAGGTCCAAGGACCGGGGCTGGAATAAAGCCCGATTTTCAATCCCAGGGCATGTACGTAATCAGCCAGATTTTTCATCTCGCCAAATCTGGAATTCGGGATGATGAATCCCTTTTCGTCGCGGAAGGGACCACGCAGCGATTGGTCTTTGGAATCGCGGTGATTTTGCCAGAAATCGTCCACATTGACATAGGTCCAGCCGTGGTTGATCAATCCGCTACTGACCATGGCGTCCGCAGCCCTTTTCACTTTATCGGCCGAAACCTCATTCGCAAAACAGTTCCAACTGTTCCAACCCATGGGTGGCGTGAGGGCAATTCGGTCGCCGCATTCGATGCGAAATTTCCGTTGAACGTTCCCTTTTGCATTTTTAGCCGTCAGATTGACCAAATACGTGCCTTTCTTTAAGAGTTTGCCGGTGATCAGACCGGTCTTTTTATTGATTTTCAAGCCCTTTGGTAGCCCGGATGCGGAAAAAATCATAGGCCTGTCGCCGGTGGCGGTCACCAGAAATTGAAAGGGTGAGCCCGGACGTACCCCAAAAACCTTGGCACCCGTCAATCTGGGCGTTGCAGGAGCAGCAGGAGTCAGGATGTAGGGTTCGCTTACAACGGGATTGTACGTTTGGAAAATCGTCGCGCCGGTGGTTTGGAATTGTGCATTCGCCCAGTCCACATGGTCGTAATAATTCCCGTTTCCCCCATCTGTTACGTTCAGCTCCATTTTTTGAATGCCTTCCAACTTGACAGAGCAGATTTTGGCCGTATCACCCAAATGCATGATGCCGCTCGACCACAATTTCTTTCCATCACCAAAAATGACGAATTCAGCTGCTGGCCTTTGGCCTTTCACTTCGTCGTCAATACCAACTTGCGCACTGAATTCAGTGGCTTGTCCATTCAAAAGGATGGTGATGGAGCTTTCGGCGTGACTGCCGAATCCACGTTCGAAAGCCTTTCCTGCAATGGTCAGTGTTTTGCCGTCAATGGATTTGTTTTTCATGGGTACGCCATAGCCTTGGGTGGCGGCGCTAAGGTCCAGTTGGTCCAGCCAAACGGTTTGAGCCATTATAGGCTCAATTCCAAAGACGTTTGAAGCGATAAGTAGCCCAGCAAAAGCAGCAATTTTTAGTTTACTTGTTGGTTTCATGAATCAGTTATTTCGAATTATAATACCTTACTTAGCGTTGAATTTCCACCAGTCTAAATTAAACAAATCTTTTTTACCGCTGAAAACAAAATACAAATCGTGAATACCTTTCACATTATTCACTGGAGTCGTGATTGATTTCCAGCTATCACCTTCACCGGAGGTCGTTACACGAATGATTCCCAATGCTTGTCCATCCATTTTGTCAATATGAATTTCAATTTCTCCGCCATACAAGGAGGCCACACTGACCTCAATCGATTGCGTTCCTTTTGAAAAATCGACACCCTGAACTTTGATATAATCACCATTATGAATGGAAGTTACAAAGCATCTGTCCATTATTTTCCTACCCTTGTTCCACGATATGTTGCGTTCCCATTCTGTCACAAAATCTGTTTTGAGTCCTTCACTGTAAGCCATGGCTTCGGCTTCGTTGCGGTTATATGGGTTCAAGGTGCTCAATTGTTTGACTCCGGTCGTTGACCAAAAGGGAAGCTTTTGAATGGAACCATCCGCAAGGTAGGTTAAATTTTCAAGGCAGATGGATCGGCGTTCATAGTGCTTGGACATCGTCTTTTGCCCGATGGAGTAATTAAATCCAAATACGTAGGAATTGCCTTTGTAGTCGATGATACCAGGATGGTTTCCGCTAGAGCGTTGATCGCCTTCCATGATCATTCCTTTGTATTCCCACGGGCCAGTCGGTGAGTTGCTCATCGCATAACCTATACCTTCTGGGCAGCAGGTGGATGCATACGCCAGGTAATAATGTCCGTTGCGCTTCCAAACCCAAGGCCCTTCCTGATAATTGGCAGGCTTGGAAGGCTCATTGACGATTTCGCCCGAGTAGGAAATCATGTCCTCGTTCAGTTTGACGTAGTACAGATATGGATTTCCCCAATAGAGGTAGGCTTGGCCGTCGTCATCAATCAGGACGGTGGGGTCGATGTCGTGTGAACTGTTTTTGATCAGCGGTTTCCCGATGGGGTCTTTGAACGGTCCGTACGGACTGTCGGAAACCAGGACTCCGATGCCCATGCCATTCGGTACGGGGCAATACATATAGAATTTATTGTTCCGTCGTATGCATTGGGGTGCCCATGCTCCATTATCTGTATTAACCCATTTAAAGCTCTTGAGCGAGGCTATTTCTCCATGATCTGTCCAATTGACCATATCGGTCGATGTGTACAATTGCCAATTCAGCATCTTGAAACCCATGGCATCGTCTTCGTCGTGGCCGGTATATAGGAAAACAGTGTCGTTGTAAACCATCGGTGCAGGGTCGGCGGTGTACTTGGTTTGGATGATGGGGTTGTCAGCAATACATTTAAGTCCAATAGAGGGTAGTAAAAGAAAGGCCGTTGTAACAACCAGCTTGTTAAATGTGGAATTTTTCATGTCTGTTTTTTTATGTTGCTTATTATTCTTTGTCAATTTTTTGCAGGTACGCTAACCCCTGCTGTTGTCAGTTTGATCGGTTTGATGCTACCATCCGGGTTGAAATACAAATATTCAACACAAACCTGACGTCTGCAATCACCACCAGGAGTGCCATCCAGGGTATAGGAGCCATCGTGGTAAAAGAAATACCATTGTTTCTTAAACTCAATAACCGAAGGATGGATGGTGAAGCCATACTTGGCTGGTCCCGTTAGTAAACCTCCATACGTCCAAGGACCAGTTATTTTCTTTGCAGAAGAGTAGGCTATCTGCTCAGCCTGTACTCCAGGAGCATCGGCAGCATACACCATATAATATAGATCACCACGCTTAAAGAGCCATGGACCTTCTGAATAATTTCTGAATGGTACTTTGGTGACTGGGCCGTCGATTTCGACCATGTTGCGTTTGAGCTTGACCATGTAGCAATCGCCATTTCCCCAAGCCATCCATGGGGTTCCATCGGTATCGATGAAGACCGTTGGGTCGATGTCGGAATTGGCACGATGAGAGTCTTTGGTCATGTCATCGGTGATGAGGGGCTTGCCGGGAAGGGCTTCCTTGAAAGGGCCGGTAGGGCTATCACTCACTGCTACGGTAATAAAGTGCCCGTTTTTACCATCCAGAGTAACAAAGTCGTAATATTTGCCATCCTTCTCGACCACCTGTGCAGCCCAAGATGCACCTGGATAAGCATTTGCAAAATCTTTTGCTGCCAAAACAGGACCATGTGCTTTCCAGTTCTTCATATCCGTAGTTGAATAACAAAGCCAGCTGGGCATGTTGAACCAACCACCGACCGAGGCAGCATCCTGACCGACATATGCATAAACGGTGTTGCCAATGACTGTAACTGCGGGGTCGGCGGTGAAGAAGTCCGTGAAAAGGGGGTTCTGCCCTGCAACTCTTGGCAAGGCTTCCCCTTTTATGCGAATTTCATCGATTCCTCCATCGAGTACGGCAAGATTGTTTGGGAATCCACCTGGGTAACCGCGTCCAATCACCCACATGCCTGTATTGTGACGAAGTGCAGTTCCTTTAAAAGTCATGATGGAAGGTTTCCCGAAGTTGGTTTGATTGGTGGCTTTTACTTCCAGGCATACGGTTGTTCGATTGCTTTTCACATCGTAATCGGCTTGCGCACGTACATCGTACCATTTCCCGGCAACAACCTCGTCTCCTGCACCAACACGACGAGGTATTTCATCAGCTCCCATGACTTCAATGAAGTATTGTTTCATCATGTTGTCGTAACCGAGGGAAAGATCGCCTGCCAGTGCACCCTTAGGTCCTTCTTTGCAAAGATACACTTGTTCTGTTCCAAGAAGGTTACAAACGAGGCTGGCTTCGATGGTCCAACTTTTCTGCAGGTCATAGAAAGCCAAGGGTTTGTCCGTATTTACCACGTATTCGCCGTTCTTAATGGTAAGCGATCTAGTATTTGACAGTCCATTTACCATTTTCGACGGAACATTGTCCGAAAACACATTGGATGAAGGCCTTGATCCGCGGACTTGCAACACATTGCCTTTTCCAGAAAGATCGACGACATAGGGTTGGGGTTCGGTAGCTCCTCGATCGGAAGCCGTAAGAGGCTGTCCAACAATGGGTATGCTGGTTGAATCACCTCGAAGATGTTTGATTTGCTCGAAGCGCCAATGAGCAAGAACTACACTACCATTTATTGAAGCTTTGGTATTAGTTATCCCCAAAATGGATATTGACGAAATCAAAACCAGTGAAAATAAAGAACGGCTTAAATAGCTCATATTCGTTTCTAACAAAGATTTGGTATTAATTAAAAATCCACCAATCGAAGTTTAACAAATCACCTTCGCCACCTTTAAATACGAAATAAAGGTCGTGGATACCTTCAACAGGTTTGACTTTGCAGGATTGAACAGCCCATTTTTGAAAGTCTCCGGTGCTTTTAATGTTTAACGTCCCCAATAATTGGCCTGTTAAGCCGTCTATATGAATTTCAATTTTACCACCTTTTGAGGCGGAAGCAATGCTTGCCCTAAAAGTTTTGACTTTCTTTTTGAAATCAACGCTCCTAACTTTGATGCAATCACCATTGTCAATGTCGGTTACATAGATGCCAAGTTTGTCGCTCTTAGCCGTTTCAACACCCGATTCAAATGCTATTGTTTCGGCTTCCTGTCGAATCATTGGGTTGAATTCTCCTACACTTTTAGTGATGCCATCCACCGAGTGTTGAATTCTGGGGATGGTTCCATCTGCGTTATAGCTGAACTCCATGGCACAGACTGAGCGTTTGAAACCACCGCCACCGGGTAAATCACCGTTGTGGTAAAAGAGGTACGAATGCCCCTTGAGATCGACGACACCAGGGTGATTGGTGAACGCACCGCCTTTACGGATGATGGGCATGATGGTATCCCGATACGTCCATGGCCCTGTTGGCCCGGGGCTGGTGGAGTAAGCAAGGTGTTCTGGAACACCTCCTGCTGGATAAACCATGTAATATTGGTGGTTCCGTTTGTAAAACCAAGGCCCTTCTTCGTATTGCGAGCTGCGTTTTGCATCACCCGGACGTACACCAAAATTATCGGGTGTAAATTCAACGGTGATTATTTGACCAGCGTAGGAAACCATATCTTCATTCAACTTGACATAGCGCAGGCTTGGATTACCCCAATACAAATACGCTTGGTTGTCGTCATCAATGAACACCGTCGGATCAATGTATCCGTAACCTACCAACAAAGGGGCTCCAATGGCATCATGGAAGGGCCCCGTTGGGCTATCGGAAACGGCAACACCTATGGCATTACCACCATTCTTCTGATTCATTGGGACATACAAATAATACTTTCCATTTCTAAAGACGCATTGCCCTGCCCAAGCATCTCCCCTAGACCAACTAAAATCTTTGTACGACAAAATAGTGCCATGATCGGTCCAGTTGACCATGTCGGTAGTTGAATAACATTTCCAATCGTTCATGGAAAAAAAATTCCTTACCGTAACATCTTCATCATGAGTGGTATAAAGATACACCGTGCCGTCATGCTCCATAGGTGCAGGGTCAGCTGTGTAATTGGTCTGGATGATCGGATTTTGTGCATACCCTGCAAATGGCAGCATCAGAGCAGTTGCAAAAAATAACAACTTTTTATTCATGATATGTTATAGGTGTATGGTATAAGTAAAAGAGGTTGAATCCGAATAGACTTTAAACTTCTCTAACGGCTGTGGTCCACAACTGGCTGAACCAACGCCCAACGTTTTGGTTGAAACGCATACCACCGTAGATGTGCTGGCGGGAAGGTCAATTTTATACTCTACTGGATACATCAATTCATCCGTTTGCGGAAGTGCGGCAAATTGCATTAATTTTTCATCCGATTGGATCAATATGCTTGGCATGTCCTTACCATAGAGTTTCGCCCACCTGACTTCTTCGTGATTCCCCTGTTCCATGGGTTTTTCATATTCGTATTGTTCGTTGACACCCATATCGTAGATACCAACCTCAGCAGCACTCTTTCGATCGGAATAATTTTCGAACGGACCACGACCAAAGAAGGTCATGCGGTCGAACCGTTTGTCCAGTTGCATGCGAACGCCAATGCGGGCCAGGTTTACGCGGAACCCGACAAATTGGACCTTGTTGTCCACTTGAATGGTTCCATCGCCTTTAATCAAATAACTGGCTGTATGGTACACGCCAAAACCATCTTTTCCATCGGCTTTTGTAGTCGAAATAATCTTTACTGTGGATTTATCAACGCTTTCAGCCCGTATTTCGACAGCTGTGAATTTTAGGGTTGTTATGCCATAACGCTCCCAAGAACGGAAGGCCCAATCATCGTCGTTTCGGTGTGCGGCACGCCATAAATGCAATTTAGGCGCACCATCGGTTGCTAATAATTCGATACCATTTTTACACAATTGACTCATGAAACCAGTATTTTTATCGAATGCAACGGAGAAGTTTTTGCCCGAAATCGTTATCGTTTGACTGTTCTGAACCATCTTGACAGGTTCCGTTACCTTTGTTTCTGTTACAGGAGGTGTGCCGATGGCTAATTTGAATTGCTCTGTCGCCACTTCAAATCCTTTATCTGCCCAAAGCGTCTTCTCTTTTAAAGTGTACGAAACCCGCAAAAAGTATTCAGCACCTGCTTTCGGATGTTCAATTTTATAATTGAGTAGGGCTCTACCTGTGCTTCGTGGGTTGATGGGCCGCATCAAGTTGGAGGTGCCCTTGGAAATCTCAACTCCGTTTTCGGAGATGGTCCATGAAATGTCAAAATTGCTCAACGAAATGAACTGATATTTATTTCGAATGGTAATGGCACCGGATGCCGGGTCAGCCAATTCAGTATCAATCCATTGAAATGCTTTCTTCATTTCTGGGTAATGGGGTTTGACATGATTTCCCACAGTTGAACGGTCGTACGAAATGACACCTTTGTGTATGAAGTAATGGTCGTTGGGTTGTTCGCCAAATCCACCGCCATAAGCCAGAATCGGATGTTTTGGGTCTCGTCTGTTCCACAAGGCTTGGTCTTGGAATTCCCAAATGGCACCACCCAACATCTCAGGATTGTTGTCAAAAGCTTTGGAATATTCCTCTAGAGAGCCCATGGAATTGAACATGGCATGAACAAACTCACAGATGTAAAGCGGTTTGGTCAACCCCCAGTTTTTAGCCATATCGACGAAATCCGCTGCAGTGCCGTACATTCGGCCGTCAAAATCTGACGGATTTCGGCTGCCTGCGCCAAAGCGTTCATAATGTACGAAACGGGTCGAATCAATTGCCTTGATCGTTTTCATGGCAGAAACGAAATTGGAGCCGACTCCACCGCATTCGTTTCCTAAGGACCATATTATCACGGATGGATGGTTCTTGAAGTTTTCGACATTGGCCACATTCCGATCGATGATGGCTGCTTTCATGGTCGGCTCTTCATCGAAACGTCCGTCGTAGCCGTGGCTTTCGCAGTTTGCTTCGGCTACCAGCCAAATACCGTATTCGTCGCACAACTCGTACCAACGTGGATCGTCGGAATAGTGGCTGGTACGAACATGATTGCAATTGCCTTGTTTGATAACTTCTAGGTCGCGAATCATTTGCTCCTCGGTCACAGCATGACCGACTTCTGACCAATGTTCATGTCGATTGACACCCTTCAATTTGATGGGCACACCGTTCACCATAAACACACGGCCTTTGATCTCCAGTTTGCGGAAACCAATTTTGGAAGAAAGAATTTCACCTTCTGAATTTGTAAGAACAATGGTGTACAAGGTTGGCGTTTCAGCCGTCCATTTTTGTGGATTGGAAACCGGGAACTTCACGTTTAGTACCTCTTCTTGTTTGGCATTTAAGGTTGTTCCTGTGGTATAGGCTTTGGCTATTTCAACACCGTCTTTATCGTAAAGTGTTGCAGTAAATGTCTGTGCCTTTGCCTTGGTATCGCCGTAATTCTTGATTTTTGCAGAGACTTTGACCAAACCATCCCTGTAATCTTTGTCCAAGTCGGGTTGTACAAAGAAATCGCGGATGTGAACTTGGGGTGCGCTCCAAAGCGTTACATTGCGAAAAATACCGTGCAGGCGCCACATGTCCTGATCTTCCAACCAAGTGCCTGAGCTGTATTGATACACTTCGACAGCGATCATGTTCTTACCGGGTTTCAAGTAGTTGGTGAGGTCAAAATCGGCTGCATTGCGGCTGTTTACACTAAAACCTACCTTTTCGCCATTCACCCATAAAAAGAATGCGCAATCGACGCCATCGAAGGTGATGAAGTTGCGTCTTCCCGTCCATTCGGCAGGAACGTTGAATTCTCTTCGATAACTTCCGACCGGATTGCGTTCCTTATAAGCGGTAAACCACTTATCCGGTTCGCTCATCACGTGTGGAAAATCCTTTTTTATGGTATAGCCCAAATTTCGGTAAAAAGGCGTTCCGTAACCTTGAACTTCCCAGTTGGATGGAACGGAAATTTCTTTCCAACCTGAAACATCAAAGGAAGGCTTGAAGAAATCGACCGGGCGTTCTTCCGGTGTGGGTACCCAATTGAATTTCCATTGTCCGTTCATTCGGATGCATAGGGAAGACGCATGCCGCTTGGCTATCAATGCTTCCTGTAAATTGGCATATGGCATTAAGGTGGCATGATACGGCTCTTTATTGATGCCCAACAGCTCTGGATTTTCAATTTCTGGAGGAATTGGAGCACCACTACACCAACTTTTTGAAATGAATAGGGTTAAAAATAACAGACTGATCAGTATGTACTTTTTCATGGGATATTTATAAGATGGTAATTAGGGTCGATTTTAAACTTGCTGCAGCCGAACTGTTTCCGTAAAAGACTTCGTAGGTACCCGGTGTCACGGCCATTTTGCGTTGTGCCCAATCAAAGAATTCAAAGGCTGAAGCGTTTAGTTCCAGGGTTACTGTTTGGCTTGCTGCAGGCTGCAGGCTAACCCTTTTAAAGCCCCGAAGCGTTTTCAGCGGTCCTTCCAAATCATTGACTTTCCGAACATACACTTGAACGATTTCCGTGCCCGCTCTTTTTCCGGTATTCTTGACCGGCAGGGTCAATTGGATTGTTTCATTCGGTTTGATGGACGTTTTGTTAAATTGTGCTGCTCCGATTTCAAAACTGGTATAGCTCAAACCAAAACCGAATGGAAAGAGTGCATCATCCATAAACCGGTAAGTGCGACCCTTCATGGAATAGTCTTCGAAATCTTTCAATTGGTCGGAATTCTTGTAAAAGGTAACTGGCAGTTTGCCGGAGGGGTTGAAATCGCCGAAGAGTACGTCTGCTACTGCTTGCCCTCCTGATTCGCCTGGATACCAGGCTTGAAGGATGGCATCGCAACTTTTTGTTTCAGGCTCCAATGCAATGGCCGATCCAGAGCAGTTTACAAAGACGACCTTTTTCCCTGCATCTTTCAAGGCTCTCAAGAATTTACGCTGTACCATCGGCAGATCAATGTTGGTGCGGTCTCCGCCCTTGAATCCGGGATAATTGACAGGCATTTCCTCACCTTCGAGTATTCCTGAAAGACCTCCAACGAAAACGACCACATCGATGCCTTGGAGTTTCTGTATCATTTTTGCGAACTCAAAATCAACTTCTTTACCGAAGTCGAACTCAATGTTTGCATCCCAATTTTCTGTTTGTGCAAATTGGATTTCAATCTTATAAGTTTTTCCACTTTCTACCTGAAATGGCACTCGGCTGGTAAGTGTTCTCCAGTTTCTGATTTTTTCGACGGGTTGACCGTTGACAAAAAGCTCAAACGCACCAGTGGCACCGCATTTGAAAACAATTTCCTCGCTGACGGCAGCGGTAAATTCTGTTTCGTACTTGGCAGAGAAACCTTCCAATTTTACACCGGGTGCAAATTCATGCTGACCAAGTGTAGTGAGTTTGATGGGGTTTGTGATTTGCTGAACAGCGACTTCAGCCCCCTGCCTGTCTGAATTGTTCCAGTAGGTTGCCTTAATTCCCTTTTTGCCATTGAACGTGCATTTATCGAGAAAGCTTTGGGTAACCTTGTCGTCTACCAAATCACAGCCTTTATCGTATAATACTTTTTTAGATGAAAGTTTGGAGGAGATACCGTCTAGTATGGTGATGGTATTATTTGGCGTTCCGTTGTAATTGCCCCACAACATGACTTTATCGTTGGCATTTGGTCCTATAACGGCAATTTTCGACGTTTTCTTTAAAGGAAGGAGGTTGTTTTTGTTCTGCAGTAGGGTCATGGTTTCCCGTGCCATGTCGAGAGCCATTTTCTGATGGGCATCGTTGTTGACCACCGACATGGGGATTTTGGACCAAGGCACGAGTGCGTCGTTATCCATTTCTCCCAAATCAAACCGGCCAATCAATACGCGCTTTAAATGGGTATTGATGTCTTCTTCCTTGATCAATCCTTGTTCGACTGCTTGTGGCAGCTTTTTGTAATTGTAGTCTGCCCATTGACATTCCACATCGGTTCCGGCCAATACGCCTTTGGAAGCGGCGTGCACGGCGTCGGACGACACTTTGTGGCTGGTATAGAAGTCGGCAATGGCACCGCAATCGGATACGACCAAGTATTTGAATCCCCATTCATCCCGAAGGATTTGTTGGAGCAGTTGGTTGCTACCACAGCAAGGTTCGTCGTTCAGGCGCTGATAGGCGCACATGACCTCGCGGACATCGGCTTCTTGAACCAGTGATTTGAACGCTGGAAGGTAAGTTTCATACAAGTCGCGCGGACTTACACTGTTCAAATTCAGCGTGTGTCGGCTCCATTCCGGGCCGGAGTGTACTGCAAAATGTTTGGCGCAAGCGAGCAATTTTTTGTATTTCGAATCGGCTGGGCCTTGGAGTCCTTTAACCACCGAAACGCCCATGCGGGAAGTCAGATAAGGGTCTTCACCGTAGGTTTCTTGTCCACGGCCCCAGCGAGGATCGCGAAAGATGTTGACGTTTGGAGTCCAAACGGATAAACTTAGGAAACGCTTGTTTTCCTGTCCATTTGCAATAGCTTCGTTGTATTTGGCTCGGGTTTCATCCGAAACGGCATCATAAATATGAAACAACAATTGATCGTCAAACGACGCAGCCATACCGATGGGCTCGGGAAAAACGGTCACATTCCCGTTGTTGGCCAGTCCATGGAGCGCTTCACTCCACCAATTGAATTTTTTGATGCCCAACCGAGGTATGGCATCCGAAATGTCGCACATCAAGGTTGCCTTTTCGCTTAATGTCAATCGTGATATCAAATCGGTAGCGCGTTCTACAGAACTCAAATTGGGGTTCTGATACGGTACTTGCGCCCGAATGTTGGATGAGCATAGTACGATTATGCTGAAAAAGAACATCCTTTTCAGGCAACTTTGAAATATTGATTTCATGGTTCTATTTAGTTAATTGGTTTCAGTATTGCTGCAAAGCCTCCGCGTCGGAGTAATTTTACGTCCACACTGCTTGTTTTGTTGATGGTCGTATAGCTGGTAGAGAAATCTTTATCGTGCAAACCATCGGCAATCAACGTTAATTGGTAGCTTCTTCCTTCAGGTAAAAAGTTGAATGTCAGTGTTTTCTTTTTTTCTCTGAGTTCAGCATTGATGCCTCCGATATACCAGTTGTCTCCTTTTCTGCGTGCTAGGATGATGTCTTTACCTGGGTAGCCATCCATCAATTTAGTGTCGTCCCAAGCATTGGGCACTTCCCTAAGGAAAGCCTTCGCTGCATCCGGAAGGTTGTAATATCCTTCGGGCCTGTCTGCCAAATGTTGAAAGCCAGATTCAAATACCACACTCAGTGCCAGTTCATGCCCGTAGGAAGTCACGTGTGGAAATTGAGAATTGGTGAATGTCACAGGGGTATAATCCATGGCACCAACGACGTTGCGCGTAAAAGGCAAGATGGTGTTGTGTTCAGGTGCAGTAGAAGTAAAATCAGGGCCGTTGTTGTACCATTCGGCTCCACGGACACCTTCGTAGGTCATCAGATTCGGGTAAGTACGAGCCCATCCACGCGGAACCAAACATCCATGAAAATAGACCATCATCTGATACTTGGCGGCATCATCTAAAATATCGAGGTAGTATTTGATCATGTCTTGCTTTTCGCTTTCGAAGAAGTCAATTTTAACACCAACAAACCCCAGTTTTTGAAGTTTGGCGAATTCTTCGGCACGATTTTCCGTCGTCAACATTCGGTCACGCGGTGTGGCTGAAACCCAGGTATGTTTTCCACCTGAATTGTACCAAATGAGGGGCTTGATACCCTTTGAAAGGATGTATTTGGCAGCATCCTCCAAGTTTCCACCATTGGTCATGGCATCCCATTCCCAATCGAGCAGCGTGTAGGGCCAGTTCATGTTGGCAGCCAAGTCGGCAAAATCGCAAACTATCTTGAAATCTTTCGTTCCATGGTTGCTCGACCAATAATTCCAAGAGACTTTTCCGGGTTTGATCCAATCGGTGCTTTTCAAAACGGAAGGTGGGCAGACGTCATCAACCAGTGTTGATTCAACTATGTCCGACAGACTTCCGATGATGACCACGCGCCAGGGAGACTTCCAAGGAAGGTTGATGGTGGGTTTGGATTCTCCGTAACCGTTGCCGTCTCCTTTGTCCGGGAAGGTGATCTTGTATTGCGATTTCTCCGATGTGTTGCTCAATTTGGAACCGCAATAACTGCGATTCACATCCGCTTCATGAATGAGGTACCAACACGATGCGTCGGCCGTACAAAAGAGGGCGGGATAGCCCCATTCTCCCTGCGTTTTATCATCGCTCATGGTCGAATACAGGCCTTCATTCGCCCGGTTCCATTTCTCCATCCAACGTTTGGTGTCCGTTGAGATGGTGTAAGAGGTGATTTCATCATTGACCACATACGTACCCGTTTTCTCCGGAAAAGCGTATCGGAAAGCCATTCCGTCATTGTATGCCCGAATGATCAGGTTCAACTTTGCTTTGTTGGGATTTTCAAAGGACACAGTTACTTCATTTCCGGAGTTGCTGCATAATGCTCGTTTCCCATGAATGGCAGTATATTGATCGTTGATAGTCAAGGCTTTGTCGGCTTTTATAAGCTTAAGGTCCTTGATGAAATCCTGATCGCTTCGGGAAAGTCCGAGACGAATCATTGGTAGGATTTCCCCTTCTTTACCGTCTTTCAGATAAGTCGCCTTTAATGACCATTCGCCCGCATTGTTGACAAGCACTACTTGAATTTTTTGATTGGGCGATATGACCACGATGTCCTGAGAATAAGTGGTCGTGAAAAACAGAACGAAAAGTACGAAAACGAGGATGCGATTCATAGGTTTCAGCTATTTTTATTTAAAAAGAAGGGGAGCGAATTCATGCAGGCTTCTTCTCCAAGACTGCCATTCGTGTGCTGTTTCCGGAGAAACATAGGAAACACCCTTGATGCCTGCTTGATTCCATTCTTCGGCTGCAGCACCGATTCGTGCTGAACCACCCTCACGACCGCCAAAGCTCATGAAAACAAGTTTGACATGTTTTTTGAAGGTGTCCATATCCTTGATTTCAGTCGGTGAGAAGGTCCCACTGCTGAACATCCCTACGTAGGAAAATTTATCGGGGTTGGCAACGACGATGGCGTGAGTTTGCATGCCACCCATGGACAAACCGGCCATTGCACGGTGTGCTTGGTCAGGTATGACACGGAAATTGGATTCGATGTAGGGGATGAGGTCGTCAAACAAGATGCGTTCAAACTGACCGGTTACATTCGGCTTGGTGCCACGGGGTGCACCGCCGAAATTCACACTGCTGTTTTCTATGACAATGATGAACGGAACGACTTTGCCTTCCGCAATCAAGTTGTCCATGATGCGGTTGGTATGCCCTTGGTTGCCCCAACCGGTTTCGTTCTCGCCCATACCGTGTTGCAAATACAGGACCGGGTATTTTTTTGACTTATTTTGGTCGTATCCCGGCGGGGTGTAAATGTACACCCGACGAACACTGTTGGATGTTTTGGAGAAGTATTGACTTTCGCGCAACTGCCCGTGCGGTACATTCTTCAACGCATAGAAATCTTGGTCTGGTGCAGGGACCTCGATGCCGCTGCCCCAACGGCTGGCGCCATAAAAGTACAGGCTTCCGGGATCGGGCACGGATGCGCCGTCGACGTTGAGTTGATAATAGTGGAACCCGACGTCCTGGGGAGCGGATTCGCCCGTCCAAACGCCTTTATCGTCTTTGACCAAGTCGTATTTGACAGCGGCGATGTCCAATTGAACCTTCAATGCCTGTGGGGCAGAAATGCTTACCCGAACACGGCCTTCAGAATTAACTTGTGGGTACTGTTTTCCTTGTTGCGTAGTTTCGGTCGTTTTGAAATCTTCCACTACAGCAGTTTGGTTTGTTTGAGCGATACCGATCAAACTCATTGATGCGGTTACGAAGAGAATGGCAATTGATTTGTATTTCATGGTATTTATGTATGTGCGTTGTTTAAGTGAATGACCCTCAATGAAGATCACACGAATGATGCAAAGTTATTTAATTCAGTCTGCATGTACGAATCCCCTTGTTGTTATAATATGTAAATCAGGTTGTTTTTTAGTGCTTTCTTAAATGATTCTGGCCTCATTTTGTTTGAAATAGCATGGGAGCAAGGTTTAGTAGACTTCGACGCCAAGTAAGGAATTCATGGGCCGTATTTTCTGAAATAAAGGATACGGCTTTGATGCCTGCTTCGTTAAGTGCCATTTCTGCCTTCTTAACGCCGTCAGGGTTTTCGCGACTTCCACAACTCAGGAAGATTAACTTGACTTGCGACTTGTCCTTGATTTCGGCTGGGGCGTAGGTGCCACCGCTAAGCAGTGCGTAATAGGAGAATACTTCAGGTCTGGCAAGGGTAATGGCGTGCGTTTCCATACCACCCATGGAGAGGCCGGCCATGGCGCGATTTAACTTGTTGGCGAGGGTGCGGAAATGGGCATCGACGTAGGGGATCAATTCATCGACCAATACTGTCTGAAATGTTCCTACATTGAAATTTCGGATACCGCCAGGCTTGACGTCGTTGGTCATTCCATAGGTCATAACGATGATAAATGGGTTTATTTTACCCTCTGCGATCAAATTGTCCATAATCAAGTTGGCATGTCCCTGGTTGCTCCAAGCTGTTTCGTCTTCGCCCCAACCGTGTTGCAGATAAAGTACCGGATAGCGTTTTTTGCCGTCGTATCCGGGGGGTGTGTAGATAAAGGCTCTTCGTGCGCTGTTCGTACTTTTTGAAGGAAAGAAGATTTGTTGCACATTACCATGGGGAACATCCTTGAGTGCATAGAAATCCTTATCGTGAGCAGGTATTTCGATACCACTTTCCCAACGAGTGGATCCATAGAAGTTTAACGCTCCAGGATCGTTGAATGTACCGCCGTCAATAGTGAGGTGATAGTAATGAAAGCCTTCATCCATAGGGCCTGCCGTGGTACCTACCCATGTGCCATCCTCTGCTTTTGCAAGCGTTGTACCACCTCTTCCGCCAAGCCCCAGACTTACACTGACACTTTGTGCTTGAGGCGCAACAATACGGAACCGTGCATAACCTTGTGAATTTACCTTTGGGAATTCTTGTCCGGGTTGATTTACAGTTGAAGATATGAAATCTTCCTTTACATCTGCCTGAGAAGTTTGCGCCAAACAAGTCAGGCTGGTGGAAATCCCCACTAGAATAATTGTTAATAGTTTGTGATTCATAGTATTATTCTTTCAAAAGTTAATTTATTCTTGAAATATGATTCTTGATGACGTAAGAATACAGGAATCATTTTACAATTCGGATATTAGATATAACAAAATTAGTGTTTTATCGCCCTTTACGCTGTCAGATTTAATACAACTATTATATTTTTTGTAACTCTTTGGAATATTATCCAGGGTGAGCGTTATGAAGGTATCATTTACTATAGCATATGTAACATTGACTGCTTAAATTAAGACTCTTGAAAGGAAGAATGAACTTTAAACAAACTATTTTTGTTTGAGTGATTTATACACAACATGTGTTGTTTTTAAGTAGCATCAAATCATGAAAAACGACACCTTTGAATAAATGAAAACGACGATGAAAAGAACGATTGGATTGTTTCTATGCTTCTTTGCAACCGCTTTTGTGTTTTCGCAGAACCCAAGTGGGGTTTCCGACTTTACTACGGATCAAGATCATCAGAACATGATGCAACAGTTGGGAATCAAGGCGCTCAGGCCTGGTCCCAGTGGTAATGAGAAAGCGCCTAATCATGCCAATTATGATGAAGCATTGGCCAATCCATGTCCGATTTTGCCAGAGGTATTGAGGTTGAAGAATGGGAAGAAAGTCACGACAGCTAATCAATGGTGGAGCAAAAGAAGGCCTGAAATCGTGGCTGATTTCGAAAATGAAGTATATGGAAAGCTGCCTTCATCCACTCCATCCGTATCCTGGGAGTGTAAAGCGTCGGATACGACTACGTTGGGGGGCACACCAGTCGTTACCAAAAAGCTGGTTGGGCATGTTGACAACAGCTCGTTCCCTTCGATCGTTGTCGATATCAACATGGTTCTGGTCTTACCTTCCAATACAAAGGGCCCGATACCGGTGTTGATGATGTTCGGATGGCCAAGATACCCGATCACCAGTGGCAACGCTGCTTCAACCGATCTATTATTGGCAGCAGGTTGGGGATACGCAACCATTGACCCCAACAGCATTCAAGCCGATAACGGCGCAGGTTTAACCAAAGGCATCATCGGTTTGGTCAATAAAGGGAAGCCGCGTAAACCCGACGATTGGGGCGCTTTGAGAGCTTGGTCATGGGGCGCCGCTCGTGCATTGGATTATTTGGAAACCGAACCATTGGTGAATGCACATAAAGTTGGTATCGAAGGCGTTTCACGATATGGCAAAGCCGCTTTGGTCACCTTGGCTTTCGAATCCCGATTTGCTGTGGGTTTAATCGGTTCTTCCGGCAAAGGCGGTGCGACCTTGGAACGACGCGTTTTTGGAGAGGCTGTTGAAAGCCTCGCCGGAAGTGGGGAATACCATTGGATGGCAGGAAACTATTTGAAATATGCAGCGTCCGAAGGAATGACCGGATGTGATTTACCTGTGGATTCTCATGAACTTATTGCACTTTGTGCTCCAAGACTCACGTTCGTAAGCTATGGTGTTCCCGAAAAGGGTGATGCCAAGTGGCTGGATCAACAGGGCAGTTACATGGCAACCATCGCGGCAGGCTCAGTCTACAAACTGCTTGGAGCGAAAGACCTTGGCGTTTCGAACGACTATTTGACCGAACAAATGCCTCCCGTTTTGTCAGGCTTATTGGACGGTCAACTTGCTTGGAGACAGCACGACGGTGGACATACCGATGTCCCCAACTTCCAATGCTTCATTCCATGGGCCAGCAAACAACTGAATTATCTAAAAAAATCCTTATAATACGTACTTAATCAATCCATTTAAAATGAAAAAGAATTTTTCGCTTTTATTTTTTGCACTGTTCCTGTTGAACATCAACGCATTTGCTCAAGATCCCAATTTCTACATTTTCCTGTGTTTCGGTCAGTCCAATATGGAAGGTAATGCTCGAATTGAACCACAAGATACTACGGTTGACAGCCGTTTCCAAGTGCTATCAGCTTTGGATTGCAAAGACTTAGGCAGAACCAAAGGACAATGGTATCCCGCTGTTCCGCCATTGTGCAGATGCAATACTGGCCTTACGCCCTCCGATTATTTTGGCAGAACGCTAGTTGCGAACACCCCCAAAAAAATTAAAATCGGTGTCATCAACATTTCCGTAGGAGGTTGCAAGATTGAACTGTTTGACAAAGACAACTATCAAAACTACATCGCTACGGCACCGGGCTGGATGAAGGGTATGATTAATCAATACGACGGAAATCCGTACGGAAAGCTCGTGGAAATGGCCAAGATTGCGCAACAATCGGGGGTCATCAAAGGTATCCTCCTGCATCAGGGTGAATCTAATACGAACGATTCTATTTGGCCGGCCAAAGTGAAGGCGGTTTATGAAAACCTGTTGAAAGATCTGAATTTGGATGCAAAATCTGTACCCTTGGTGGCTGGTGAAGTCGTCAATTCCGATCAAGGTGGCGTTTGTGGAAGCATGAACAAAATCATTGACAAGTTGCCTGAAACCATTCCCACAGCGTATGTTGTTTCATCGGCAGGTTGTACGGATGGTCCCGATAACCTCCACTTCAATGCGGAAGGTTACCGCGAACTTGGACGTCGCTACGCTGCCACGATGCTTCCACTTCTTAATCTGAAAAAGGACGGTAAGAAATAAAGTGAACTCGATTCCATTTTATGAAATAGTTATTTGCGACGCACCTATCGTACGTAAAAGGTAGTAACTAAAATAGCACGTTTATTTTTATGAGCAGACTTATTCTCGCTTTGATGCTGGTTCTCTGTTTTGATCAATTAATTGCCGAGAGCAATCAGCCAAAATTTCTGAGTAATAGGAATAAGAAACAAACCATGGAGGCTGAGTCTGCTAACCTTATAGGGAATGCCATTTGCGATTCTGATCGAGAAGCATCTGGAGGTTGCCTTGTTCAATTGACTAGGCTTGATGATGGAATCCTATTCGGGAAACTTCCTGCTGCTCAGAAATTGGCGATTCGATATGCCTCCGTTAAAGTAGGAACCATAAGTGTTGAAGTCAACGGTCAATCGGCTCACAAGGTAAACGTACATTCCTCTGGTGCACTTGCAGGGTCCTACCTTTATTCCATCATAGACATTGTAATTCCCAAAAATGCTTCACTAAGCATCCGTTTGATAGATAACGATGTTCCGATCAATATTGATAAAATCATTGTCGGTAAAGGTGATTTAGGTTTGCCACCCGATGGTTGGAACTTGCCTCCTTTACCTATAGCAGCCGGTATTTATCCAGCCGATTGGAAAGGATTGAGCCGGATTTATACGGTGCCCGATTGGTGGCGAGAGGCTAAATTTGGAGCATGGGCGCATTGGGATCCGCAGTCCATGCCCGAGCAGGGTGATTGGTATGCTCGAGGAATGTACATGCAAGGTGACAAACAATATGTCTACAATCTTAAAAACTTTGGTCATCCTTCCGAATACGGCTACAAAGACATTTGTCACAATTGGATAATCGACAAATGGAAGCCCGAGGAATTGATGGATTTATATGTTGAAATGGGTGCTCGGTATTTCATGGCGATGGGCGTTCACCACGACAATTTTGATTGTTGGAATTCAACGTACCAACCCTGGAATTCAGTGCATGTTGGTCCAAAACAAGATATAGTTGGTACATGGGAAAAAATTGCTCGTCAGCATGGCATGCGTTTCGGAATTGGTTTTCACAACACTCCCGGACGTACATGGGGGCAGTTTATGACAGTTCGATACACAAGTGACAAGACTGGACCCTTTCAAGGTGTGCCCTACGACGCACTTCAAACGATTCAGGATGGAAAAGGAAAATGGTGGGAGGGACTGGATCCTGTCGATCTTTACGGACCAATACACGACAAAAAAGACCCCTTATTATCTCCTTTTGCCAACCAATTCATGTGGCGGGTAGATGACGCCATCAGCAAGTATCATCCCGACATGATTTATTTTGACGATCATGCTGGAGACTCACAGGTGGATTTGGGCGTACACATGGGATTGGGCTTTCTTGCACCTTCGTTAGTTGCGAATTATTACAACAAGTCCATGCAATGGAATCATGGGAAAATGGATGTAGTCATCAACCTCAAAGCGGTTGGTGGACGATACAATAGTTTCCAAAACAGTCCTCAACTGCTTCCGCTTGTAGATCAGTCACTTGTTAAAAGCACGGAGGCTGACATTGAACCGGAGATCACGGCCTATCCATTTCAAACAGAGACAAGTATTGCTGAATGGCATTATCGGACTGGCCAAAACTATAAAGATGCAAAAACAATCATCGGTTTATTGATGCAGAATGTCTCACGCAACGGTTCCATGTTGCTTAACATTACACAACATGGACGTGGCGACTTGGATCCAGAAGTGATTCGGATTTGCAAAGACATCGGTGGCTGGCTGAAAGTGAACGGGGAAGC
>Ga0302213_1000036_pt1 | contig 117778 bp, 91 predicted proteins | sample II_Fen_N1_2_FD_194583 | JGI IMG/M metagenome (GOLD analysis project Ga0302213, IMG submission 194583) | Peat permafrost microbial communities from Stordalen Mire near Abisko, Sweden - II_Fen_N1_1 | ecosystem: Environmental > Terrestrial > Soil > Wetlands > Permafrost | place: Sweden: Abisko...
TATATCGCTGGCAGCAACAATCTTCAGCGTTTTGTTTTTTGTAGGGTGGTCAACGCTCAGGTTCAGCGTAACAACTTCGGGGTGATTGAATTTGTAATTGCCAATGATAAAAGCAATAGTGATAACTCCCAGCGATGCCAACATTGCCCACAATCGGAATGTGCCCATGCCTTCAGGAGCAAAATGTATAAAATAGTTGGCAATGCGCACAACATCTATCACCAAAAAACTCAGGAAAAGGTAAATAAATACAATCATATACGTAAAACCTACCTGACTTATTGCTTTCCCAATGGTGTGAGGCATGTAGCTCGCAAAAATCATGCTGCCAAACATTGCCACAAACATCACAATCATAGTGATAAGGTATGCTGGTCGTAAAATAGAAACGGGTGGCAATGTCTGCCATCCGCGCATTATTACGAAACTGTTCATCGAAAGTAATATCGCAAACGCAAAAATAAAAAAGCCTATCTTCATTTGGAACTTATTTTAGTTGTAGTTGAGAACATAGAACAACGAAAAAGATATAGTATCGCATTTTTCAACCACATAGTTATACATAGTAGCATAGCAACACATAGTAATTTTAAGAATGCATAGAAAACATAGTTAACTACAGTTTATGTGAGATATGTGGCTCTATGGCTCTATGTCAACTCAAAATTAAGTCATTATTCCTGTAAAGTTCTGTATTAACTCTATCGTGCAACTATGTTACTATGTATAACTATGTGGTTGAATTCCCATTTTGGAAATTTTACATTTAATTGCAACATTTCTTAGAACAACGAAAAAGACCTTTTGTTTAGTATTTAAACAGAAGGTCTTTTTCGGAGACTAATTCATTTTTTCTTTCAGAAATCTTCCTGTGTACGATTCTTTACAGTCGATAATTTGTTCTGGCGTTCCTTCAAAAACCAGTGTACCACCTTTGTCGCCACCTTCGGGGCCAATATCAATGATATGATCGGCACATTTTATTACTTCAATATTATGTTCAATAATAATAACCGTGTGACCTTTGGCAATCAATGCATCAAAAGCTTTCAGTAAGGTTTTTATGTCATGAAAATGCAGCCCGGTAGTGGGTTCGTCAAATACAAAAATAGTCGGTTCCGGCTTTTCATTGGCCAAAAACGAAGCTAATTTCACGCGCTGACTCTCACCGCCCGATAGCGTGCTGCTCGATTGTCCAAGTTTTACATAACCCACACCCACATCCTGTAGCGGTTTAAGGCGTTTTACTATTTTCTTTTCTGTGTTCCCTGTTTGTGCTGAGAAAAAATCGATAGCCTGATTGACAGTCATCTCCAATACATCAAAAATGTTGACCTCTTTATAATGTACATCCAACACATCTTGTTTGAATCTTTTGCCATGGCAATGTTCGCATTCCAGTACTAAATCGGCCATAAACTGCATTTCTACAGTTACGGTTCCTTCTCCCTGACATTCCTCACAACGACCACCTTCGGTGTTGAACGAGAAGTGTGATGCCGAAAAATTCATTTGTTTGGAAAGTTGCTGCTCGGCAAACAGCTTCCGAATCTCGTCGTAAGCCTTTATGTACGTCACCGGGTTAGATCGCGATGATCGTCCGATAGGATTTTGATCAACAAACTCAATGTCTTTGGCCAGCATCATGCTTCCTTTCAATGTCCCAAACTGTCCGGTACGATCGGCCACGCCACCATAATGTTTCTTTAGCGCTGCATAAAATACATTGCGCACCAACGACGATTTCCCCGATCCACTCACGCCTGTAACCACTGTCATAACGTTCAGCGGGAATTTTACATTAATGCCTTTCAGGTTATTTTCACGTGCCCCCAACACTTCAATGTAGTTATTCCATTTCCTCCGATGGGTAGGTATATCAATGGTTTCCTTGCCGAGAAGGTATTTTAAGGTGTATGAATTTTCAAAATTGGCTTTTTCTGTGTCAATATCCAGCTTCCCCTGATAGACAACTTCCCCGCCTAATCGTCCTGCATTGGGACCTATATCAATCAGATAATCGGCAGCACGCATAATTTCTTCGTCGTGTTCAACCACCACCACTGTGTTTCCCAGGTCGCGGAGTTGTTTCAATACTTTAATCAATAAATGTGTATCGCGCGAATGTAGTCCGATACTTGGTTCGTCCAGAATGTATAATGAACCAACCAAACTACTTCCCAGCGAAGTAGCCAGGTTTATACGTTGGCTTTCACCTCCCGAAAGCGAATTCGATAAGCGGTTCAGCGTTAAATATCCCAGCCCTACATCAAGTAAGAAGTGTATACGGTTGGTGATCTCAATTAAAAGTCGTTTTGAAATAGAAGCATCCTGCTCGCTTAGCTGAATATTATCAAAGAAATCGTTCAGGTTCTTGATAGGCAGCAGTACCAGTTCCGATATTGCTTTGCCTGAAATGCGAATGTAAGAAGCTTCTTTTTTCAATCGGCTACCGTTACAGGCAGTGCAGGTGGTTTTGCCACGGTATCGTGCCAGCATAACCCGGTACTGAATTTTATATTGGTTTCCTTCCAGCATCTTGAAAAATGCGTTCAGTCCTTCAAAATGCTTGTTCCCCGTCCAGATAAGTTGGCGTTGCTCGTCGGTTAATTCGTAATACGGTTTGTGAATGGGGAAATTAAATTTAGTCGCTGTATGGATAAGTTGCTTTTTCCATTCGCTCATTACTTCACCTTTCCAGCAAACAATTGCATCTTCAAAAATCGATAATGTTTTGTTTGGCACTACTAAATCTTCGTCAATGCCAATTACACGACCAAATCCTTCGCACACGGGGCAAGCGCCAATAGGACTGTTGAAACTGAATGTATGTACGCTCGGAATTTCAAACTGTATACCGTCGGCTTCAAATTTCTTTGAGAAATGAAGCATTTTAGTTTCGTTTTCTGTAATTGCTTTTAATGAGCAAGATCCATTTCCTTCGAAGAAAGCTGTTTCAACCGAATCGTTTAGCCGGCTAATGGCCGATTGTGTATGTTCTACCACTAATCGGTCGATCAATAAAAACACCTCATCTTTAAATGTTTTTGGATTAAGCGTTTGCAAGAAATCCTGAATCTGAAGTGTCTCACCATTTACATCAATACGACTAAATCCTTGCAAAATAAGGCTCTGAAGTTGCTCGGGCAATGATTTGTCAGCATTAGGCACAATAGGTGCCAATACTATTAGTTTTGTGCCGTCGGTCAATTCCATGGCGGCATCAATTACATCTTGTGCCTCATGCTTTACAACTAACTCTCCCGTAATGGGTGAGTAGGTCTTACCAATTCTGGCATAAAGCAGTTTTATGTATTCGTAAATCTCGGTGGATGTTCCAACGGTAGAACGGGGGTTGCGTGTATTTACTTTTTGTTCAATGGCTATTGCCGGTGGAATGCCTTTTATAAAATCAACTTCGGGTTTACTCATTCTGCCCAGAAACTGGCGTGCGTACGACGACAAACTTTCTACATAACGACGTTGACCTTCGGCATATAGTGTATCAAATGCCAACGAAGACTTACCTGATCCGGAAAGTCCTGTGATAACAACCAATTGATTACGTGGTATTTCTACATCAATGTTTTTTAAATTATGGACGCGAACACCTTTTAAAAATATATTACCTTGTTTGGACACTTTTTTCTTGTTTTATTGACAACATTCGGCCGATAACCGATGGATTGCTTACCGACTTTTTTATTTTTGCAAAGATACTACTAAATTCAGAGTGAAGAATTAATATTGTAAGAACTATTTTGAGCAGATAATAGTTCCCTTTAGGGTAAAAGAGTATATAATATGTATGTAATGCACATTTATTCTGATTAAATATGCATATTTTGGCTTGCAATAAGCATTTTTAGAATAATTATGAAATTAATTTCAAATAAACCATTGCGATATACAAAATTAGTCGTACTTTTGCCCGAAATCTAAATAATTATGCATTTATGAAAAACAAACGTAACCGTTTACAAATTATCTCAGAAATTCTTCGCTCTACTGTTGTTGGCAGCCAGGAAGAATTGTTGAAAATGCTTAGTGACCGACAGTGCGAAGTAACTCAAGCCACATTATCACGCGATTTAAAACTATTGAAAGTTGCTAAAACGCCTTTGTCGAATGGCGCTTATAAATATATTTTACCTTCATATAATAAGCCGCTCCCAAGTTCTGGAGCACTCAACACTCTGATAGCTCACGGTGCTGTTTTGAGCCTCGAATTTTCGGGTCAATTGGCTGTAGTTAAGACTAAACCAGGTTATGCAAGTGCTATAGCATGGGATATTGATAACAAAGCTACCGAACATGTATTGGGCACAATTGCCGGTGATGATACTATTTTAGTGATACCCCGCGAAGGAGTCACACGTGAAGATATTCTCGAAATGATGAATATCACCTTCTCAGAGAAGGAATAATACGGAAATAATTTGTTCACCACGTACATTATAATTATCTTTGTTGCCCTTTTTGAATTTTTTTTCAATTTTAAGGCCTACAAATGAATGTAATGTGTTGTGCAAAAGAGTTTCTTATTAAAGTTAAAAGAACTCATTCAAATTTGAATATGGAGAAAGAGACTGCCGTTGATATGATAACGGTACAAATTGCTGATGAGCGTTTCTTAAATTATGTTGATACGATTTTGACCACTATATCAGACGCGGCCAAAGTACGCGGAACAGGTATTGCCAGACGCTCGCCCGAGTATATCGAGCAAAAAATGAAAGAAGGAAAAGCTATAATAGCTTTAGCAGGCGATGAATTTGCCGGATTTTGCTACATCGAGACTTGGGGCAATAAACAGTTTGTTGCCAATTCCGGATTAATCGTTGTGGATAAATACCGTGGTCATGGTTTGGCTAAACGTATTAAACGTAAGGCTTTTGAATTGTCCCGCATTCGCTATCCCGATGCAAAGATATTTGGTTTGACCACTGGACTTGCTGTTATGAAAATTAATTCAGAACTTGGTTATAAGCCTGTTACATTTTCAGAATTGACAGATGATGAAGCGTTCTGGAAAGGCTGTCAAAGTTGTGTAAATTATGATATTTTACAACGTACTGGTCGTAAGCATTGTTTGTGTACCGGCATGTTGTTCGATCCTGCAAAGGATATTGAAAAATAAATTTTTTGAACAAAAGGCTTTTGACTCTCGTTTTGAGCCTGTTGACATAAAAAGAAAATGAAAGAAAAAGTATTATTAGCATTTAGCGGAGGTTTGGATACTTCGTTTTGCGCCATGTATTTGGCTCAGGAAAAAGGGTACGAAGTGCATACAGCTGTGGCTAACACAGGTGGATTTAGTGCTGAGGAACTGAAAGTAATTGAAGATAAGGCTTATCGCTTGGGAGCAAAATCTCACGTAGCGCTTGATGTAACACAAGAATATTACGAGAAGAGCATTAAATATATGGTTTTTGGTAATGTGTTGCGTAACGGAACTTATCCAATCTCGGTAAGTTCAGAGCGTATATTTCAGGCCATTGCTATTATTAATTATGCCAAAGAAATAGGTGCAGATTATGTTGCTCATGGTAGTACAGGTGCCGGAAACGATCAGGTTCGTTTTGACCTGACCTTTGACGTACTTGCTCCAAATATCAAGATTCTTACACCAACCCGAGATATGGTGTTGACCCGCGATTATGAAATCAATTACCTGAGAGATCATGGTTTTGATGCGGACTTTAAAAAGATGGAATATTCTATCAATAAAGGTCTTTGGGGAACATCGATAGGAGGAAAAGAAACTCTGAAATCTGAACAAACATTGCCCGAAGAAGCTTATCCAAGTCAGGTTGAAAAACAGGGCGAAGAAACAGTGACTATTGAGTTTGTAAATGGTGAATTATCGGCTGTTAATGGTCAGAAAAACGATAACAAGGTATTGCTTATTAATGCGTTGGAAGAAATTGCCCACAAATACGGAATTGGTCGCGACATGCATATTGGCGATACTATTATTGGTATTAAAGGCCGTGTAGGTTTTGAAGCAGCTGCACCATTGTTGATTATCAATGCGCATAAAATGCTTGAAAAACATACGCTTACTAAATGGCAACAATACTGGAAAGACCAATTGGGTAACTGGTACGGTATGTTCTTGCACGAAGCGCAATATTTGGAACCTGTAATGCGTGACATTGAACAGTTTCTGCAAAGCTCACAACAAAATGTAACCGGAACAGTTATTGTAAAACTTCGTCCATATAACTATACTTTGGTGGGTGTTGACAGTACTTTTGACCTTATGAAGACTGACTTTGGTGAATATGGTGAGATTAATCGTGCATGGAGCGCAGACGATGTAAAAGGATTTACTAAAATACTCGGTAATCAAATGAAAATTTATTATAACGTTCAAAAACGGAACGATAAGTAGAAACAATAAAACTAAAATAACACGAATAAAGCCTTTGCTATTAATAAGCAGAGGCTTTTTTAATATGTTGAATATCAATTAATTTTGATATTTAGAATTAAAATCGTACTTTTGCAGCCTAAAAAATAAATATTAAAAATTTTACTTTATGATGAATGCTCAAGATATCAAAAATGGAACATGCATCCGCATGGATGGAAAGTTGTATTTTGTTATAGAATTTCTCCATGTAAAGCCTGGTAAGGGCAATACCTTTATGCGTACCACTCTTAAAGATGTTGTAGATGGTCGCGTTATCGAACGTCGTTTTAATATCGGTGAAAAACTGGAAGATGTACGTGTAGAACGTCGACCTTACCAATTCGTTTATAAAGAGGCTGATGATTTTATTTTTATGAATCAGGAAACATACGATCAACATCCAATTAGTAAAGACCTTATTAATGGCGTTGATTTTATGCTTGAAGGTGCTATTCTTGAAGTAGTGTCTGATGCTTCAACTGACACAGTATTATATGCCGACATGCCTGTTAAAGTGCAAATGAAGGTAACTTACACAGAACCGGGTATGAAAGGTGACACGGCAACCAATACACTCAAACCAGCTACTATTGAGTCAGGTGCTACTGTACGTGTGCCATTATTTATCACTGAAGGTGAAACTATTGAAATTGATACTCGTGATGGTTCTTATCTTGGTAGAGTAAAAGTATAATTACCGTTATTATAATAAAGCTTAGTATTAAATAGTCGAACAGAAATGTTTGGCTATTTTTTTTGAATAATGCTTACAATCTGCGTTTTTTTTCCGTTATTTGTGTTCATATTGATTAGTATATTTATTATGAAGAAGAGAATACGAAGTTTTGGATATGCCGGCCGAGGAATTCGTGTCGTTTTTGGAACTGAGCCGAATATGAAAATTCATATTGTAATTGCTTTATTAGTAATTATATGTGGATTTTTGTTTTCTATAAGTCTGACAGAATGGATGATTTGTTTGCTGTGCATAGGCTTGGTTTTTGGAATGGAAATGATGAATACAGCCATAGAGAATGTGGTTGATTTGGCCTCCCCTAATCTTCATCCGCTTGCCGGAAAAGCCAAAGATATTGCAGCTGGGGCTGTGCTTATTTGTGCTATTATTTCTGTCATTATTGGATTGTTGATTTTTCTGCCTAAAGGTTGGGTAATGTTGCAATCCTTACTATAAGTTTCTCTTATTAAGTTTCAATTTGTCTGGCTGATACTGATTTTCGCTACCGGCAATCAAATGAGTTTTGAATAAACCTAACAAACTCATTTAATAACTGAATTACTTACGAACAAAATCAGATAGACTAACTTTTGTATCTAAAGAAGTGTGCTATGAATGCAAACCCATTCAACGATTTTTTCAATCTCCTATTCCCCGATTTATGTGTTGTATGTGGTAAAAACCTACTTAAGGCTGAGCAACATATCTGCTTTAATTGTTTACATGCCATACCTAAAACCAACTACCACCTAGAAGTTAATAACTTGATCGAGAAGCGCTTTTGGGGGAAGGCCTCTGTTTATCGTGGAACGGCTTTCTTCTTCTTTCAAAAAGGTTCTCCTTTTCAGAAACTACTACATGCTCTTAAGTATAAAGGGAATAAGGAAATAGGTGTGGTGCTTGGAAAGTATGCTGCCGCCGATTTATTAGATTCTTCAGATTTTTCGTCAATTGATGTAATAGTACCTGTACCATTGCATCTCAAGAGATACAAAAAGCGTGGTTATAACCAAAGTGAATGCATTGCTGAGGGACTTTCGGCTATTTTGGAGAAGCCCATCGATATTTCAACACTACGTAGGGTTCGTGAAAATACTACTCAAACCAAAAAATCGGTGTACGAAAGATATGAAAATACTGAAGGAATATTCGAATTGATGAATAAAAATGCATTTTCAGGGAAACATGTTCTTTTGGTTGACGATGTCCTAACTACAGGCTCTACATTGGAAGCATGTATTCAAGCCTTACTTGAAGCAGAAGCTATTACAATAAGTATATTTACCCTTGCAGTAGCTTGACATTAAGGTGAAGTGTACAATTAAACAAAGAATAATGTTCATTTGTTTTAAGTTTCAAATCGTATAATGTTTAACAAAATTCTCGGAAATTGACTCTTGTAGGCAGTAAAAGAAAGAGTTTTAATTTGTAGTTTTGCATTAAGATACAATCATAACCGGGGCATCTGGCGATTAACATAATTTATGCATAATATACTCCGCATTTTTCTTCCTCTTTGTTGCTTAGTTCTGGCAAGTTGCTCATTCTCCCCAAATGAGTTAAAGCTTGCTGAGCGTATAATGGAGACTTCGCCTGATTCGGCATTGCATATTCTCCAACACATGCAACCAATAAAAACCCTGTCCGATGAAAATAAAGCCATGTATGGCTTATTGTATTTTCAGGCATTGGAAAAAGCCAATAAACCGCTAAAGCCGGACTCTTTAATTAAATTCTCGATAAATTATTATTCTACACATAACGATAATCCACGATTAGCTACCAGCTATTATTATAATGCAAAAATATTGAAATCTGCTCAACGGTTTGACGATGCAACCCTGCTGTATTTGAAAGCATTAGATTTAATTGAAAGTAAAAAGGAGAATTACTTCCTTTTAGGAAAAATATATTCCGATATGGGGGATATTTGTTTAATTCAATTAGATTATATTGAATCGTTAAATAAATTTCAAGAGTCAATAAAGCAGTTTAATAAAGCAAATAATAAGATAGAAGCAAGCTATCGTATTATTGCAATTGGAAGAGTGTATCGTTTTTTGAAAGACTATAAGAAAGCATATCATTATTATCATCTTGCACTTTCTCAAACTTCTGATTCTTTAGTTCTGGGTTCGGTATTTCAGGAAATAGGACTTAACTATTATTGGGCTAAACAATATGATTCAGCTCAATACTTTCTCCGGAAAAGTCTCAGCTTTCCTTACAAAGGGACAAACTACGCTATAAGATGTTCTAATATAGCCGACTTATTTTTTGACAGAGACCAATATGATTCTGCTTATTTGTATGCAAATCTGGCGCTTAAATATCCAGCTACATTTTTTAATCAACGGGACTGTTATCGGATATTGGCTAACACCGAATGTAGTCGTGGAGATTTTAAGAAGGTTGGATTTTATATGTCCAAATATCAAGCCTGCACAGATTCTGTCAGAAAAGTTGAGACTCAAACAAAAACTACTGTACTCGAAGACATTCATCAATCAACTCAGGCTGCCACTAAAACAAAACAATATTTAATTGTTTTGGCATGGATTTTTCCAATTCTAATAGTTGTTAGTTTAATAATAGTTTTTAGACTCCGCCAAAGAAACAAAGGAAAAGAAAAAAGACTGGAAGAAGCGGAAATGCAAATTAGTCAAAAGCAATCATTATTAATTGAGAGTTTGTTACAAAAAATTGAAGAAGCACGCACATCTCAAGCTATTATTTATAAAAAATCAACACCTGCTCAACGAGATGAGATGATTAAAATAATGTATGATAATTACTTACACGTAAATGATATAGTTGCGTTTAAACGTTTAATGAACCGAACATTCAACAACTTAATTATAACTCTTGAGAGTAACTATCCTGATATCACGTATAAAGAGATTGTTTGGTGTTGTCTTTTTCTGCTTAATGTACCAACACCTGAGATGTCATTAATTCTTGACAACCAGTTGACCGGTTTATATAAACTCAAGCAACGGTTAACTCAAAAAATGCACTTGAAAAGTTCAAAAGAAATCGATGTTCTATTAAAGACTTTATCTGAAATCAAGTAATTTGCAACTCTTTGAATTACCATCTTTTTGAATCATCTCCCCCCTTTTTTTCGACCTATTTTTGAGGTCTAAATCACGTGTCTTAAACTTTTTGCTATTTAATCGTATAATGTGCTACAAATCAGTGGTATAAAAAACAGCTTGTCTCACTTTATTTTGCTTCAAAATTTGTTGGTTCTACTTGCTCTCCCTAACTTAGCAACTTAAGGGGACACTCTTTTGTGTCCTTGGGTACTATGTTCAACGTATAAATCCAATTTTTATGAAAACAATTAATTTGAAATTATTCGGCACTCTCGTTTTGTTATTATGTGCATTTACTTCTCAAACTGTTTTTGCTACTATTCTCATTAAAAAAGACTCTGGACCAGGAACTGCCCCCAATGCTTTAATCTCAAATAAGTTAAAGATATCTTCTTTACAAACCCAATCCATTCTTCCTGTTACAGCGGACATTATTAATGGTGAATTAGGCGTATTCTTTAGCAGTTCTGTAGGTATAGCTACAGTTAGCGTTGTTGATGAATATGGAAATATAATTGAAGTTGTGACCATTGACACAAACACTAATTCCGAACTATACATCTTGACCGATGGGTATGAATCTGGAATTTATACATTGAAAATTTCTTACGGAACAACACGTTTGATTGGCGGTTTTGAATTGTAGTTCAACTCAAATGCGGGGCGGTTTTTCCGCCTAGTTATTTATTGTAAGTTTTGAAACACGTTTTAGTAAAGTCAGTTCAAATGAAGAATATTTTAAAAACTCAGTTAACAAGAGTTAGCAGAACTAACAACTCCAACATATATACTGCAGAGTTAATAGGTGAGGGTAATATCAACTGCGAAGATATAATCCGGAAATTAAGCATAGACGGTTTAATTCCGGATGAAAAAATGGCGCTCGAAATTATATCGTTATTTAATCGTAAAGCCTCAGAATTAGTCGCATCTGGCTATAAGGTGAATACGGGTTTGGTGAGTATGAAAACTGAGATTAAAGGGCTTATATACGATCGGAAATGGAGTTCTCAGCTAAATAAGCTTGATGTTGCAATTAAATGTGGAAAAGATTTACTTGAAACTATAAATAAGTCTGATGTTGAAATTCAGCACGACCAGCACGATTCGGATGAACGTATTGAACGAGATGAAGAAGATTCAGTATCCACTCTCATATATGGAGCCTCGGGAAGCAATCGGAACGATAATCCGGCTTGTGGGATAGCTTTCCGTCAATGGCTATCTAAAGTTTAAATGTGAATTCAATTCTTTCTTGGCAAGAATCGAGGCTTGGAACTTAAGTTCAAAGCTTCGATTAGTTTTAATACTTATACGTTGATGTTTTTGTAAGTGAAATAGAATAAATTAAGTTGGCGGTATGGCTAATGAAAAAAGAGTATAGTGAATATAGAGTGTTTCCTCATAGCCTAAACCTTTCGAAGGAGGATAAATACAACTCGTAATTATATTGGCTGTACCGCTTGACTTTTTTATTTGATAATTACAGAGCTTAAATTTTCTCGCTATTACACCAAATTTTTGCATTTCATATTAATAATCAGCGAAGAGGCTGTCTCAAAATAGCATTTGAGACAGCCTCTTCACTGTAATGATGTAGAAACGGTGCAATCTTATTCGTTTAGTAATGACTTTTGCGCTTCTCTTACTTGTTCAAATGTGAATTCGTTCAGGATTGAATCTTTGTAGATACAAATTTCATCATTAAATAAATTGCCAATACTTCCCTGATGTGTGTGATTTATTTCTTTGTTTGGTTTGAAGTTTCCGGCTTCTATTTGTAAACCCACTTGCTTGTAAGCATCGCGGAAAGGAGTTCCGGAAAGCGTGAGCCTATTTACCTCTTCAACACTAAATAGATAGTCGTAGCGAGTATCTGTCAGAATTTCGGTATTCACTTCTACCTGATCCATCATCATAGCTGTCATTTCAAGGCAATCAGTCAATTCGGCAAATGCTGGTACAAAGACTTCTTTGATAATTTGAAGATCGCGGAAATATCCTGATGGAAGATTGTTCGTAATCATCATGATTTGCTGCGGTAAAGCTTGAAGCTTATTACATTTTGCCCGGGTAAGCTCAAAAACATCCGGATTTTTTTTATGCGGCATAATGCTCGAACCAGTAGTGAATTCGTCGGGCAAACGTATAAATCCGAAATTTTGAGAAGTGAACATGCAGGCATCAAAAGCAAGTTTAGCAACGGTAGCGGCAACGCTTGCTAAAGCATTGGCAACAGTGCGCTCCATTTTTCCACGTCCCATTTGTGCATAAACCACATTGTAGTTCATGGTGTCAAAGCCCAGCAAGTCGGTAGTTAATTGACGGTTTAGTGGAAATGATGATCCGTACCCGGCAGCAGAGCCAAGCGGGTTACGATTGGTAATTTTCCATGCCGAAAGTAATAATTGTAAATCATCTGCAAGGCTTTCGGCATAAGCGCCAAACCAGAGTCCGAATGACGATGGCATAGCCACTTGTAGATGAGTATAACCTGGCAGTATAACTTCTTTGTATCGATTACTTTGCGAAATAAGTACTTCGAATAAATCATTGACAGCCGAAACAGTTTTTTCAATTTCGGCACGGGCAAATAATTTTAAATCAACCAGCACCTGATCGTTTCGAGAACGCCCGCTATGGATTTTTTTGCCCATGTCGCCCAGTTTTCGGGTGAGAAGCATTTCTACCTGCGAGTGAACATCTTCCACACCTTCTTCAATGATAAATGTTCCTTTTTCAGTGAGTTGGTATATGCTCTTTAATTCGGCAAGTAATTGTTTGAGTTCATCGGCTTGTAACAATCCAACCGATTCTAACATGCGGATATGAGCCATTGATCCAAGAACATCGTATTTGGCCAAAAAAATATCCATTTCACGGTCACGACCCACTGTAAATGCTTCAATTTTAGCATTTACCTGTGTGCTTTTTTCCCAGAGTTTTGTTGCCATTTTGTAAGTTTAGTGCAATGTAGGTTTTATTGATTTAATGCTTTTGCCAGCATATCTGCAATTACATTTATTCCTTCTTTCAGTTTCTTATCTACCATCATTTTTATCATGGTTGGCAGTTCGGCTTTCAACGTTAGTTTTAAATGTGTGTTCTGCTCATCTGCTGGTTTTAATTGAATCCATACATTTACTTGCACAGGTGCATGTTCCGAAGCCAGCTTGATAGTTTTAAACGGTTCACGCTCAATAATGCGAAACCCCACTTTGCCTAAGCCATCCACCGAAAATGTGCAGCTATCAGCATCGAACTGGATATCTTTTACTTTGTCTTTTAAATCCTTGTTTTCCTGAATTTTCTTTAAGTTATTCAGGTCGCTAAGTATGCCAAAAACCACTTCTTCGGACGAAGAAATGGTTTTTATATCGCTTTCGTATGTTGTCATCGATTTTACAGTTAAATGAGTTACAATTGACTATCGGATTGTCAAAGCCTAAGTCTGGCTGCAATCTCTTCAGCAATGAAACGATTTCGGGATATTTATGTTCAATTGTAGTTATTCAGCTCTCCAGGTTGATGGGCTTTGACGCCATTCCTGTAAGGTTTCAATATCGTCGGCAGCAATATAGTTTGTAGCCAATGCTTCAGCCAATACTGCATCATAGCCACACAATGAAGTGAGTTTTACTTTTGCTTTTTTGAATTTTTCTTCAGCAACCGGAAATCCATAGGTGAAAATAGCCAACATGCCGAGCACTTCAGAGCCATCGTTTCTAATTGCTTCTACTGCTTTAAGGCTGCTTCCACCTGTTGAAATAAGGTCTTCAATAACTACTACTTTTTGGCGTGGGCGTAAATCACCTTCAATCATATTTTCCAATCCATGATCTTTAGGAGTCGGACGAACATAAACAAATGGCAATCCTAATTCATCAGCAACGAGAGCACCTTGTGCAATTGCACCAGTTGCAACGCCGGCAATAACTTCCACCTCCGGATACATTTCCAAAATTAAACGAGAAAGTTCGATTTTGATAAAATTACGAGTTTGTGGATACGAAAGCGTCTTGCGGTTATCGCAATATATAGGTGATTTCCAGCCAGAAGCCCATGTGAAAGGGTTATTCGGTTGTAACTTGATGGCTTTGATTTTTAGTAGTTTCTCTGCTACCGATTTTTCTAATGTTTTCATTTTTAGTAGTTTTTTTGGAAGAAAGTGTCAGATGATTGTCAAATGTAACTATTCCTTTCATTTTGCAAAAGTACGGAAACAAGTTGAGACAAAAAACATAAATATATATATTTAAAAACATTTTTTTTGCATTGAACTATATATAAATATCGCAATTACGCAAAAGTAAAAAATGAATTTGTATTTTCTTACAAATAAAGGAAATATTGATCTATAATTAATGATTAAACTGCAATTTTATTCTAAAAATATTGTGTATTTGTAAAACTAGTCCTTGTTTTAAAGAAATATTAAAATTACAATAGTGTTACTTAATTTTAATATTTCTTTTTTTGTACTTTTACAACGTAATTTAGAACTGATGTCAATGAAAAAGAGCATTTTAATCGTAATTATTTGTTTTTCGGCTTTTTCGGCTTTAATGGCTCAAAAAGTAGGTTTGGTACTGAGTGGAGGTGGAGCAAAAGGTATTACTCACATTGGGGTTATTAAAGCTCTTGAAGAAAATAATATTCCGATTGATTATGTTGCAGGAACTTCTATGGGCGCCATTATTGGCGGTATGTATGCCATGGGTATGAGTCCTGATCAGATGGCAAACTTTTTGAAATCAGACGAATTTAAATATTGGTCGAATGGTGAAGTTGAATTTAACTACATATATTATTATAGAAATGCAGATCCGAACCCCAAAATTATGGAAATAAATTTTAGGATAAATAATTTAGATTCGATAGACCTTAAATCATATATACTACCCACCAATCTGGTTTCTCCACGTCAAATGAATTATGCTTTTATCCCTTTGTGTGCGCGTGCCAATGCTGTTGCAGGGGGTGATTTTGATAAACTTTTCATACCTTTTCGTTGTGTTGCTTCCGACATTTATAAAAAAGAACCAGTAATTTGCCGATCGGGTGTTTTGGGCGATGCCATTCGGGCATCCATGACTTTCCCTTTTGTGTTTAAGCCTATTGTTGTTAATGACAGGCTATTGTTTGATGGAGGTATTTATAATAATTTTCCGGTTGATGTGATGCGGGCCGATTTTAAGCCGGGTTATATTATTGGAAGCGTGGTTGCTAACAATCCGCGGAAACCCGATGTAAGTGATATTATTATGCAGGTGGAAAATATGATTATGAGCCGTACTGATTATACAATTAAAAAAAAAGAAGGATTAATGCTACGGTTTAATATGAGTAGTGTTAAGCTTTTTGATTTTACGAAAGTAGATGAGTTGGTTAAACTTGGATATGATTCAACAATGGCTCATATTGCTGAAATAAAGGCGAGGGTTAAGCGGTCAATGCCAGTTGAAGAGCTTGCTGAAAAACGATCAGAATTTGTGAAACAATTTCCTGTGATTAATTTTCAAAATGTAACAGTTACCGGAGTTGATAGTCTTCAGAGAAGATATGTGGAACATGTGCTTCACCATAGAAATGAAACTTTTACGCAGAAAGAGTTTAAGGAAGCTTATTTTAAACTTATTTCGGACGATATGATTCTTGAAGTGCTACCACATGCAAACTATAATTCTAGCACAGGATATTTTGATTTGAGATTGGATGTGAAAACGCAGGATCACTTAAAAGTTCTACTTGGCGGAAATGTGTCATCAGCTACCTCTAATCAGGCCTATTTCGGATTAACGTATCAAAACCTGACTGAGTATGCTCAGTCAGCTTATATCGATGGTCAGTTTGGGAAAATGTATAATGGTTTGGGATTGGGGACCCGAATTGAATTTGCCACACAAAATAACTGGTATTTAAAACTGGGGTTAGTGCTTCATAAGTTCGATTATTTTGACGGGAATCGTCTTTTTTATATTGATAACCGAACAGCTAACTTTAGCCAAAGAGAGGGCTATGGTAAGCTGAGTGTCGGCTTCCCGGTTACAATGAAAGGGAGGTTGGAGTTTGGTTTAGGTTGTGCAAGTTTGGCTGATTATTATGTTCAGGATAGAACAATAGCAACTTCAAGCACGAAGGAAGATGAAAGTAATTTTCTGGTGGGAAGTGTGTTTGGTCGAATTGAAGGATATACGCTTAATAATCTTATGTATCCAACCCGAGGTCATAATTATACTTCTTGTTTTCAGTTGCTTGGTAGTGATGAGAGTTTTCTGCCAGGAGATCAACCCGAAACGAGTGAATCGGATAAGTTCGACTTGTGGTTTCAGTATAGGGGTAAATATGAACGTTATTTTCCCCTGACTAAGCATTTTACACTCGGCGCATATAGCGAACTTACTTTTTCGACCCGAAAATTGCTCCAGAATTATACGGTTAGTCAAATACAAGCACCGGCATTTCATCCTACACCTCACAGTAAGACTGTTTTTAATGGTGCTTATAGTGCCAATCAATATGGAGCCATTGGTTTAAAACCAATTCTTAATATCACGAAGCGACTCCAATTTCGGAACGAAGTATATTGGTTCGTTCCTTATAAGTCGATATACAAGGCGGCTGATAATACGGCATATTACTCCAAACCATTCTATTCGTCAGAGTTTATGGCTGAAACGTCAATGGTTCTTGACTTTAAAATTGCCTCAGCCAGCATGTTCCTGAATTATTACAGTGCATCAGTGAGTCATTGGAACTTTGGAGTTAATATCGGATTTTTGATATTCAACAATAAGTTTTTGGAATAAGCTAACTTATCTTATAGCCAGAATATTCCAATGATCAGCATTATGCAATAATTTAGGAGTATTTCTCGAAAAAATGTATAAATGCAGCCTGTTTCTCGCCCGAAAAAAAACTTTTGTTGATTAAAATACGTACTTTTGTATCCGTTTTAAAAAGTGGAACGTTTTTTGTTTTAAAATAAAAAACGTAAGTACTCGTTATTAAAATGTCTTTTAATCAAATAAGTATAAAATGATGCTTTCACTCATTCTTCAAGCCACGCCGGCAGTTGATTCTGTTCAATCGGCCGTTAATTCCATTCCAGTTGTTGCACAACCAGCAGTAGTTTCTCTTTGGGATATTATTCAAAAAGGTGGTATTATCATGATTCCAATTGGAATTCTTTTTGCAACTGCCATCTATATTTTTATCGAAAGATATATAACTATTCGTGCTGCTTCGGCTAGCGAAGGTAGTTTTATGAATGACATTCAGAACATGATTGAAGCCGACAAAATAGATAAAGCCTTGGATCTTTGCGCAAAAACAAGCCAGCCTATTGCCCGTATGGTGGAAAAAGGGATTAAGCGTATTGGTCGACCTATCAAGGAAATTGAAGAATCAATTGAAATTGTAGGTAAATTTGAAGTTTACGAACTAGAACGAGGATTGCCAATTTTAGCTGTAATTGCCGGTATTGCTCCCATGTTTGGATTTTTAGGAACTATTTTGGGTGTAATCAAGATTTTCTTTGATATTTCACAAACCAGCGACGTAAGTATTGGTGCTGTGTCTTCGGGACTTTATGTAAAAATGGTTTCGAGCGCTTCTGGTCTTATTGTTGGTATTTTAGCGTATGTCTTTTATAACTGGCTCAATATAAAAGTTGCGAAAGCGGTAAACAAAATGGAACGTAACGCAATGAATTTCATCGATTTTTTACAAGAACCTAACAAATGAAATGAGTCCCAGTTATTGGGACGAATTCCATCTGACCATTCAAGAATAATCATTATCAGATGAATCTACAGTCAAAAAATAAACCAACGGCAGAAATTTTTACATCTGCCATGAACGATATTATGTTTTTCTTAATGTTGTTCTTTATTATCGTGTCGACTTTACTTAGCCCGAATGTAATCAAGCTGAGTTTGCCGAGCGCTAAAAACTCTCAATCTTTGCACAAAAAAGAGATCCTACTTTCTGTAAACAAAGATTTGCAATATTTTGTCAATAACAAACAAATTCCTTTCGATCAGTTGCAAAATGTGTTAGCTGCAGAAAGTGCTAAAGATAAAGAAGCTTTCGTTGTTTTGCGCTGTGATAATACCCTGGCTATTCAACAATTAGTTAACGTATTGGAAATTGGGAATAAGCTAAATTTAAAAATGATTTTGGCTACCAAAAAGGAATAGTTTAGACCAATTTATAGCAGACATTTGTTCGCCTCTTTTAGTGTGAACATACAAAATAACAGTTTGAAGCTGGTAAACGATGATTTCTCGTAAATATTTGAAAAGCAATTTTATAGCAGCTATCGGCACAGTTTTTATACTTTTATTGCTGTTTGGTTTGCTCAGCCTCGAATTCTCCAGAGAAGAATCATCCCGTTTATCTGAAGCAGATTTAGAAAATTTGGAACTTCAGATGGACAATATGACGCCAGAAGATGTTCAGCTTAATCCACCCGGCAAAGATCCTTTGACCGAGAAACACGATAAATCTTCCGAAAGTATTTCAAAAGAAAAAGGTTCGTTGAAACCTCAACACACAGAGTCGCTGGAACGTACTGAAGCTGACCAGGAAGAGCAGGCGCTTGCTATTCCCGATACCATTCCAACTCCAAAACCCGAAATGGTAGAACTTATAAAGGTTGATTCGGTGAAAGAGATTGCTAAAGATTCGGCAATATTGGCGCAAATCAGCAACTTGCAAAAAATAACTACAGCACAGTCGGATGCTGCCAGCAAGCGATATCAAAAGGAACGTGACAAGTTTAAATTCTATCAGCAGAACTACAGGAATATACGTAATTTCAAAAAGGTTTATCCGTATGCCGTTAAAACGCGTGAGATTATTGAAAACCTGAATAAGCAATTAAGTACCATGACTAATGAGTCAGACAAGAAAGAGCTTATTAAGACTACTGAAAAAATGCTGTTCAAGGAATATGAAACGGCTGTGCGTACAATGACAACTTCTCAGGGTAAATTATTGCTCAAACTTATTGCGCGCGAAACAAATAAGACTGGTTACGACATTATAAAAGGCTACAAAGGCGGCTTTACGGCAACGTTTTGGTACGGAGTAGGCAAAATTTTTGGAACTGACCTGAAAACTCAATTCCATAAGGAAAAAGAAGACTCTATTATAGAAAATATCCTTACTAAGTACAAGGATAAAGAGTTGTATTAATTGTTCTCTTATAGAGTCTCCTGACTAAAACCAGCTAAGAAAAAAGGCAGTTACCTGTTTCCGGATAACTGCCTTGGTTTTGAAACTGCAAAAATCGTGTGTTCTATTGTTATTCTTCTTCTTTTTTGGTTGCTTCGTATTCTTTTAGCAACTTATCCTGTATATCCATTGGTACTAATTCGTAACTGGCAAATTTCATGCTGAATGAAGCACGACCTCCAGTCAGCGAGCTCAAAGTTGTTGAATAGCTACTCAATTCTTTTAATGGAATTTTTGCTGACAGTTTTTCGTAACCTTTTTCGCTTTCCATGCCCATAATCACTGCGCGGCGGCCTTGCAAATCACTCATAACATCGCCTAAACGGTCGGTTGGAGCTTGTACCACCACATCGTAAACTGGTTCGAGTAATTTAGGACCAGCTTCTTTAAAGGCAGCTGAAAATGCATTTCGACCGGCTAAACGGAACGAAATTTCATTTGAATCAACCGGGTGCATTTTCCCATCATAAACAATTACTCGAACATCGCGTGCATATGAACCAGTAAGCGGACCTTGCTCAATACGATCCATGATACCTTTCAGGATTGCCGGAACAAATCGGGCATCGATTGAACCACCTACTATACTATTGATAAGTACCAATTTTCCACCCCAGTCCAAATCGATTGTTTGGGTGTCGCGATTACTGATTTTGTATTCTTGTCCGGCAAAACGGAATGTGTCGGGAGCTGGCATGCCTTCGTAATATGGCTCAATAATCATATGAACCTCGCCAAATTGCCCGGAGCCACCCGATTGTTTTTTATGACGATAATCAGCTCGTGCATTTTTGGTAATAGTTTCGCGATAAGGAATGCGTGGTTCTTTGAATTCAATGGCAATTTTATCGTTATGTTCCAATCTCCATTTTAGGGTGCGAAGGTGGAATTCTCCTTGCCCGTACAAAATGGTTTGTTTCAACTCTTTTGATTGTTCGACAACCCAAGTTGGATCTTCTTCGTGCATACGCGTCAGAATTTCACTGAGTTTTTCTTCGTCTGATTCTGAAACGGCTTTTATAGCACGGCGGTATTTTGGATCAGGATATTTAATTTCCTTGAAATCGTACTCACAACCTTTTACGTTCAATGTGTTACCAGTGCGAGTGTCTTTAAGTTTCACAGTTGCACCAATATCACCGGCCACTATCTCGTCTACTTTGGTACGAATTTGTCCTGCAACTGAGAAAATCTGACTGATACGTTCTTTTGAACTACGATCAACATTTACCAAGTCGTCGCCTTCTTTGAGCTTTCCACTCATTACCTTGAAGTACGAAACCTCTCCAATATGTGGTTCAACACTTGTTTTGAATATATAAATACTGGTTGGACCAGTAGCGTCAGGTGCAATTTCTATTCCGTCGCAAGTTTGTGGTTTTTTGGTTTGGCTTACGCTTGGAGAAACATTGCCTACAAATTCCATTAGGCGGCGAACACACATGTCTTTTCCTGCACAAACACAGAAAATGGGGAACATGTCGCGGTGAATTAATCCTTTACGAATACCAACGCGCATTTCGTCTTCCGATAATGATCCCTGATCAAAGAATTTCTCCATCAGTTCCTCATCGTGTTCAGCAGCGGCTTCCACCAAGGCATTATGTAGTTCTTGTGCTTTTTCAATCTGGTCGGCAGGAATCTCTAATACATCGGGAACACCACCTTCGGGTTTCCAACGATACATTTTCATTTTCAGTACGTCAATAACTGCGTTGAATTGTGGTCCAACGGTTACAGGATATTGAATTTGTACTATTTTGCTGCCAAAATTCTCTTTTAGTTGTTCCAGTGTTTTGTCGAAATCAGCTTTTTCCTGATCGAGATGGTTGGTAACAAAAATAACCGGTTTGTTGAATTTTTCGGTATAACGGAAGTGATTGTTGGTTCCAACTTCTACGCCATATTGCGTGTTGAGAAGGATGAGAGCAGTATCGGTTACGTTAAGTGAAGTTACAACGCCACCAATAAAATCGTCGGAACCCGGACAGTCAATGAAATTTAATTTTTTTTCTTGCCATTCTGTTTGAATAATGGTGGAGAAAACAGAATAGCCATACTCTTTTTCTACAGGGAAATAATCAGAGACAGTGTTTTGTCCACCCACTGTGCCTCTGCGTTTTATAACTCCACTCTCGTAAAGCATAGATTCTACAAGAGTGGTTTTCCCGGAGCCGGAACTTCCCAGCAGTGAAATGTTTTTGATTTCATTCGATTGGTATACTTTCATAATGTATTAAAATTTAAAGAATTAATACTTAAAAATAAGGTAATTTTGTATGATATAAAATCGAATGGCAATGTATGAAATCTCTCTTAAAACTGTAGTTGGGTTTTGTATGTTTTACAACATGATTTTTAAGAGAAATAACATTCCCCGACAAAGATGAACCTTGCCGGGGAAATTATTGAACAAAACTGCAAGTTAAAGTTGCTGATTTAGCTCTAACTGAAGCTTTTTGGGTAAGCCGGCTACCACCAGATTGTAAGAGTGTTGAATTAGCTCACAAAGTAACGTCCTCGAAACAGATGGATCAATTAGCACTGTGTTCCAATGTTTTTTATTGAAATGCCAGGCGGGTACAATGGCAGAATATTCCTCGCGCAAACTTATAGCTTTTTCCGGATCACACTTAAGTGTTATTTGTGTCTCCGGGTTGTCGAGCGGTATTAACCCAAACATTTTTCCTTGCACTTTTAGTACCAGCGTTACTTCATCGAACGGAAAATGTTCTGTTGCTCCATTTAAAGCCAGACAATAGTCACGTAGTTCTTCTATATTCATAGTTTTTTTTGCAATAAGATTATAGCTTTATAAAGATTTTTTTCTTGTAGAGTAAATGTCCGACAAACCAGTTTGCCACAACAAAACAGAGCGCAAATATCAATGAGCCAGCATATTCTCCAAAAATGGGTGTAAGCCACTGTGTGTAAATAAAGCCTTTTGTCGAAACCCATTCGCCATAATAAGTAAACCCAATATTCCCTATTAAAATGCTTATTAGTATTGAAGTCACATATAAAAATAGTGGATTTACTCCAAACGATTCAAAGAAAATGCTCCAATGTTTTTTGTGTTTAATGTCTATTATCCAGATAAGTAGGCCGAATAGTAATGAGGCAAATCCACAAGTGACAAGTACAAAACTTGAACTCCAGATTTTTTTGTTGATAGGGAATCCAAAATGGAGTAAAAACCCAATAAAAAGTAGAATGGTGCCCAATAGAAACAGTTTTTGAATTTTCTCTGCATTGACTTTGGTTGCTGAAATAAGTCTACCGGCAACAAAGCCAAGTAAGACATGGGCTATGCTTGGGAGTGTGCTCAGCAGTCCTTCGGGATCAAAAACCACCGTTGTTCCATTGGGTAAATGGTCGGTGTACATGTGTGTTAGCCCTAAAACGGCTTGATCAATAATTGCAACGAGGCTAAATTCATTCTCTTCGTAGCTACCAGTGGCTGCCATCAATATCCAGTAAAACAATAGAATACAACCGACAATCCAGGGAATCCGTTTTGGCTTAACCGATAATGCAATGATTGACCCGAAAAAGAAGGCTAAAGCCAATCGTTGTAATACGCCTAAAATACGCAGATTCTCGAAGTTTGCGCTGGCTTGGACAATTTTTTGGAACAATAGTGTTTCTTCGGCATGAAGTCCGCTTAAGCCTCTGCAAAATAAACTAAACCAGTTTAATGCTAAACCAATTAGAAATAGTAGTAGCGACCTCCGTAGGAGTTTAGCAAAGGTTTGACCGGATAATTTGAAATCAAATTTTGCATAAGAAAGATACATGGAAACACCCATAATAAACATGAAGAAAGGAAATACCAGATCGGTCGGTGTTAAACCATTCCATTGAGCATGTTCAAGTGGTGTGTAAATGCTTCCCCAACTTCCGGGGTTATTGACCAGAATCATACCAGCGATAGTAATTCCCCGCAAAACATCGAGTGCGAGCAGGCGCGAAGAAGCTATTGGGGCTTGCTTTGACATAGGAGTCTGATGATTAGGTTTTTGAATGATTGATTGTGCAAATATACAAAAACATCAAACTATTTTGAATTTTATTTCAAAACAGTTTGATGTTTTTTGTGTTTAATAATAGTCTAGCGCTTAAAACAAGCTAAATAACTCTATTGCATTTCACTTCTAGATTAATTGCCAATCAATAAGAATCCTGATAGCTAATTCCAATATGGCATGAAGTGTCTTTTTTGACTAATAATGTGCCAATCCTATCAATACTGGAAAACTTTGCTTTGTGTAAAAGCCTTACATTTGCGCTATTAACGTTGCAATTATTTCTTACTTGAGCATTATCAGATATTACTGAAAGATTATGTAATTTGGCATTGCTAATTTCCACATAAGCACTGTCGGTAGCAATTATGCCAATATTTAGACTCTTTTCTTTAGTACCGGAATTGTCAACATATATACTGCCTCCATGTACTTTAACGCTCAAAGAGTCGGGTGTGAAATTATTTACACCCACCCAAAAGGGCTTATTGCCAATTATTGTAGCAATTTTATTACATTGCACAAAGGTTCTCAGACCTCCATAAACATGGAGCGTATCATTTACAACTTCATACATTTTGGACGGTGCTTTTTTGCCTTTAATATATTCAACGGTCATTTTTGTGATGTCAGACGGATCGATATGTAAATCGGAGCCTTTCTCGGCAACTATCACCGAAAATTCAGAGAGAGGAAATTCTTTGGTATAAACAGTTTCTATTTTTATGTTACATTTCTTATGATTTTTTGCATCTACACTCAGGTAGAGCATTCCTCCGATAATAAATGTAGCAAAGGCTATAATAATTATATTACTTGTTTTCATTGTTTTTCGTTTTCTTTAATTGCTGTTAGTAACTCGATTAAGTCTTCAGAATTTAGCATTAGAAGTTTTACTTTTTGAATAAACATGGGGAGTTCATTACTGAAAAATTCGGCTTTTTCACTGGCTCGTATCAAGTCAATGGCGTTGTCGGATACAAAAAAACCAACTCCCCGCTTATTGTCAAAAATTCCTGCTTCGTTAAGCAGTGCATACGTTCGGAGCAGCGTATTCCGGTTTACTTCAAACTCGGCAGCAAGATCACGCACCGAAGGTACTCGCTCGCCCGGAGTGAGTTTGCCTTCCAGAATCTGATGGCAAAGATTGTCGGCAATTTGCTGAAAAATGCCCTTTGTGGATTTATAATCTATACTCATACTTGTTTTTCTTTAAGTTTGAAATAACCCAGCGGAAGCAAAAAGAACGACGAAAAACAGTAAATTGAATACAACCAAATCTCCCTATTACTAATATTATGGAATGTAGTAGTATACTCCTCGAGATTCATATTGAACCCAACAGTCTCGGGGTAAAAGATATGCGAAAATAAAATCAGAATTCCCAGGTATAAGTAGAATAGGGCAACTAACAAGATGATGCTTTTGATTAGTCCCATTTTTTTGAAGAATAATTTTGCCGAGAATAAATACATACCAAATGAGAAAATACCCAATAAGACGGCAATTCCTTCAGGCCATTTCCAGTATGTTACAATTCCATTTAATTGTTCTTTTACTAGAAACATGGAATAATGGAATTCTTCAATAATCTTAAATCTTTCAGGACCGATCAATCGATTGTTTTGATCGACCAAGCGAGCAAAAGCAACAAAACGTGCCAGATGTGCATCTATCCAGAAAATAAACAAAAATATTGCCGTTCCAACCAATGCGCGGATAACAAATTGGCACAAAAACTTTTCGAATGTAGAAGCGGGAATAAGCAAGTAATTGCTGGTTTTCACTTTGTTGCTAAGTTCCGAAAACGCAGAACCAATAAATGCTCCAAGTCCAAAAAGACAAAAAATAAAAATAAGAAGATACCTGCTTCTGTCAAATGCAATCAATTTGTCTACTTTTAAATTCTCGTCAACAACAACCAGATTAGGCATTGACGTATACAGAAATATAAATCCTAAAATGAATGCTCCCGCAATAGTAAATAAATACTTTTTGTAATTGATCAGAATATCATTGCGCATAAGTAGGTAGAACCTGCTGAAACTGAAAAACTTATTTGAGTTCATATATTATTCTGTTTTAATAGATTTATTAATAATGGCATTGAATAAAAGTTCCATGTCAATACTTGATTCGTTGCCATCGGAAGCTGAAACTATAATTTTTTGACCCATCGGGCATTGCTCGTGGTAAAGCAGGTTTTCTATCCCTGTTAACGATGGCACCATATCGAAATACAATTTCTGAGTTATCTCATCTATGTTTTCCTGATAAATAATTGTCCCATTATCAATTACTACCACTTTATCAATAATGGTGTCGATGTCTTTTACTTGATGAGTGGAAATAAGCACCAGTTGTTCATCGGTAACGGAGCTAACCAGAATTTTACGAAACTGGCTTTTCGATGGAATATCCAGCCCATTGGTTGGCTCATCAAATACCAACATTTTAGAATTAGTTGAAAGGGCAAACGCAATCAAAAACTTTTTGCGTTGTCCATGCGAAAGTTTGTTCAGATTTGATGAAGGTTGCAACTCAAACTCTTCAAAAATGTCGTTGAGTTTTTGTTGGTCGAACTGTGGATAAAGAGGACTGAAAGCTTTCACATAGCACGAAATGCTAATGGGTGGAAATGAAAACTCTTCGGGAACCATGTAAATGTCTGCTAGATAATTCGGATTCCGATCGAACGGACTAAATCCATTCACATTGATTACACCTTGCTTGGGTTGAATTAATCCAGCAATCAGATTTAGCAGCGTGGATTTCCCTGCACCGTTTTTTCCGAGTAGTCCCACAATGCGTCCACTCTCTAACTCCAACGAAAAATCGTTGAAGAGTGGCGACTTTTTTTTGTAATAAAACGAAAGATTTTTAATGTTGATCATGGCATAATAGTTTAGTGACCTATGTTTCTATGCCACAAAGAAACGAACAATATTTTTATTGACAAAATAATATTGAAAATATTTTTAGAAAATTTTCGTCAACACATCTAAAGTGCTTATCTGTAAGATATTTTCTAGGTAAATAAAACAAGCATAAATTAAATGTACTCCAAATTGATGCCTGTTTTCGAGATAAATTTGACTAATGTAATTGCAAAACTACTGTAAATCTCCATTTGGTTTGTTCTTCACCTCCAGTTTGTTATTACGGATAGTTGATTGTTGTAATTTAGCTTTGTTGTCATAATTTAAACAACATTGAATCCTATATTGAAATGCATAAATGAAAGTAACTTAATTCCCCCAGATACTTGTTCCGCTTGCGGGAGGGAGAGGCTAGGGGATGTCTTAGTTAGGGGTGATTTTAAAATTTTTAAGCTCTGACAAGGTAATGAGACATACTGAAACGAAGGAGAGAAGAGGCTTTATTATGTGTTCATTAAAAAAAAATACTGCTGAATTGTTCTGATATTCAATAATGGTTTATATATTTGTCTGAAAATAAACAATCGACTAAAAAATGGCTAAATCTGTCAAACTGTTAAACTCTGTAAAGCAAATTGGTAGTCTCATGAGAAATGGCGAAAATTCGCACATTTGGCAATTTTCGCGCGTAGGCGGTGTAAACAGGGTAAATTTGTTGTCGGGAAATGACTTGAAGGCGCTGAATCAACTTGACCAGAAACTATGGACTGCGCTGAGTTGCCCAGTTCTTGGTCTGGAAATTGATGCAAAAACATTGCAATTAATTGACACAGATAAAGATAATCGTATTCGTGTTCCCGAAGTACTGGAAGCTGTTCGTTGGGTTACCTCCATTATTAATAATTCGGACGATTTATTATTAGAAAATAAAAATCTTCCACTCTCGGCTATCAATACAGAAACAGAGGAAGGGAAAATTCTACTTGCTTCTGCCAAACAGATTCTGACAAATCTGGGAAAACCAAATCAAAAGGAAATATGTGTTGAAGAAACGTCGGATATTACAAGCATTTTTGCCGAAACAAAATTTAATGGCGATGGGGTTATTACCGAAAAATCGGCAGATAATGATGAGGATAAAAAGTTGATTACCAATATTATTGCAAGTGTAGGTTCGGTAAATGATCGAAGCGGAAAACCGGGAATCAACATAGAACTTATTGAAACTTTCTTTCAATATTGTGAAGAATATTCTGAATGGAATAGGCTTGCCGAAAATTTCCCAGCCGACATATTGCCGTTTGGAAGCGAAACAGAGGCTGCACTACAAGCCTATTTTACCGTAAAATCCAAAATTGATGATTATTTCCTGCGTTGCCGTTTATCTGAATACGATCCGGCTTCAGCAAATGTTTTCAACCTAATGATTTCTCAATATGAGGCTATTAGCACCAAAGATTTATCGGGCTGTTCAGACGAAATTGCAGCACTTCCAATTGCCAAAACTAACGAAAAGAAAGTGCTCCATCTCCATCAGGGATTAAACCCACTTTGGGAAAATGCGCTACAAGAACTTCAAGAACTTGTTGTGAATAAGCTTTTTCCACAAAAAAAATCGTTGACTGTAGCCGAATGGGAATCTGTTGCACAAAAATTTGATAAATACAACCAGTGGAAAAATGATAAAAAAGGAGAAGCCGTAGAAACGCTTGGACTGGAAGTTGTTCGGAACATACTTGAAAGTGGTAAAAAAGAAGTGTTGCTTTCGTTGATTGAACAGGACTTGGCACTGGAAACCGAAGCCAATAACATTCTGATAGTAGATAAACTTACCCGTTTTTATTGTGATATTTACCGTTTACTTAGGAATTTTGTGAATTTCAGTGATTTCTATGCTCCTGATTCTCAAGGGGTTTTTCAGGCCGGGAAACTATTTATTGATCAGCGGTGCTGTGACTTATGCATACGCGTGAACGATATGCCCAAACACAATACCATGGCTGGATTCAGTGGCATTTGTCTGATTTATTGTGACTGTGTATCTCGATTAAAAAACGAGAGAATGACCATTGTTGCAGCTCTTACCGATGGCGATATTGACAATATTACATTGGGGCGCAATGCTGTATTTTACGATCAGACAGGCGGCGACTGGGATGCAACAATCATTAAAATTATTGATAATCCAATAAGTATCCGTCAGGCTTTTTGGTCGCCTTACAAAAAAGTGTCTCGTTTTGTTTCCGAGCAAATCGAGAAAGTGGCTTCTTCGAAAGAAAAAGCGGTACACTCTTCCACAACCAGCGGGGTTGAAAAGGCCGTCGTGAAAACTGATGCCAGTTTAACTCACACAACTCCCGAAGCTACTGCAGTTCCAACGCCGGCTGCTCCGGTACAAGTGTTTGATATTGGTAAATTTGTAGGAATTTTTGCTGCTTTAAGTTTGGCTTTGGGTGCTATTGGTTCCGTTATTATGTCGGTGCTAACCGGATTTCTGAAGCTAAGTTGGTGGCAAATGCCAATAGCGATAGTGGGTATTATGCTGACTATTTCGTTACCATCAATGGTATTGGCTTTTTTGAAACTTCGAAAGCGTAATTTGGCTCCAGTGCTCGATGCTAATGGTTGGGCAATTAATGCTAAGTTGACAATTAATATTATTTTTGGCCGAACTCTTACTCATTTGGCTACACTGCCTGCCAATTCAAAAGTAAATTTGATTGATCCATTCCAGAAAAAGAAAAAGCCTTTATTGCCAATACTACTTATTACATTTATTTTAATTATGGTGGCAGTATTGGTGTTATGGCATTTGGGATATACCGAGGTCTGGTTAGACAAATTTACTAATCTATTCAGAGTGACTAAACCGGTGCCAACACCTGTGCATTAATTGCTTATTCAATATTTTCGGGAAGTTCCTGAATAGTTTTGATCCGGTTCGACGTTTTATGCAATTTGGTAAGCATTTCATTTATAGCATCCTGATAATCGACCTGATAATCGGGATGCATTTTTTTTGTAACCAGCGTAATAAGTCGCTTTAGCAATAATCCAATCTTGTAGTCGTAGCCTGAGACTCGTGCTCCAAACACCTGTGTAGGATTTTTAAATTGTAACTGCAATACATAAAGCACTAAATCGGCCTCCAGTTTTTTACTTTTGGTTTCAATGGTAAATTCGTTGATGCACTTTACACAAGCATTTAATTTCTTGACGAGTTGTTTTAGTTCCGTACTTCCTTTAAATTCCTTTTGACAAAGCACATCAATAGCTTCTTTGGCTTCTTCAAAAAGAGTTTGTTCACCACCTTCTTTATCCAAAAAGTTCACCAATAAAAATTCGTAATTGTATCGTTTCCCAGCTAACTTCAACACCATTTCAGCCAACTCTTTTTTTGATAGTTGAGCTAGTTGTTCTTTTAGTATGGTTTTATTAAGAGACATGGTGTTTTGGTTTGAATTGAATCACAAAGATAGCGAATTGGGCGGGTTAAAAAGAAGTATGTTTTTATTAAATACCCACTGAAATATTTTTTGAAAATTTAAATGTCTTATTAAGCAATCTTTTTATGATTCATTTCAATACTGTAAATATCTAATAATTCATTATTTGTCTGTATCTTTGCACTCCCAAAAAAGCAATCATCAATTACAAGATATGACGCAATTTAAACGTACCACCGTAACTTCCGCTTTGCCTTATGCCAATGGACCTGTGCATATTGGTCACTTAGCCGGAGTTTATATTCCTGCCGATATTTATGTACGCTACCTTCGCCTGAAAGGTGAAGAAGTGCTCTTTGTTGGCGGATCGGACGAACACGGTGTGCCTATCACCATCAAGGCCAAGAAAGAAGGTGTTACACCTCAGGATATTGTGGATCGTTACCATACGATTATCAAAAAGTCGTTCGAAGATTTCGGAATTACTTTTGATATTTACTCGCGTACCACTTCCCAAACGCATAAAGAACTTGCTTCGGAGATTTTTAAAACCATTGAAGAAAAAGGTGGTTTTGTTGAAAAAACAAGTGAACAATATTTTGACGAAACAGCGCAACAATTTCTTGCCGATCGCTATATTACCGGAAAATGTCCTCATTGTGGCAATGAAAATGCATATGGCGACCAATGTGAAGCTTGTGGAACTTCGCTGAGTCCTACTGATTTGATAAATCCAAAATCGGCTATCAGTGGCTCTGCTCCTGTAATGCGCGAAACCAAACACTGGTATCTCCCACTCGACCAGCACGAAGCATGGTTACGTCAATGGATTCTAGAAGATCATAAAGAATGGAAACCAAATGTGTACGGACAGTGCAAAAGCTGGCTCGATATGGGTTTACAGCCACGTGCTGTAAGTCGCGATTTGGATTGGGGAATTCCAGTTCCAGTTCCCGGAGCAGATGGAAAAGTGCTTTATGTGTGGTTCGATGCACCAATCGGCTACATTTCAAATACCAAAGAATTACTTCCTGACTCTTGGGAAAAATGGTGGAAAGATCCCGAAACCCGTTTGTTGCACTTTATTGGCAAAGATAATATCGTGTTTCACTGTATCGTATTTCCATCCGTGCTGAAAGCCGAAGGATCATATATTTTACCTGACAATGTGCCCGCTAACGAATTTCTTAACCTCGAAGGTGATAAAATTTCCACTTCTCGTAACTGGGCGGTGTGGCTGCACGAATATCTGGAAGATTTCCCCGGGAAACAAGACGTTTTACGTTATGTATTGACTGCTAATGCGCCTGAAACTAAAGATAATGACTTTACCTGGAAAGATTTTCAAGCTCGCAACAATAATGAGTTGGTAGCTATTTTTGGCAACTTTATCAATCGTGCATTGGTATTGACTCAGAAATACTACGATGGCAAAGTGCCTGCATTGGGCGAATTGACTGATTACGACAAGCAAACGCTCGAAGAATTTGTGAACGTAAAAGCTGATGTGGAAAAACTACTTAATAACTTCCGCTTTCGCGATGCTCAAAAAGAAGCCATGACCTTGGCACGTATTGGCAATAAATATCTGGCTGATACAGAGCCTTGGAAGGTGGCTAAAACAGATATGGATCGAGTGGCGACTATTATGCACCTTAGTTTGCAGATTGCTGCTAATCTGTCCATTGCATTTGAACCATTTTTACCGTTCACATCTGCAAAGTTACGCTCAATGTTGAATTTGGATTCGTTTAATTGGGCGGATTTAGGCTTAATTAATTTGCTAAAAGAAGGTGACCAACTTGGAACACCTGAATTGCTTTTTGATAAAATAGAAGACGAAACCATTGCTGCTCAGGTTCAGAAATTGCTTGATACAAAGATTGCTAATGAAGTTGCTGCTTACAAACCAGCACCTGTAAAAGAAAATGTAGCCTTCGATGATTTTATGAAAATGGATATTCGTGTAGCAACTGTGCTCGATTGTCAAAAAGTACCAAAAGCTGATAAGCTGTTGCAATTCCGCTTGGCCGATGGCATGGAAGAACGTACTATCCTTTCCGGCATTGCTCAGTATTATCCAAATCTTGAAGAGCTGATTGGAACACAGGTTTGTTTTATTGCCAACTTTGAACCACGTAAACTCCGTGGCGTAATGAGCGAAGGCATGATTCTTTCGGCAGAAGATGCTGATGGAAAACTGGTGCTTATTCGTCCAAGTGCTGAAGTCACGAATGGTGTGGAAGTGAAGTAATATATCTCCCATATTTAACCCATAAAAAAACTGACAGTTTGCGAATTCGCAAGCTGTCAGTTTTTTTTATGAGTTAAATGTATTTAAAGTGTCGTTATGTACTGTTATTTACTATAAGAGCAGATAATTGGTGCAAAATACAAATATAGTTGTTATAAATGATACAAAATGTTGTATTTAGCTAGAAATATGTTTATCTTTGTATCGAAATAACTTTTAATTATTAATGCGATATGTCTAAACAAAGTGTAGAAGAGTTACTTGCAAGAGGGAGCAAGGATAGAGAATTTCGGTTAAAATACGACAGCGTAATGACGAAAGAAAGATTTGTGGAAGTAGCACTAACCGAAGGTTATGATTTCACAGTGCAAGAATTAACGGCAGTTATTCGTGAAAACGGAGATATGTTCGAATCTTACGGAAACCCTCCTAAACGGAGTATTTGGGACTAAGTAAGTCACTACTAGCATTACTGCAACGGTATTACCGTATAAAACCCCGGCCATGATTGATCGGGGTTTTTGTTGCAATGAAATGTAATATCCCGCTAATTTTTATCAGGAAACTGATCTCAAATTCGTAAAAAATATATAATTTAGCACCCACAAATTATAATTCATTCCAAATGCAATATTCGTCCAACTGTCAAGGTAATTTGCTCCACAAATCCGGTAAGGGTTTGTACGAGTGTTGGATGATTTAGCCTACCCCCACAATCCACCCCTAAATCCCCTAAAGGGGACTTTGGTGAGTGCGACCAATTATTTTTTCTCAACTCACTTCAATTAGTTTTATTTTTTACAAATCTTATTCCCTTTTAGGGGTTAGGGGTCATTTTATGGGTATTATCTTCGATATCAAACGCTTTGCTGTACATGATGGACCGGGTATTCGCACAACAGTTTTTCTGAAAGGTTGTCCGCTTTCATGTCAGTGGTGTCATAACCCCGAAAGTATGAATGCAGCTGTTTGCACTGTGCCTAAAACCGTTCGTGTCGGTGATAAAATATTTACTGAGGATGAAATCGTAGGAAGTGAAATGGCTGTGGAGGAGGTGATGAAAGAGCTTCGTAAAGAGCAAATTTTCATGAACGAATCGGGTGGGGGAGTTACGTTTTCGGGTGGTGAACCATTGTTGCAAGCTGATTTTCTGTTGGAAGTATTATCGGCCTGTAAAGCCGAAAAAATGCATACAGCTGTTGATACATCTGGCTTTGGTAGTTGGAAAACGCTGGAAAAAGTGGCTGGAATAACAGATTTGTTCCTTTTCGATTTGAAATTAATTGACGACGACCTACATAAGTTTTACACGGGCGTATCTAATAAATTGATTTTGGTAAATTTGGAAAAACTGCTTGAACTGGGCAAGAAAGTTCGCATTCGAATTCCAATGGTTCACGAGATTACATTTACCGAAGAAAATATAAGGCAATCGCTCGATTATTTGTCAGGGCTGAAGTTTCTGATTGAAGGAATTGATCTGCTGCCCTATCATAATACTGCTTCGCACAAGTATGAGCGATTTGGATTAGTAAATAAGCTGGGCGAACTAAAATCTATCAGGAAGACTGATTTAGAAGAAACGAAACTACGATTTGAGAAGGCAGGTTTTGATGTGAAAATTGGTGGCTGATTCACCACTAAGACACTAAGAACATAAAGGTTACTAAGTAGAAATAAAAAAATAAACCACTAATATGCATAAGACTGCAATTCAACATAAACTCTGTGTTTCTTTGTGCTCTTGTGCCTTAGTGGTAAAATAAAAACATTATGACTGAACGAATTCAACATTTACGCGAACAAAGTCTGAATGCCGTTTATACAATTTCGGCAGAACGAGGCTTGTTAATGACTGAGTTTTATAAAAACCATGTAGGTTTTGGTGATTCTGTACCGGTGCAGCGGGCTAAATCTTTTCAGTATGTGCTGGCAAATAAGTCTATTTGCATCACTGATTTGGAACTGATTGTAGGTGAACGTGGACCAGCTCCCAAAGCAACTCCGACTTATCCCGAAATTACAGTCCATTCTTTGAAGGATTTGGAAGTGCTGAACTCCCGTGAAAAAGTGTGGTTTCGGGTAGACGATGAGACTCGCAAAGTCTTTGAAGAAACTATAATTCCGTTTTGGAATGGTCGTTCCAATCGCGATAGGATGATGGAAGCCATGACCTCCGAATGGCACGATGCCTACGAAGCCGGTATTTTTACCGAGTTTATGGAGCAACGCGCTCCGGGGCATACTGTGGCGGGTTACAAAATCTATCAAAAAGGCATGCTCGACATTATTGACGATGTGGAAGAAAGCTTGCGAAAACTGGATTTTGTGAACGACCCACAGGCTTATGATAAAAAGGAGGAACTCAAGGCGATGGAAATTGCCGCCAAAGCCATGGTTCAGTTTGCTCAACGCCATGCTGCAAAGTTAGACGAGCTGGCTTTGGCTGAAAAAGACGCAATACGCTGTGCCGAACTTACCGAAATGGCTCGTATTTGCCGTCGTGTTCCGGCTCATGCACCATCTACTTTTCACGAAGTGCTTCAGCATTATTGGTTTGTACATTTGGGCGTGGTGACTGAGCTAAATCCGTGGGATTCATTCAATCCGGGGCGGTTGGATCAACATTTGAATCCTTTTTACCAAAAAGAAATTGCTGCCGGAACATTAACTCGTGAGCAAGCCGTTGAGTTATTGGAATCATTCTGGGTGAAATTCAATAATCATCCATCACCTCCAAAAATTGGTATTACAGCTTTGGAAAGCAGTACTTATACCGATTTTTGTCTGATAAATTTGGGTGGTGTAAAGCCAGATGGAACTGATGCAGTAAACGAAATGTCGTATATTTTGTTGGATGTAATTGAAGAAATGCGCTTGTTGCAGCCAAGTTCTATGGTGCAACTCAGCAAGCTAAATCCTGATAGTTTTATCGACCGTGCGGTGAAAATCACCAAAACTGGCTTTGGTCAGCCGTCAATTTTCAACACTGATGCCATAATTCAAGAACTTGTAAATCAAGGTAAAGATATTGTTGATGCACGAAACGGTGGTGCGAGCGGTTGCGTTGAAAGTGGTGCTTTTGGTACGGAAAGCTACATTTTGTGTGGTTATTTTAATTTGCCCAAAATTCTGGAATTGACTTTGCACAATGGTTTTGATACCCGTACAAAAAAACAAATAGGGTTAAAAACTGGAAATGCTTCGGAGTTTAAAACGTATGAACAATTATTAGAAGCTTTCAAAGCGCAGGTTGAGCATTTTGTTGGTGTTAAAGTTGCCGGAAATAATGCTATTGAAAAGATTTTTATGACGCACATTCCTACGCCATTTCTTTCGTTGATAATAGACGATTGTGTAGCCCGAGGAATGGATTATATACAGGGTGGTTCACGTTATAACACTAATTATATTCAGGGTGTGGGTGTGGGAACCATGACCGATGCGTTGACAGCGTTGAAGAAGCATGTTTTTGAAGATAAAACAATATCTTTGCCTGACTTTGTGGGTGCAATGGAAACCAATTTTGAGGGGAATGATGAGCTGCTTTACAAATTGCTCTATAAAACTCCAAAATATGGAAACGACGATGAAGCGGCTGATGAGCAGTTGGTTGACGTGTTTAATATTTATTACGATGCAGTAAAAGGGCATAAAAGTCCGCGTGGTGCCGAGTATCGAATCAATTTGCTGCCAACCACTTGCCATGTGTATTTTGGAAGTGTGATGCATGCCAGTGCCGATGGCCGGAAAGCGGGATTGCCTGTGTCAGAAGGAATTTCGCCGGTGCAGGGTTCGGATAAGAATGGGCCAACTTCGGTAGTAAAATCGGCAGCTAAAATTGATCAGTTAAATACCGGTGGAACACTTTTGAATCAAAAATTTAGTCCGAATTTCTTCGAAGATGATACCGCCATTCGGAAAGTTTCCGGTTTGGTGCGCAGTTATTTCCGAATGAATGGACATCATATTCAGTTCAATGTGGTAGATGCTTCCACTTTGCGCGATGCTCAGAAACACCCGGAGAAATACCGCAACCTGATTGTTCGTGTGGCGGGCTATAGCGATTATTTCAACGATCTCGGACTGGATTTACAGAATGAAATTATTGAACGAACGGAACATGATTCATTTTGAAAAATAACCCCTAGCCCCTGAAGGGGAACTATGCAAGTCAGTCTACATAAACTTTGATATTTGAGATAATAAAATTGATTTTTAATCAGAATCACTTCCTTGCTGACGAATTAAGTGACGATAGTAACTTAGTTCTCCGTCAGCTGACGGATTAGGGGTTCTTTAAATTGCCTTTAGGGGTTATTCAGCAATTATGTTCAACAAACAAACTTACATTCAACGTCGGAAAACGCTGGCCGAAAAAATTGGTTCGGGAGTGGTTTTGCTTTTGGGTAACGACGAAAGTCCGATGAATTATGCCGATAATGGTTTTCATTTTCGTCAGGACAGTACTTTTTTATATTATCTGGGAATTGATTTTCCTGCGTTGGCAACTGTTATCGATGTAGATAATAACCGTCAAATCTTGTTTGGAGACGATTATACCATTGACGATATTGTGTGGATGGGACCGCAACCAACTATTGCCGATTATGCTGCAACATCCGGCATTACCGACTCAAAACCGCTTTCGGAACTGGCTAAAATTCTTGCCGAAGCACAATTTAAGGGTCGTGAGATTTATTTTTTGCCACCTTATCGCTCCGAGGCTAAATTAAAATTGCAGGCTTTGCTTGGATTGCATCCGGATGAGATAGCTCAAAAATCTTCGCTTAAACTTATTCGTGCAGTGGTGAGCCAGCGTGAGGTGAAATCGGCAGAGGAAATTGTTGAAATAGAAAAAGGTGTGGATTTGTCGGTGGACATGCATGTGGCCGGTATGCAGATGGCTCGTTCGGGAATGACTGAGGCACAAATTGCTGCCCGGGTTTACGAAATTGCACATGCTGCCAACGGCGAGATTTCGTTCCCGATTATTGCTACTATCAATGGACAAACGCTTCATAATCATTGCCACGGCAATGTGCTGAAAAGTGGTGACCTTTTCTTGCTCGATGCGGGTGGAGAAGTGGAAAGTCATTATTGCGGCGATTTGTCGAGTACTTTTCCGGTAGATACTACTTTCACAGCACAACAAAAACTGATTTACGAAATGAGCTTGCAGGCTCATCAAGCTGCAATTGATGCATTAGCTTTAAATACTCCGTTCCGCAATGTTCATTTGGCTGCTTGTCGTTCAATTACTGAAAATATGAAAAACCTCGGATTGCTGAAAGGAAATACAGATGATATTATTTCCTCGGGAGCACATGCCTTATTTATACCTTGCGGAACAGGCCACATGATGGGGTTGGATGTGCATGATATGGAAAATCTGGGCGAAGTGTGGGTAGGTTACGATGGTGAACCAAAAAGCACGCAGTTTGGACTTAAGTCATTGCGCCTGGCCAAGCCTCTGAAGCCGGGATATGTATTCACCATTGAACCGGGAATTTATTTTATTCCTGAATTAATGGATAAATGGCAGGGCGAAGGCAAATTTACCGAGTTTGTGAACTGGTCGGAAGTTCGAAAATTCCGGAATTTTGGCGGTATTCGTAACGAAGAAGATTACATGATGACCGAAAACGGGCCTCGCCGACTGGGCACGAAAGTAAAACCCAAAACGGTAGAAGAGGTGGAAGCTGTGCGGAGAGGCTAAATTCCATGCTTCAAATAATTGATTGTCAGTTTATTCCTAAATCTTGAATTTTTGCTCGTTTTTTGTGGATATGGTTTAAGCTGCTTATTTATTTCTCAAAATTATTCTTTGTCATGTTTGGCAAGTAAAATTTTGTACAAAAAACGTTAGAACCATTCACTTTTTTTTATCTTTGTTGTTTTAGAGATATTATTTATTGAACAAAACAACATTATGAAAAAGCTAGAACCCGTTCTACTTTGGAATTTTTTCCACGATATAACTCAACTACCTCGTCCCTCGAAAAAAGAAGGGAATGTAATAAATTATCTGAAAGCATTTGGCGAGAGACTAAAACTGGAAACTAAAATAGATGCTGCCGGAAATATTCTTATCTGCAAACCAGCTACTCCCGGTTACGAAAACAACAAAAAGCTTATTCTGCAAGCTCACATGGATATGGTGTGCGAGAAAAATAGTGATGTCATCTTTAATTTTGAAACTGACGCCATTCAGACCTATATTGATGAAGATTGGGTAAAGGCAAAAGGCACTACATTAGGTGCCGATAATGGTATTGGCATGTCTATGATGCTTGCTGTTTTAGCTTCAAACAATATAAAACACCCCGATCTGGAATGTTTGTTTACGGTAGACGAAGAAACAGGGCTTACAGGTGCTTTTGCTTTGGAACAAAACTTTCTGAGTGGCGAAGTTCTCATTAATCTTGATTCGGAAGATGATGGTGAAATATTTGTTGGTTGTGCCGGAGGAATTGATACAACTGCAGAACTGACTTACGTTTCAGAAAAATCTCCAGACAAATACTTTGCTTTCAGCGTTTCGGTGAAAGGGCTTAAGGGTGGTCATTCCGGCGATGATATTGATAAAGGGCGTGGCAATGCCAATAAAATATTAAATCGATTTTTGTGGACTTTGAATCAAAAAATGGATTTGCGTTTGCATAGTTTCGATGGTGGAAATTTGCGCAATGCAATTGCACGTGAAGCAGTGGCTGTGGCTATGGTACCATGGGCCGAAAAAGAAAATGTTCGCGTTCTTTTTAACCATTTTGTAGTGGATATGGAGAATGAGAAAGGAGCCATTGAACCAGACATGCGCCTCGAATTGGAATCGGAATCACTTCCCGAAACTGTAATTAACAAAACCACTTCCAATGCGCTCTTTAATGTACTTTATGCTTGCCCACATGGTGTGAAAGCCATGAGTTTAGATATGCCCGGTTTGGTGGAAACGTCAACCAATTTGGCTTCGGTGAAAATGAAAGACGGTAATATTATTCTTATTACCACCAGTCAGCGCAGTTCTGTGGAATCGGCAAAATACGATATTGGAAATCAAGTAGAATCGGTTTTGAAACTTGCGGGAGCAAGTGTAACGCATGGCGATGGTTATCCGGGGTGGAAACCTAATCTACAATCAGAAATATTGAAAAAAGCCCAAATAAGCTACTTAAAACTCTTTGGCGAAGAACCCAAAATCCGTGCTATCCATGCGGGGTTGGAATGTGGACTATTTCTGGAAAAATATCCTTTTCTGGATATGATTTCAATAGGTCCGCAAATGTATGGAGTTCATTCACCTGACGAGCGATTGAGTATTAGTTCAACGCAGAAGTGTTGGAAATGGTTGGTGGAGATACTACAACAGGTGTGATATTACACTGCGTGAGTTATTAGTTTTACTGATATTTGTCCTTCGGGCGTTATTCGCTGCGCTGAAAATAATACGAACGAAGTGAGTAAATATCAACAAAGTAATATCAGGAGTAAAATGACTAAATATCACGAACGAAGTGAGTAAATGTCGTGAGCGCAGCGAACTAATATCAGCGTAGCGAATAACACGAAAAAAGTGAGTAAAATAACATGAGCAAACTAAAAAATAATAAACGTAAAATCATAAATGACCCAGTATTCGGATTTATCAATATCCCGAATGATTTTTTGTATGATATTATTCAACATCCCTATTTTCAACGACTCAACCGCATTAAGCAGTTGGGGTTGGCATCGTTTGTTTATCCGGGAGCACAACATACTCGCATGCAACATTCATTGGGTGCTATGCATCTAATGGGTGAAGCCATTACACAATTGAGGCAAGAAGGACACGATATTTCACAGACAGAGGCTGAGGCGGTTAGAGCCTGTATTTTGCTTCACGATATTGGGCATGGCCCTTTTTCGCATGCACTAGAACATAGTTTAGTAAGTGGCGTGAATCACGAGGAAATTTCGCTGTGGATGATGCAAAGAATCAATCGTGAATTGGATGGAAAATTGGATATGGCGTTAGAGATATTTACCAATGTTTATCCTAAAAAATTTTTACACCAATTGGTCTCCAGTCAGTTGGATATGGATCGGCTAGATTACTTAAGTCGTGACAGTTTCTTTTCCGGCGTGAGCGAAGGTATTATCGGTGCAGCACGAATTATTAAAATGTTGAATATCCACAACGATCAATTAGTCGTAGAGGCCAAAGGAATTTATTCTATTGAAAAATTTTTGGTGGCTCGGCGGCTCATGTATTGGCAGGTTTATTTGCATAAAACGTCTGTTGCGGCAGAGAAAATGTTGGTGAATATTCTTAAACGAGCAAAAGATCTTGCCAGTGGTGGAGTGGAGCTTTTTGCATCGCCTGCCTTGCATTATTTTCTTTATAATGAAATAGATAAAATCCATTTTGAAAATAATAAGGAAGCATTGGAGCATTTTGCCATGCTCGACGATTCGGATGTAATTTGTGCCATCAAAGTGTGGTCAATGCACAGCGATTTAGTCCTTTCTACGCTTTGTAAAGCCTTTACCGATAGACGATTGTTTAAGGTTGAAGTTGGCACCGAACCTATTGATGCTGAAAAAAGAAATGTGAAGCTGGCACAATACGTCGATCATTTTAACGTTAGTGAAAGCGAAGCTGCTTATTTTATGGGCGAAGAAATTGTTACAACTGACACTTATAGCCCCCAAGATGATAATATAAACATATTGTATAAAGACGGTACTGTAAAAGATATAGCAGACGCATCTGATATGTTGAACATTAGCGTATTGACAAAAAAAGTTGAAAAACATTATTTTTGTTATTTTCGGGTTTGATAAAACCCATTTCATTTAATTATGTCAAAAACCAAGTCTGTTTTGGTCTGTTTTATGGTTAATTGGAAATAGTTTAGTACTTTTGCAACCAAAATTTTTTTTATATGGAGTTTACAGCTCAACAAATTGCAGATTTTTTAGGAGGTAAAATACAAGGTGACCCATCGGTTAAGGTTAGTGATTTCTCTAAAATAGAGGAGGGAAAACCAGGTACTTTGAGCTTTTTATCGAACCCGAAATATAGTCAATTCATTTACGATAGTGAAGCAAGTATAGTGCTTGTAAACAAGGATTTTCAGCCGGAGAGAGATGTACATGCAACACTCATTTTGGTTGACGATGCCTATCAATCTTTAGCTACCTTATTGTCATTAGTTGAACAAACTAAACCAAAAAAAACAGGTATTTCTTCCCTAGCATTTATATCAACTACAGCTCAAATTGGCGAAAATGCCTATGTGGCTCCATTTGTTTATATTGGTGAAAATGCGATAGTTGGCAGTAATGTCTCTATTCTTTCCCATGTAAGCATTGAAGATGGTGCCAAAATTGGCGAAAACGTAACATTGAATGCCGGAGTAAAAATATATTATAATTGCGAAGTTGGGAACAACTGTATACTTCACTCCGGCTGTGTGATTGGTTCCGATGGCTTTGGATTTGCTCCAACAGAGGATGGTTCTTACAAGAAAATACCTCAAATGGGGAATGTTGTATTGGAGGATAATGTTGAAATAGGTGCAAATTCAGTGATAGATCGCGCCACCATGGGAAGCACTTTTATTCGCAAAGGAGTAAAAATTGATAATTTGGTGCAAATAGCACACAATGTTGAAGTAGGTATAAATACTGTAATAGCTGCACAAACAGGTATTTCCGGTTCTACAAAACTTGGTAAACAGTGTATTCTGGCAGGGCAAGTTGGTATTGCCGGACATTTGCAGATTGCAGATGGCACTATTTTTGGAGCCCAAACCGGCGTTCCGAATTCGGTGAAAATTCCGAACCAGACTTTGCAAGGTTATCCGGCTGTGCCAATTATGACTTTTCATAAAGCGGCAATAGTGCATAAAAATCTTCCCGAATTGCAAAAATTAATTTATGCAATGCAAAAACGGATAGATGAATTAGAAAAGAAAATGATGTGATTTTAGCCTGAATATCAATACTTAATTCAAAAAAGCAAATTAGTAGTACTCTCAGTACGCCTCGTTTGTAACTCAAGAAGAATGACGAATCAATGTACAATTAAACAAGCCTTTACTTTATCTGGCAAAGGTTTACACTCCGGCTTAGAAATTAAACTAACATTTAATCCGGCACCCGAAAATCATGGTGTGAAAATCAAACGAGTTGATTTGCCTGAACAACCAGAAATGGAAGCTTTGGCCGAATACGTTACCGAAACTACGCGTGGAACAGTATTGAAAAAAGGTGAAATGCAGGTTAGTACAGTTGAACACGCCCTGTCAGCACTTTATGCTTTTGGTATTGACAACTGTTTGCTGGAAGTGGATGCCCCTGAGTTTCCTATATTAGATGGCAGTGCTAAGTATTTTGTAGAACAAATTCAGCAGGTTGGTATTGAAGAACAAACAGCTGAAAAAGATTTCTTTATTGTCCGCAAAAAAATAGAATATACTATTCCTGAAACTGGAGCCAAAATCACTATTCTACCAGATGATGTTTTCAGTGTAGATGTCCATATCGGCTTCGACTCACCCGTATTAAATAACCAATTTGCAAGTCTATCGTCACTAACCGATTATGTCACTGAGATTTCTGCGGCTCGCACTTTTGTGTTTGTACGTGAAATTGAACAATTGGTGAAACTTAATCTCATAAAAGGTGGTGATTTGAAAAATGCCATTGTTATTTATGATAAACAAGTATCACAAGAAGATTTTGATAACTTGGCCGACCTAATGCACCAACCACACCAAGACTCAGCCAAACTAGGCTATCTGAACGGTGGTGTGAAATTTCCAAACGAACCGGCACGTCACAAATTGCTAGATGTGATTGGCGACTTATCATTGATTGGTAAGCCTATCAAAGGAAAAGTAATTGCCACATATCCAGGGCATAAGATTAATACTGATTTGGCAAAACAAATTCGTAAGGACATTAAAAAACTGGAAGTACAGTCACCTATTTACGATGATACTGTAGCTCCTGTTTTGGATGTAAATGCCATAAAAAAATTATTACCCCACCGTTGGCCGTTTTTATTGGTTGATAAAGTGATTGCGATTAAACATAAAGTAATTGTTGGAGTAAAGAATGTGACAGCTAACGAAACATTCTTTATGGGACATTTTCCTGATGAGCCTGTCATGCCCGGTGTTCTTATTGTTGAAGCAATGGCTCAAACCGGTGGTCTATTGGTACTGAATAGTATTGAAGAGCCAGAGCGCTATTCAACTTACTTTTTAAAAATAGATAACGTTAAATTTAGGAATAAGGTAGTACCGGGCGATACGTTGATATTTAGGCTGGAAATGCCAGAAGAAATGCGCCGAGGATGTGCTATTATGAAAGGACATGCATTTGTTGGAGGCAAAATTGTTGCCGAAGCTGAATTTATGGCACAGATTGTGAAGAACAAATAAAATAAAGCTCATAAATGAGTGTTTAAATAGAATATAATCATAGAAATAACGAGATAATAAAACTAGAAACGAAGATGAAACAACCTTTAGCATATATTCATCCTGATGCAAAAATAGCACCTACAGTTGTAATTGAACCCTTTGTTACTATCGATAGAAATGTAGTTATCGGCGATGGAACACGTATTGGTTCAAATGTAACCATTATGGAAGGTGTTCGGATTGGAAAGAATTGTACAATTTTTCCAGGCGCTGTTATTGGTGCTGTACCTCAAGATCTAAAATTCAAGGGCGAAGATACTTTGGCCATTATTGGTGATAACACCACTATCCGTGAATATGTAACTATTAATAGAGGTACGACTGCTAAAGGCAAAACTGTTATTGGAAACGATTGCTTGCTGATGGCTTATTGTCACGTAGCACACGATTGTATTGTAGGTAACAATGTGATTATGTCAAATGCAACTCAGCTTGCGGGTGAAGTTGAGATTGACGATTTTGCTATCATTGGCGGAGGATCGTTGGTTCACCAGTTTACGCATATTGGATCGCACGTTATGATTCAGGGCGGTTCAAAAATAGGTAAGGATGTACCACCATTTATTACTGCTGGTCGCGAGCCATTGTCTTATGCAGGTATCAACTCTATCGGATTGCGTCGACGTGGTTATACCAACGAACAGATACGTGATATTCAAGATGTTTATCGCTATCTTTACCAATCGGGTATGAATACATCACATGCAATTGAGCGTATTCAAGCTGAACTTCCGGCAACCAAAGAGCGCGACGAAATTTTGTTGTTCATTAAGAACTCGCCTCGTGGTATTATCAAAGGTTATTTTGAATGAAAAAATGGCATTGAGAGGTCGGTAGTAAGTTGCATGAGACCTCGATTATAAATAGATTCACGCAAGAATGCAGGTAATGATTCTGTATTTTTGCGTGAAATTTTTTAAATAACAGTATGGCTTCAAAGTTGCTTTGCGCACTTTGAGCTTTTTTATATATTCTACTGAACAATTCTTTGTATATTTATTTACATTCAATTGTTCATTTCGTAATTTTCAACTATTTTTGCGTTGAAACTAAAGGCAAAAAAATCGTTACCGGAGAAGGACCTATAGACTATAGGTCTTTGCTTGTAAAATGTAACACGTAATTCGTAACATGTATGGAAAATATTGATGAAGCACCAAAGAAAAGCTTAAATTTTATAGAGGCTTTTGTGGAGCAAGACCTGAAAGACGGCAAGAACGACGGACGAATTCAAACTCGTTTCCCACCGGAGCCTAACGGTTATCTACATATCGGTCATGCAAAGGCTATTTGCCTTGACTTCGGTATTGCGCGTAACTATAATGGAATTTGTAACCTTCGGTTTGACGACACTAATCCGGTAAAGGAAGACGTTGAGTATGTTGATTCCATTCAGGAAGACATTCAATGGCTTGGATACAAGTGGGCAAACATTTATTATGCCTCTGATTATTTCCAGCAATTATGGGATTTGGCCGTTGAACTGATTAAACAGGGCAAGGCTTATATCGATGAGCAATCTGCCGAAACTATTGCCAAACAAAAAGGTTCGCCAACCGTACCCGGTACCGAAAGTCCATACCGCAACCGCCCGATTGAAGAAAACTTAGAGTTGTTCGCCAAAATGAATACCGGAGAAGTACCTGAAGGTGCAATGGTATTGCGTGCAAAAATAGATATGGCTTCGTCGAACATGCACTTTCGTGATCCTTTGATGTACCGTGTTATCAACACGCATCCACATCACCGTACCGGTTGGACATGGAAAGCTTATCCAATGTACGATTATGCTCATGGACAATCTGATTATTTAGAAGGAGTAACTCACTCGCTTTGTACACTTGAATTTGAAGTGCATCGCCCATTATACGACTGGTTTATTGAGCAGTTTAAAGACTCTGATTACCGTCCGAGACAAATTGAATTTAACCGTTTGAACCTGACCTACACGGTTATGAGCAAACGTAAGATGTTGCAATTGGTTCAGGAAGGTTTGGTTAGTGGTTGGGACGATCCTCGTATGCCTACTATTTGTGGTTTGCGTCGTCGTGGATATTCTCCGGAATCTATCCATAGCTTTATTGATAAAATTGGTTATACCAAATTTGAGGCTCAAAACGATATAGGTTTGCTGGAACACTCTGTACGAGAAAGCCTGAATAAAACAGCAACACGTGTAAATGCAGTTATTGATCCAGTTAAACTTATCATAACCAACTATCCTGAAGGGCAAGTGGAAATGATGGAAACTGTAAATAATCCTGAAGATGAATCAGCCGGAACACGCGAAATTGCTTTCACTCGTGAGCTTTACGTTGAGCGCGATGACTTTATGGAAGATGCTCCAAAGAAATACTTCCGCATGACTCCAGGTCAGGAAGTCCGCCTAAAAAGTGCTTATATTGTGAAATGCACCGGTTGCAAAAAAGATGCTGATGGTAATCTGGAAGAAATATATGCCGAATACGATCCACAAACCAAAAGCGGAATGCCTGAAAGCAACCGTAAGGTGAAAGGAACGCTTCATTGGGTATCAGCAGAACATAGCTTACCTGCTGAGGTACGTTTGTACGATCGTCTTTTTAGTGTTGAAAATCCGTCGGCCGATGAGCGCGATTTCCGTGATTTGCTAAATCCTGATTCATTGAAAGTGCTTACAAAATGCCGCGTAGAAGCATTGCTGAAGGATGCTAAGCCTATGGATCATTTTCAGTTCCAACGTATTGGTTATTTCAATGTTGATTTGGATTCAACTTCTGATAAATTAACATTCAACCGTACAGCTTCGTTGAAAGACAGCTGGGCGAAAGAACAAGGAAAATAATTAAAAATACATACTTTTTTAGAAACCGTCGCAAACTTTGTAACGGTTTCTTTGTTTAACAAAAAATACAACCTTATATATCCGATGGTCAATACACTAAAAAATCTGATTTGCTTTTTTTTGATGATGAATATATCGGTTGTTTTATCGCAATCAACTGTTACGTTTCAAGAAAAGGGTTTGCAGTCGGCGTTGGCTCTGGCCAAGGCCGAGAATAAGCCTGTTATGTTGTTGTGTTACACTACCTGGTGTCCGTATTGTAAGTTCATGAAGGAAGAGGCTTTTACCAATAAACCGGTGGCTGACTACTTCAATAAAACCTATATTTGCGTAGCTCAAGACATGGAAAAAGCAGAGGGAGTTGAGCTCAATAAAGAAGTGAATATTAGCTCTTATCCCACCTTTATTTTCTACGATTCGAATGGCACAGTTATTTACCGGATTGAAGGTGAATTTAAACCTGCATTATTCATTGCAGAAGGTGAGAAAGCACTAATTAAGCAGAAACAATTACCCTATTTAAAGGAGCAGTTTGAGAAAAATATAAGTAATTCCAATAATTGTTATGATTATTTGCGGGCACTTAAAAAAGGAGGAATAGATTTTTCGTCAGTTGTAAATCAGTATTTTTCCACTCAAACCGATAAGCAATTACTATCGGAAGTGAATTGGCGGATTTTTACCAATGGAATTTCAGATATCAACTCCCACCAGTACAAATTTGTTATTGAACATCAAAAGGAGTTTTCTAATATCGCATCACCAGAAAGAGTGAACCGTAAATTTAAATACGATGTAAAAGCGCTTTTAATGCCTATAGTTGAAACAACTGATACCATTAATTACCCAATAAAAAGAGAAATAGCCGCTCAGATTCATTCGTTTGTGTCAGATTCATTGATTTTCACCTTCGATTTGACTATTTATGAAACTACGCATAATTGGAAATCATATAGCAGAACCTGTCTTCAATCGGTAGAAACTTTTGTCTGGAATAATCATACACAACTGACTGATATTGCGAACAACTTTCTAAAGAATATTACTGACACCAAAGCACTTACTCAAGCTGCAGGTTGGGCGGAACAATCGTTAGCGCTTGATAATAGCTATGATAATTACGTTCTTTGCGCAAGGCTTTACCATCAGCTAAATAACTCTACTTTGGCTATTAAAATGGCAGAAAAAGCAGCGCAAATAGCCAAACAATCAGGTTGGGAAGGAATCGAAGCCGAACAGTTGTTGAAACAGATGAATGCTTTGACAAACTAGAATTTTGTTTTCATATTGTAATATCTTTGAATTAAAGTAACTTGAAGTTATAAGCTTAACGACTAGTTCCAATTTTTCTATCACTCCGAATAGTCAATTAATGTTAAATATATCGCCAAAGTGCTAAAATATCTAAATGCCATGTGTGTTAGATACATGAAATATTATGTGTAGATGTTTGTATAATAGATGTTTATGTTGCTATTTATAGTATTATATGCTACAAAAAATTAAGTAAAACTAATCGATGAGTTGTAAATAGAACACTTTCTCAAAGAGTGTATATTTGATAATGTGGCAAAAAAAATACTTTGGATGGATTTTATGCCACAATAATACTCAATTCTATAATTTAAAATAATTCATTAAGTTTGTTGCCCCATTAATATACAGTTGTGAATCTGGTTTAATACTTTCAGGATATAATATCTTTATTCTAGAATTCATAAAGACTTCGCACTGCTGGGACAACAAACTTAATGAGTCATTTTTGCTGTCATTTTCAATTATTCGTCACTTAATCTTTTATTAGAACATACTAACCAATAATTAACTAACACTATGACTGACAAAGAAATTATTTTAGAGTATATTCGGGGAAATTCCTGCGGAATTTTAAATTTATGTTGGGCTGATTTGAATGCAATGTATTTACCTAATGTGAATCTGTCTGGAGCTAACCTTTCGTACGCTAACCTTGCAGGCGTTAATTTTAATGGTGCGAATTTACAGAATGTGAAATTGGTTGGCGCAAATTTAGTTGGCGCAAAACTTTCAGGTGCCAATCTCTGTGGTGCTGACCTCTCAGGTGCTGATCTTACAAAAGCAAACCTTACAAAAGCAAAGCTTGTAAATACAAAATTAACTGGAGCTGAATTGTCAAAAGCTAACTTGAAACAAGCCAATCTTATAGAAGCTAATCTTATATCAGCAAATTTAGCATATGCGATATTAGTCGGAGCGAATTTACCTAGAGCTGATTTGTCATTCTCAAACTTGTCATTCTCGGATCTGTCAAGTGCAAATTTATCAGGTTCATATTTATTAGAAGCAACGTTATTCGGAGCAAAACTTTTAGGTGCCGATTTTTCAAATGCCGACCTATCTGAGTCAAATCTATCGAAGGCAAACCTAACTCAAACAAACCTATCAGATGCTAACATGACAAAGGTTGTATTAACTAATTCGATTTTTTTCAATACAAACCTCATAGGTACTATTTTGAAGGGATCTAATATTATGAATATCGCACATAGTGAGGAGGAAAAATTAGAAAATATCACAATACCTACTCCAACTAAAGTCGCAAGGATCCCGATAATAAAACTCAATGTTGCTAATGTTGGTTTGTATAGTTGATTAATTTTCATATTAAATGAATAAACTGCAAATCAAATGGCAGTACCTCTATAGAAATCAGAAAAAATAACGTTTTAAATGCTATTCGATTATATTGTTTTTTATGAATTACAAAAATAAACGTTGTTAATCCGTAACTATTTTATTTTTAAATTATTGTTAATTTATGCCTGTAATTTGTCTATTATTATGAAAACAACTACTCAATTTTCCAATCAGATTTCAAAATCTAACTTTAATAGCTTATCTTCTTATTATAAATTAGATTTACCAACAGGTAAAGTTTCTAAAGGTACATGTAATCGACATATTTGTGTCTGTGGTAAAAGTGAAAACAGCCCTTTTTGCGATGAATCACATGCTAAGTGTGTAGATGGAATGGTTAATCCTTGGTTTTGACAATAAAGTCGTTTTGTTTTTTTGACTATAAACTCTTCGAAATTTATCGATGTGTTTTTAATAGCATCTCTCCTGTTGAGCTGCATTAGCTTGTGTGATTACTAATGAAATGGCTAAGAATGTAATCGGTGACTTAATTCAGTTGAAAAGGAATCGAACAACTTTTGCAACATCTGAATGGTTTTAAAAAATATATTACTCCAAATTTAGTCATAATTCAACTCCTCACTTATAACTTTTTTATAATCTCTTTGTAATAGCATTCACATAATGTCGTAATATTTAATCTGTTATTTTGTAACACAATAAATATTTATACATTTCCATGAGTGCATACCATATCTTAGTCGTAGATGATGAGGAGGATCTGTGTGAGATTCTCCAGTTTAACCTCGAAAACGAAGGTTATAAAGTTGATGTGGCCTATTCTGCCGAAGAAGCGTTGAAAAAAGATCTTGGTAAGTATAAACTCCTATTACTGGACGTGATGATGGGTGAAACATCCGGTTTTAGGATGGCTCGCATGCTTCGTGAGAATCCAAAAACAGCTAAGATAGCCATTGTGTTTCTCACCGCTAAAGATACCGAAAATGACAAGCTAACAGGTTTTGCACTCGGTGCCGAAGATTATATTGCCAAACCTTTCTCTATACGGGAAGTGGCAGCGCGCGTAAAAGCTATTTTCCGGCGCATGGAGGTAGTTGCTCCTGAAACACGTACCGATATTGTGTTTGAAGAACTAGAAATGAGTCTTACAAATAAGAAAGTATTGTTGAATCATCAAGAAATAGCTTGTACCAAAAAAGAATTTGAAATACTGAAGTTGTTTTTGGAAAACCGAAACCGTGTATTTTCGCGCGACGAAATACTTTCGCGGGTTTGGACGGATGAGGAAGGGGTATTGAACCGCACTATTGATGTAAACATTACCCGCCTACGTAAGAAAATAGGGATATACGAAAAAAATATCGTAACACGACTCGGTTATGGATATTGTTTTGAAGGATAAACATATTGACTATTTATTTAGGTTCAATTTACGATTGAAGAACCTTCTATTACTTCTTTTAATCGTTTGGAGTTCAAATTTACATGCACAAAAAGTAGGGTTGGTGCTAAGTGGAGGCGGAGGACCGGGTATAGCGCACATTGGAGTGCTGAAAGCTCTGGAAGAAAATGATATTCCGGTTGATTATATTTCTGCCACTTCTATTGGTGCTATTGTAGGGGGAATGTATGCTGTAGGGATGTCGCCTGACGAAATGGTCCAGTTTCTTAAGTCGGACAATTTTAAGCGTCTGGCTACCGGCGAAACTGCTACCAATAACCAATATTTTTATTGTAAACCGGAGCCAACGCCAGAACTTATTGGTTTCGATGTTCAACCGGCTCACTTAACTACCTTCAGACTGCCAACACAGCTTATTTCTCCTCACGAACTGAATTACGCACTCTTTGCACTTTGTGCGTCGGCAACTAGCAGTTGCGGAGCAAATTTCGATAGTTTATTTGTGCCATTTCGGAGTGTGGCATCTGAAGTATACACTAAAAAAGCTGTTATTTTTCGTTCTGGAGTACTTAGCGATGCTATTCGTGCTTCTATGACCTTTCCTTTTGTTTTTAAGCCACTTGAGATTGATAATCAGTTGCTTTACGACGGAGGAATCTACAATAATTTTCCAACTGATGTTATGCAAACCGATTTCCACCCCGACTATACCATTGGTAGTGTAGTGGCCTATAATCCACCCAAAGCAGATAAGCGCGACATATATATGCAGTTGCAAAACCTGATTATTCATACCACTAACTATTCTATTCCACAGCAAGATGGATTGTTGTTGAACTTCAATCTAAAACAATTCGATACATTTGACTTTTCCAAGGTTAATGAGTTGGTGAAAATTGGTTACGATTCCACTATCGCACACATGGGTGAAATAAAGGTGCGTATTTCTCGTCGATTATTGAAAAAAGACCTGGAGGCTAAAAGAAACAACTATCGTAAACATCTCCCAGAATTTAAAACGGGAAAAGTGATAATTGATGGAATTGCCGAATCGGAAAAAGAGTCAATAAATCGTTTTGGTGGGATGGGAAAAGATAGTCTTTCGTTATGCGATTTTCAAAAGACATATTACGAGCTTATTTCCACGCAACATTTTGTCGAAATTATTCCCCGCCCAATGCATTATAACTCCATAAACGGCTGTATGGATATAAAACTGAATGCAGAAGAATTTAATCCTTTGCGTTTGTCGTTAGGTGGAAACATATCTTCAGTAAGATCTAATCAGCTATTTATGGGGCTTACATTCCAGCATTTTGGCAAATGGGCACAAACTTTCTCCATAAATGGGCAATTAGGAGGTATTTATAAAGGCTTGTTGGGAACAATGCGTATGGAATTGCCAACCACAGTTCACACGTACCTGAAATTAGCGGGAGTTGTTCAGCAATTTAATTATGATGGATTAATGCAAAGCGAAAGCTACGGAATGCTACATGCCGGCTTCCCATTTGCCGGAAATGCTCGGCTTGAACTTGGTGGAGTCTATGGGCAACTGAACGATTTTTACGATACGCATAAAAATAGATCTGCAATTACAAAGGCTTTTGTAAAGTTGGAAAACAATACTCTCAATAGTTCCATGTATCCAACCGCAGGTTACGAATTTTCTGAATCCATTCAGTATTTCAATGGCGACAAAAAATCTTACTCAACTCTCAGTTTTCCAACTAATTTCTCTAATAATCACTTGGCATGGTGGCAAGCAAGACTTATAACTGACCGCTACTTTGGTATTACCGATGATTTTTGCGTGGGAACGTATGGCGAGTTGGTGTATTCAACCCAAGAACTTTTCTCCGATTATATGGAAACCATTGCTCAATCACCCGCTTTTCAACCAACACCCTATACACGAGCAGTTTTCAACAGTACTTTTCGTACTGCCCAATTTGCTGCGCTGGGGTTAAAACCCATCTATCGTTTCTCCCATCAATTTCATTTGCGTGCTGAAGGGTATTGGTTTATTCCCAATAGAACTATTATTTGTAACGCTGATAATTCAGCGGGGTATTCCAAGCCATTTTCCACTTCGTCGTTTATGTATGAAGCAGCATTGGTTTACAACTTCAAGATGGCTTCGGCTGCTCTGTTTGCCAATTACGATTCAAGATATTGGAACGTTGGAATAAATATAGGAATTCTGCTTTTTCCACCCCGATTTAGGGATTAAGTAGCTTTTACGTTCTTATTAGTGATTAATGATCAATTTTTTCACAACACTTTCTTTGCTATTAGTAAGTTTAAGCATATAGATTCCAGAAGGTAAGGTGGAGACATTAAGTTCAGTTTCAGTGCTAATGTCTTTGCTCATTACCGATTTCCCGTTCAAATCGTGAATGGTAAGTGAGGACAAGCCTGTAATATTGTCTGAAGCATAATTTACATGCAACATATTATTTGCAGGTACGGGCGATAAAGATAAACTACCTTTATTGTATTCTACATTCTCAACACCGGAAATAAGCCCAGCAACTTGAGCAATTTCTGTGGCCGACAATGCATAGTTGTACACCCTGAAATCATCAATACTACCATTGAATAAAGGATCAGAAAACTGACTGCGCCCTATGTAGTTCTGCACCGGTTTAAAATCTAACGAATTTATGGTAATGGCACTGGATTCGGCAGCAAGTAAACCATTGACATAAATATGTGCGCCGGTTGCATTCATAGTTACCGCCACGTGCGTCCATTTTACATAAGGCATTACAGTTGTGTTCAAAATTTGCTCTGCACCTCCATTTTTAATAGCGAAACGCATTTGACCTGTACCTGCTTTTGGGGTTAAGAACATGTATTGAGTCTGGTCGTTGCCAAAGTCGAAAATACGTTGCCACGAAGTAGTACTATTCCAATAAACCCAGGTAGCAATGGTTAGTTCTTTGTAATTTGCCACTGTGGCCGGAAGCTGTAAAGTACTTGTACCATTCAGGACTATGGCTTGTGAACCAACTTTACCTGTAGTATAGGATATTGTTCCATACGATGCACTATGATTTAGATTAATAGTACTATCCATGGTATTTCCTTCGAATTGAAGATTAGCTACAAGCTCTTTGATTCCTGTAGCCGTAGCAGAAGACTCGTTGGAATAACCTGAACGATTCAGAGAATTATCAACTGCTTTGACAGCATAAAAATAGGGGATGCCTGCAACAGTCGTATTATCAACAAAAGAGCTCGATTTTACATTTCGTGCAATGGTATTATATGGTCCTCCGGCCAATTCGGAACGGAAAACACTATATCCGGCAACATCCGTCTCCGGGCTGGCAGTCCAGTTCAATCGAACAGATGTAGCATTAGCGGTAGCAGCCAGATTAGTCGGAGCACTCGGCGAATCGAACTCAACTGTTGCCCCAACCGGAAGTAAGCGCCATTGCTGGTTGGTTGTAGTCGCTTTTTCTCGTTGTTGAATGGCAGCACCCACTGACATATAAGGCGAAGCAACCTCCAAACACTTGGCACTGTTGCGGCTGCGAATATAAAACCAACCGTCTTCGGCATAGTCGAAATACCATTGCTGGTTTATGTTTTTATTATCAGTATATTGCTCTACAGCCGCACCATCGTCAAGCGAGAAGTTTAATACATCTATCGCCTGAGCACTGTGTACCGCCGTAATTGTAAAGTAACTAAAATCGCTCCCAATCCGTGAATCTACCGGTGTCACATTCCATTGTTGATAAGTTGCGCCAGTATTAGCATATTGCCGAAGTAACACACCTGTAGTGGTTAAACCAAGTGGAATCGACATTACCTTACCACTCATACGGTTTACTAATATATACCGTCCGTTTATGGCCGGTTGAATATCGTCTCCCCAAGTAATATTAACTACTCTCTCGGCACTGGTTTGTCCATTTTGATAACTGCCAACTTTACCACCGGGCAATACCATGGTGTATTCGCGCTGTGGACCATAGCCATCGTAGTAAACATCTTTGTCTTTTGACACAAAACGATAAGTGGTTGTGGCACCTTGTCGTTCGGATGTACCGCCAAAAGCTTGAACTTTACCATCAAGATTTCTATATACCGATGCTGCTGTCCAGTTAGTGCGATGTTCGGCATACCCCAGTCGTTTACCGTCGCTGGCTTTTACAAACTCGCCACGTGCCAGTTCTGCTGTTCCCCACCAAATACCGGTTTGCATACCATATTCAACCCCAACCATCGATTCCATTACATTGTGTAACTCATCGGCTGTGGCATGATCACCATTCGCTCGTACGGTTGTAAAGAAGTTCGCAAAATTATCAAATGTACCCGCAAGTTGGTGCGTATTTCCTTCGTCTAATCTGGTTTTTAAATAATTATACCAAGGCAATGCCTGATCGCAGTTCAGTGTATTAGCCCCACAAATACGAATGCTGTCGAAGCGGGTGTTTTTTCGTAATTCACCACAGATATTATAAAAATCGAGTTGCCCGTTTGAGCCTGAATATTGTCCCCAGCCATAATCCGGTTCATTAAACGGTGAAACGGAAACAACGGTGCGGCCTCTTTCCTGAACACGTCTTGTGGTTACATCCATAAGTTGTGCCCAATTTACGGCATTGCCAATATACGAAGCATCAACACTGGGATGGTCGCAATTTAATATCACTTTTGTTTTTGAACCGGTTAAATCAATGAGGTTAAGACGTGTATTGAGGTCGGTAATTTGTGCAGCCTGAAGATCACCATTGACCAATGCAAGCGTGGGCTGAAACGATGCTCTTACTACATCCACTCTGTCAGCACCCATAAAAGCAATACCGCGTCGTATGTTTGTTTCGCTGAGCCAGGCCAAATCCAACCCCCAAGTAATGGGTTTCGCAACGCCTGGGTCGGCAAGGTTGTACGTCACTGTACGGTCAGGAACGGGTTGTACAACTAGGTTATTACTAGCACTGGTTGTTTGTGCCTGAATGTGGAAACTTCCTAATCCGAAAAGCAGAATGATGACTGATATTTTGCTTATTTTCATGCGTTCGATTTTATTTCAATAAAGGTTAATGGATTTAAACACCAATTAGTAGAGTTGTTGGAACTAACTTTAGCAATGACTATTTATCACCATGGCAAAGATAAATATAGAAATACAAATAGGGTGTCATAAATTAGTCAAATAAGGATAAGAAATTCGTCAAAACTCCTTGTTTCATATACTGTCGTGAACATTCGTTGTTTCGTCCACGTTTTGTAGCCGTGCATAATGGTTACAATAATTTCCCGATTGCTAACGTTGAATAAGTCGCAAAGCAATATCTTTGTGCCCATAAATCAAGGCCTTTATAAATATTTAATCAAAATAAATCCATGTCATATTGCAGTTTTATAGAAACCATGCAACCTGAAGAACGTAGGTTGTTGCACAAAAACTATCACGATTATCATTATGGTTTCCCCATTCATGATGACAATGAGTTATTCGGGCGATTGATTATGGAAATTAATCAGGCCGGACTCAGTTGGGAAACAATTCTCAAGAAAGAAGCATCGTTTCGTCAGGCATATAGCAATTTCAATATTGAAGCGGTAGCAGCTTATACTGAAGCGGATCGTAACAGGCTTTTGAACGATGCCGGTATCATACGCAACCGACTAAAAGTAAATGCAGCCATTGAAAATGCAAATGCTATACTCGGGCTTCAAAGGGAATTTGGTTCTTTTGAAAAATGGTTGGAATTCCATCATCCTAAAACCAAAGAGGAATGGGTAAAGTTGTTCAAGAAAACCTTTCGGTTTACAGGGGGCGAAATTGTGAATGAATTTTTAATGAGTATTGGCTATCTGGAAGGAGCGCATTCTCCCACTTGCCCCATTCATCAGGAAATAATTCAACAAACACCCATGTGGGCACGTAAAAACAAGTATGTAGAGCTATAAGGATTGTAAATATTAAACCAAATCTACACAATTTCTCCAACAACATTGCTTGTAAGTTAAATTTTCTCATTTTCATAAATGCAACTATCTTTTCATTAAGACAGTTGCATTTATTATTTTGTTGTATATCAGCTATTTGAAAAATAAAATCTATCCCCTTTATAAAATCCTTATATCCCACCCTGCATTCTTGATTTTACCCTTATACCTTTCATTATATTTTTGCATCGGATAAACAGGAAGCTTAAACAGCAATATTTTAAGCGGTTTTTTAATCAACAAGTATCATGGAAGCAATAATTGGAGTAATTGAACTAGTCGGAGGTATAATTCTGTTTTTTGCAGGCGGATTATTATTTGCTCGAATTAGTGGTTGCGGTGAATATTACGACAAAATGTTATACGATGAAGAATCGGATGCATACATAACAATTAAAAAAAGTAACGATGATGATATTATTCATCATGTCTCAATTTGAAAAACTAAATCAAAATAGAAACAAAACGATTTATGGTAGCAACAACTTAAATCAGTGCCCCGATGAGGTAAATCATTGGAGTAATTGTAGGCGTGGCTATACTGGGTTGATAAATTCACTGACTTAATAAAACAAAAACAACGCAAAAACAGTTATTTAATATAAAACAATAACAAAAATACGGTTAATTATGATAAAAATTAGATTGATAGCAATTGTAGCAATTGTAGTTTTGATAGTTTCAAGTGCAAAAGCACAGTTCGCAACCGGAGCCGACATCGTTAGCTCGTATGTATGGCGTGGAGTCCCACAAGATCGTACAGTAGGAGGTAACCCTTCATTGGGAAGTCCGAATATTCAGCCCTATTTATCTTTTACTACTGGTGGTTTAACTCTTGGATCGTGGGCTTCTAGCAGTTTTCTTGGAAACGTAAAAGAAGTTGACCTTTATGCAACATATGCTTTTTCAAGTCAATTTGCAGTTACATTGACAGATTACAACTGGGGATTTGCAAGTACAAAAGGATACTTTGATTACAGCAAAACAACGGATCATATTTACGAAGCTACCTTAGCTTATACCGGAACCGAAAAATTTCCAATCAGTGCTTCTATCAATACCATGTTTGCCGGAGCAGACAAATACACAACTAAAGGCAAAGATGTTGCTGGGAACGACAGTATTACGTCTCAGAAAAAAGCTTACTCAACCTATATTGAATTAGGGTATCAAATAACCCCGTTGGTTAAAATATTTGCAGGTGGAGTTTTAAGTGCAAGCGATGCTTACGCAACAAGCAGTGCCGGAATTACTAATGTGGGTATTAAAGTAAGCAAATCAATCGTAATCACTGATAAATTCAGCCTTCCTGTTTATGGAATCTTAGGTGCAAACCCTTATTCAGGCGGTGCATTCTTCGTTGCAGGTGTTACACTTTAATACATATACAGTCCAAGCTAAAACGACACAATTAGATATAAATTTCTAATCATCCTAATTCACTCTTGAATTTAAAAACTAAATTAAAATGGAAACAAAACTTTTAATGGTTGCAACAACCGAAATGAGCACCCCCACCGGGTATATCATTGGAGCAATTATAGCCGTGGCTATACTGGGATACTTAATCTATTCACTGATTAAACCTGAGAAATTCTAACATCAAATCATTCTCTTAATACTAAAAACGTATGTTCACAACTTATGATTTTTTACAAATTCTTATTTTTCTGGGGCTATTGATAGGTTTGACACCTGTCCTGGGAAATTTTATGTACAAGGTGTTCACAGGCGAAAAGCACCTGATGTCGACACCATTAGGCTGGTTCGAACGATTGACATATAAAATTGTCGGCGTTGATGCTACAGAAGAAACAAACTGGAAAAGCTATGCTTTTGGATTGTTGTTGTTCAACTTAATCGGATTTTTGTTTGTATTCTTGCTTCAATTGACACAGGCGTACCTTCCTTTAAATCCTGCAAACTTACCCAACGTATCATGGCATTCGGCCTTCAATACAGCTGTAAGTTTTATGACGAACACCAACTGGCAAGGTTATGGTGGTGAAACGACATTGAGTTATTCGGTGCAGATGCTGGCACTTACTGTTCAAAACTTTGTGAGCGCAGCCACTGGAATAGCCGTATTGTTGGCCCTAACCAAAGGACTTTCGCGCAAAACAACTGACAAACTTGGTAATTTCTGGGTGGATTTAACCCGTTCTACATTGTATGTGCTTTTACCGCTTTCCATTGTGTTTGCCATTTTCTTGGTTGGTCAAGGAGTTATCCAAAACTTTGATACTTATCAAACAGCACACACACTTCAGGGAACTACACAAGTAATTCCAATGGGTCCTGTGGCTTCGCAGGAAGCTATCAAGCAACTTGGAACAAACGGTGGTGGTTTCTTCAATGCCAATAGTGCACATCCGTTCGAAAACCCGACTCCATTAAGCAACTTGCTTGAAATGTTAGCAATCCTATTGATTCCAGCCGGATTGACTTTTACTTACGGTAAAATGGTTGGTTCAAAAAAACAGGGTTGGACAATTTTCATTGTGATGATGATATTACTGCTTGGCGGTTTAGCCATTTCATTGTATGGTGAATACTCAGCCAATCCAATTTTCGGTCATTCAGCACTGATGGAAGGAAAAGAAACACGGTTCGGAATAACCAACAGTGTCATTTGGTCTACTTCCACTTCGGCGGCATCCAATGGGTCGGTTATTGCCATGCACGACAGTTTATCCCCATTTGCTGGAATGGTTGCCATGATTAATATCATGCTCGGCGAAATTATCTTCGGAGGCGTTGGAGCCGGTATTTACGGTATGGTTGTATTTATTATTCTCACCGTATTTATTGCCGGATTAATGGTGGGTCGTACACCTGAATACTTGGGAAAGAAAGTAGAAGCTTTCGAAATAACTATGGCTATTATTGCTAATCTGGCAACATCTTTCGTAATCCTGCTATTTACGGCATGGGCAGCAGTTAGCGCTGTTGGCTTATCCAGCCTGAACAATGCCGGACCGCACGGATTCTCCGAAATTCTGTACGCTTTCAGTTCCGCAGCTGGAAACAATGGTAGTGCTTTTGCCGGACTCAATGCCAATACGGTATTTTACAATGTGCTTCTTGGTTTGGGAATGTTGATTGGACGTTTCGGAGTGATTATACCTATTCTGGCAATTGCCGGAAGTATGGCAAAAAAGAAAATTACACCTCCTTCGGCAGGAACTTTCCAAACTGACAACTGGTTGTTTGTTTCTTTATTAATCGGCGTAATTATTATTGTTGGCGGGTTGACCTATTTCCCAGCCTTATCATTAGGCCCAATTGTAGAACATTTATTAATGAATAACGGAATTACATTTTAAACCCCTATATCCCCTAAAGGGGACTGAAAAAATTAGCATTATGTCAACAAAATCAAATAAAAGTATCTTCAATAAGAAGCTACTTGCACGAGCTGCTCAAGACAGCGTAAAGAAATTAAGTCCTGCCATTCTAATAAAAAATCCGGTTATATTTATAGTTGGTATCGGAGCAGTTCTGACAACTATCATTGTTTTTATCGGAATTTTTCAGGGAGGATATTCGTCTTTCAATTTGCAAATTGCCATCTGGTTGTGGTTTACAGTACTTTTTGCCAATTTCTCTGAAGCAATAGCCGAAGGACGTGGAAAAGCACAAGCCGAAAGCTTGCGTAAAAATCGTACACAAACAGTTGCCCGCAAAATGGTTGGCGACAAAGAAACAGAAGTGTTGGCTCCCGATTTGCGCAAAGGCGACATTGTGGTTTGCGAAGTAAATGACGTTATTCCTTCGGACGGTGAAGTGATTGAAGGAATTGCCAGCGTCGATGAGTCAGCTATTACAGGTGAATCGGCTCCGGTAATCCGCGAAAGTGGCGGTGACCGCTCAGCAGTAACCGGTGGTACAAAAGTGTTGAGCGACCGTATTCTGATTCGTATATCAGCCGATGCCGGTGACACCTTTATCGACCGCATGATTGCTTTGGTGGAAGGTGCGAAACGTCAGAAAACACCTAACGAAATTGCCTTAACCATATTGCTGTCAGGACTATCCATTATTTTCCTTTTGGCAGTTGTGACTCTTCCGGCATTCTTCGGATACAGTTTAAATGCTTCGGGCTTGTCGCAGTCGCACAATTTATCTATTCCGGTATTAATTGCCTTGCTGGTTTGTCTTATCCCAACTACCATTGGTGGTTTGCTGAGTGCAATCGGTATCAGCGGTATGGACAGACTTATTCAAAGAAATGTAATTGCAACCAGCGGACGTGCTATTGAAGCTGCCGGCGATGTGGACGTGCTTTTACTCGACAAAACAGGAACGATTACCTTGGGAAATCGTATGGCAACCGACTTTATTCCGGCCGAAAATGTAACGGTGGAAGAATTGGCAGATGCAGCTCAACTTTCGTCACTTTCTGACGAAACACCCGAAGGACGTTCGATTGTTATATTGGCAAAAGAAAAATTCAATATTCGTGGACGTGATATTTCTAATTTGCATGCAACATTTATTCCTTTTACCGCACAATCAAGAATGAGTGGTGTGGATTTGAAAACCCCTGAAGGAAAAGTTCACCAGATTCGTAAAGGTTCATCGCAAGCAATTCGTGGCTTTATTGAAGAAAACAACGGAGTTTTCTCTCAAAAAGTCGTTGATGCAGTATCGGATTTAGCAAGATTGGGAGCAACGCCTTTGGTTGTAGCCGAAGACAATAAAGTATTGGGGGTAATTCACCTGAAAGATATTGTAAAAGGTGGTATCAAACAACGTTTTGCAGAACTTCGTCAAATGGGAATTCGCACCGTAATGATTACCGGAGACAACTCACTGACTGCCGCTGCCATTGCTGCCGAAGCAGGTGTAGATGATTTTATGGCAGAAGCTACTCCTGAAGATAAATTGCGTCGTATTCGTGAAGAACAGGAAAAAGGACACTTGGTCGGAATGATTGGTGACGGTACAAACGATGCGCCTGCCTTGGCGCAAGCAGATGTTGGTATCGCAATGAATTCAGGAACACAAGCTGCTCGCGAAGCCGGTAACATGGTAGATTTGGACAGTAACCCTACGAAGCTGATTGAAGTGGTTGAAGTTGGCAAGCAGTTACTTATGACCCGTGGTGCATTGACCACCTTTAGTATTGCCAACGACGTGGCTAAATACTTTGCTATCATTCCGGCTATTTCCATTGCACTGTATGCCGGAAGCAATGGACAAGGACCTTTGTCGGCATTGAACATTATGAAGCTTGGTTCGCCGGAAAGTGCTATTTTAAGTGCCATTATTTTCAATGCATTAATCATTATTGCACTTATTCCATTGGCATTAAAAGGAGTAACTTATAAACCTATTTCGGCTAATAGAGCACTGACAAAAAACTTGCTGATTTACGGATTTGGCGGTTTGGTAGCACCTTTTATCGGAATCAAAATTATCGATATATTGATTAATTTATAAATTCAGCATTCATGGAACTGCTCGTTAAAGACTTAAAAGAAAAGCTTTTAAACAGGAGGAAAAAAGAGTACGAGAGGATGCAACAATATAATAAAGATGACATCAATGAACTCACACTGATTTCTTCCGGAAGAATTATTGAAATTGATTTTCTTCTACACTCTATAAACGAGATGATAACATATTATGAACATTCAAAAATAATTGAACAATGAAAACATTTGGTATCGCAATAAAAATATTCCTGGTTTTTACCATACTTACAGGAGTGATATATCCGCTTGTCGTTACAGGAATTGCACAAGTTGTTTTTCCACACCAAGCTAATGGTAGTCTGATTTTAAAAGACAATAAAATAATTGGGAGTGAGCTGATTGGACAACAATCCGACAGCACAATTTATTTCACTTCTCGTCCTTCGGCAATTGGAAATAATCCATTACCTTCGGGCGGTAGTAATTACGGTTTGACCAGTGCAAAACTGAAAGCTCAGTTTATTGAACGGAAAAATAAATTTATAGCTTTCAATCAACTGGATAAAAATGCGGAAGTTCCGTCCGATATGCTTTTTGCATCTGCAAGTGGACTTGATCCGCATATTTCGCCTGAAGCTGCACAGTTACAAATCAATCGAATTGCGACAGCACGGCATTTTAGTAATACTCAAAAAGAAAGGTTGAAAACGCTTGTAGATAAGACGATTGAGACTCCACAACTGACATGTTTGGGCGAAAGCCGGGTGAATGTATTATTGCTGAATATTGCCTTAGACAAACTAAAATAATGTTTTCACCACTAAGGCACGGTGAACGTTAAGTTGCACATAGACTATTTCTTAAACCTTAATGTTTTTAGCGATTCTATATGTTCTTAGTGCCTTAGTGGTGAATCTTAATTCTGATTATTATGAGCGACTTCGAAATTGACAGACCCAATCCCGACGAGCTTCTGGCAGCATTAGCGAAGGAAGAAGAAAAGAGCAAACGGGGCAAACTGAAGATTTTCTTCGGGATGTGTGCCGGAGTGGGCAAAACCTACACCATGCTTCAGGCTGCGCACGCCGAGAAAAAGAAAGGAAATGATATTGTCATCGGGTATGTGGAAACGCATAACCGGAAAGAGACAGTCGCTTTGGTGCATGGTTTTGAAATAATTCCTCGCAAAGCCATTGAGTACAAATCCACTTCCGTTGAGGAGATGGATTTAGACGCTATTATAGCACGTAAGCCTCAAATTGTGTTGGTAGATGAACTGGCGCACACTAATTCGCCCGGAAGCCGTCATGCCAAACGCTATCAAGATGTGCAGGAACTGCTGGAAAACGGTATCAATGTTTTCACAACGCTCAATGTACAGCATCTCGAAAGCCGCACCGACACGGTAGCGCAAATCACCGGCGTTATTATTCGGGAAACATTGCCCGACTTTATTTTCGAGAATTCCGACGATATTGAACTCGTGGATATAACGCCAGACGAACTACTTCAACGTCTATCGGATGGAAAAGTCTATACGCCCGAACGTTCCAAAGAAGCCGTAAATAATTTTTTCAGAAAAGGAAATATTACCGCTCTGCGCGAAATGTCGTTGCGTATTGTTGCAGATCGTGTCGACAACCAACTGCACGATTACATGCAGGATAAACGCATCCGTGGTCCCTGGAAATCAGGGCTACATTTCCTCGTTGCCATCGGTGTAAGCCCATCTTCACAAGGACTGCTGAAGTGGGCAAAAAATCTGGCGTATACTATGGGTGCAAATGTAGAAGCGCTTTATGTGGAAACTACCCAGCGATTAAGTGCCAAAGACCACGAACAACTGGATCTAAACATTGATTTGGCCAAGGAACTGGGATTTAAAGTCCGTATTGTTACTAACGATGATTTAGTAAAAGCGATTGTTAATTACGCCCAAAAAGAAAATATTACACATATTATTGTTGGTAAATCACGATTGAATAGTGTCAAGTCGCTATTAAAACTTGGCAACTTCGTCAACCGGTTGATTAAATATAGTGGAAATATTGATGTTTATATTCTTGGGTCTGACACTTCTGTTGAAGATAAATTCAGTGCTAAAGCAGTCATTCCACCCTTTACATCTCACAGCCGTCAATACCTCACTGTATCGCTTATTGTAGCCTTAACTTCGATACTAAGCTATTTCGTCAAAGATACTATTGGTTATCAGACAGTTTCTGTTATTTTTTTGTTTATGGTATCGTTGCTGGCATTGTTTTATGGAACCGGTCCGGTTTTGTTTGCTGCAACCTTGAGCGCATTAATATGGGACTATTTTTTTATACCGCCGCAATTCACGCTATTTATCCAGAAACCACTTGATATCCTCTTGTTGGTCATGTTTTTCATCGTTGCGCTGGTCAACGGGACATTGACATCACGAGTTCGTCGTCAGGAGAAGAAAATACGAATACGCGAAGAACGTACCAATGCCCTTTATCAACTAACCAAGGATCTGAACTATGTTTCAGGTTTCGAAGATGTGATTAAGATTGCTTACGATTTCATCAATCGCTATTTTAAATTGGAATGCAGCATTGTGGTCAAAAACGACCAGAATCAATTGGAGATTAAATCGATTGAGAATTCCAGCATTCAGTTGACCGAAAGCGAGATGAGTATAGTTAACTGGGTGGAGAAAAATTCAATAAAGGCAGGGAAATTTACCAATACATTACCCTCAAACGAATACACATTTTATCCGTTAATCGGGAGCAGTAGTGCTCTTGGGGTGGTTGTTGTAAAACAGTCTACTGTTTTTACTTATGGTGAAGAGCAGTTTTGGGAATCGTCGCTTTCTCAGATTATAGGCAAATACGAACGAGAATTGCTGCGCAATGCCACCAAGAAAACCTATATGATAAGCGAATCGGAAAAGCTGTATAAGACGTTGTTTAACTCCATTTCGCATGAGCTTCGTATTCCTATAGCGGCCATTATGGGTTCGTCGGAAACATTATTGGAACAACAACTTCCAGAAACTATTCAAAAAGAGCTTTATTCCGAAATTAATACTGCTTCCATTCGGTTAAACCGACTGGTAGAGAATTTGTTGAATATGTCGCGGTTAGAATCAGGCCGGATAACTCCCCATCCCAACTGGTGCGATGCACATGATTTGGTGAACTCAGTTTCAGAATCACTTCAAAATGAACTTGAATCGTTTACGTTTAAAATTGATATTCCCGACGATCTGCCATTGATTTATGTAGATTTTGGATTGATGGAACAAGTGTTGCACAACCTGGTTTTGAATGCTACGCAGCATTCGCCCAAAGGAAGTATTATTGAACTGAAGATGCATATCAACGATGAAACTTTGGTTGCCAAAGTCATAGATCAGGGTTCCGGATTCCCTGAAGATGAATTATCATCTGCTTTTGATAAATTCTATCGTGGAAAAGATGCAAAAGCAGGAGGCACCGGACTTGGTTTATCCATTGTAAAAGGATTTGTGGAAGCGCACAATGGTTCAGTATCTGTTGGCAATGGAGTAAAAGGCGGAGCTGTTTTTACAGTAAAAATACCTAAAAAAGAATAGAAATAACCTTCCTGACTATGAGTTTACTACTCAACTCATGTTTGTTCAAGTCCGTAACTATCCTTGTGATATTTACGGACTTTTTTTATATCCCACTAAACCGATACCCAATACCCGACTCAGTTATCAACAACTTAGGCTTGGTCGGGTCATCTTCTATTTTTTTGCGGAGTTGAGCAACGAAAACCCGCAAATACTGGGTTTGTTCGGTATAACCGTATCCCCATATTTCCTGAAGAATATACACATGTGTGAGTACACGTCCTTCGTTTTTAGCCATCAAAGCCAATAATGAAAATTCAGTAGTTGTCAGTTTAATAATTTCACCATTTTTAGTAGCTACATGTTTGGCAAGGTCAATGGTCAGATTATCAAAAACCATGGACGCTTCCTGCTGCCGAATAACCTGATGTGTAGCTACACGAATCCGTGCCAACAACTCGCGGGTGCGAAACGGTTTAGTCAGATAATCGTTAGCTCCATTATCTAGTGCCCTCACAATATCTTCCTCTGAATTTCGCACCGAAAGGATAATGATCGGCCCGGTATACCAATCGCGTAACTTCTTCAACACTTCTAACCCATCCATATCGGGTAAACCTAAGTCGAGGATAATAAGCACAGGATTGACTGAAGCTGCTAACAGACAGCCATCTTTTCCTGTTTCGGCCTCAATTGCCCGATACCCATTGGCCGAAAGGTTGATTTCAAGAAGCCTTCGAATCTGTATTTCGTCATCGATTATCAGGATAGTTTGCTTTGAGTCCATAGCATTGATTTTTAAGTCAGTTTTTTAGCTCTTGTTTTATCATACAAAGATATAGGCATTGTTATAAAGATTATATAAAGAATTGTAGGCTATATATAATTTTTATATGCGGAATAATAAAATAAAAAGTACGTGACAAGAATTATAGTTTACTGATACTAAATTTATTTCAATCGCCTTTATCTAACGGCATTGTGAATAGGAACACGGGTAATGCCCAAACAACAAAAAAAGAGTACAGCTATTGTGCTTGTATTAATTCATTTCCGATTGAATTATTAGCTTCTTTCCTTAATTGGTGGGGGAAGCAGAATTTTAAGTTGTATTCTTTTTTTTTGAAAAATGTGTAGTGACTATAGTTGGTTGAACGGAAGTTCGATAAAAGCACACTGCATATAATTAAAAACTATCGTACATACGTATATATGTTTAAAAGCTACCGGATGCCAATTGGGATATAAATCAGTTTATAATGACTAAAACACACAGTTAAAAACTGTTCTAATTACCAGCACAAGTCTCCGCTTCACTCAGACTTGTGCTAGACAACAACTGCAAAACTACAAACTTGGACGAGGCAGAGTAGTTTGTTTTGAATCTTTTTAATTGTTCTAATTGAAATGTAAAGATTATGCACCTCTATAATAAGAAATTAGTGGTGGATTTTCATCTTCATCTGGAGTTAAATATCTTGATGAGAAATCAACATTCTCATCTACAGTTGGTTTTATTATTGCATTGTCAATAATAATTACTTTTGTATTTGAAAGAGTCGAATTCATTAAAGTATATAAGTATCTGTAGAAGTTTTCAAATAATTCCTGATTCACTTTCTGATCAATATTTTTCATTGGTGTATCTATAATCATAAATGTTGGAAGAGGTAAATTATTTGTTTCGGCAACAATATGTATGGCAAGTAAAAAACACACATTAAATAGTGTTTTTTTACCTCCACTACCGGCATCGTCAAAACCCCATTCCCAATCATTATTTTTATCTTTCGAAATTATTTTCACTGACCAATTTCGTCTGTTTATATTAATTGTATCAGTTTGAATTTCAAATCCAGGCATACCAACTTGATTTAAAGTCTCTGCAAATGCTGCTTCTAATTCAGATAAATAATGATCTGATGAATTCAGCTTCTCTCTCTCTTTTGCTATTCTTTCGTTTAAGGCTATTTCTTTAGTTAAAAGAGCATTAATTTCAACTTGAATTTTATCAATCTCTTTTGGTAATGCAGATTGCTTTAAAAGATTTTTAATTCGCTCTCTTAATTGAGAAATATTATTTTCAATTTCTCTTGTATTAGATAAATATGCTGATTCATATACTCTCAACTCTTCACCAAGAACTTTATTTAGCTCATTTTTTTGAAGCAGTGCTTTTTCAATCTCTCTTCTTGCTTTTTTTAGTTCCTTTTCATGTATATAAATTGAATTTTCAATATCATTAATTCTTGAATCAACATCAATTTTAATCATCTGGAATTTTTCAACTTCATTCAACTCATTTTCTTTGATAGGTTTTTTGCAAACCATACAAGATGCTTCATTTCTAATTGTTTCAACCTCTTCGCCACAACATGGACAAATGTCAAAAGTTAAACCTGTAAATATTTTATTCGCAGAACTTGCTCGATCTAACTTAAATGCAGACGAAATTAACTCTGATTTTAGCGATTTTTGCAATCCAATTTTTTGGTTTAACTCTTCAAGTTGTTCATTTAATAAGTTTATTCGATCAATAAGTTTTATAAGCTTAATTCTTGTACGATCAGATGAGTGTGTATCTTCTTGATATTTATTCTGGTATTCTACTTTTTGTTGTTCATAGGTCAATAAATCTTTCTTTGTAAGCTCTAATTGTGATTCAATACTTTCTAAAGAATAATTAAATTTATTTAAAAATGAATTTAACTCGTCTAACATTGATTGTTTTATTCTTTTTTCATCTCTAGTTCTTGACAATTCTATTTCATAATCATTTAACTTCTCGGTAAAATATCCAAGAATAAATTTTAAAACCTCTTTACTGTTTTTTGCATGGAAAGGTTCTTCAAATCGGAAAAAAGTATTATCTAATTTTTCTTGTTTAAGGTATGCATACCAAAAGAAATTTCTTATAGATAATCGTTCCATTGGAGAATTTGAATTCTTATTCTTCGCTATTTTCAATGGAGACATGTCTAATAAATAGAATATTAAATCACTAAAAGAATAAATATCCTTGCCAAAAATTGAGATTTCATTACCTGTTATAGGAGCTTTTAATCTGTATATCTCTTCGTTGTGTTTCCAAATAACTAAAATTGTATTTTCTTTATATACCCTTTCTAAGATTACGCTATAATCTTCAATAGCCAAAAAAAGCTTTGCAGATATGAATTCGCTATTTATTGCAGCAGTATTTTCTAAATCACCGCTGAAACAAAAGTCTATCAATCTTGCAATAGTTGATTTTCCAGATCCAATTTTGCCATGAAAGAAAGATACTTGATGTGATAAATCAATTTCTTCAATTTTCTTTTTACAGACAACTAGTAATTTCTCAAAATAAATCTTCATTGTTTGAAATTTTAAATGATCCAATTTCAGGAAAGTATTTTTCAAAAAAGCTATTTAAAAATCCTTCAGAATATGAGCCAAAGTGTGTACTTATAATTTTTGATCTATTGACAAACTCTTTAAAATATCGATCTTGTTTCAATTCTTCTGCTATTAAGATACCTTTATGAGAAATTTGAATAAAGTAATCATCCTTTTCAAATGATATGTTTACTAGATCCCTCGCAATAATGATATTCAATATCTTTCTATAGTTTTCATCCCAAGGAATATATCTGTATAAATTTGTTTTGCTTTCAATGCTATCTAATTCAAATGATTCAATTTCTATTGTAATATTTGTTTTTAACTTAGTCAGCCCTTTTTTAAGGTAGGAAGGTGATTTTAATAAAAAATCAAGTTTTGCCAATTTATTTATTCCATCTATTTTTTTATTGTGTTGTACTCCACACAAATCATCTATTAGAATCATTAATCTAGCTAATTGAGTATTTAAATCGCCCTCAACTATTTTTAAAATTTCATATACTTCCATAATTATCGATATCAAATTTTTTACTCCACCAAACCTTACATTCTTCAGTTAGAATCGCAATTAATCCAAATAGGTGCTCGATTTGACAACCGCGAAAGCTTTCTTTATCAATAATATATCTTTTATGGATTCTTTGTCTAACATCTTTGAGCATTTTCATTCCAAAGGCATTAATTTCATCATAACTATCATCATAGGAAATTTGACTTTCATTCAATATTATTTGCCTTAAATGATTATAATCATGTTCAGTTTGCGACTTGTCTTTGTAAAATCTTTCAGTGATTAAGGCTTCAAATGCAAATTTTTGATCTTTAATCAAATTGATATTATCAATAGTAATATTTCCCACATCCATCTTCTTTTCCAGAATCTTTACTGTTTTTGGAATAGATTGAATTATAGAATTATCACGAACTCTTATCAATGAATCTGTTTGTGTTGAAAGTTCTTCTACAATAACTTCTAATAGCTTTGCCTGTGTAATTTTTTTCTTTTCAATTTTCTCTCTATCTAACTCTTTCTCTGGCTCTTCAGTCAAAAAAATATAGTCTGAATTAATTTTTAAAGAACTTGCATCGTCATGAAGTTTAATAAGTTTATTTGCTATATTTCTAATGATGCTAAAATAACTATTCTTGCACTCATTTGTGTTTCCAACACTTGCAGATATTTTATCGATTATGTCTCCGTCATGTGGTAATTCTTCTTTGAATCGTACTTTTTTCAATGCATCAATAACGATATTAATTTCAACATTTAAGTCTCTTGCTAGAGCTTTTGTACATTTTCCAAAATCTTTTCTACTTCTCTTTATTTCTTCGATATTTGCAGATTTCAGCCAGAGTATATACTCTTTAGGCCCTTTTGAGTCTGATTTTAATAAGCCTACATTAGTCGCAAAAACATAATATTCAAACTGATCTTTAAAGTTAATATCGTGTTCGACAAATCGTTTAAATGATTTTAAGACTGCTTCATCATTTAAATCAAAAGGACCAAGTTCAAGATTTTTAGTTTTTACTTGAACACCTGCAAACTTTCCATTATTTAGTTTTAATAAAATGTCTTCGTGATGTTCACAATATAATTCACAAAATTGCCTATCATCAAATAGTAGATTCAATGAAATAAAACATGCACAAGCGTTCTGATAACGAAATCTATTCTGTGTATCATCACCTTTGTCTTTTATACTTAATACGTTGTCAGGACTACTCATGATTCTTCAATCTTAATTACATGAAAATGCTTATATTTTTAATTGTCAGTTGTCGTTTTTAGTTCGTCTTCATTTTTTCTACACTTGCCCATAACGACCGAGGCTATGGGCATTTGTCCGCCAGTTGGCGGAGGGAGCATTCACTGTCCGTCAGCTGACGGACAAAGTGTATGCGGGAGCAAAACTGCCGGAATGCATTGCCTGTCCCGATAACAATCGGGATCAGCCAGCCTGTGGCCATAGGCGTGTGGTAGGCATTCGGTATTTATTTTGTTTTAAAGTATATTCCCTCAATAGTCGCATTGTGACCAAACTGTCCAATACAAGTTCCATTTGTGTATTTTACAAAAACAAAGTCTTTGTAAAACTTTATAAAAAATTCACATGCATATGTTCCTGGAATAACATAAATAAATTCTTCTGCCAAATTTGAAATAAAAGGGTCAATTGTAGCAATATTTCTCTCAGGTTCTCCAGTAACAGAAGAGATACTAAAAGATGCTAAACCTTTATCAAGTTTTTTTAGGCTAAAGTCGCCTTGATACCCATTGTCACCAAATTGATAGTGATAATCTCCACAGATTTCATATAAATCAGGTCGATAATTTTTTGAGAATATAACCGTGTCTTTTACGGATAAATTTAGACTTAATTCTTTTATTGTTTTTGGAGAAGTCCAAATTCCATTAAACTCATTTTTCTCGGGAAGTCCTATTATAATTCCCGTTATATTTCCGTCTTTATCAAACTCTAAAAGTCTGTATTTTTTATCCCAATTCTGAATTGTACCAACTAGTCTAATAGGCACTTTTGCTTTATTTTTAAGATAAATTATCTCTCCAATTATTACTTCATTGTCTAGCTGATAATGGATCAAAACAGGTGTTTTCCCATTTATAGTTCCAGTCCAACAAATATCTTTTGTTCTGCTTTTTTTTGATTTTGTCGAATTAATAGTATTCGATTTGTTCGAATTGGAAAAACAATCCTGAACAAAAAAACAAATTAATAACAATGATAATATGCAGATTTTACTTTTCATCTTGCGGTCTTTTTTTGTTTCTCATACTGACGCCTAACGACTTAGTTTATGTGCATTTGTCCGCCAGTTGGCGGAGGGAGCATTCGTTGTCCGTCAGCTGACGGACAAAGTGAATGCGAGAGCAAAACTGCCGGAATGCATTGCCTGTCCCGATAACAATCGGGATCAGCCAGCCAATGAACATAGGCGTGTGTTAGGCGTTAGTTTTTTGTTGTGTTTCAGTCGTGTTGCGTCTACCCAACCAATTTTTCATGGTATAACCAAATCCTAGTCCAGCTACTGTCCAAATAGGAATACCAATTAAAATCATTAGCAGGGTTATTTCTTTTCCTGCAATTAGTGGGTTAACGATTGTCATAAGAATAAACATAATTCCACCCCAACCAATTCCTGTCTTCAACCATGAAGCGTTTTCGTGTGTTATTTCTTCAATGTTGAGATTCTTAAATCTTGCTGGTTGCTTGTTTAACCAATTCTGTTTCCACCTTTTCACAAACCAAATCCAAATCGGAAATGTCAAAATGATAACAACCAAACTTGTCAAATTTCGTAAACATGGAATTGTGTTACCACAATTTGGACAATAATAACCAAACCAATTTTTAAATCCATTCTTTTTCGCCCACAATCTTCCGTCATTCAATTCTCCGCAATGAGGACAAGGAACGAATTGTCTTTCCATAAGTGGTCTGTCCGTTGTCTTGTCGAAAAGTAGAACTTTCGGCACTCTTTGTCCTAAAATTAATTCATTAATTACTAGTCCTGGATTTAAAATCCAATGAATCATAGACCAATGTTTCCATGTCCATGCTGTAAACTTTGTTTTGTCGTACTCCATTTTTTTGTTTTTTTAAATTACGCCTAACACATAAATACCCACCTATGCATATATTCCTCTCTCCTCCCCACAGCTTTTCTCCCCTTTCCAGTCTAGCCCCTGATATCCAGACAGCGTAAAAATTAATTCTCCAAATTTATGCACTTTCATTAACATAGCCAACCATTTTTCCAATTATTTTTAAACATAACTAAAAAAGCCCATAAAATTAGGCTTCCCGAAAGAGTACGGTTGTGAGGTGTAGTTTTAAAATGGCATGTTATCAGCGTTTTACGGAATAATGGTATCAGAACAAAGCGTGTTTTTAGCGGATTAGCTAATGTTTTTACGGCAACAACTGATGTTGTAGAAACTAAAACCTACCTTCAAGGAACTAAAACATACCTCCTAGCACCTTAAACATCCGTTCAAGGAACTAAAACCTACCTTCTAGAACCTTAAACATTAGTTTTAGTAGTATCAACATCAGTTGTTGTCGTAAAAACATCGGTTGAATAGTTAAAATGACAGGTAAATGGAGTAAAAACATCGGTTGGAGGGCTAAAAATAAGGAAGGCAAATTGCCCGTAAGATGGTGGAGGATGTGATAAAGAAATGGGGATATAATGTGAGATGCTATTCGATAAATAAGGGCGTTTGAAAAGATAATAGAACGCAAAAACCGCAATTCCGAAAACTATTCGGGATTGCGGTCAAAAAGACAGTTCTTCTACACCCTCATTCATTGTGTACTCGTGTGGGAATTCCCATTAAGGTGTCCATGTTAATGTTGAAAGTGTTACTCCTGAAACCGTACTGCCTGTTACTGATGAGGCTGTAGTTCCTTTGGTGAAGCTAAAGGTAGCTAACTCCGTCCAATCGTATATATGATTAATAGCTACCGGATGTTACAGCCGACAACTTTATTAGTTTGGAACCCATTTAATGGAAATGCTATTGAATCCTGAAACATTAGCAGGTGTCAGAGTTACCGCTGTAGCCCCTTTTGTGAATGTAAATTCGTGATAAACCAGAACTCCATCGCACAACTCCATACATACTTTATAGTCGCCGTTGGCAACAACAGTTCCACTTACATTTGTAGCATTCCAGGTACATGTACGTGTGGCATGAGAACTTTGTGTAGCACTGGTGATTGCATCGACAGCACTTCTTCCGGAGTTCGAAACCCAATTCGACAAATCTCCTTTTCTTGCGTTTGCATAAACTAATAGTGATTTCACAAAAGTTCCTGTACTTGTTTTAATCCATATTGCCACAATATTTCTGGGCGAATACCCTCCTCCAACTGAACTAGTAAGTGTGGAAATGGTAAGGGCTCCTGAACTAGGCGCCGCTGGTGCAGCTGTTGTAGTAAAGCTTAGCTCGTTTCCATAAGCAGTTCCGGCAGAGTTGGTGGCAAAAGCTCTTACATAATAAGTAGTGCCAGCTACAAGACCGGTCATGCTGCCGGTAAATGCTCCGGTGCCTGTTCCGTTGGACACTTTGGTGGTAAGGGCTACTGTTGGGCTGGATGAAGTGCTCCAACAAATACCGCGTGCAGTAACAGTTGCGCCACCATCGGAAGTAATGTTTCCTCCACCCGTAGCAGTTGTGGTCGTAATAGCGCTGGCAGCTGTAGTCGTAAGTGTAGGCAAGCCTGCGCCTGCACCGGTTGTAAAGTTTATTTCGTTTCCGTATACCGTGCCCACCGAATTAGTGGCATAAGCTCTTACGTAATAAGTGGTAAATGCAGTAAGTCCAGTAATATTGCTGGCAAATGTGCCTGCGCCTGTTCCGTCGGAAGTTTTGGTGGTTAGGGCTATTGTAGGCCCGGATGTGGTACCCCAGCATACTCCGCGTGCAGTAACAGTTGCGCCACCATCGGAAGTAATGTTTCCTCCACCCGTAGCAGTTGTGGTCGTAATGGCGCTGGCGGCTGTAGTGCTGAGTGTGGGCAATACTGGGTTTGCACCGGTTGTAAAGTTTATTTCGTTTCCGTATACCGTGTTTACCAAATTAGTGGCATAGGCTTTTACGTAATAAGTGGTAAATGCTGTGAGGCCTGTAATATTGCTGGCAAACGTGCCTGTGCCTGTTCCGTCGGAAGTTTTGGTGGTTAAGGCTGTAGTAGGGCCGGATTTGGTGCTCCAGCATACTCCGCGGGCAGTAACAGCTGCTCCACCATCGGAAGTAATGTTTCCACCCGAAGTGGCAGTAGTTGATCCAATGGCAGTGGCAACAACCGTGCTAAGTACAGGTGCAGTTGGGTTGGCTATGGTTGTAAAGCTAATTTCATCGCCATACGCTGTGCCAACAGAATTAGTGGCATAGGCTCTTACATAATAGGTAGTAAGGGCAGTTAATCCAGTGATATTGCTGGTAAATATTCCTGCGCCTGTTCCGTCGGAAGTTTTGGTGGTAAGGGCTACAGTAGGTCCTGTTGTAGTGCTCCAGCAAATACCGCGTGCGGTTATCGTAGCTCCACCATCGGAACTAATGTCTCCACCCGAAACGGCTGTTTTATTGCCAATAGTACTGGCGGCTACAGTGCTGAGTGTAGGCAAAACCGGATCGGCTGGGGGTGTGGTTGTAAAACTAACCTCGTTTCCGTAAGATGTACCTTTACTGTTTATGGCGTAGGCTCTTACGTGGTACAATGTATTGGGCGACAGTCCTGTAATAGAACAGGAGAAAGAAGCAATGCCGGAAGAGTCAGTCAAATAACTGTTGCTAAGGGTTGGAGATGCTGATGTACTCCAACAGATCCCTTTTGTAGTGACGGCTGTAGCTCCTTCTGAAGTAACTAAACCTCCTGCTACAGCACTATTTGACGTAACGCCTCTTACTGCTGCTGTAACAATAACCGGTTCTACATTTGCAGTGGTACATCCTATCAATAGTAGGAACGTAAGTAGGGATAATACAAAATTAAGGGACTTTGTTTTGCTAGTTCGGATCATAAATGTAAAGTCTATTTTGGTTAAAGTAATATGTGTAATTAATAAAACTGAATTTAGAATTAAATTGTTCTTTCGATAAGCGTTTAAGTAATAAGAAAAATATAATGTCGTATTTTGATTTATCAAAGATGATACTATTTTACATCTCCGCCAGCTGGCGGACTTGGGGCGGTAAAAATCAATTTTAAAACTGCCCCTAAATCCCCTAAAGGAGACTTGAAGTTACAACTATATTGTAAAAATACATCTTTAGAAAATACGACATTATTTAATTCCTGCTACTTAGTGTAACTCCGTGCTCTATATGCCTTATGTGGTAAGAAACGGCATTTCAACTAGGAAATTGTAATAATTACAGATTAGAAAGTAATTTTAATTGTTTTTTAGGACATTTGACTAAGTACATGATCAGTATTTCACGATACTGACTCTTAAGGTTATGCACATTTAGCCACTTCGTGGCATTGAAGATTTATTCTCACTACTTATCCCGATTAAAAAAAACATAAAAGCCGACTTTCACAAGCCGGCTTCCATTTGCTCAAAGAAGATTAAACGAAATTTTAAAAAAAAATCACTTACGTAGTGGCTAGAACATTAGATACTTCTGTTCCCAAACGGGTGAGTTCATACATAAAAAGGGACTCGGCAGTGTTAACCCAATATCGGAACTCAAGCGTTTTAGGATAAGTTGGAATAAAATCCAATAAGGTATTTAGATTGAAAAAGTCGGCCGAAACTCCGGCATTGGAGCGTATGGCATCTATAGCATTACATTCCTGTTCAATGTGCGTAGGAACCATCAACACCGGCTTTTGCAAGTACATAGCCTCACACACCGACTCAAAACCAGCCGTGGTAGCATATCCTTTAGATCCGGCCATATATTCCAGAAAAAGTACGTCGTCGAGTGTGTGCATCGTTAAGCGGGGAGTGAGCGAAGTGGTTATGTTCACATTCTTTTTGTCCCAGAAAAAGTGAAGGCGTTCCTGTGGGTTCCTTTCACTCCAGGCAGAAAGTTCACTGGCATAACCGCTGTTCAGCATATAACCATGAATGTATTTCCCTGCTGTTGGTTGCTGATTTTGTACTTCGCGGCGTAACAGTGGCGGCACAATGGCTATGTTACCAAAGTACGACTGTTCCTGTATGCGAAACGAAAGAGCAAGTATGCGTTGTGCATTCAGTGCTGTTAGTCGTGAATAAAAGTTCAACAGTTTAAACTCGGTTTTATTTTTACCTGTGTAAGTAAAATCGGGTGTCAGAAAGTAATACTGATGTGCCACATTTACCATAGGTGCCCGGGGACTAAAAACACCGTAGGTAACACCGCACAATAGTTCGTAGAAATTAATCACTACATCCGGTTGTTTTTGGGAAATAGTTCGCCTTATTTTCAATACACTGGCAATATAGGTTGGTATCAACAACAAATTATAAAGTATGCTGGCAAGCAGAAACGACTTTTTAGCTTTGGGCGACGGAAGAAAGTTCGGACTCTGAAAACGGATGACTTCTGTGTTTACTTTGTCGGTAAAGAAACCGGGTAAGGTTCGTTGTGCACTGCTTCCAACCATCACTGCCACTACTTCGTGACCGTTACGTTCGAGCATACTTTTAAGACTGAGTGCCTGAGTAAAGTGCCCTCTTCCTTCGCCTTGTACAACAAATAGGTATTTCATGTGCTACGTAAGTTGAATTTATTATTGAAGTCGTCTTGACCTTTTCCCGATAACGATCAGGATTGTGAAATTTGCTTTCTAATTTCTTTTTAATTAGTATTGTCTCAGACTATCTAACATTTGACTTTCCAATACAATATTGCGATCGTACTTTGTCTTAGCAAATGCCACACGAACTGCAGCTACTCGTTCAATTTCAGGGAAATCAATTACTTCTGCTGCTTTTGGTTTCAGTACCGTTTTTCCGTGTGTATACACTTCCCAGTTACCATCCTCATTTTCCAGTAAGGCAGTCATGCTTTCTACCCAATCGCCTGAATTCAGGTAATGAATACCATCAATCATACGGTCGGCCGACTGATGAATGTGTCCGCAGATAATGCCATCGGCATGACGGGCACGAGCCAGCGCTACTAATTCCTGTTCGTAGTTAGAAACATACGACACGGCTGATTTTACTTTTTGTTTAATGCTTTGTGAAAGGGAGAAATACTCCAATCCTTTTTTTGCACGGTAGATATTATAAATGCGGTTAATCCACAACAACATGGTGTATCCAATGTCGCCAAGTTTAGCCAACCAAACCATTTTTGAAGTTACGCTGTCGAAAATATCACCATGCACTACGTAGTAGCTTTTGCCATTCATTACGTGTGTATAATCTTTTACAATAGATATATTGGCAAACTTAAATGGAGCCAGATGGTCGATAAAATCATCGTGATTACCACGTACATAAATAACTTTGGTATTGTGGTTTTCCATCATTTTCATGATGATCTTAAAAAAGTCGGTATGTTCTTTCTTCCATTTTCCTTTACCGCCTTTTTGCAAGTGCCACCCGTCAATAATGTCGCCATTCATAATAAGTGTATTGCAATTTACTGTGCGTAGGAATTCGGCCAGTTGTGCCGTTTTAGAATGTTCGGTTCCGAGGTGTACATCGGAAATAACAATGGTAGGATAGAATTTTTGATTATTCATATACTTTGTTTTTTTTTGTGCAAAGTAAGGGGAGGAGTATTGCAATATTAGAACAGAGATATGAAGAAGTGATTAAAGTTCAATACAATCATCTATCTCAAAGGAAGATATTTAAACAGTTATTTGTTTGTTTTTTTAGATCCAACTAGCTACGAAATAAACGGTTGCATACAAACTATCTTGCCGACCATCACCTGCTAACGGTATTGGTCGGATAATACCCGGATTGACATTGTTGAGCTTAAGCGCAACAATAAACAACCATTAAAGATAGTTGTATATAGTTACTTAAACTATTATTTATCAGAATAATAAAACTATTTGTAACGAACTATTGTTTTGATTAAAACTATTAGTTCCGTTGCGAATAGAATAACGATATAATCCGATAGTTCAATTATTCACGACACAAACACTTTCTGATAAAAACCATCCACTTGGAGGGTATATACTCCAGCTTCGATGCCTTTTAAAGATACCCGAACGTGTGATTGATTATTGATGGATGATTTTAGTATACATTTCCCTGCTAAGTCGAACAGGAAAAGAAAGCCTCGTTGAGCTTTGGTAAAGCGGATATTTAATATATCGCTGGCTGGGTTTGGGTAAATTTTCATATTCTATGTTTTAAAAATCTGACGCAAAGATAAAGTGCGGTTATTGAGTTGTTGTCTCAATACTATTTCAAAACAGAGAAAAAAACAACAAGGAAGTGTTACGGTGGAGTAGATATTGGAAGCTAAGTCCCGAAAATAAACCAATGTTGTATTTCTTAACCATTAATCAACCATATAGTTATACAGAATAATATAGAGTAACATAGTTGCACAATAGTTATAATATTTTCGACGTGCTTAATCATTTGACATTACATTGTAAAACCAATGACATAATTTCATCAAGCTCAACTAATACTTTTACCCCCGAAAACCGATTATGATAGAACAAATTGCTTCACATATTTCTCAATACGGCTATCTGGCCATTTTTGTATTGATCTTTCTTCAAGAAGTTGGAGTTCCTAACCCCATCCCCAATGAACTTGTGCTTTTGTTCTCCGGCTATCTGGCATTTACCGGAACATTAAACATAGGATTGGTGCTTCTGTGTGCTATTTCAGGCGACTTACTTGCAAGTACAATATTGTACACTTCATTTTACTTTTTTGGCAAACTTATCATGAAACGAAAACCTAAATGGATACCGTTACCCCGTAAAAGGCTTGAACGCGTTTACAATAAAATTCAGACTTCAGGACAATCGGGCATTTTCATTGGCCGCCTTACTCCTTTTATTAAAGGCTATGTGTCAGTGTTGTGCGGGTTTATGCGAATTGCTCCAACAAAATATACCATTACACTGCTACTTACTTCTGTTATATGGGCATTGGCTTATGTTTCATGCGGTTATTTAGCCGGACCTTATTGGGAATTAATTACACGAAATAATCATACTATTCAATACTTTGTGTTGGTTATTGCCGCTGTCGTAATTGCCATTATACTCATTTTACAATTATTTAAAAGATTATTATCAACAACAAAATAAATTCAACTGTATATGAAAATTCATGTAGTTTCCGAAACTCAATATATGGTAAAAGGGAATGGCGTACATACGGCATTTATTGACCATACAGAATTACTAAAATCGAAAAACGATATAGAAGTACTTATCAATAACGAAGGACGTGGTGATGTGTTTCACAGTCATACCTATGGTCCATACTATTTTTTTAAAGGACTTGGATACAAACATCGCCGGGTTCATACGGTACACGTAATTCCTGATTCAATTAAAGGCTCTCTGCCAATGTGGCCGTTGTTTATGCCTTTTATAAAATGGTATTTAAAGCAAGTTTATTCGTACGCCGAAGTATGTATTGCCATTTCGCCTATGGTGGAAGAGGCTATTAAACAAACCGGTGCAAAAACAGAAATTGTAAGGATATTTAATCCTATCAACATTGAAAAATGGAAACGAACACCTGAAAATAGAAAGAAGGGACGTGAAATGTTGGGTCTAAGCGATGACGAATTCGTGGTGATTGGCGTTGGTCAATTGCAGGCACGTAAAGGTGTTGAAGATTTTATGGATGTAGCTGCTGCCATACCTAATGCAAAGTTTGTATGGGCCGGAGGTAGACCTTTTAAAGCCATGACTGAAGGAGTTGCCCGTATTGATGCTCGTATAAAATCGGCTCCCGGAAATATTCAGTTTACCGGTATGTTAGATCTGGAACTTATGCCGATGATATATGCTGCTGCCGATGCGATGCTTTTCACTTCTTATCAGGAAAACTGTCCACTGGCTCCTATCGAAGCAGCTGCTGCTGGTATGCCGGTAGTTTTTAGAAACATAGCTGAATACAAAGCGTTGTACGATTCATATTACCTGAGTGCAAACACTACCGAACAATTTATAGAAATTACTGAACAGCTGATGGCAGACAAGGTCTTTTACCGCAACGGAGTAACTTTATCGAGACAACTGATAACTCAGTTCGATAAAGACAGAGTCCGCCAAAAACTACTGAGCTTGTACGAGCGTTTAAATGCCCGTATTCCGAATCTATCTCCTTCGTGGAGATAGAGGTTGCAAGTGGGAGAGGAGAATGCAAATTTAAACTCTCAATCAACTTCATTATTCACAACTTGCATTCCTAAAAACATTGTTGATACGCTTCAGAATATCAACATAAAAAAATCCAATTACAAGTTTAGTTTATAAACCGGTAATTGGATTTTTTATGTGTTGATAGTTCGTTTATCGAACCGAAATCATCTGTGTTGCGGAATTGTCAACCGTAGGTAGAAAATCAACATGAAACTCCATGGCGTAATGGTCGGAAAGGTTAGTGGTACGTCCGCCAATACGAGCCAGAAAAGTCTGAACTTTACGTTCTACATTGTGAATAAGTGCCGCATTTCGTACCAACACATAATCTATAATCATACCTTTTCCGTGAGGAGTTTTTGCCAAATTATTATTCACCTCATCGTAAGTTACCTTTACATTACCACTTAACTCACCATTTTCAGCATCGAGTGTTTTGAGCATTTGTTGGTAATTGGGGGTATCGTCCATTTCTATATTAAAATCGCCACAAATAAACTGTGGTGTGTCTTTACGGTAGTATTTGTTCAATAGATGTTCTGTAATCTCAGCGCATTGTTTAGTTCGTACAATTGGCGAGTTGTCGGCCTGAAGGTGAGTAGCCAACAACTGGAACTTTGCCCCTTTAAAACTTCCTTCGAACAGTACGGCTCCTTTGCGGGCTACGGCATCAAATCCTTCGCTACGGCTAAACTGAAACTCTTCAAGGTTGGTCAATGGAATTTTACTTACTATCCACAATCCGCTGTTGGTACGGAAAGGTAAAAAGCTTTTGTTAGCAGGTCCGTATTGGTACGGATAACTCGACAGTAGATTCTTTGCCAGAATATTCCGGCATTTACTGCTAAAGGCTTCCTGAAAAACAATAATCTGATAATCGGAAGTACTGAGTTTGTCGGCAATGGTTTTTGCTCGTTGGGCATTGTGGTTGAACAAACTAATGTATGGAAGCATATAAATGTTCCAACTAAGAATCTTTAGACCTGTGCTGTCTTTCGACTGGTAGATGCTGATTTCAGGATTTGCAGCCGACAACTGAGTTGCGAAATTAATCATAAGTAAAGCAATTAAAAATAATTGTTTCTTCATTTTTTGTTTTGTATTTAATTTACAGTGCAAAACTATCACCAACGAATTACAAAGCTGTTGAGAACGAATGATAAACTGATTAAGAATGGTGGTTGTATCCCTGCAAAAAAGGCTATCCACAACATGGATAGCCTTTAAAAATTACAAAATCAAGTGTTATTCCTTGATAAATTTCACTGCATAACTACCCGAATCGGAAACAACCTTTAATAAGTAACTTCCGCTGGCCAAGCTGCTCAAATCTACCTGAGAAGTACCCATAATGCTTTGCGATTTTACCAATACCCCAGTTACACTATAAATGGTTACTTTAGCATTAACATCATTCTTGAAGTTCACGTAAGCATAATTTTTTACTGGAACAGGATAAATACTAACAACATTTTGTCCATCGACAGAAGTATTGCTTATTCCCGTAGTGAAATTGTTTGTTTTCACCACTTTGAATCCATCAAACAAATTAGCTACACCAGAATCGTTTACTTCATATGTTTTAATATCGATAGTATCAGAACTTACAGATATATTGCTGAAAGTAGGCAGGCCATTTTGTCCGAAACGTCCGCTGAACATACCAAAATAGTTAGTTAATCCTGTAGCAGTAGCTACTGTTGTTCCATTCATATCAGCTTGTGAACGTGGTACATATTTTTTCTTTCCAGCCGAATTGTTCAGGAAATACATGGTTCCATCTTGAACATTGAATACACCACCCATTTTAGCAGTCACGTTTGTTGCAGCATCAAAAGTTACAGAAATACTATTTTTAACCGCATTCGCAACTAGTGCTTTTCCTTTGATAGGTCCCATAACTTCGTAGATATGGTCGTGTCCCTGCAAAGCTAAGTCAATATGCAACTCATCAAATACTGGAGTCATTGCTTCACGACAAGCTTTGCCATCAGCATCACTTTGGTGACTTCCTGAACCGGTGTACATAGTTTTGTGATAGAAAGCGATTCTCCATTTTGTATTCGGATTGGCAGCAACAGTGCGTCTCATCCAGTTAGCAATAGAATCAAATTGTCCGGAAGTGCTATAATTCTCATAATTCAATGCCATAAACAACGCATCGCCATACACAAATGAGTAAATGCTACCCGGAGTGGTCGATTTTGCTGCATCAAACGCCGGACACGAAGTGTTGAAGTGGCGTGTGAAATTTTTGTTCGTAGAATTATCATGATTACCAATAATATAAGCAGTTGGGTTTTTCATGAAAATATCTTGTTGAGTTTGGAAGAACTGTTCGTATTCCCATTCAGAGTTTGTTGAACCTGAAGTTTCAATCAAGTCACCACAACTCAACCAGAAATTTGAGTTCGGATACATTGACTGAGCCACATGAGTAGTTCTCTGAGAAATGTCAAACATTTCTGTAGTATTGGCTTGCGGGTCAGTAGTATAAACAAATGAGAAAGGCTCTTTTGTAGTTTTTGCTGTAGTAAATGAGCCAACACTACTCCAAGCTCCATCATTACCTACACGGAAAGAGTATGTGGTATTAGGAGATAATCCTGTGATAAGTGCTTTATGGCTCGAGTAGCTTTTCTGTGTGTTATTTGCAATCCCGGCCAATGAAGACAAACTGTTTCCTGAAACGCAATAATTTGTTGTAAAGCAGGTTGTGTCGGCATTGATGGTGAAGGCTGGAGTTTCAAATGCACTTTCAACAGCACCTTTTCCTGCAACAAGTTGTACCTTTCCTTTAGCTGCTCCCTGATTAGTGTACCAGCTGAAAGCCATACGAGTAGTAGGTTCACCATTGATAGACATATTAACGCTATAAGGAATTTCGCTTGTTTTCAAGTTGTTTATAGCCAATTGAAGTTGAACTGTTGAAGCAGAATCTTTGGCAGTAGCAGCTACTACAGCTTTTTTCAATGCAGTCCACGAAGGAATAGTGTAGCTTGCTTCATCCAATGAATTGGCAACACTCGTAAGTGAATCGGCTTTACTTAATGCAAAAGTAATACTTGCTCCCCATTGAACCGGTGCACCGGCTGTTGATGTTGGATTCCAAAGACATTCACGTACAGTCATATTCTTTGAAATAGAATCCAATGTTATTACCTGATACGAAACTTTGTTTTCCTGCGTTGCCGAAGGTTCACCTTTCATTGGAGAATCCACACGGATAGTTCTTAATGCAATGTTGTTATCAGGTCCGGTATACGTATAGAACTGATTCCAGTTTGAATTTCCATGGAAATAAGCCTTGATATTTGGATGCGCTTTTACAAAACTTGCAAATCCTCTTTGCTCAATGGCTGAAGAAGCAGAAACGGTCAATCCATCTTTACAGGTTTCTTCCACCATATTCTCAAATTTATCGGTAGAATTAATTGTGTGTGTTCCGTTTGGATTGCGTAAGTGTTTTGTTTCAATATCCGGCTGATCGTGCGTAAAGATTACAACAGGCATGGTAGCACTTATCGAAGCCAAATCGTTAGCCATCCAAATCCGATTAGTCGAATCCGGCCACAAGGTAACGAACATAAAGTGAACTCCTCCAATGTTTTTAGAGTAATTAATCTTATCTGTTGTGTAATTGTAATCAGATGTTGTTTTTGGAGTTGTCGGATTCATCATTAGATTGTAGATGTTCACCATGGATGTTTTATCTATTGCAGGAGACAAGGTTTTGTAGTATCCTATCGCATTAGACACATCGTGATTTCCAGGTGCCAAAAGCAATGTTGCATTCTGATTATAACGATTTTTCAAAGTAATACCGTTAATATAATCTGCGGCAAATTGTGTCCAAGAAGCTGCAGAAGATTGGTAACCACTTGCAGACTCACTACGGTTAGCAACATCTCCTGTATTAATTACATAATCTATTGCCCCAACTGTTTGGCCGGCTTTAATCCCATTGTCGGCAGGGAAAAGAACGGAAGACATACCATTCATTTTGGCCACCAAAGCAGCATTCACAATGTGAGCATCAACAGTTGCAGCACCCTGAAAGTTAGCACGAGTAATGCCATAATGCGAATCGGAAGTATAAATCATTCCAATTTGTGGAGTGTATGTTGCATATACAAAAATCGGGTTTGAATAGAACCAAAGGTCGGCAAAAGCTTTTGTAGCACTGTTTGTTCCCATCAACGCATCAGCTAGCGGATTACCGGCGGCATCAGTTTCGTTGGTTACATTCAACCCAAGGTTAGAACCACGCAAACGAAAATAAACCGAATCGGTTACATTAGAAACAATAAGGCTCATTTCCACCCAACCATTTCCCAGACTTTTCCATTGTTGGCTTACAATACTTTTTGAATCGGTAACACCACCTGCCGCATCAAAACGAGCAATAACTGAAGTAGTAGCTACGGTATCAACTGTATATCTGGCATCTGCCGATTGAATTTTCGCTCCAATTTTCCCTTTTATAATATCGATATGGTTTAATACGGGATTGTTATAAGCGCTGTATGTGTTATAATTGACACCTTGTGGATCGCGGGCTTTTATGGTTATTTTTACTGATTGACCTTTGGCAATAACCAGGTTAGAACCCATAACAGCTGTTGTCTTTTGAGTACCAATGGTTTCTACCTTGTAAATCAACGAATCAATCAAATCACCTTCAACAACCCATGTGTTTCCGGAACGTAAGCCATCAACAATGTTTTGAGCTGTTTTACCGGCGGTGTAAGTATAATTTTTCTGATATTCACCCGGATAGAAGTCCCCGGCTTCGTCGTGGCAATCGGAGTTTGCAAACAACCAGAAGTTACGACCTTCCGATAGCATGGCATCCCACATTCCACCAATTTTTGCAGAGAAATAACCGGAGCCACCATACGTTCCACCACCTATAGCTGTAGAAGAATATCCTCCACGTCCGCTAACATCTTTTTGATGACCCGGTACGCTTTCGAAACCAAAACAAACACTTGGAGCAGTATTGTTCATATCGCGGAATGCAGCAATTGAATAGCCCGATGCAGGTTGTTTCCGTTCCGGATGAGCCGGTACTAAATAACTGCTTTTTGGGTAATTTGTTTGCAACCAGGTCAGTGCTTCCAATGTTTTAGCATGACCGGACAGAGTACTTTTTGTCCAGCCTTGAGCAACTCCACCGGTTAAATCTGCATCGTTATTATCAAACTTGAATTCAAATTCGGCCAACGGATTACAGTTTGGAGTTGCGTTAAATTGATTGGTGATAAGCCCCATGCTACCATGCTCATGTCCCGGAACATTCATTTCATAGCTTTGAAGAATCATTTTTTTAGGATAAAGCAGTCTGGCTTTCATAATTTCAGTAAAAGAGCTGTCGCGAAGCATTTGCCAACGCCACATTACTTGATGTCCACCACTCATTACCGAAGTTCCAATAATAGGATTAGTTGCGTAACCATCCCAATATTCAGTAACATTTGTGTCTTTTCCGGTAACACGGGCATTGGTTGTAAAACCCCCACCATGTTCGCTGTTCGCCCACCAATCAAGACCAAAATTGTTGTTCTTGGACATCATGTGTCCGATTGTGTAACTGCCGTCTGTGTAGGTAGTGTGCTGGTGAAAATCACCTTTTAAATAACTTTGTGCAGAAAGTGGCTGAGCCAAACTTGCACTTCCAAGCAACAGAGCCATAGCTAATGGCTGAAATAATCTTGTTTTCATTTACCTTAAATTGTTTTAATGTGAATAATTAAATCGCAGGCAAATGTAGGGTTGGGATATTACTTCGGAGTTGCATAATAATTTCGTTAAATATAAATTTGTATTAAGTAAAAACTTCAAAGTTGTGTGAGTCTCATTACTGCAACATAGGAGTAACAGTAATTAATCTCATTGAGATTTTATTTTAATTCAACAGAAGCCCCATTGAAACAATAAAGTTTATAAGCAGCTGAATTTCAATAAAGACTAATTAATCGTCAAGCAAATGAAACTTAACATTAACTTAACACAACTCATACACTTCTGTAGTAACAATCAATTTATTTTGCGACTTGATAAAAATTTTAATAAAAAAATAAAATTGTATGAAAAAGAATGTATTGGCTTATGTATTGTGCCTTTTAAGTATCGTGTTCACTTACAGCTGCAAAAGTAGCGATGACACTAAGGTTATGCCGGAAACGGTAAAGTTTATGACTATTTCCGATATTCATTACTTCGACCCATCGCTGTTTACCTTACCGGCAAATGCTGACTTTCAGCTTTATTTGGCTGCCGATCGCAAGTTGATTATTGAAAGTAGTGCCATTCTAAAAAATGTATTGGCAACAGTTATGGCTGAGAAACCCAATTTTTTACTTGTAACCGGCGATTTGACCAAAGATGGTGAAAAAATAGATCATCAAGCGGTTGCGGCTTTATTCAAAACTTTATCTGACAATGGAATCAAAGTATTGGTTATCCCCGGAAATCATGATGTCAACAATCCTGCAGCAGCGAGCTATACCGGAACTTCGGTAGTCGGCATTGCAAATGTAACTGCGACCGAATTTGCATCTATTTATAGTAGTTGCGGCTATGGTGATGCTGTTGAACGCGATCCAAACTCATTGAGTTATGTGTCGGAGCCAGTAACCGGAGTATGGGTGTTGGGTATTGATGCTTGTCATTATGCGCCAAGCGAAACAGTCGGAAGCATGTCTACAACAACTCTTGCCTGGGTTAAAACAATCGTAGCAAAAGCGAAAGCACAGAACAAAATCCTGATGTCGATGATGCATCATGGTATAGTTGAACATTTTGTGGGTCAGAGCACGCTGTTTCCCGAATATCTTATTTCCGATTGGAAAAATGTTTCTACCATGTTAGCCGATTCTGGGATGAATGTAGTTTTTACCGGACACTTTCATGCGCAGGATATTGCCAAAGGCCTTGGTACAAAGGGGTTCATATACGATATTGAAACAGGAAGCACTGTAACAGCACCTTGTCCATACCGCACCATGACGCTGAATACAGTAAACAAAACATTGAAAATCACTTCTGGGAAAATTGATGGAGTAACTTACAGCACCATTCCTGCTGGGACATCGTTCCAGACTTATGCGAAAACTTATTTGACTACTGGTATGAAGACTATTTCATATTATATGCTTAGCAGTGCTCCATTCAATGTTCCTACATCTTATATCACTGCCTATAAACTGGATAGTATATTTTCCAATGCTTTTGTGGCTCATTATGCGGGCGACGAAACACCTACCGCAACCGATAATGCAAACATACAAACAGTGGGAAAAATTAGCCCTACCTTGGGAGGTGCTATCCAAAGCGTATGGTCCGACCCCGCTCCAAAAGACAATAACATTACTATCGACCTTAAAACAGGTGTTGCAACCAATGATTAAATTCAGATAAATTCGATAATAAGAGTTCCTTGCAGATTGCTGTGGGGAACTCTTTTTATTGCGGAATAAAAAACTTAATAAGAGAAATGTAGTATCGTATTTTACTGCATTTAGTTGCAAACAGATATTTATAGAAATATATGTTAAATATTTTGGGTGCTGAGAACAAACATAGTCAACTCCAAGTTGTTTATACTATATATTTCTATCTCAATATAAAACGAGTCGTTTTTTCCTGCAATTCTAAGGTTGAAATATGATATATTCAGAATACTTTGCGGTTGAATAGTCTTTAACGGAATACGACTTTAAATAGTGACTTTCAATATCAATTTTAATTCTTTAAGAACACATACTTTTTCAATGAAACTCCTCCCAATCCATTTATTAATAGAAATGTAGCCGCATTGTAACATTAATAGAGTAGCTTTGTAACGTTTAACTAAAAAATTTCCTTTGCTCAATGATTAAAGCAATTACAAAAAAGAAAATCTCTGTCAATCGCGATATAAGTTGGATGTACTTCAACAAAAGAATACTTGATGAGGCTGCAAATGAGTCTATACCATTATTGGAACGATTAACCTTTTTGGCTATTTATTCGAGCAATCTGGATGAGTTTTTTCAGGTGCGTGTGGCTACACTCCGCCGAATGATTGAAATTGAAGATTGCTTGCGTTCAACAAAATCGGAATCGAGGTCTACACTTCATTCTATCCTAAAGCTGAACGAAACCTATTCTAAGGATTTTGAAGCAACATTTAATGCACTGATTTCCGAATTGCAAAAAGAAAACATTCATTTTCTAAATGAAACCCAACTAAATGCTGAGCAAATAGAGTTTGTGGAGACATTTTACAAAGATGTTCTTATGAATTCGCTTTTCCCTATTCTGATTTCGCGCATGGAAGAAAGCCCGGAACTGAATGATAAAAGCATTTATTTAGCCGTAAAAATAACAAAACAGGAAAGCAAAGAAAGTAAGAAAAAGAAGGAATATGCGCTTATCGAGATTCCTTCGTCGGAGTTTACGCGCTTCCTTACATTGCCTAAAGCGGAGGATAAAAACTGTGTAATGTTTTTGGACGATGTTATTCGTTTCTGTTTGCCACGTATTTTTGCATCACTTGGGTACGATAACTGCGAAGCGTATAATATTAAGTTTACCCGCGATGCTGAAATGGATTTTGAAAACTCAGCGTACCAAGGTCTACTCGAAAAAGTATCCAAAGGCGTTAAGAGCAGAAAAAGTGGTGTTCCTATCCGACTGGTTTATGACCGGGAAACACCCAATGATTTGTTGAAGTTCATTGAAAAATTACTCAAAATTGAAAAGAAAGATGCTCATATTGACGGTGGAAGGTATCATAACTTGAAAGACTTTCTGTCGTTCCCTAAAATAAACCGCCCCGATTTAAAGTTTTCACCACAACCACCCATTCCTGTACTCGCTTTTGACGAGGCATTGAGTATGATTTCGCTGGTTCGGGAGAAAGATCAATATTTACATTACCCTTACCATAGTTTCGATTATTTTATCCGTTTGCTCCGCGAAGCTGCCATCAACCCCGATGTAAAAGCCATTAAAATGAGCATTTACCGACTGGCAAAAAACTCGAAAGTGATAAAAGCCCTTATATGCGCTGCCATGAATGGGAAAAAGGTAACAGCAGTGGTGGAGTTGCTGGCTCGGTTTGATGAATCGTCTAATATTAATTGGGCTAAAAAAATGCAAGAAGCCGGTATCAAGGTGGTTTTTGGAGTGGAAGGACTTAAGGTACACTCAAAACTGGCATTGATAACGTCGCGCAAAGGCAATATTGCATGCGTGGGAACCGGTAATTTTCATGAAGGAACAGCAACTGTTTATACAGACTTCACCCTACTGACAGCTCAGAAAAGTATAGTGGACGATGTGGAATCGGTGTTTAATTATATTGAGCATCCATACCTGAACCCGGTTTTCAAGGAACTTATTGTCTCTCCGGTTTTCATGCGTAAAAAAATTATAAGTCTTATTCGAAAGGAAATTGAAAACGCCAAAAAAGGATTACCTGCTTATGTTTATTGTAAAGTAAACCACATTGTAGACGAAAAGATAATTGCCAAATTATACGAAGCATCCAATGCGGGTGTTGAAGTTAAACTTTTAGTACGTGGTAACTGTTCACTTGTAACTGGGGTTCCAAAGCTGAGTAAAAATATTCAAGCTTTTGGAATCATTGACAGATACCTGGAACATTCGCGCATTATGCTTTTTGCCAATGGAGGAGACGAAAGTTATTATATCGGGTCAGCGGATTGGATGGGACGTAACCTGGATCATCGCATTGAAGTATATGCACCTGTTTACGACAAGGATTTGCAACACCAACTTAAAAAAGTAATTGAGTATGGCTTAAAAGATAACCTGAAAGCCCGCATTGTTGACGGTTCAGGAAAAAATGAACTGAAAGCCACATCCGACGAACCACCTTTTATCTCACAAAAAGAATTGTACGATTCTTATAAGAGAGGTTACGAGAAAACAAAACAGAAATTGAACAAGAATTAGTTGAATGCCAACTAACTATAACAAAATAAAACCATCAATAAAAAAAACAATAGTATGGACAGTATCCGATTTGCAGCAATAGACATAGGCTCCAATGCCGTTCGTCTTTTAATTATGAGCGTGTCTCCACAAGACCCAACCGAAGCCTACAGTAAGTTGCTCATGATACGTTTTCCACTCCGCTTAGGGCAAGAGTCGTTTGTGTCAGGTAAAATCCCTGATGAGAAAGCCAAACAACTTATCCGGTTAATGAAGGCTTTTAAGCACCTCATTAAAGCCTATGATGTAGAGGAATACAGAGCCTGTGCTACTTCGGCTATGCGCGATGCAAAGAACTCAAAAGATATTGTAAAGGAAATAATGAAAGAAACCGGGCTCGAAATTGAAGTTATCGACGGACAGGAAGAATCAACCATTATTTACGAAAGCCATTTTGCCGATCATTTAAGCAAAGATCTTAATTACATCTTTGTAGATGTTGGTGGTGGTAGTACCGAAATAAGCTTGATATCAAATGGGGAATTAATACAATCCAAGTCCTACAATATTGGAACAGTAAGATTACTGAACAATAAGGTAAAAGCGGAAGAATATGATGAGTTGTACGCTGACATGGCGGAGTTGAAGGAACAATACAATATTACCGACATTATTGGTTCTGGTGGTAATATCATTAAACTGAACACGCTGGCTAAAGTCAGAAAAGGTCGGAAACTATCGCTTGCTGCACTCGACACGCTCAACGAAAGCCTGAAACAATACTCGGTAGATGAACTTATTGAGAAATTTGAACTGAAACCCGATCGCGCTGATGTTATAACTTACGCAGCCGACATTTATATTGATGTGGCTAAAAGTGTAGGTGCCAAAAGTTTTATTGTACCTAAAATAGGGTTGATTGATGGAATTGTACACATACTTTATGTAGCCTGGAAAAAGAAACAAGCAGAAGAGGCGAAAAAGAAAGCCCGAAAAAAGGAAAAGAAAAATAAAGATGTGGCTATTGAAATTATTGAAGTAGAGCTTACTAATAACGAAAACTAAGATGAAATAACTGAAGTGAAAATCTAGGCTTCATAAAAATACTGTTAAAAAACCGACTGATTCAATATTGAATCAGTCGTTTTTTTTTACTAATGTGGTTTCATCTAAATTTGTTGGTGGGTTCCGCCATTTTTTAACCGATACAATTACTATTTAACCGTGTTTAACCACGATTAAAAATCACAAGCACAGACTTCAAGAGTCAAGTGTTTTATTTCTTCCCACATAAAAGGAGTTAGACGACTAATTGAATATGTGCGCTTTACTTGTTGCTGTCACACATCCTTAACGTGAATTAAACAGAATCATAATTGTTTCGGAATGGGCTTGTAATGTGTTGCTTATACTTTTGCCACATAATTTAAAGTAAACAAATTAAAACAAAATTATTCCACAATGAAAAAGATTTTCTTAAACTCTGTAGTCGTTTTATTAGGCACAACAATGGCTTTTACGTCTTGTAACAAATCATCAGACCCAGTGTCTCCAGTTACAACTTCTAAGGAAGTAATTATTAAGACCAATATTACAGGAACTCGTAACTTAGTAAAGGATTCAACTTATGTGTTGGAAGGTAACATCTTTGTTTCAGGCGTTATTAATATTCAAGCAGGAACAGTTATTAAAGGTGATAAAGTAACAAAAGGAACATTGATTATTGTTCAGGGAGGAAAAATTAACGCAGTTGGAACTGCAACAGCTCCAATCGTATTTACATCACGTATGGCTCCGGGACTTCGTGCAGCTGGCGACTGGGGTGGTGTTATTCTTGTAGGTAAAGCTCCTTGTAACCAAACCGACCCAACTGTTGAAGGTTTAACTCAACCCCTTCACTATGGTGGTGGTACCAACCCAGCCGATAATTCAGGAACAATTCAATATTGTCGTTTTGAATTTGGTGGTATTGCATTGCAACCTGATAACGAAATCAACGGTTTGACATTCTGTGCCGTAGGTAGCGGAACTACAGTTGATCACATTCAAGTTTCTTACGCAGGAGATGACTCTTACGAATGGTTTGGTGGAAATGTAAACTGTAAATACCTTATTGCTTATTGTGGTTTGGACGATGAATATGATACAGACTTTGGTTACTCAGGTCACGTACAGTTTGCACTTGGCGTTCGTAATCCACGTGTTGCTGACGTATCAACTTCAAACGGTTTTGAATCGGATAATAATGCTACAGGTACACTTGATACTCCAATAACTGCTTGCGTATTTTCAAACATAACTTTAATTGGACCTTGGAAAACAAGTGCTGATAAAAATGTGAATGCTATGTTTGGTGCTGGTATGCATATTCGTCGCAACAGTTCTCTTTCTGCATTCAACAGTGTGTTTGCAGGTTGGAACACAGGCCTTTTGCTTGATGCAACAACAACTTACGCCAATGCTACTTCAGGTAGTTTAGCTATTCAAAACTGTGCTTTAGTTGCTTCAAAAGTAACTGCAGTAAACGGAGCTAACGGTGTAACAGCTCAACAGGCATTAGATTTCTTCAATACTACAAGTTCTGGCAATCAGATTATAGTTGATAATGCAACTGCAGGAATTTCTTCATCATTCATTGATGCTACTAAAACATTGCCTTCAGGCAACCCAACTTCATTCTTGCCTGCAAGTAACTCTCCACTGTTAGGTGCTGCCAAGTTTACAAATGATAAATTGAAAGATGCTTTCTTCGATAAAACTCCTACTTTCATTGGTGCATTTGGTCCAACCGATTGGACTAAAGAAGCATGGACTAACTTCGATCCACAAAATACTGTTTATTAATCGTTTTTTACTGATTCGTTTATTTGAATAGTGTTCTGAGAGGAGTTACGAGAGCGTAACTCCTCTCTTTTTTATGGTGAAACTGATAGGGATTCCTAATTAAATCGATATTATTGAAATTGTATTTTTAACACTATCGCAGATAAGTAAAAAATCTGCAAAAATTAGTGCTACTTGCGGAAGATAAATATTTCAAAACACTCCTTCAAAGTCATTCTTCAAAAAAAAACTTAAGCTCATCTCAACACTAAAGTTCTACCTGTGGCTAACACCATTTAAAATAAAAACGTAAATTTGTCGGATCAATTCAGTCACTGATTATGAACCAATATATCCGATACGCATTTTACCTTTTATTCGTCCTGAATTTGATGAGTTGCACGCATAAAAACGAGCAACTAACCAACATAGAGGTGTTGATGAAAACTTCTCCGGATTCGGCTCTACATGCCTTACAAAAACTACCCAAAAACTCATACCGATCATCGACCGACAAAGCCTTTTATGCCTTGCTGCTGAGTCAGGCGTACGATAAAAACGATATCAAGGTTGAATCCGATTCGTTGATTAGTCAGGCAACCAACTACTACACCGGATCCGACCCCATTCATGCCGGATATGCCTGGTTGTATACCGCCCGCTGTGCTGCCAATAGAGGAAATGCCGAAGTGCAAGCCTCATCCTTACTTAAAGCGCAGGCTTTTGCCGAGTTAACACAGGAATACAAGCTTCAGGGACTTGTGTACTGTGATAAAGCAGACATGTACAAGGCACAACAACAGAACGACAGCACAATTATCCTGAATAAAAAAGCATTTCAGGCTTTTCGGAAAGCAAACGACACATACAATGCTGCTGCCACAGCGTTTACTATAGGGATGGCGTACCTATCGATAGAACAAAGCGATAGTTCGCTAAAATACCTCCACTTATCCGAACAAATTGCACGTCCTTTGCACAATAATATTCTATACTCATCAATATACAAAGGACTTGGTAATCACGCTTATCATTATAAAGATTATCGACAAGCATTAGTACTTTATCGGTCAGCACCTCCCACTCAAATAGCTAGTTACGACCATAACACATGGTACTTACTCGGAAGTGCCTATTTTGAACTTAACCAACTCGACTCGGCCAAATATTATCTGTCCAAAGTAAAGAATACCGAAACAATGGCTGTGAAATACAACCAACTTTGGCAGGATATTTACACAAAAGAGGGCAATTACAAGTCGGCTTTGTTCTATGCGCAAAAATATGTAGATGCAAAAGATACTATTTACACTCGCTCCCTCAACCGTAGTTTTGCCGGCATAGAGCGTAAATATAAGTACGAGCATCTTTCGGTGGAAAACCAAAACCTTGTTATCAAAAACAAGGAGCAAGGTATCGTTATTCTGGCTATTCTATTGGTTATGAGTATTGCTGTTATTGTATTGCTATTTATAAATAACAAAACAAAAAAGATACAACTGAAAACGCAGCTAGCACTCAACGAAAAAGACAAGATACTGTTGGATAAAGCCACTGAGTACAACCATTTGCTACAACAGCAAAACAATATGCAGAAACACTTGTTGATCTACATTGAACAATATAAATTGAGTGTACGCAAAGGAAATGCAACTACCGATGGACTGCCCATTGACCAAAAAATTAAGCAGGAAATTATTATTTATGTAGATACTAAATTCAAAGATATATCCCAACGACTTGCCCGCGACTTTACACAACTCACCGAGCGCGATGTTTATATTTGTTGCATGTTACTTGCCGATTTTAACACCGGAATGATAGCTAGCATACTCAACATTCAGAACGATTCGGTAAATATACACCGCAGTAGGCTTCGTAAAAAGCTTGGAATGGAAACCGATCAAAATCTCATTCTGTTTCTTCAAAACGTATAGTTTTTTAACCTGTGTATTTAACCTAAAAGCCGATGTATATATAATCATCGGCTTTTTTATTTTTAAACAACTCATAAACAGTATTATATAAAATTAATTTTAAAGGTATGTATATAAAATAAATTCGCAGGTTTAACACAAACAAGGTCGTATTTTCTATTACTTTGCAATGTGGTTTTCTAAGAACAAATTCAGTTTAATCACTAAATAAAGTATCAGGTATGAAATCAACAAAAATGAATTTAGAGAAAATGCAGCTTTGCAATGCAGTAAAATTTATGCCAGAAGATGGCAGAACAACTGGCGACAATGATCCAATAATTCCAACGCCACCAAAAAAATAATTTCTTGTTTGTTTTTCAGTTTGTTTTAATTTGCAATCTTATTCTATACCCAACAACTCAACATTCAAGGTGTTCTTAGTGAAATAGTGGATAGTGAACCAACCTAAAACCGAAATGTCCGATAGTCTAATAACTATTGTTCGTTTAAAAGATGATAGGACACCTATGTTGAGCGTATAGAATAAAAAACAAGCATGTTCCAAACCGGAATATGCTTGTTTAATACAAAAACAAACTCGTTTCGAATAGAAACAGTGTTTATCCCCTATTTGCATTCCCTTCTTTACTCCATTAAAAACATTATCTGTTAAGGTAAAACATGCTTTGTTATAGCAATGTTATTCAGTAAAATGTTGATAATGCTCTGTTTTAAAATTCAACCTCACAACTACTTTTTTTCGGAAAGCCTTACTATTTGGTTTTTTTTAGTTTTGTTTAAAAATAACTGGATAAATGGTTGGCTGTGTTAATTAAAGTGCATAAATTTGGACACGTAAAATTTACCAAGTCTATTTGACTGTGTGTAGTTGCAAAGATGTAAATGCTATATAATCTCCCCCTCGTTTGCAAACCACGAGGAAAAAATGTCCAAATGTCCTTAGGTCTGATTATTATGTTAATTTTATAAAAAGTCAAGAGTTATGTATCATGTATCAATTAAAATAACTGAACATAAATGAGATAGATTTAATACAGCCCCTGTGGGAAAAATTGAATCTTCTGCATCTCGATTTGACTCAGAATTTCAAGAATCGTTACAGCACTATGAGTTGGGAAAAACGAAAGGCAAAATTGATTGAGAAATCGGAAGAAATAATGATTGATACTATAATTGATTCTCAGCACAATATTATAGGATATTGCATCAGTACAATTGATAAAGACAACACTAAGATTGGTGAAATTGATTCAATTTATATTGATGAATCGCACAGGGAGTGTGGTTTAGGAAAGCAACTGATAAATAATGCCATAGATTGGATGATAACAAAAGGAACAACCGAGCAAAAACTCTTAGTTGGAGTTGGGAATGAAAAAGTACTCAGCTTTTACAAACAATTTGATTTCGTTCCATTACATATAGTTTTACAACGGGTTGATTAAACAATGTATAACCGGAAACATGATTGTAATCTGGATTAAATGCTAATGAAGAAATCTATCCTTACAGGGAAAAAGCCAAAAAAACACGAACAATTGTGTCTATTTTTGTGTTAAGAGAGTGTAGTTTACTACCCCGAAGAGTAACTTTTAATAGGTGGTATATCAACAGAAGCTTTTTACAGAACATACTATCAAATGGTAAACTCATCCTCTTTTTGGGGACTTCCCTTCTTAAACAACCGTGATATTCCATAAAGAGGGAAGTGCAATTCAGCAAAATTTGTTACGAAAAAGATTACTGCAAAGCAAGTCTGCAAATGTCTGTAATCTGAAAAAATTCTTACACAGTTGGTGTAGGTTTTTCATCAGTATTTTACCTTACTATGAATAGAGTAGAAATGATAAAAATAAAACGAGTATTAGTATATATAATTGGTATAACTATTTTCTTATTTACTTCCTGCAAAAAGCAGAGCACTGAGACCTTACCTCCGCAATACAGTGGACCCGAAGAGGTAACAGTACCCCTGACACAGCATGTTTCATTGTGGAATAAATACAAGAACAATGATGTGAATGCGGTCGGAGTGTTGATTACAGATACTGCATCCAATTGGTTAGGAATAGTACATGCTTTTAAAAGTTTTGGTATTCCTTTTTCGTTAACCACAAGTGTATTGGAAGTAATAAAGCATCCGGTGGTTCTTATTTATCCCGAAATTTCGGGGAAAACCTTTACCGATGACAAAGCAAACAAGTTAATGAATTACACCACAGGTGGTGGAACTTTGATTGGCTCGGAATTGGTGGGTCGAAAACTTATGTCATTTTTTGGAATAGCCAATAGTGAGCCTTCAAACACTCGGTTTTCGGCAAGCTTAGTAAATTTAAAAGATCCGGTATTAAAACAGTTTGTTTATCCCGAAGAGAAAACATTTTTGTTTGGTGATAAAAAGACCTTCCCTACCATTTTTGGTATGTATGGATATATACCTGCAGGAGCCAAAACATTAATAAAATATGACGACAATACGGCTTTGCTTACCAGTTATAAACAAGGTGCAGGTATTACTTATGCCTTTGGAATTGATTTAGGGTATTTTATTCAACGTTGTTATTGTTCAAGAGGTTTTAATGGAGAAAGAACCTATGTCAATGGGTATGATCCGGCGCTGGATGTGTTTCTACGCATTATCAAGAAAATATACCTGATAAGTAATCCAAATGCAGTAACAATAGGTACAGTGCCTGAAAACAAAAAACTTACTATCTGCCTCTCGCACGATGTAGACTATAGTTCCTCTGTAGAAAACTCACTGAAATATGCTGCAATGGAGAAAGTAAATAACGTAGCTGCCACTTATTTTATTCAGGCAAAGTATGTGAAAGATTATAACGATGAAATCTTTTTTAGTCCCAAATATATTGCGGATATTAAACGTGTTTATGCAATGGGGATGGAAATTGCCAGCCATTCTGTAGCTCATTCACATGGGTTTATTCATTTCAATTATGGTACCGGCAAAGAAGCCTATCCTGCCTATCAGCCATTTGTTCTGACCGAAGATAGCACAAAAGATGCATCAATATTGGGTGAGTTAAGAGTAAGTAAGTTTTTATTGGAGAAAGCATTAAATGACAAAATGAAGATAAGCTCTTTCAGGGCAGGGTATCTGTGCGACCCGCCCTCACTTCCTCAGGCTTTGGTTTCAACAGGATATAATGCTTGTTCCAATGTAACTGCTAACCTGTCTCGGACCCATCTTCCTTTTCAGCTGAATTACGATAGAGATTTTAAAGAGGAACTGGATATTTTTGAATATCCAATAACCATTGAGGACGAGGAAAAGCCAACCATGATGAAAAGGTACGATAAGGCTGTAGATGTGTTCAATAAAATAAGTACCTATGGCGGTTTTGCCTGTGTACTTATCCACCCGAATATTCTGAAAGAAAAATTTGAATTTGAACAAAAGATAATCAAGGAGTTTTCGGGAAAGGCTTATTTTACAACACTAAGCAATTTTAGTAGTTGGTGGAATGTCAGGAATAAAGTTAGCATTGCGGTGAAGATAAGTGCTAAAACGGTAATTCTAACGGTAAACTCTCCTGATGACATCAAAGGGTTGAGTTTATATGTGCCTGTAAACTGGCAACTCAATCCGAATGAAATTGGAATTAAAACCGAAAAGGGAGTTGTCATTCTGGATGACTTGAAAGGGATTAGGAGTGTTAAATTTGAAATTAAATAATATTTGCAACCAAATATGAATGTTGGAGAACTTAATAGAAATTAGTTAGAATAGAAAGATATTGAAAATGAAATAATTTGCTCTATTGAGTAGAATCTTTATAAACTACACGAAACAAAAAATATAAAGGCATAATGAATTGTTCTAAACCTTGTAATTTTTTTTCTTGTTCGTTGGTATTAGCTCTTCTAAAAGCCGATATTTTTACTTTAATTATTGGTTTTGTAATACATATTAAATTTTCAATCAGAGGCTTATCACAACTTAATTTATTGGTAGATTTGCATTGCCAAACATTATATCTAAAACAACATGCGTAAACTAATTATTCCTATACTGCTTCTAATTGCAGTTTCTATGTCAGCTCAAACCGAACAGATAATTCAGAGCGATGGCTTGTTCTTTACAGATGCTACCCAAACAAAGCTATACTCGGGGGAATTCAAAGAGTATTTTGAAAACGGTGCACTGAAACTTGAAATGAACATTAAAGATGGAAAGCCGGAAGGTGCCTATATTGTTTACTTTGCTAATGGCAAACCTAACGAAGTGCGGGCTTATCGAAACGGCGAATTTCACGGACTTTGGCGCACTTACAATGCTGCCGGCTTGTTGGTTTCGGAAGCTGAGTATTTCAAAAATAAAAAACACGGGAACTGGTTTGTGTGGGACGACTCAGGCATTATGCGTTACGAAATGCATTATAATAATGGTTTGAAAACCGGAATCTGGTACATGTGGGATGAAAAAGGGAAACTGATTTCGGAGAAAAAATACTAAGTCAGAACAGCATGAAATTTCATATGATTGTATACTCTTTGTAATTAAGGCGTAACGTAGTTGTAACAATAATCCTGTTACTTTGCAACATTATATAAACAAGCCGATTATAAAAATGTACATGTATGAAAAAAGTAATGTTTCTCTCAGTAGTTTCGTTGATGTTGTTCAGCTTAAGCGTATCAGCAAAAGGCAATGTTTCACCGGAGGTGAAAACAGAAGTAGTAGATCAGTCGAATGTACTCAAAGGTATAGTTTTTGATAAACACACACAGGAAACATTGGCGGGAGCTATTATTACTGCTAATGGACAAAAGGTATACACCGATTTGGATGGAAACTTCAGTATTTCTAATCTTTGTGGTGGAAAATGTCAACTTAAAATCAGTTTGATTTCTTACAAAGAACAAACTGTAGATATTGACACAGATAATCTTAAAATGCTGCAAGTTAAGCTTGAACAAAGATAAAAATTGATTCAATAACATACAGAGACAGGGCAAATCCATAACGGATTTGCCCTTTTTATGTGTATGCCTATGGAATGTAATCAGAAATGGCTTAATAATTACAACTAGCTGGATTCTAATATAAACTTAGTTTACCAGAATTTTAATGTCAGTCGAAAGCCAATAATGTCATCTCACTGACTCACAACAGCGCGGAGAACTATTGATAAACAATATTGACCTTCGTGTTTATAGCATTTTATTTCAAGTACATAATGGATGTAACAAAAGAAAGCGTAGGCCTGCAAAAGACCTACGCTAACAAACTAAATGAATAGAAATAAAGTGTCTGTAAAATTCTAAAACTTGTAACTTGCTCCCACCGACCATGTACGACCGAGGTTGTATGATTTATTAGTCACTGTTGCTGACTTTGAAACGCCATCTTTCACATAATCATAGGTTTGCTGCGTTACAAAGTTTTGTGCCAACAAGTCTTTAATTCCAAATTTTAGTTCCAGTTTTTTGCCCAGTTTCTTATTTAGCGTGAAATCAATTACGTGGCGTGGCATTTCGTAAATATCTGGATTCACCACTCCGCCGCCGTTTAACTGAGCAGCCACCACAATACGTTTTCCCATTACGTTGTACATTAATGCTGACGACAATCCAAGTTTATCGTTTTGGTAGAAAAGTGAGGTATTGACTACAAATGGAGATTGACCTTGCAAAGGGCGGCTGCGCTCAGTTAATACATTGGCAAATTGCACTTCACTATAAATATAGGAGCCATTCATTGTCAACGAAAAGTTTTTTAGACCAATCAACGTTTCCAGAGATTTCTTTACTTCCAGTTCCAGACCATAATTGGTGGCACCCAACGCATTTTCAAACGAAAAACTGGAACCTGTTCCCGCATTCACCATTTCTATAGGGTTGCTGAAGTGTTTGTAGAATGCAGCAATGGAGAATGTTTCGTTGGGCGTAGGGTAATGCTCGAAACGCAAGTCTACATTTTGAATGGAGCAATCCTTCAAATCCGGATTACCACGCACCGAGTATTTCTCCGTAAAATCATAATAACTCAATGGCGAAACTTCACGGAATTCCGGCCGATTGATTGTTTGCGCATAGGCCACGCGCACCAGACTTTTCTCGGTCAGGTTGTACGAAGCATTAAGCGATGGCAATAGACTAAATGCAGGATTATCGACCGGTACGGGCCTATTTACATCATAATAACCATCCAGTTTTAAGTGATTGTATTCGCCACGCACACCACCGTAGAAATTAAATTTACCCACAGGCAGATTCAAGGCCAAATAACCGGCTCCCAACATATTATTGGCTTTGTAGCTGTTGGCCACATCTGTTTTTTCTTCGAGTGTGATCACTTTGTCTTGTCCCAGGTAAGGTTCAGTAAACAGGGTTTCGAAACTTAATGCATTAATTTCACTATCACTATATGGTCCGTTGTTGGTAGCTTTATAGCAAATGCTTCGCTCCGAATAGTTGCGGGTTTTATATTCAAAATAACCACCCGATTTAAGCGTTGATGCCAGCGAGCCAAGCATTACCTTCTGTTCGTAATTGACAGCTGCCGTACTTACATATTCATGATTGGTCAGGTACAATCTCCCAAGCTCGTTGATACTGCTAGCAGTTGGCAATACAAACTGATATACACCATCAGAAACTTCTTTCATGCTCCAGTTTTGGCGATTAGGTTCTATGCGGTTGGCATAAGCAAAGCCTGCATTCCAATCGAGTTTAGTGGCAGTTTGCTCGTTGAGTTTATGTAGTCCGCTAATTTGTCCGGAATAAGTGGTTCGGCTGGAATACTGATTGCTGAAATACTTGAAATTTCCCCCACGGTTGTTGTTCAACCCTGAAGTATTAGCCGTTTTGTCCACACCTATTTGGTTCAGTATATTTTTAAACTCAATGCGCGTACCTTTCTTGGTTTCGTAGGCCCAGTTATGCATTAACCCTACACGACTTTCAGTGCTGTACACATCGGCATGGTAGGTAGAGGCGATAGCCGTTTCGGTTGTTGCGTTGAAGCTTTCGTACATATAGTTTTGCATATTGTGGCGGGTGCTAGAACTATTGTTGTAGTTCAGCGAGGTGATAGTTCCCAGTTTAGCACCATTTCCCAACAACCATTTACGACCAAAGGCAATGGAAAGCTTTTGGTTGGGCAAAGCGGTATGTTTGTTCGCTATCCAGTTATTGCTTAGTTTCAACGCATAAGCATCACGATCGGCATTAGAAATAGACGAAGTATACGACTGCACCAAATTTGCAGGAAAATCAGACGGCAGGCTGCGTGCCCCCGCACCTAAACCCAACACATCCAATGGCGAACTATTCAGGTGATAAGTATCTTTGAAAGTTGTTTGTTCGTTGTAGCCAATTCCATATTCCACATTTACGAAGTTCTCATCGGGAATGTTTTTTGTAGATATCTTGATAAATCCACCCGTAGCTTCACCTGGTAGTTCCGGTGAACCTGTTTTATAAATCATCAGATTATCAATCATATTGCTGGGAATTACGTCGAACGAGAATGCTTTCACATCCGTTTCGCTACTGGGAGTGGCAGCATTGTTGAGCCAAACATTGTTGTAACGTTGGTTCAGTCCACGCACCACAATAAAACGGTTATCCAGGATTGTAATACCTGGTATTCTCTTCACTACTTCCGAAGCATCACGGTCGAGTGTTTTCCCGATTTGTTGTGAAGAAACACCGCTCACTACTTGTACTGCTGACCTCACGCTTTTAATCATCGATAACTCGGTGTCGGTTCTGCGGCGCGAAACTACTTCCACGCTTTTCAGTTGCAAGGCTGCATCGTCCATCTCAATGTTTAGTGTTGTGATTTTACCGGCTTCCACCACCACGTTCGGGATGCGTTGGCTATTATAGGAGACATAAGAAACAAGTAAGGTGTATTTTCCGGAAGCCAGATCTTTGAGCTTGTAATTTCCATCAATATCGGCAGTAGTACCTTTCTTGGAAGTTTCCACTATTACAGTGGCACCTGTCAGCGGTTCCTGCATTTTTTTGTCGACAATTCTCCCTTCTATGCCTGTTTGAGCAATAAGAACAACGGAGGTGCAAATAGCTAAGAATATGCATACAAATCGGGGAAAAAATAATCGTTTCATTTAAATTTTGTCTTAGTTTTTATGCTGCGAAATTACTTCATACCTATTTCAATAAAGAGAAAGCCATATGACAATTGGGTTACTATTTTGCCAGGTTTAATGGCATCCAGAAAATTGAAAAACCGCTATCGAAATCAAATTCGATAGCGGTTTTTATTTACTGTTTACTTTAATCTCTTACTTCAATGGCACATAACCAACTTGTTCTACGATTTTTTGTCCTTCGGCAGAAAGTACGAAGTTAACGAATGGCAAGTAGTTTTTTTCTTTCGATTTTTCGTAGTAGAAAAACAAAGGACGAATGATTGGATATGTTTTGTTTTTGGCTGTTACTTCATTAGGTTCAATGTAGTTTTTACCATCGAAGGAAACATGTAAAGCTTTAACTGCACTGTTTACATAAGCTAAACCTACATAACCAATTGCACCTTTTGTTTGACTAACTGATTGTACAATTGCACCTGTTGCAGGTAAGCTAAGGATTGAATTAGAATAATTTTTGTTCAACAAAACATATTCTTTGATAAAATCGTAAGTACCAGAGCTAGTTTCACGTGAATAAGGGATAATCTTCAAATCAGCACCACCAACTTGTTTCCAGTTTGTAGTTTTACCTGTAAAAATTCCTTCTAACTGAGCACGAGTCAATTTAGAAACACCATTTGAAGGATTTACAATAATTGCCAATGCATCATAAGCAACTATTTTTTCAACGATAGATTTACCAGCTTCCTGACATTTTACTTTTTCGTCAAATTTCATCTTACGTGAAGAGGTTGCAATATCTGTAGTTCCTTCTAATAAGGCTGCTATACCAACACCACTACCACCACCAATTACGGTTACTGATTTACCGGTTTTTTTTCCAAATACTTCGGCTTCTTTTTGTGCCAATGGTAATACAGTGTCACTACCTTTTAATTTTTGTGCGTAAAACGATGGTGCAATTGAGCAAACCATCATGATTGATAAAATAAGTTTTTTCATTTTGTTGTTTTGTTACTCCTAACCTTATATGGGGATAAGAGAAGTTAGTATTATTTATTTAAAAAAATTGTATTGTTTTTTGACCTTAGTTTTTAAACCCTTTTAGAGCTTATCCGCCAACCGACGGAGGTTTGGGGTCATTTTAGAATTTTACCTGCATACGAACTGTCAACAAGTTGGCAGCTAATACTTTTGAGTAATCAACACCTGCAGGTGCTGCTGCAACAGGATTTGGATTAGCTGTTGTGGCTACTGGTTTTACAAAATTTCCAATTGTTGTTTCGTTAACAGGTATATCATAGTAAACCATAAATTTAACGTTATTATTCATGCGGTACATATAACCAAAACCTATGGTTGAATAAGCAATATCTGTCTTGTTTGATGCAATATAGGTAGTTGGTCGTTTAGCAGCAGCAGCGGCAGTGTTTTCAGCTTTCTGAGCATCTGTAAGTGCTGCTCCAATATTATTGCCTGAAATTCCAACGTTAGAATCATACCAATCATATTTTACTGTAATTGTATGTTTTGTATCTGCAATATCTTGTGACAATTGAATATATCCACCAGTAAATTTCCGTAAAAAAGCATCTGCGGTTACAACAGGAGTGTTACTTCCAAGAGTTGTAGTAGAAGTAATTGTTTTACCATCACTCCCTAATGTAGAAGTAGTTGTTGGGTTTGCAGAAGGGCTTATGCTAAAGTCATTACTTTTTGAGCTAGAGCTACTACCTACTTGTGTTCCGAAAATATATTCCCCGCGAATGGTTGTCAAACCAGCAACAGAAGCTAAACTAAATTGACCATCAAAGCCAAAGTATTGTTTATTTGCATATCCATTTTTGTTAGACAAAGTACTATCTACTTTAAATACATTGTCAGATAATGAATAAACATTTCTTGTTGGTTGTAAAACATATCCATTATATAACGAGGCTCCAATAGCATATTTAATGTTAGCAGTAGAATTAGTATAGTTCAAGTGTGCTACCAAATCTTTTTTACTTTTGCTATCTAGTCCAATTGCATTACCTGAAAGTAAACCAAGATCCAATTTCAAAACACTCCAAGGCGTACCTTTAGGGGCTTGCAAGGTAATCATTGCACCTAAATCTCTTTCATTAGGGAATAATGTTTGAATAACACGGCTTCTTTCAGGGGTTTCGCGAGAAGAAGAAGAATATTCAATTTCGTAACCAAATGGCTTGTTAAAAATACCACCTTTTAATGTTAAAATGCCAGCCCATGGATCTAGAGCAGCAACATAGGCTTCTTTAAGAACTACACCTTTTTCTGTTGCGTCAATGTAAAAAACACCTGTACAACCAAAATCGGTGTAAGTTGCTTTCAATCTACCACGGCGAACACCAAAACGGCTAAATGTTGCACCTGGATTTGTAATAGCATTAGTTTTTTCAGCAGCATTGGCACCAGCACCAACTTTCATGTCTTGTGAAGCATTTCCGTTGATGTCAATTTGTGACATTTGCCATTCAGACTGAACATAACCACTGAATTTTAATTTTTTAACTTGCGACACAGCATCTTCTATTGAAGTGATGCGCTGTTCATGAACATTAAGAGTGTCTATTTTCTCTTCCTGTGAAAATGCAACGGTCGAACTTACAAGACCTAATGCAATGATTGCTAAACTTTTTAATTTCATTTATTTATTGTTTGAATTAATTTTTACTGATTGACGATGCAAAGAAACGGCGACCATATTACAAGGTTTTGCCAAATGTGTTACATTAGTATTACATTGTTGATTGTGTAATTTTCTATCTTTTATTCTGTTGAAAAATCTCACTTTTAATACCTTATAATATTACAAGCTGTTTGTTGCATAAAGCAAACCTAAACGTAACACGTTTGTAACATCATCTTAACCCTGAAGTAACACCAAAGCTATTTCTTTGCAACGAAATCAAAAAAAGAAATTTCAACGTGAAACGATTCATAGAAAAGTTAGTAGAAGGAGCATTGTTAATAAGTGGTAGTATTACAAGTATTACCATACTATTAATTGTGATTTTTTTGTTTAAGGAAGCCTCGGGATTATTCAACAGCCCGGTTGTTGAAGAAGGATATGTATTGGCACTAAACAAGACCAATCCGGTGAAAGATCTGTCTTCTTATCAAATCAAACAAATATTCGATGCTCAAATAACCAATTGGGACGAAGTTGGAGGTAAAGAAGAAGCCATTGAAGTTGTCAGACTCAGCGATCTTACCAAGTATTATTCTGAAGCTGAACTGGGTGCCAATTTTGAAAACATCCCGGCAAAAGCCAGCGAGCTGACGGCAAAACATCCCGGAATCATTCTCTTTTTACCAAAAGAATATATTCAGAAAAAATTTGATGGCGTTCTGCTTGCGCACGAAACCATGAAGCCGGGCGATTTCTTTGGAGGCAAAGAATGGTATCCAACCGCTTCTCCTTCGCCGCAATACGGACTTTTACCATTATTACTCGGAACACTTTGGGTAAGTTTTGGTGCTATTTTACTTTCTTTACCTTTTGGAATTGCTGTGGCGGTATATTTAGCCGAGATAGCTTCTATGCGCGTTCGCAACTTCCTGAAACCAGTTATTGAGTTGTTGGCCGGTATCCCGTCGGTAGTTTATGGATTCTTCGGATTAGTGGTTATTGTACCGTTTCTCCAAAAATTATTTCAGTTACCTGTAGGTGAAACGGCTTTGGCTGGAAGCGTGGTGCTGGCTATTATGGCTTTGCCAACTATTATTACAGTTGCCGAAGATGCTATGCGCAATGTGCCTCGCGCCATGAAAGAAGCCAGTCTGGCTCTTGGAGCTACACAATGGCAGACTATTTACCGTGTTGTTATTCCGTATGCAAAATCAGGGATTACTTCGGCAGCCGTACTGGGTATCGGTCGTGCTATTGGTGAAACAATGGCCGTATTGATGGTTACCGGAAATGCAGCAGTTATTCCACATTCGTTTTTGGAGCCGGTTCGAACCATTCCTGCAACTATTGCAGCGGAGTTAGGCGAAGCTTCTGCAGGAGGTGGGCACTATCAGGCGTTATTTGCATTGGGTTGTATTCTTTTTATCATCACAATGATTATCAGTATTAGCGTTGAATTTATCGGAAAAAAGAAATATAGTAATTAAAAAAGAACCCCTAGTCCCTAAAGGGGAACTAAATTAGTATAGCCATTAAAATTACAGTGATAAGATAACAAAACTAACTTCTGTTCCCCTTTAGGGGTTAGGGGTAGATTAATAGAATAACATGACACCAATAATAAACGCCGGAAACATAGATAGAAAAAAACGCATCTCGCAAGGTGTGGCATTTACTATTTTCAAATTAATGAGCTACTCGGTAGTGGCCATTCTTATACTGATTCTTGGTTTTATCGTAACCAAAGGAATTGGCGTAATCAGTTGGGACTTTCTGACCAAAGCACCCGAAGAAGGAATGACTAAAGGAGGAATTTTCCCAGCTATTGTAGGTACCCTTTGTTTAGTTGCGGGAAGCAGTATATTTAGTTTTCCTATTGGAATTATGTCCGGCATTTACATGAATGAATATGCCGAAGGAAATAAAGTGGCTACCTTTATCCGAATCATGACCAACAACCTGAGTGGTGTTCCGTCGGTGGTTTTCGGACTATTTGGTATGTCACTTTTTGTAAATACAATGAAGTTTGGCGATTCCATTTTGGCTGGGTCGCTTACATTGGGATTATTATCGTTACCTTTGGTCATCCGTACCACCGAGGAATCGTTGAAAGCCATTGATAAATCGTACCGCGAAGGTAGTTTGGCACTGGGAGCCACCAAATTACAAACCATACAAAAAGTGGTTTTACCAATGGCATTCCCCAATATTATTACAGGTTTAATTCTTTCTATCGGACGTGTATCGGGCGAAACGGCTCCAATTTTGTTTACCGTGGCGGCATACTTTTTACCTAAGTTACCAACCAGTATTTTCAATCAGGTAATGGCGTTACCGTATCACTTATACGTAATTTCTACCAGTGGAACCGATGTAGAAGCTTCGCGCGGCATAGCTTACGGAACAGCACTGGTGTTAATAGTAATCGTATTGATAGTGAATTTACTGGCCAATTTCTTGAGAAACTATTTCGCTAAAAAAGTAAAAACTAACTAAAACAATTTGTCGACAGACAACGGACGGCAGACAACAGACCGTCGACTAGTGACTGTGGACTGTAGACTAAAAAATATGCTAACCATTGATGCAAAAAACGTTGACTTCTACTACAGCGAATTTCATGCGCTGAAGAATATCAACATCGAAGTAGAGAAAAACAAAGTTGTGGCACTTATCGGACCTTCGGGTTGTGGTAAATCAACTTTTCTGCGCTTACTGAACCGTATGAACGACCTGATTGACGGCACGCGCATGACCGGTTCAGTGCTGATTGAAGGTAAAGACATTTATGCACCCAACATTCATGTGGACGAGTTGCGCAAAGAAGTGGGTATGGTATTTCAAAAACCAAATCCATTCCCAAAAAGTATTTTCGAAAACGTGGCCTACGGGCTTCGTGTAAATGGCGTTAAAGATAAAACATTTATTGAAGAACGTGTTATTGAGTCTATCAAATCGGCTGCATTGTGGGACGAAGTGAAAGATAAACTCCAAAAATCAGCTTTTGCACTTTCGGGTGGTCAACAACAACGACTTTGTATTGCACGTGCATTGGCTATTTCGCCAAAAGTACTGCTAATGGACGAACCAGCTTCGGCGTTGGATCCTATCTCGACCGCCAAAATTGAAGATCTGATTCATGAATTGAAAAAGGATTACAGCATTATGATTGTGACCCACAACATGCAACAAGCTTCGCGTGTAAGTGACAAGACTGCGTATTTTTATCTTGGTGAACTGATTGAATTTGACGATACAATTAAAATATTTACCAACCCGAAAGAGCATTCTACTCAGAATTATATTACGGGAAGGTTTGGGTGAGTTATCAGACAACTGTTGGTAGAGTCTCCAGACAACTGACTTTCTATACATTTTTATTATCAATAAACTCATGACGGTTAATGACTATAGTCTGTAGACCGTTGACATAATAACAAAAATATGAGACACTTAGAACAAGAATTACTTGTACTCCGTCAGGATGTGATTGACATGTGGAAACTGGTGATTTCGCAAGTGGCAAACGCTGGCGAATCTGTATTGTCGTTCGACAAGGAGCTGGCCCAAAAGGTTTCGATGCGCGAAAGAAAAGTGGACGCTTATGAGCTAAAAATAGACAGTGAATGTGAGAATATCATTGCACTATACCAACCGGTAGCCGTTGACTTACGCTTTGTGCTGGCCGTGCTGAAAATAAATTCCAACTTGGAGCGCATTGCCGATTTTGCCTACGGAATTGCACGCACTTTCATTACCAATCCTACGGTAATTTTAGATGCAGAGCTTATTACGGATGTCAAACTGAACGTGATGATTAATCAGGTAAATATGATGCTTTCGCAAGGACTGGATGCTTTTGAAAATGAAAAATCGGACTTTGCAGCTGCTATTTTTAGCGAAGACTATCAGGTTGACGAAATCAATGTGAATGCAGCTCGCATCATTGCCGATTATATTCAAAAGAACCCTGATCGTGCTTATGACTGCCTGCAACTGATTGCTTCTATTCGAAAATTGGAGCGTATTGGAGACCATTGCAGTAACATTGCTGAAGAGATTTTCTTTTATATTGATGCTAAAGTGCTGAAACATGCTCCCAGAAAATAATTAATCTTAAAATAATCAAAAAAGAGGAATAGGCGAACGCTTATTCCTCTTTTTTGATTTACAATAAGTAATTTAAGTCTAAAAATGAATTAAATTCTAACATTATGCTGTAAAACATATATTTCAAAGGTTCGTTTTTGTAGAAATACATCTATTTTTACAGCACAGTTCAGCATAGTGCAATTTATGGATATCAAGTTTTCACATTCAATTTCAAAAATCAAAACTCTCGCCGATGGAATTAGTCTTTCTATCATGCAAGGGGAATTGAAGACGGGTGATAATTTACCATCGATTAATGAGGCAAGTACTTTCTATAAAATTTCGCGTGATACTGTTTTTAAAGCATATAATGAGCTGAAGCGCCGGGGAATTATTGATTCAAATCCAACCAAAGGCTATTTTGTTACTGGGGAAGTGAATCATGTTTTGCTGATATTGGATACTTACTCCTCGTTCAAACAAAATTTATACCGTCGTTTTGCGGCTAATTTACCCGAAAACTACAAGGTAGATTTAATTTTTCACCAATACAACGAACAACTTTTTGAAACAATTATTCGCGAAAGTGTTGGAAAATACAGCATGTATGTAGTGATGAATTTCTCCAATGATCATCTTTCGGAAACGCTAAAATCCATTCCAACCAATAAATTATTGTTGCTCGATTTTGGAAATTTCGAAAAGTCTGAGTATTCCTATATTTGTCAGGATTTTAATGATTCAGTTTATAATTGTCTGAATCAGGGAGTTGAATTGCTTCAAAAATATAAGAGAATTACATATGTTTTTCCTGAAGAACTTTGCCACCCCATAAGTTCCATCGATTACTTTAAAAAGTTCTGTTCGGAGCATAATTTTGAGTACGAAATACAACGAAAAGAGTCTGATTGGAAGGGAGTTGAAGCAGGAACAGCTTATTTATGTATTTTGTCTGAAGATTTGGTTAAAATAATTAAAGATGCCGATTCTGCTGATTTAAGAATAGGTGAAGACGTAGGACTTATAGCTTATAATGATGAGCCTATATTAGAAGTGATTAAGAACGGAATCTCAGCCATCAGTATCGATTTTGGTTTGATGGGAGAGAGGGCAGCCTACTTTGTGAGAGCTAAACAACCTATACAGGAATATCTGACAACAAAATTGATAATCAGGAATTCAATCTAATTGTCAACTGTTTTTTTTGAACAGACAACAGCATAGTTCAGCATAACAAAATTTGAATTAAAAACAATATAAAAAAAATAAATAATAACCAACTCTCTTTCTCCGTCAGTTGACGGATTGGGGATTATACTTAAAATCATGCAAGCAGGAAAATTAGACGGTGCAATTTCAGGAGCTGGAATTTACACCCGCAAACCAAAAACAGGAAGATTACAAGGCGAAAACCCAAAAATTGGTATTCGTCCAACTATCGATGCCCGTCAGGGCGGTGTGCGCGAATCATTGGAAGCACAAACCATGAATATGGCTAAAAACTTAGCTAATTTCATCACTTCAAATTTAAAATATAGCGATGGAACTCCGGTAGAGTGCGTTATTGCCGATACTACCATTGGTCGTGTGGATGAAGCAGCAGCTTGTGCCGAAAAATTCAAATTGTCTGGTGTTGGCGCAACTATTACCGTTACTCCGGCATGGTGCTACGGTAGCGAAACCATTGATATGGATTCTCAGTTGCCAAAAGCTATCTGGGGTTTCAACGGAACAGAGCGTCCGGGAGCAGTATATCTGGCAGCAGCATTGGCTGGTCATAACCAAAAAGGTATTCCTGCATTCGGCATTTATGGCCGTGACGTGCAGGATGGTGGCGACAATACAATTCCGGCTGATGTTCAGGAAAAAATCATTCGTTTCACCAAAGCTGCAATTGCGGTAGCATCGTTGAAAGGAAAATCATATTTATCAATTGGTTCAGTGTCAATGGGTATTGCCGGTTCTATCGTTAACACCGATTTCTTTCAGGAATATTTGGGAATGCGCAACGAATCGGTTGATATGAGCGAAATCAGTCGTCGTGTGCAATTAGGTATTTTTGACCCTGAAGAATTTAAGAAAGCAATGGATTGGACTGCGAAAAATTGCAAATCAAACGAAGGCGAAGATACAAACGAAGACGATAAAAAGAAATCGCGTGAACAACTGGATAGCGAATGGGAATTTGTTGTAAAAATGACCATGATTATGCGCGATTTAATGATTGGAAATCCAAAATTGGTTGCACTTGGTTTTGGCGAAGAAGCATTGGGACATAATGCCATTGCTTCCGGTTTTCAAGGTCAACGTCAATGGACTGACTTTATGCCAAACGGTGACTTTGCCGAAGCAATTTTGAATACTTCGTTCGACTGGAACGGAATCCGTGAAGCGTTTATCGTGGCTACAGAAAATGACTCGTTGAATGGTGTGGCTATGTTATTCGGAAAATTAGTAACCAATACGGCTCAGGTTTTTGCCGATGTGCGTACTTATTGGAGTCCCGAAGCTGTAGAGCGCGTAACGGGTCATAAATTGCAAGGACTTGGAGCAAATGGTTTGATTCACTTGATAAACTCAGGTTCAGCAGCATTGGACGGTAGCGGTGAACAAACAATTGATGGCAAACCAGCTATGAAACCATTCTGGGAAATCAGCGACGAAGAAGTGCAAAAAACATTGGATGCAACCACATGGTATCCTGCTGATTGTGGTTACTTCCGTGGTGGTGGTTTCTCTTCAAAATTCATTTCAAAAGGCGGAATGCCGGTAACTATGGCTCGTATCAACTTAGTAAAAGGTCTTGGACCGGTGTTGCAATTGGCCGAAGGATGGACAGTTGAAATCCCTGCTGAAGTTCACAAAGTATTGGACGACCGCACCAACAAAACATGGCCAACAACCTGGTTTGCTCCACGCTTGACTGGCGAAGGTAATTTTGCTGATGTGTATTCGGTAATGAATAACTGGGGTGCTAACCACGGTGCATTCAGCTACGGACACATTGGTGCAGATTTGATTACGCTGGCTTCGATGTTGCGTATTCCGGTTTGCATGCACAACGTTGACGAAGCTAAAATCTTCCGTCCAAGCGCATGGGCAGCATTCGGAATGGATAAAGAAGGTTCGGATTATCGTGCATGTCAGACTTACGGCGCTTTGTATAAATAATAAGGAGTAACCCCTAACCTCAGCCTTTTGGCAGAGGATTAGGGGTTTTCAAAATATAAAGTTTTAAAGTCAAAATAGACAACACCGGTTATTCAAGTATTGAGTAACTTTGCACCCACTTTAAAAATATAATGAAAAACAAATCATTCTTAGCATTCGACCTCGGTGCCACTAGTGGTCGTTCTATTCTTGGTACTATTGAGCATGGTCGACTCCAAATGAAAGAGTTGACACGCTTTCCAAATCAAATTCTTCAGATTGGAGATCACTTTCACTGGAATATTTATTCATTGTTCGAACACCTCAAAGCTGGATTAGTTGCTGCAAAAAAAGAAGGTGTTGAAATAACTTCAATAGGTATTGATACCTGGGGTGTAGATTTTGCCCTTTTAGCCGAAGATGGTTCTATCCTTGGTGCTCCGTACGCTTACCGTGACCCACACACAGTCGGTGCTCCCGAAAGATACTTCGAAATTGTTCCCCGCGAAAAAGTATATGACCTTACCGGAATTCAGGTAATGAATTTCAATAGTTTGTACCAACTTTTTGCGTTGAGTAAGGCTGACAATTCATTGCTGAAAGCTACCAAAGAAATTTTATTTATGCCGGATGCTTTGGCTTATATGCTGACAGGCAATAAAGTAGTTGAATATACCATTGCTTCTACCTCACAAATTTTAAACTCACGTACCAAACAGTTTGAATCCGAATTGCTCGAAAAAGCTGGTGTTTCGCCTTCAATTTTGGGCGAAATTGTTATGCCCGGTCATGAAATTGGCACATTGCGCGATGATTTAGCCGAAGAAAGCGAACTGGGCAAAGTAAAAGTGGTGGCGGTTGCCGGACACGATACCGGGGCTGCGGTTGCTGCGGTTCCTGCTGCGAATGCAAATTTTGCTTACCTTAGCTCCGGAACCTGGTCGCTTATGGGCATTGAAGTAAAGGATGCTATCATAAACGAAGAAACATTTGCCCTGAACTTCACCAACGAAGGAGGTGTAGAAGGAACAACCCGTTTCATGAAAAATATTACCGGCATGTGGTTGCTGGAACAGTGTCTGAAGGAATGGAAAAAAGAAGGTATCACCTATGCTTACGAAAAACTCGTGCAAATGGCTGATACCGTACCTGCATTCCAATCGTTGTTGGATACCGATCATGCATCATTTGCCAATCCGTTAAGCATGCCAAATGCTATTGTTGATTATTGCGTTGCGACAGGACAAAATTCACCTTCAACTCACGCTGAATTTGTTCGCTGTATCTTCGAAAGCCTTTCATTAAAATATCGCTATATTCTTGGTTTATTGAAAGGTTTGGCTCCGTTCCCAATTGAAAAACTGCATGTAATTGGCGGTGGTTCAAAAAATCCATTATTGAATCAATGGACTGCCAATTCAATTGGAATTCCTGTAATTGCAGGACCAGCTGAAGCAACTGCGATTGGAAATATAATGATTCAGGCAAAAGCTGCCGGATGTGTTGATTCTTTGCAGGAAATGCGTCAGATTATTAGTGAATCTGTTTTGCTGGATGAATTTTTACCACAAAATCCCGAAGTATGGGCCGAAGCTTATCAAAAATTCATGAAGGTGACGAATTTGTAGAAGCAAGAGGCAAGAAAAAATTATACATTATTAATTGTGAATTATTAATTAGATATATGGCTGTAGTAGTTATTCTGCCCAAACAAGGGCAATCGGTTGAGAGTTGTATCATCACCGAAATCAAAAAGAAAAAAGGTGATACCGTAAAGAAAGGTGAGGTATTGTTCGCTTACGAAACTGATAAAGCTTCGTTCGAAGAAGAATCGCCTATTGATGGTGTGGTGCTTGAGAGTTTTTACAACGACGGCGACGAAGTTGCTGTGTTGTTGGACATGATGGTTATTGGTCAGCCCGATGATGATTATGCCGGATTACTTCAGGGAGAGGTAAGTGGCAAGGAGCAAGAGGTAAGTACACCGAAAGCTGAAGAACCTGCAAAAGTTGAAGCTGCTGTACCAACTCAAAACTCAGAACTCAGAACTCAAAACTCTTCTTTCGTTTCTCCTCGCGCTAAAAATCTCGCTTCAACTGAGGCTATTGACGCTTCTCAACTGGCCGGTTCAGGTCCAAAGGGACGCGTGATTGAAAAAGACGTATTAGCTGCGTTAGAAAACCGTCCAAAACTGACTCCGTTGGCTAAGAAAATTGCTGCCGAAGAAGGTATTCAACCTCAAGGTGCAGGTTCAGGATTAGCCGGAACTGCCAAATCAACAGATTTAATTGCACCAGTAAATGCTGTTTATGGTGTTGATTACGAAGATAAAAAGTTGTCGAATATGCGTAAGCTTATAGCAAAAGCAATGCATGCTTCGTTGCAAAACTCGGCTCAACTTACCCACCATTTGGGAGCCGATGCTCGCAATATCCAAAATTTACGCAAGAAAGCCAAGAAAGCTTTCGAAGCCGGAACGTTGTCAGCCAACCTGACCATAAACGATTTCGTTTGCTTCGCAGTAATCAAAGCGTTGAAGAAATTCCCGAACGTAAACTCACATTTCTTGGGCGAATCGATGCGTTTGTTCAACAAAGTTCACCTCGGACTGGCTGTTGATACCGAACGTGGTTTGATGGTTCCTGCTGTGCGCAATGCTGACGACCTTTCAATTATCGGACTTGCCAATCAGTTGAAAGAAGTGGCTAACAGCTGCAAAAAAGGAGCTATTTCACCTGAATTGCTGGCTGCCGAAGCGGCTACATTCACTGTTTCAAACCTTGGTGCTTACGGTGTGGAAATGTTTACACCGGTTATCAATTTGCCTCAATCGGCAATTTTGGGTGTGAACACCATTGTTCCTCGTCCGAAAGATTTGGGTGACGGCGTTTACGGTTTTGTGCCTTATATTGGCTTAAGCTTGACGTATGACCACCGCGCTTTAGACGGTGGCGAAGCAACACGCTTTTTGAAACAGATTGCCATTGAAATTGAAACATTGGAGGTTGAGTTGTAAAACTCACCCCTAGCCCCTAAAGGGGAACAGAGATAAAGAACCCCTAACCCCTAAAGGGGAATTAGAATAGTTCAGTCTCTGATATTGCGATACTTTTAAAAGAAAGTGTATTTGTTAAATAAAATTACAATTATCAATACTAATAAAAATCCCCTTTAGGGGTTTGGGGTCTATGTTTGATTTAATCATTATCGGTGGTGGTCCAGCCGGATATGTTGCTGCAGAACGTGCAGGACACAAAGGACTTTCAGTTATTTTATTCGAAAAGAAAGCAATGGGTGGTGTTTGCCTCAACGAAGGTTGCATCCCAACTAAAACCATGCTTTACAGTGCAAAAACATACGAAAACGCTTTGCACGGTGATAAATACGGTGTTTTTGGTGATAATATCCGTTTTGATTACGGTAAGATTGTTGCCCGCAAAAATAAAGTGGTTCGCAAACTGGTTGCTGGAGTTGAAGGCAAAATGAAATTGCACCATGTGACGTTTGTCAAAGGCGAAGCCATGATCATGGGACGCAGCCCGAAAGGCGTTGAAGTGACCTGTGGTGGCGAAAGCTATTTGGGAACAAACCTTTTGATTTGTACCGGATCCGAAGCTTTTGTTCCACCTATTCCGGGATTGACCGAAGCAGGCGATATTATCCTTACTAACCGTGAAATTCTGGATTTGAAAGAACAACCAAAGTCATTAGTGGTTATCGGTGGTGGCGTTATCGGGATGGAGTTTGCAAGCTTTTTCAACAGTTTGGGAACGAAAGTGACTATTGTGGAAATGCTTCCTGAAATTTTGGGAAACAACGATTTTGAAATCTCAGCTATGCTGCGCGATATTTACAGCAAAAAAGGGATTGAATATAACCTGAATGCCAAAGTGGTGAAAATCGATGGTAACAAAGTTGTTTTTGAAAAAGACGGAAAAACGGAAACTATTGAAGGTGATAAAATTCTGGTCAGCGTGGGTCGACGTGCAATTACAAAAGGGTTCGGGTTAGAAAATCTGAACGTGGAGTTATTCAAAGGCGGTATCAAAGTAGACGAGAAAATGCGCACCAACGTACCGAATGTATTTGCGGCCGGCGACGTAACCGGATTCTCGTTATTGGCGCACACAGCTAGTCGCGAAGGCGAAGTGGTGGTAAACAATCTCACAGGAAGAGCCGATGTAATGCGTTACAACGCTATCCCGGGCGTAGTTTACACCAACCCTGAAGTAGCCGGTGTTGGCGAAACGGAAGAATCAGCAAAAGCAAAAGGTATTGACTACAAAGTAGCTAAATTACCAATGGCTTATGCCGGACGTTTCATTGCCGAAAACGAAGGTGGTTTTGGACTTTGCAAAGTGTTGGTAGGCGCAAAATACGGCGAAGTAATCGGTGTTCACATGCTGGGTAATCCTTGCAGCGAAATGATTTACGGAGCATGCATGGCCATCGAACAAGAAATGACACTGGCGG